>DSTFC04002__coassemble_2031_pt1 | contig 10349 bp, 9 predicted proteins | sample DSTFC04002__metabat2_low_PE_032 | metagenome-assembled genome bin DSTFC04002 | reverse complement strand
GGTGGGCGTGGGGGTCGGCGTTGGCGTGGGCGCGGAGGTCGGGGCCGGGGCTTCGGTGGGCGCCGGGGTGGCGGTCAGGTCAGGGGATGCGGCGGGGGTCTCGGTGGGGGCGGGAGTGGTTTCGGGCATGACAAAGTCACCCTCGGCGGATGCCGGGGGTGTGGATTCTGGCAGCGCCGAACCTTCGGCGGCCGTGCCCGCCAGCGCCGCGCCAGGCGCGGACAGCAGCACACCGAAACAGAGCAGCGCCGCAATGCTTCGTTTAGCCCAAAGCAACGGTTTCATCCAGGATCTTTCCCTGCCCTTACGTCCCTTCGCCCCGAACAGCGAAAGGATGCGAAAAAGTTGTAGTTTTGCACTCTTTTCCTGACATGATTCGGGATATATCTGAGTAATTATACTATTTTAAGGGCAGATCTGTCAATAACTTTAATAATTTTCGGTGTGATTATCAGTTTGTTGGGCGGGGGTGGGCAGTTGCTTAGTTTTTGGGTTGGCGCGGCGGGGCGCGGGGTTGCCCGCAAAGTGAGAGATACCGGTAGGCCTGCTAGGGCCAATAAAGAAAAAAACAGCGTGAGCGGCGGGGCAGGGCGCGGGGTTGCCCGCAGGCTGGGCGGTGCCGGAAAGCCCGCTAGGCCAATTTTGGCAGCGTGAGCGGAGGGGCGGGGTTCGGGGTTGCCCGCGGAGCCGCCAGCTTAAGGGATATGGAGATGCACGCTGTGCGCCGGCCCGTCAAGGGTGGGCCGGCGCGGATAGGGCGCAAAAAGATGGCTGCGCAACGATACCGTGCGGGGGGTCCAGGGGTCCCGCGGACCCCTGGTCGGCGGCCGCCGCATCGAAACGGCGGGACCTTTGGTTCTTTCAGTCATGAAAGAACAACGATAATTCGAGAAGTTGGCAAAAAGATGGCCGCAAAAAAGCCCCCGCAGAGCGGGGGCAGGGGCGGGCCGCAAGGCCCGAAGATAAAGCATGGGCGGGCCGCAAGGCCCGGGGATAAAGCAGGGGCGGGCCGCAGGCCCGGATGGATCACCCCAGCGCTTCGATGAAGAATTCCGCCGTCTGGGTCTCGATCCTCTCCCGGACTGCGGCGTCGTTCTCGGCGGTCAGGCCGGTATAATTGTGGGTGGCGTCCTCGTACTGGCCGTACAGGTCCAGCCAGTCGGCGCCGCGGGCGTCGGCGGCGGCCCGGGTGCCGTCGATGGTGCCCTGGCTGAGCAGCTCCACGTCCCCCGCCGCAAAGGCCACCAGCAGCGGGCCCTGGTAGCCGGTCAGCGCCGCCCAGGGGTCGCTGTCCGCCATCTGGGTGATAAAATCCAGGCTGATCGTGACCCCCCACTGGGGCAGGTCCACGGTGCCGGCGCTCTCGGCGGCGGCGCGCAGCTCCTCCCGCCCGGCGGCGTCGTGGTTCAGGAACTCCAGCCCGTCCAGCCCCGGGGCGGCCGCGGGGCTCCACAGCGCGGCCGCGGCGACGGTCTCGTCCAGGTTCAGCGCCACCAGCCGCCCGCCCATGCTGTGGCCCAGCAGCCCGACGCGCTCGTCGTCCACCGGGTAGTCGGCGGTCAGGGCCGCCCGCACGGCGGCCAGGTCGGCGGTCATGCTGTCCAGCGTGTAGGCGGTGAAGGGCTCGGTGCTTTCGCCGTTGCCGGCAAAATCCAGCGCCGCCGTGGCGATGCCCGCCTCGGCCAGCCGCTGGGCCAGGGGGTCATAGTGGCCGTCCAGCCCCCGGTTGCCGGTAAAGCCGTGGCAGCAGATCACCAGCGGCACCCCGCCGCCGGTGCGGCCGGGCAGGGTCAGAGTGACCGGGATGGAACTGCCCCGGGCCGAGGTGACCTGCAGCGTCAGGGTGCGGGCCGGGCGGGGGGTCAGCTGCCAGGCGGCCACCAGCACCACCGCCAGCAGTGCCAGCAGCGCCGCCAGCACCACGGCCAGGCGGCGGGGGGAACGTCGTTTCATAAAAGTCTCCTTTGTTGTGTGGGCGGGGGGTATCGTATAAGGTATTATACCACACCCCGGGGCGTTCGGCCACCGCCCCGCACCACCCTTTGCCGGAACTTGGCCGCCTACCCGGGCCGGCCGGAAATTTTGTACAAAACCTGTCACGAAACGGGCGGTTTTCGTGTACAGTAGATGAGGGACCTCACAGGGCGATGCCCGTGGGCCGGGAAGGGGAGCCGAACCATGCCGCTGTTTTACCGCGACCTGCATCTTCGGGCGCTGGAAGCCGCCTACCACCGCCACTACGACCAACTGTGCGCGGTGGCGGCGGCGGTGCTGGGCGGCGACGCCGCCCTGGCCCAGGACGCCGTGCAGGAAGCCTGGCTGCGGCTGAACGCCCCCGGCGTGCGGGAGCGCATCCGGACCGACGACGCCGACCGGCTGCGGGGGCTGCTGCTGGTGACGGTGCGCAACGCCGCCCGCAACCTGCGCCGGGCCGCCCCCGCCGCCCGGGAACTGACCCTGCCGGAAGAGGGCTGGGCCACCCTGCCCGACCCCGCCCCCGGCCCGGCCGAACAGGCCGAGCAGGCGGCCGCGGTGGCGGCGCTGCGCCGGGGCCTGCAGGCGCTGCCGGCCGCCGACCACGACGTGCTGATGCTGCAGTATGTCCAGGGCCTTTCGGCGGCCGAGTGCGCCGCGGTGCTGGGCATCAGCGAAGGGGCGGTGCGCCAGCGGGCCCACCGGGCCCGAAAGCGGCTGAAACAGATCTTGCAACAGGAGGGATTGGACGATGACACAGGATTTTGACACCTTACTGACAACCGCCTGCGCCCGGCAGAACGCCGCCGAAGTGGCGGCCGCCGGCCTGCGCCGGCCCCGGCGCAGACCGCTGCGGGTCGCGGTGGCCGCGGTGGCCTGCGCGGCGCTGCTGACCACCGGCGCGGCGGCGCTGTGGCCCCAGCTGGGGCTGCAGCGCACCGCCTACAACAGTTTCCGGGTGGCGGTGCAGGGGGCCGAGAACGCCCCCGCCACCGTGACGCCGGTGGACTTTGGCTACATGCCCAACGGGTTCACCGTGACCGAACGGGCGGACCCCGACGGCAAGTATATCCAATACAATCTGAGCAACACCGGGGACGAGCGCTACCAGATCATGGTGGCCAAGTACGCCTATGACCTGCCCAGCGACCGGACCATGACCCGGGTGACCGGCAGGGGCACCGACGGCCAGGTGGAGTACGACACCGAACAGATGAGCGACGACGCCGCCCGCACCATGCTGACCGACGCCACCGACGGCCACCTGGACAAGACCCTGGTGGTGGAAAGCAAGGAGGACATCACCCTGGAAGAGATGAAGGGGTACAACTTCCTGTTTTACCCGGCCGCTGACGCCTACTACGAGGTGACCTACACCGGCGAACTGGCGGAGACCGCCTACCGGATCATCCAGAACATGGACTGACCTGCCGCAAAATTTCCTGCGCGCATAAACGGCAAACGCCCTTCCCCCGCCGGGGGAAGGGCGTTTTGGTTTGCGGATGTCACGCCGCCGGGGGATCAATCCTCCGAGACGGGGATGCTCTGGTTGAAGCGGTCCAGCGCCAGGGCGGCGGCGATGCCCACCAGGATGCAGACCACATTGACCACCGCCGCCACCGGGGTGACCGCGAAGGTGCCGAAGGGGATGATCATGATGGTGGCGGCAATGACGATGCCGATGATGGCGTGGAAGGCCAGCGGGTAGAAGTGGTCAAACAGGGCGTCCACCGCCTTGGCCAGCGCGATGACCGTGATGACCGCGCCGATGCCCGCCGGGATCAGCACCGAGAAATCGAGGCTGCCCAGGCCGTCCACAAAGGGGGTGTACAGGCCCAGCGGCATCAGCAGGGTGGAGAAGCTCATGCCCGGGGCGATGACGCTGAGGGCCAGGCAGAACCCGCAGAACAGGTACCACCCGAAGTTGGGGGCGATGGTGACGCTGAACAGATTCAGCGAGAGCAGCAGCGCCAGGATCACCGCAAAGGCGATGACCAGCGCGGCCCAGCTGGCCTTGGGGCGGCCTTTTTCGCCGGCTTCCCGGAAGAGGGAGGGCAGCATGCCGGTGATGAGCCCGATGAACAGGCAGACCGACGGGTCGGGGTAGGTTTCCAGGAAGAAGGCCAGGATCTTGGCCACGCCCAGGAAGCCGATGCCGCCGCCCAGGATGACCGGCAGCAGTTTGGGGACGTGGGTCTTGAATTTGTGGAACGGGTCGCTGAGAAGTTCCATCACGGGCTTGTAGATGCCGAACACCACGCAGAGCACGCCGCCCGAAATGCCGGGCAGCACCGCCCCCACGCCGATCAGCACGCCCTGCAGCACCCGCAGGATCAGGCGCAGCACACTGGGATTGTTACCTTTCATGGATGGGTTCCTTTCGTTGTCAGTACGTCGATGCGAACAGGGTACAGTATACCACACCCCGCCGGGAAAGGAAAGGGGAAGACGCTCAGCCCGCGGTTTTTCCCGCAGGTTTTTCTTTGATCAGGTAGCGCACCATCTGCACAAAGCCGAAGCAGAGCGCACACATCGAGATCACGGTGGCCGGGGTGGCAAACTGGGGGAAGGCGTCGGCCGCCAGCTGCAGCAGGGCGTAGGCGCCGGCGGTGTACTCAAAGATCACCACCGGGCGGGGGGGCTGGCCGCCGGCCCCGCCGCCCCGGACCAGCCCGGTGACCGCCAGCGTGACCGACAGGTAGAGCAGCACCACATCCACCAGCACCGCCAGCAGCCGCAGTGCACCGTCCTGCCAGGCCACCACCGCCGGGCTGGCCCCGTGGGCCAGGATGGCCGCGATGGCGAACTTCCACCCCCGGTTCAGGTCCGGGTCCTGGCGGCGGGCCAGGAAAGCGCCGACCCCCAGCAGGGCCAGGGCGGCGGCGAACAGCCAGCAGCTGAGCGGGTACCAGGGCAGCGCCAGCGAGGCCAGCGCCGCCGCGCCGGCGCTGACGGTGAGCCAGGTGCGGGTTTTGCCGAGCAGGGCCGGGTCACGTTTTTCCTGTTTGTACATGGGGATGCCTCCTTGCCCGGCCGGGCCGGGCGGTGGGATGGCGGGGGCGGGCGCCCCCGGGGTCGGGTTTTGACATTACGCCCATCATAGCACAATGCCCCGCCGCCGGCAAGGCCCGGCTCTTAGGCCGGAGATGTCCGCCGACAGCGACGGATTTTGAACTTCTTCGACTCTCTGGCCGGCGCGGGACAACCCGGGGAAAGCCGGGGCCGGGCGGTCAGGCTTTTTCGCCGCAGTCGGCGCAGCCGGCGTCCTCGCCGCAGTCGGCACAGTCGGAGGCGGCGGGGGCGGGGCGGGCGGCGGCCAGGTCGGGGTCAAGGCTTTCGGCCACCTTGAGCATCAGCGCACATTCGATCCGCTTGCGGAAGATCCGGCAGCCGTAGTCGTAGACGCCGTGGATGTCCCCGGTGGCGTGCAGCGCGTTGGCGGCGCAGCCGCCGGCGCAGTACAGCCGGGCCCAGCAGTCCTTGCAGTCCGGCCGGGCGTAGACGTTGCAGAGCTTGAACTCGTCCCGCAAAGCGGTGTTGGTCACCCCGTCCCAGACGTTGCCCAGCTTGTAGTCCGGGTCGCCCACGAACTGGTGGCAGGGGTACAGGTCGCCCCAGGGGGTCACGGCCATGTACTCGGTGCCCGAACCGCAGCCGGCGATCCGCTTGTAGATGCAGGGGCCGTGCTCCAGGTCGAGGATGTAGTGGTAGAAGGTGATGGGCCGGCCGGCCTTTTCCCGGCGGAGCATGTCCTTGGCCAGCAGCTCGTACTGGTCAAAGAGCTTGGGCAGGTCCGCTTCGGTGAGGGCTTCGGGGCTGGCGGGGTCGGTGACCACCGGCTCCATCGACAGTTCGGTGAAGCCCAGGTCGTCGGCCATGTGGAACAGGTCGTTGGTAAAGTCGGTGTTGTGGTGGGTGAAGGTGCCCCGCATATAGTACCCCTTGCCGCCCCGGGCCTTGACCAGCTTCTGGAATTTGGGGACGATGCGGTCATAGCTGCCGTTGCCGGCCAGGTCCTTGCGGAAGCGGTCGTTGACCTGCTTGCGGCCGTCCAGCGAAAGGACCACGTTGTGGCATTCCCGGTTGGCCCAGTCGATGACCTCGTCGGTGATGCCGATGCCGTTGGTGGTCAGGGTGAAGCGGAAGTTCTTGCCGTGCTGCTTTTCGATGGAGCGGGCGTAGGCCACCAGCTGCTTGCAGACTTCGAAGTTCATCAGCGGTTCGCCGCCGAAGAAGTCCACTTCCAGGTTGCGGCGGGTGCCGGAATGCTCGATCAGGAAGTCCAGCGCCCGCTTGCCGGTCTCGAAGCTCATCAGGCCGGCTTCGCCGTGGAACTTGCCCTGGGCCGCGAAGCAGTATTCGCAGTTGAGGTTGCAGGTGTGGGCCACATGCAGGCAGAGGGCCTTGACCACGGTGGAGCGGTTTTTGAAGTCGAAGGCGTAGGGCTCGTAGACATCGGGGGCGAAAAGGCGGCCGTCGGCGGTGAGCTCGTCGATGTCGGCCAGGCAGTCGGCGATCTCGGCTTCGGTGACCTCGGGGTTGTGGCGGTATTTGGCCAGCAGCTTCCCGGGGATCTCGGCGCGGGGGGTGCCGGCGTCCACCAGGGCGATGGCGTCGTAGGCCAGCTCGTCCACCGCGTGGACGCTGCCGCTGTACACATCCACCACGATGTTGTAGCCGTTGAGTTTGTATTGATGGATCATAGCAAAAACCTCGGAACCGGGCGCAGGGCCCTGTGACGGGATAGAAGGACATAGAAATACCGGAACGACCCTTGCGCAAGGGTGGTCCCGGCATGACAGATGCGAGAAAAAGCGATTACTTCTTTTCGCAGGGCTGGTTGGCGATGCCGCAGCTGGTCTTGCAGGCGCTCTGGCAGGAAGTCTGGCATTCGCCGCAGCCGCCGTTGCGCAGGCTCTTGGCCATATCGCGGGTGTTCAGAGTCTGGATGTGCTTCATAAAACAGTCACCCCTTTTATCATTGGTTTCTCTTATTGTACACGCTGGGGCGGGGGTTTGTCAAGGCGGTGGGGCGGGGTGCGGGGTTGCCCGCGCGGCGGGGCAAGGAGTTGCCCGCGAAGTGAGAGATGCCAGCAGGCCCGGCAGGCCGATTTTGGCAGCGTGGGCGGCGGGGCGGGGTGCGGGGTGGACCGCGAAGTGAGAAATGCCGGCAGGCCCGTTAGGGCCAATAAGGAAAAAAGCAGCGTGTGCGGCGCGGGAGGGTGCGGGGTGTCCGGCCGGGTGAGCGACGCCAGGACGCCCGTCAGGCCGATTTTGGCAGCGTGAGCGGCGAGGGAGGGGTGCGGGGTTGCCCGCAGGGTCCGCGTCGCCGCAAACGTAAAGGCCATGGAGATGCACCAAGGGCGGCGCCCCGTCTACGGTGGGGCGCCGCGGCAGCCGCCGGCGTAAAGGTCATGGAGATGTACGTTGTGCGCCGGCCCGTCTACGGTGGGCCGGCGCGGATGGAGCTTATAGGGATGGCCATATAAGTCAATCGTATGGGGGGTCCAGGGGTCCTGCGGACCCCTGGTCGGCGGCCGCCGCATCGAAACGGCGGGACCTTTGGTTCTTTCGGTCACGAAAGAACAACGATAATTCGATATGTTGTTAAAAAGATAGCCGCAAAGCCAAACCCGGCAACTAACCTGCAAGGCAAACCCCGCTAGGCCAATAAAGAAAAAACAGCGTTTGCAGCACGGGAGGGTGCGGGGATTCCTGCGGGGTGAGAGCCGCCGGGAAGCCCGCTAGCCAATTTTGGCAACGTGAGCGGCACGGCAGGGCGCGGGGATTCCCGCAGCGTGTGTGGCAGGGCGGGGCGCGGGGGCTCCCGCAGCGAGGTTCAGTTCCGCCAGAGCTCCCGCAGGGCGTCAGCTTCCCGGGCGGCCAGACCGGGGAAAGCGTCGTTGGCAAACAGCGAATCGTACCGGTACAGCCCCACCCCCTGCCCGCCCGCCGCGGCCAGGGCTTCGGCCTGGCGGGCCAGGGCGTCACCCCGCTGCCACTCACTGTCCGGGCCGGTGCGGTCGCCCCCATCCCCCGCCCCGATCCGGTAGGCCCCCAACCCGAAGTACAGCGCCACATCCCCCCGCCGGGGCATGGCCAGCCAGGCGTCGGCCAGCTCGGCCAGACTGTGGGAGGTATCCGCCCCTCGCCGATACTCCAGCCCCCAGTACAGCTGGGGCATCAGGTAGTCCACATACCCGCCCTCGGCCAGCCAGCGGGCGGCGTCGCTGTACTGGGCGTCCCGGTTCTGGGCCGGGTCGCCCTGGGGCGCCACCCCGAACCGCACCCCATACCGGTGGGCGGTCTGGCAGCACAGCGCCACCAGCGCGTCCACGCTGGACCGGCGCCAGTCGGCCAGCGGCAGGGGGTCGTCGGCGCCGGCGCAGTAGGCCGCGTAGGCGTCGGCATCAAAGGCCGGGTCGGTGGTGGGGTAGAAGTAATCGTCAAAATGGACGCCGTCGATGTCGTACCCGGCGCAGAGTTCGGCCACCCCCGCGGCGATGTAGGCCCGCACCCGGGGCTCGGCCGGGTCCAGGTAGAGCCCGTCCCCCGCCCGGCGCACCCAGTCGGGGTGGACGGCGGCCAGGCTGCCGTCGCCCGGTTCCGGCACCCCGCCGGCCTGCAGCCGGTAGGGGTTGACCCAGGCTTCCAGCTGAAGGCCCCGGTCGTGGGCCGCCTGCACCAGAATGGCCAGCGGGTCAAAGCCCGGGTCCCTCCCCTGGACGCCGGCGGCCAGGTGGCTCCAGGGGAAGAGCTCGCTGGGGTACAGCGCATCCCCGAAGGGCCGCACATGGGCCAGCACCACGTTGGCCCCCAACCCGGCGATGTCATCCAGTATCGCCGCGGCGTCCGCCCGGAAGGCCGCGGCGTCGGAAAAGTCCATCCGCTGCCATTCCAGGTAGGACACCCACACCGCCCGGTACTCCCCCGCCGGGAAGGCCACGGCCTGGCCCGCTGTCTCGTCGGGGGAGGTTTGCCCGCCGGAGGCAGCGGTGGCGGCAATCTCCCCCGCCGGCCCGTCTGCGGCGGCATCGGCGGCGGACCGCCCGGCAGACAGGCCGGTCCCCGCCCCGCCCGCCCCGGCGGGGCCCAGCAGCGCCGCCGGCAGCAAAAGCACCAGCAGGCCCAGCACCCCCGCCCCCAACAGCCGCCCCCAACGCCGCCAGCCCATACCGCACGCCCCCTTTGGCACAGGGTATGCGGCGGCGGGCCAAAACTTCCCTGCCGGGGGGCGGGATTTTGCCCGGGCGGCCCGGCAGCCCAGGGCAGCCCCCGGCCCGGCGGGGCGGGTTACCGGCAGCCCATAGCAGCCCCGGCCCGGCGGGGCGGGTTACCGGCAGCCCATAGCAGCCCCGGCCCGGCGGGCGGGCGCGGCGGGGTCCCGCGGGGCCGTGCGGACAGGCAGCGGCAGACCGCCGGGCTGCCGGCCCGCCGCCCCGCAAGCAACCGGCCCGCCCTGCAAGCAACCGGCCCGCCCCCCCTTGGCAAGCGGGGAAAAATCTGCTATAATGAAAAAGTTTTCACGGGCCAGTAGCTCAGTTGGTCAGAGCTGGCGGCTCATAACCGCCAGAACCAACCAAAATTTGTTTTGCAAACAACGATTTTACGTTGTTTCAGAATGAACACCTGTTGATTTTTCTCGTTTTGGCTACCGATTGGCTACCAAAGCCATCCAAAGCCGCACCGAAAACTTCATAGATTTCGTCATTTGGGCCAGTAGCTCAGCTGGTCAGAGCTGTCGGCTCATAACCGATTGGTCGCGGGTTCGAACCCTGCCTGGCCCACTTGCAAAAAGAACGCGCAGTCGTTATTTTTAACGCTGCGCGTTCTTTTTTTGGTAGCCAAACCTGTGAAATTTTGGTAGCCAAAATTTAGGGCCGCTTCAAAAAACAACTATTTGCCGTACAATTCTTTGCTAAGTTGGCTACGGATCATTTTTTGCCGTTTTTTATACTGTTGGGTGTAGATTATCAGGGTTGTACTGGGCTGCGCATGGCCCGCTTCGGCCGCCACCGTGGCCACGTCGATCTCCGGGTTGGACATCAGCAGGCTGACGAAGGTGTGCCGGAACATATGCGGATGCAGGTGACGAACCCCTGCCCTGTCCCCCACGCGGCGCACCATTGCCGCGTAGCCGTCCGGGTTCAGCGGCCAGCCCTGGTCGTTGCAGATCACGAAATCATTGCCAGCCAGAGCGCGCAAGGAGGCATAGTGCTTTCCATCCTTCTTCTCGATGGCAGTTTGCCAGCTAGCTCCCATCAGCCGTTTCTTTGTCTTCCAGTAGTCGTAGTACCGCTGCATGAACTCCATATACTCTTATTCGGGTCGGGAGAAACTAACCTTCAAGTGTCGGGCGTTCGAGACCAAATTTA
>DSTFC04002__coassemble_779_pt1 | contig 31124 bp, 28 predicted proteins | sample DSTFC04002__metabat2_low_PE_032 | metagenome-assembled genome bin DSTFC04002 | reverse complement strand
TCTGATACTCCCCTATAAAAATGGCTATTTATCAACTGTTTGTTGTGACATAGCCTAAAAAAGTATAAAAGGAGCCTCCCATGTCCAAACCGACGGACTTTGTCACCTTTGACAATGTGTGCAAATATTATCAGATGGGCGATACCCGCATCGCAGCGGCTGACCATGTCTCTTTCACGATAGAAAAAGGGGAGTTCTGCGTGATCCTAGGGCCTTCCGGCGCCGGCAAGACCACCGTGCTGAATATGCTCGGCGGGATGGATACCTGCGATGAAGGACACATCTGGCTGGACGGCCAGGAGGTCAGCGCCTTCAACCAGAAGCAGCTGACCCAGTACAGGCGGTACGACGTGGGGTTCGTGTTCCAGTTTTACAACCTGGTGCAGAACCTGACGGCACGGGAAAATGTGGAGCTGGCTTCCGAGATCTGCCGAGACCCGCTGGACGCCGACCTGGTCCTGGAGGAAGTGGGGCTGGCGCACCGGCGCAACAATTTCCCGGCCCAGCTTTCCGGCGGCGAGCAGCAGCGGGTCTCCATCGCCCGGGCGCTGGCCAAAAATCCCAAGATCCTGCTGTGCGACGAGCCCACCGGCGCACTGGACTACAAGACCGGCAAGCAGGTGCTGGCGCTGCTGCAGGCCACCTGCCGGCAAAAGGGGCGCACCGTCATCGTGATCACCCACAACAGTGCGCTGGCCGCCATGGCTGACCGGGTCATCCGCATCAACAGCGGGCGGGTGGTGGATATGCAGTGCAACCCGGCGCCGACCCCGGTCGAAAGGATCGAATGGTGATGAACAAGACCTACAGGAAAAATATAGTACGTACCCTGGCCAGCAGCCGGGGGCGTTTCCTTGCCATCTTTTCCATCGTGGCGCTGGGCGTCGGCTTCCTGGCCGGGCTCGTGTCCACCACACCGGACATGCGCCAGTCGGTGGAAACCTACCTGGACGGCGCCGGACTGTATGACATCCGCATCATCGGCACCTTGGGGCTGACCCAGGACGATGTACAGGCCCTGCAGGCGGTGGAGGGGGTCCAGGCGGTGCAGCCGGCCTACTCGGCCGACCTGCTGGTGGACACCCCCGCCGCCGACAGCGCGGTGGCCCGGGTACACAGCCTGCCCGCCGGTGAAGACGGCGACCCGGAAGGCGCAGAGGTGATCAACAGCCTGCAGCTGGAATCCGGCCGCTGGCCGGAGACTTCCGGCGAATGCGTGGTGGAAGCCGGCGCCGGCGACCTGGCCAAAGGGCTGGCGGTGGGCGATGTGATCGAGGTGCCCGCCGCCGACAATGAGGATCTGTCGGACAAGCTGGCGGTCACCCGCTTCACAGTGGTGGGAACGGTCCACGATTCGACCTACTTTTCCTTTGAGCGGGAACCCGCCAGCGTCGGAAGCGGCGCGGTCGAGACCATCTTCTACATTCTGCCGGAGGATTTCTCCTACGAATCCTACACCGAGATCTATCTCAGTGTGGCCGGGGCCCGGGAACTGGACAGCCTCGGGGATCGCTACGACCAGACCGTGGCGGCGGTGACCGACGCGGTGGACGGCATCGCCGGGGCCCGCAGCCAGGCGCGGTACGAGGAGCTGACCTCGGAAGCCCGGCAGGAGATCGACGACGCCTGGGCCGAATACTATGACGCCGAGGACGAAGCCCGCACCGAGCTGGCCGACGCGGCGCAGGAACTGGCGGACGGCCGGGAGGCCCTGGCCGACGGGGAACAGGAGATCGCGGACGGCGAGCAGGAATACCAGGACGGCCTGGCCGAACTGGCCGACTACCAGCAGCAGCTGGCCGACGGCGAGGCGGCCCTGAATGCCGGGGAAGCGGAGCTGGCCCAGGGACAGGCCGAATGGGAGGAAGGCTGGCAGCAGATCCTGGACGGCGAAGGCCAGCTGGCCGCCGGCAAGGAAAAGCTGGATCAGGCCCAGGCCCAGTATGACGCCGGCGTGGCTGCCTATGAGGAGGCGCTGGCCCGGATCGAGTCCGGCGAAGCGGAACTGGAAGCCGGCCGCGCCGTGCTGGAAGAATCCCAGCAGCAGTATGAGGAAGGGCTGGCCCAGTGGCAGCAGGGCAAGGAACAGCTGGATCAGCTGCGCCAGCTGCAGCAGGGCGAAGCCGCCTATCAGGCCGGCATTGCGCAGCTGGCGCAGCGCATCAACGAGGCGGGGCTGGGCGTTTCGGTCACCGAGGACCAGCTGGCCGACCTGATCCAGCAGCTGGCCGATCGGGGCGAATTCCCCACCCAGGAAGAACTGCTGCAGATCATTCTGGACTGGCTTGGCGGGATCTCCGGCGGCCAGACCGGCGCCGAGGAGGCAGTGGCCCGGGTGATGCAGGCGGCAGACCAGCTGGAACTGGCGTCCGCCGCCCGGCAGCCGGCCTCCCCCGAGACGGCCGCCCTGTCGCTCGTACCTGCCGAGCAGCTGCAGCAGGCGCAGGCGGAGGGTTCCGCCAGCGAACTGTGGGGGCAGATCCTGGAGGAGCTGGAAGGGCTGAAGGATCAGGTCCCCGAAGATCTGCAGGAGGAGTACCAGGCCCTTCTGGACGCGCTGAAGGACCTGGAAAACCAGACCGAACTGACCGACCGGCTGCAGCAGCTGTATGAGGGGATCCGCCAGCTGGTGGAGGCCCGCCAGCAGCTGGACGCCGGCATCCAGGCCATCATCGACGCCTACGCCCGGATGGGGCAGGAACTGACGGAGGAACAGGCCCGGGAATTGTTCTCGGAGGAGAGCCTGACCGAACTGCAGACCCAGCTGGATGCGGCCGAGCAGGAACTGAACGACGGCAAGGCCCAACTGGATGCCGGCTGGGCCGAATATGAGGCCAGCGCCGCCGGGCTGGCGGAAGGCCGGCGCCTGCTGGAAGAGAACGCAGGGGTGCTGGAAAGCGCCCGGGCCCAGCTGCAGGCCGGCTGGGATCAGTATGAGGAGCAGGGCACCGCCTTCTACGACGGGCGCAACCAGCTGCTGTCCGCCAAGAAAACGCTGGACGATGGCTGGGCGGTCCTGGCGGACAAAAAGCTGGAACTGCAGGACGCCAAACAGCAGATCGCCGACGCCCAGGCCACGCTGGACGACGCCCGCGCCGAACTGGAGGACGCCCGCCAGACCATTGCGGAAAAGACCCAGGAACTGCGCGACGGGGAGATCGAGTATGAGGACGCCAAGGCCGAAGCCGAACAGGAACTGGCCGACGCCCGCGCCGAGATCGAGGACGCCGAAACCCAGCTGGCCGATATGGAGACAGGGGAGTGGTATGTCTGGGACCGCAGCCGCAACGTGAGCTTTGCCTCCTTTGACTCCAACTCCACCAAACTGGCCGCGCTGGCCAAGGTCTTCCCGGTGTTCTTCTTCCTGGTGGCGGCGCTGGTGGTCTCCACCACCATGACCCGCATGGTGGAGGAAGAGCGGCTGCAGATCGGAACCATGAAGGCGCTGGGCTATACCAAGAACGCCATCATGCAGAAATATCTGCTCTATGCGCTGACCGCCGCGGCCGCCGGCGCCCTGTTCGGGCTGTGCGTGGGATTCTTTGTTTTCCCGCGGGTCATCTGGACCGCTTACCAGATGATGTACTGGACCCCCACCTTCTACACCCCCTGGCGGTGGGACATCTGTGTGCTGTCCGCCGGCTCGCTGCTGCTCTGCACCCTGGTGGCCACCTGGTCGGCCTGCCGGGCCACGCTGCACGAGACCCCGGCCGCCCTGATGCGCCCCCGCGCCCCCAAGGCCGGCAAACGGATCCTGCTGGAGCGGGTGGGCTTTTTGTGGCGGCGGATGCCCTTCACCTACAAGGTCACCTGCCGCAACCTGCTGCGCTACAAAAAGCGCTTCTGGATGACCGTGATCGGGGTGGCCGGCTGCACGGCGCTGCTGGTCACCGGCTTCGGCATCTCGGACTCCCTCAACAGCATCGCCACCAAACAGTTCGGCGAGATTTACGACTACGACCTGCTCACCGCCGTCACCGACCCCGAGTATACCCAGCAGGGGCCTGTCTACGATATCCTGTTCGGCGGTGAGGATGACGGCGCGGTGGATGTCTCCATGACCGTCTACACCAAGCAGGTGGAGCAGGAACTGGAGGATGGCGGCACCCTGGATTTCTATTTCATGATCCCGCAGGATGTGGAGGGCTTCGGTGGTTTTGCCGACCTGCACAACCGGCAGACCGGCCAGCCCACCCCGCTGCAGCAGGAGGGGGTCGTCCTGACCGAAAAGATGGCCTCCACCCTGGGGGTCCAGGTGGGGGATACCGTCACGCTGGACGACGGGGACGGCAATCTGGCCTCCTTCCGGGTCAGCGGCATCTGTGAGCACTACGTCTACAACTATGTCTACATGAGCGCCGCCAGCTACACCGAGGGCTTTGGCGCCGAACCGGAATGGAATGCGGTGATGACCCGCCTGACCGACGACAGCGAGGCGGCCCGCAGCGAACTTTCGGCCCGGCTGCTGGAACTGGACGAGGTGGGCAGCCTGAGCTTCACCGCCGATACCGAGGCGATGGTGCTCAACATGCTGGAATCCATCGACGCGGTGGTGGTGCTGATCATCGTCTGCGCGGCCAGCCTGGCCTTTGTGGTGCTTTATAACCTCACCAACATCAACATCGCCGAACGGGTCAAGGAGATCGCCACCATCAAGGTGCTGGGCTTCTATGACCGGGAGGTGGATGCCTACGTCAACCGGGAAAGCGTGGCCCTGACCCTGATCGGCGCACTGTTCGGGCTGGCCGGCGGCGTCGCGCTGCACCGGTTCGTCATCCTGACGGTGGAGGTGGACGCCGTGATGTTCGGCCGCAGCATCCAGCCGCTGAGCTTTGTCTACGCCCTGGCGCTGACCATCCTGTTCAGCACGGTGGTCAACCTGGTCATGGGCCGCCGCCTCAAACACATCTCGATGGTGGAGAGCATGAAGGCGCCGGAATGATCCCCCGCGCCGCCGTGCCAAGCCCCTTGAGCGCCCCGCGCAGCCCCTGCGGCCTGCGCGGGGCGCTTTGCGCTGCGGCCGGACGACAATTTTCTTGCGGACCCCGTTGACAGTGGCGGAGCGGCTGTATATAATGAAACTGTATGAGTTCGAACAATTTGACCGCGAACAGTTCGCGGACGAACAGACGGGAGGGGCCGGGGCCGCTCCGCAAGGAGGTGAAGAGTACGACGAAAGCCAGAGATCTCAGTATGCAAGATGCCGGCCGGCAGCTGACCTATACCTGCCACCAGATCAACAGCGCCCTGGACGCCTGCATCGCCGCCACGGTCAGCCCGGAACTGACCGGAATGCGCGGTCTGGTACTGGGGTACATCGTGCGCACCGTTCGGGAAGGCCGGCCGCTGTATCAGCGGGATCTGGAGGAGAGCTTCCATGTCCGGCGTTCCAGCGTCACGGCGCTGCTCAAGGCGATGGAGCGGGCGGGCTTCATCACCCGCAACGCGGTGGAGCAGGACGCCCGGCTCAAAAGCCTGGCCCCCACCGCCAAGGGTCTTGCCTGCTTTGAACACCTGGAACGCTGCATCCTCTCGTTCGAGCAGCAGCTGCGCGAGGACATCACCGCCGATGACCTCAGCGCACTGGTCAGCATCCTGCAGCGTATGAGCCGAAACGCAGGCGAAGCCAAGGCCCGCCTGACAGGCCCGGCGCCGCTGACGCCGAATTCAACACATAAGGAGTGAATGCAAACCGTATGCTTAAGACATTGTTCAAACAGACAAAGGGCGTGCGCCTGATCTCGGTGCTGACCCCCCTGTGCATGATCGGGGAGGTCATCATGGAAATGATCGTGCCGCGCCTGATGTCCTCCATCATTGACGACGGCGTGACAGCCGGCAATATGCAGCACATCTACACCGTCGGCGGCTGGATGATCCTGGCGGCCATCGTCGGTCTTGTGTTCGGCGTGGGCGGCGCGGTGTTCGGTTCGGCGGCGGCCACCGGTCTGGCGCGCAACCTGCGCAAGTCGATGTTCGCCAACATCCAGACCTTCAGCTTCGCCAACATTGACAAGTACTCCACCGCCGGCCTGGTCACCCGCATGACCACCGACGTCACCAACATTCAAAACGCCTACCAGATGTCGCTGCGCATGTCCATCCGGGCGCCGGCCAGCCTGATCGTGGCCATGGTCATGTCCTTTGCCATCAACCGCCAGCTGGCCAGCATCTATCTGGCGGCGGCCATCCTGCTGGCCTGCGTGCTGGTCTTCATCATGTCCCACGCCACCCGCTATTTCGACCAGGCTTTCCACCGGTATGACGACCTGAACGAGAGCGTGCAGGAAAATGTCAGCGCCATCCGGGTGGTCAAGGCCTATGTGCGGGAAAAATTCGAAGGCGAAAAGTTCCGCAAAGCCAGCGAGGCGCTGCGCAGCCTCTTCATGCGGGCCGAGCTGATCCTGTCCTGGAACTCCCCGGCCATGATGCTCACGGTGTATTCCTGCATCCTGCTGATCTCCTGGTTCGGTGCGCGGATGATCATTTCCTCCGGCGCCACGGCCTTTACCACCGGCGAACTCATGAGCATGCTGGCCTACTGCATGAACATCCTCATGAGCCTGATGATGCTCTCCATGGTCTTCGTCATGATCAGCATGTCCGCCGCTTCCGCCCACCGCGTGGCCGAAGTGCTGGACGAAAAAACCGACCTGCATGACCCCGAAGAGCCGGTCATGGAAGTCAAGAACGGCGCGGTCGAGTTTGACCATGTCTGCTTCCGCTACAAGAAGGACGGCCGGGACGTGCTGTCCGACATCAACCTGAACATCCGCTCCGGCGAGACCATCGGCATCATCGGCGGCACCGGCTCGGCCAAGAGCTCGCTGGTGCAGCTGCTGCCGCGCCTGTACGATGTCAGCGCCGGCCATGTGCGCATCGGCGGCATCGACGTGCGCAACTATGACCTGGAAGTGCTGCGCAACAGCGTGGCGATGGTGCTGCAGAAAAACGAACTGTTCAGCGGCACCATTGCGGAAAACCTGCGCTGGGGCAACGAACACGCCACCCAGGAAGAGCTGGAGGAAGCCTGCCGCCAGGCATGTGCCGATGAATTCATCGAGCGCTTCCCCGACAAGTATGAAACCCATATCGAGCAGGGCGGCACCAACGTGTCCGGCGGGCAGAAACAGCGCCTTTGCATCGCCCGCGCCCTGCTGAAAAAGCCCAAGATCCTGATTCTGGACGACTCCACCAGCGCGGTGGACACCGCCACCGACGCCAAGATCCGCAAGAGCTTTGCCGACAAGATCCCCGGCACCACCGTCTTCATCATCGCCCAGCGCATTTCCAGCGTGGAGAATGCCGACCATGTGCTGGTGCTGGACGGCGGCAAAATCAGCGGCTACGGCACCCCGGCGGAGATGCTGGCCACCAACAAGATCTATCAGGAAGTCTACAACAGCCAGAAACAGGGCGGCGGCGACTTCGACGAGAAAGGAGGCGAGGCATAATGGCGGAACGTGTACGGCAGGTCCAGGCGGGCCGCGGGGCCCGTGGTCCGCGCCCCAGGGTCGAAAACCCGGGCATGATCCTCAGGCGCATCCTCGACTATGTGATGCAGTATTACAAGCTCAACGCCATTGTGGCCGTCGTCTGCATCGTGGTCAGCGTGCTGGCCAACGTGCAGGGCACCCTGTTCATGCAGACCTTGATCGACAGCTACATCATGCCGATGCTCACCGAAAACTCCACCGACTATTCCGGTCTGCTTTTTGCGATTCTGCGCACGGCGGCCTTCTACGGCTGCGGCATCCTGGCTACCTTCATCCAGGCGCGGGTCATGGCCTACCTGACCCAGGGCACGATGAAGCATTTGCGGGACGACCTGTTCACCCACATGCAGACCCTGCCCATCAAATTCTTTGACACCCACGCCCACGGCGACATCATGTCCATCTACACCAACGACGTGGACACCCTGCGCCAGATGGTCAGCCAGAGCGTGCCCCAGATGCTCAACAGCGTCATCACCGTCGTCAGCGTGCTGATCTCGATGATCGCCCTGAGCATCCCGCTGACCATCGTCACGCTGGTCATGGTCTGCCTGATTTTGTTCTGCAGCCGCATCCTGGTCGGCAATTCCGGCCGGTACTTTGTGGCGCAGCAGCGGGAACTGGGCCGGGTCAACGGCTACATTGAAGAGATGATGAACGGCCAGAAGGTCATCAAGGTCTTCTGCCATGAGGACAAGGCCATCGAAGAGTTCAACGAACTCAACGAACAGCTGTACCACAGCGCCAACCGGGCCAACACCTTCTCGCTGGTGGCCATGCCGGTCAACGGCCAGCTGGCCAACCTGAGCTATGTGGTCTGCGCCATCGTCGGCGGTATGCTGGCTCTGTCCGGCGCCACCGGCCTCACGCTGGGCAAACTGGCCAGCTTCCTCACCTTCAACCGCAGCTTCAACCAGCCCATCAACCAGATCTCGATGCAGTTCAACTCCATCGTCATGGCGCTGGCCGGCGCCCAGCGGATCTTTGCGCTGCTGGACGAAAAGCCCGAGACCGATGAGGGCACCATCACCCTCGTCAACGTCAAGCGGGAGGAGAACGACCGCCTGGAAGAGACCGGCGAGCGCACCGGCCTGTGGGCCTGGAAGGTGCCGGAAGCGGACGGCAAGTTCCGCTTTGTGGAGCTGAAAGGCGACATCGAGTTCAAGGACGTGGACTTCGGGTATGACCCAGGCAAGATCGTGCTGCACGACATCACGCTGTACGGCCGTCCGGGCCAGAAGATCGCCTTCGTCGGCTCCACCGGCGCCGGCAAAACCACCATCACCAACCTGATCAACCGCTTCTACGACATCCAGAAGGGCACCATCGAGTACGACGGCATCGACATCATGAAGATCCGCAAGGACGACCTGCGCTCCTCCCTCGGCATCGTTCTGCAGGACACCCACCTGTTTACCGGTACCGTCATGGACAACATCCGCTACGGCCGCCTGAGCGCCACCGACGAGGAATGCCGCGCCGCGGCCCGCCTGGCCAATGCCGACAGCTTCATCCGCCGCCTTCCCAACGGCTACGAGACGATGCTCACCGGCGACGGCACCAACCTGAGCCAGGGCCAGCGCCAGCTGCTGGCCATCGCCCGGGCCGCCGTGGCCGACCCGCCGGTGCTGATCCTGGACGAGGCGACCTCCTCCATCGACACCCGCACCGAGAGCCTGGTGCAGCAGGGCATGGACGGCCTGATGTACGGGCGCACCTCCTTCGTCATCGCGCACCGTCTGTCCACCGTGCGCAATGCCGACTGCATCATGGTGCTGGAACTCGGCCACATCATCGAGCGCGGTTCCCACGACGAACTCATCGCCCAGAAGGGCCGCTATTACACGCTGTACACCGGCAATTTTGCAGAAAATTCGTAATAAATGCCGGGATATTGCCGGGATGGTTTCCGCCATCCCGGCATTTTTTGTACAACTTGCCGTTAAGTGGCCGGGCCGGGGCATAAAACTTGACGTACTGGCAAAAAATGTTTATAATAGCACATAGGGACGGCAATTGCCGTCCGATCATCTGACTGCTGAGGGCATATTGAGGCACAAAGCGCAGCGGGGCTTCCGGCTCGAGCCGGGGGCAAGGCGCGGGGGAAATTCCCCGGGTAAAGCGCTTCGTATTTGTGCGGCAGCCAAAACATGTGAAAGACCTTTCAGGAGGGGTATCCAAATGGCAGCAAAGAAAGTTGCGCAGACTGTGATCAAGGAAGACAAGTTCTACACCATCAGCGCCGCCAACGGCAAAGTCGTGGAAGTGGCTGATTATAACACCGACAACGGCGCCCGCGTTCAGCTGTGGGACAATGCCAATGCCGAATGGCAGCAGTGGGGCTTTGTCCGTGCGGGCGAGGGCGTTTACCGCATCCGGAACCGCTTCACCGGCAAGATGCTGGACCTGTACCAGGGCGGCGTCTGCGACGGCACCGCGGTGCATCAGTGGGAAGGCGCCCCGGCCAGCAGCCAGCTGTGGATCGTCGAAGCCGGCAATGACGGCCGTGTGAAGATCAAGTCCAACCTGGCCGGCAAGTGCCTGGATGTGGTGGGCATGTCCACCGACAACGGCGCCGGGCTGCAGATCTGGGCGGACGTGAACGGCGACAACCAGTTCTGGACCATCGCCGAAGTGACCCGCAAGCCCAAGACCAGCGCCAAGGCGACGGCCGCCAAGGCGAAAGCCGAGGAAAAGGTCGAGGAAAACCCGGTCAAGAAGCCCGAAGCCCCGGTGGCCGCCGCTGTGGAAGCCGCCCCCAAGGCCGAGGAAAAGCCGGCCAAGAAACCGGCCGCCAAGAAGCCTGCGGCCAAGACCGTGAAGGCCGCCGCGCCTGTTGAGGAAAAGCCCGCCGCCAAGAAAACGGCGGCCGAGGCGGAAAAGCCCGCTTCCACCAAGAAGGCGCCCGCCGCCAAAAAGCCGGCCGCGAAGAAGCCGGCTTCCAAGAAGGCCGCCAAGTAAGCGATCCTTCCTTTTCACCCGCAAATTTGTGTTCGAACGATTGGGCCGCCCCGGTTCCGCTCTTTTTGGGACCGGGGCGGTTTTGTTGTGCCGGGTGCCCTTGCGCCCGGGCGGGCTTTGGGGTACAATAGAAAGAAAAATGGCAAGGAGCGGCACACCATGACGCAATACAAGGTTCTGGCCCTGGATCTGGACGGCACCCTGACCAACAGTGAAAAGGTCATCACCCCGCGCACCCGCGCCGATCTGATGGAGGCGGCCCGGCAGGGGGTGCGCATCGTGCTGGCCAGCGGCCGCCCGACGGTGGGGATCCGCCCGCTGGCGGAAGAGCTGCAGCTGGATCAGACCGGCGGGTGCATCCTCAGCTACAACGGCGGCAAGATCCTGGACTGTCAAACCGGGGAGGTGCTGGTCCAGCACGAGTTCCCGGCCGACCTGATCGGCACGGTCTGCACCTTTGCCCGGTACTGGAACGTGGTGGCGCTGACCTATGACAAGGACGGCATCGTGACCGAGCAGCCGGACAACCCCTATGTGCTGGAAGAAGCGCGGATCAACCGCATCCCGGTGCGCGGTGTGCCGGACCTGCCGGCCGAGATCACCTGGCCCATCAACAAGCTGCTTCTGGTGGGGGATCCGGTGGACATGCCCCATGTGGAAGAGCTCATGCAGCAGGAATTCGCCGGCAGGCTTTCGATCTACCGGTCCCAGCCGTTTTTTATCGAGACCATGCCGCTGGGGGTGGAAAAGTCCGCCTCGTTGGACAGGCTGCTCAAGCGGCTGGGGTTGACGGCGGCGAACCTGATGGCCTGCGGCGATGGCTGGAACGACCTGCCGATGATCCGGTATGCGGGGCTGGGCGTGGCGATGGGCAATGCCGTGCCGGCGGTGAAGGCCGCGGCGGATGCAGTGACAGAGGACAACGAGCACGACGGGGTCGGGCTCGCGGTGGAAAAGTATATCTTGGGGCGGGAGGCAACGGATGAATCTGATCGTATTTGACCTGGAGTGGAACATAGGCTACCAGCCCAAGACCTTCCGCTACCATGGCGTAGACCTGACCCTGCGCGGGGAGATCATCCAGATCGGCGCCGTGCGGATCAATGAGCGGGCCGATGTGCTGGACACCTTCGAGATCACCCTGCGGCCCCGGATCTTCCGCAAACTGCAGCACCACATCGCCAAGGTGACCGGGCTGACCCAGGGGGACCTGGAATCCGGCGTCCCCATCGGGGAAGGTCTGGCCCGCTTTGTGGAGTGGGCCGGCCCGGATGCGGAATTTGCCAAGTGGGGGCTTGACGATGTGCCGGTACTCAAGCAGAACCTGTTTCTGTGCGGGCTGGATGAGCGGTGGCCGGCCCGCTGGTATGACCTGCAGCGGATCTTCCTGCAGACTTTCCCCCGGAAGGAAGGGGAGGGCATGACGCTGGAAAGCGTGGTGGACCGGCTGAACATCCCCAAAGAAGACCCCTTCCACAATGCGCTGGACGATGCGCTGTACACGGTCAAGGTCTGCCGCTGCCTGCCGCTGGCCGAGGGCCTGGCCCGCTACCCCAACGAGGAGGAGCAGCTCCGGGAAGCCCTGCTCACCGACCCGGACGCCGAGTATCACGATGTCCGCACCTGGTTCGGCCTGATGGACCACGACGCCTACAAGACCGACCCGGTCCTGTGTACCCCGGTCTGCCCCCGCTGCGGCGCGCCGCTGACACTGGGGGACATCTGGCTCAAGCGCGGCAACACCGGCTATTATACCGAGGCGGTCTGCCCGGCCCACGGGTCCTGGTTCGTGCGGTTCAAACTGTCCCGCCGGGACGGGCTGCACTGGAACTTTGCCCGCTGCACCGAGACGGTACGCCCCAGCGCCTACGCCCGCTGGAAACGCCAGGAGGCGGCCCAGCGGGAACGGCTGCGCCACCGGGCGGAGAAGGAAGCCGCCGAAGCCGCCCAGGGGGCTGCGAACCAATAACACACTGTTTGAATGCTGCTTGGCAAAAAGGCGCCCCGCACAGATTCCCTGTGCGGGGCGCCTTGGTTTGTCTCAGGCTGTTGGAACGCAGGGCGGGGCCGGGCCGTTTACTGGTCCTGCTTGTTCAGCACTTCCTTGGTATCGCGGGCGATCATCAGTTCCTCGTTGGTCTCAATGACCAGGGTGCGCACCCGTGCGCCCCAGGCGGTGATCTCCACCACGTCCTTGTCCTGCTTGTGGGCGTCGCGGTTCTTGTCGGTGTCGATCCGGATGCCCAGCCAGTCCATGTGGTGGCAGATCTTGGCGCGGGAATCGGCGTCGTGCTCGCCGATGCCGCCGGTGAAGATGATGGCGTCCACGCCGCCCATGGCGGCAATGTAGCTGCCGATGGTCTTCTTGATCTGGTAGTTCAGCATGTCGCTGGCCAGCTGCGCACGGGGGTTGCCTTCCTTGGCGGCCTTCTCCACGTCGCGCTTGTCGCTGGACACGCCGGAGATGCCCAGCAGGCCGGACTTTTTGTTCAGGATCTCATCCAGCTGATGCCCGGTGATGTTCAGCGTATACTTCAGGTAGTTGACCACCGAGGGGTCCAGGTCGCCGCAGCGGGTACCCATCATCAGGCCGGCCAGCGGGGTCATACCCATGGAGGTGTCCACCACGCGGCCCTGGTCCACGGCGGCGATGGAGGAGCCGTTGCCCAGATGGCAGGTGATGAGCTTCAGCCGTTCGATGGGCTCTTCCAGATATTCGGCCGCCCGGTGGCTGACATATTTGTGGCTGGTGCCGTGGAAGCCGTACCGGCGCACGCCGTATTTCTCATAATATTCATAGGGAATGGCATACATGTACGCCTTGGGCGGCATGGTGCTGTGGAAAGAGGTGTCGAACACCGCCACATTGGGGATGTCGCCGAACACCTTGCGGGCCGCCTCGATACCGAGGATGCCGGCCGGGTTGTGCAGCGGGGCCAGGGGGCTCAGCTCCCGGATGGCAGCCACGACCTCGGGGGTGATCAGGCAGCTTTCCTTGAACTTTTCGCCGCCGTGCACGATGCGGTGGCCGATGGCATTGATCTCAGAAGGATCGTCAATGACCTTGCCGTCGCCGGTCGTCATCTTCTTGACCACTTCCAGGAAAGCCTCGGTGTGGGTGGGGAAGATGGCGGGGGTGGTGGCTTTGTGGCCGTTGGCTTCATGCGTGATCATGCTGCTCTCCATGCCGATGCGCTCACACAGCCCTTTGCACAAAACATGCTCGCCTTCCATATCAATCAGCTGATACTTCAGGCTGGAGGAACCGCAGTTGATAACCAGAACTTTCATGTGCATTCTCCTTCTGGGTTTGAATTCCGGGAAACGTCCCATTTGATTCTGACAATTCCATTATAGTATGCAGTCTGACTTTTTTCAAGCCGAAAAAGCCCGCCAGGGGACCTTTCTTGCTGTGTTATTTGTTTAACTATCACAAAGCCGGGCCGGAAGCTGTGAAATTATTGTCAACATTCACGATCCGGGCGTGGGTCCGGCTCAAAACACGGCTGGCCCTTGCCGGCGCGGTATGGTACAATGGTCTTGTCACAGATCTGCCGCGCCCTTTGGGGCAGAAAGGAAAGTTATGAATTTTGCAGGCATCATTGCGGAATATGATCCGTTTCACAACGGCCACGCCCTGCAGCTGCAGATGCTGCGCCGGCAGGGGGCCGGGGCCATCGCCGTCTGTATGAGCAGCGGGGCGGTCCAGCGGGGCGGGGTGCCGCTTCTGCCCGAACCGGTCCGGGTGCTCGCGGCGCTGCAGGCCGGGGCAGACCTGGTGGTGGCGCTGCCCGCCCCCTATGCCAACGCCGGGGCCGAGGCATTCGCCGCCGCCGGGGTGTACCTGCTGGGGGCGCTGGGCTGCGACACCCTGGCGTTCGGGGCCGAGACCCCCTCGGCGCCCCGGCTGATGCAGATGGCCCGGCTGCTGCTGGACGGTGCGCTGCAGGGGGAACTGCGGCGGCAGCTGGCCACCGGCTGCACCTTCGCCGCCGCCCGGGAGGCTGCCGTGGCGGCGCTCTGCCCCGGGGAGGCGGAACTGCTGCGGGAACCCAACAACATCCTTGGGATCGAATACTGCAAAGCCATTTTGCAGCAAGGGTCGGCCATGACGCCCTGCCCGCTGCCCCGGCTGGGGGCCGCGCACGGGGCCGACGCCGCCGGCCGCTGCCAGGGGGTGGAACTGGCTTCGGCCAGCCTTGTGCGGGCGGTGGCCTACCGGGACGGGCTGGAGGCGGCGGCCCGGTATTTGCCGACCCCGGCGCTGGGGGAATACCGGGCGGCGGTGCGCCGCGGGGAACTTCTGTCACCCCGGCGGTTCAGCACGGCCCTGCTGGCTTTGCTGCGCAGCAAGGACCCCGGCGCCCTGGCCCGGGTGCGGGGTGTCAGCGAGGGGCTGGAAAATCGCCTGCAGGCTGCGATCCGCCGGGCGGCCGATGCCGAACAGCTGTACGACCTGCTCAAAACCAAGCGGTATCCCCACGCCCGGCTGCGCCGGCTGGCGCTGGACGCCGCCATGGACGTGCGCCGGGACAGCGTGCCGCCCCGCCCGCCCTACCTGCACCTGCTGGGGGCCCGCCGGGGGGCGTTGGCGCGGCTCAAACAGGCGACGCTGCCGGTTTCCGCCTCGCTGGCCCGGCTGGAAGCTGTCAGTCCGGAAGCTGAAACTTTGTCGAAGTTGCACAATAGGTTTACCGACTTTTCTGCGCTGTGCAGGGAAGAAACCCTCCCGATGGGGCTTGCGTACACCTGGAAACCGGTGATATTATAATAGACAGATGGACAATCATTGCCCCGCCTGCAGCATTGTTGTAACAGGCTGCGCAAAATCGGTACGAAGTGAGAGAGAAAAATGGCGCTGCATGTCATGGACGAAGCCAACCACTGCCTGGGGTGCAAAAACCCGCGCTGCCAGCAGGGCTGCCCGATCCACACCAACATCCCCGAGGTGATCCGCCTGCTCAAGGCGAACCGCCTGAACGACGCCGGGCGGATGCTTTTTGAAAACAATCCGCTGACCACCGTCTGCAGCCTGATCTGCAACCATGAAAACCAGTGCGAGGGTCACTGCGTCCGCGGCATCAAGGGGGACCCGGTGCATTTTTCGGTCATCGAAAACTACATCTCCTCCACCTATGCCTCCCAGATGACCAAAGGCCCGGCAGAGCCCAACGGCAAGCGGGTGGCCATCATCGGTTCCGGCCCGGCCGGGCTGACCATCGCGGTCATTCTGGCCCGCTATGGCTACGATGTGACGATCTTTGAAAGCCACGACAAGATCGGCGGCGTGCTGCGCTACGGCATCCCGGAATTCCGGCTGCCGAAGAGTGTGCTGGACGACTTTGAATACCGCCACCTGCGCCTGAAGGACATCAAGGTCCGCCCCAACACCGACGTGGGGAAGGCGCTTAAGATCGACGATCTGTTCCGGGACGGGTTCAAGGCCATCTTTATCGGCACCGGCGTCTGGCGGCCCAACACGCTGCACATCAAAGGGGAAAGCCTCGGCCATGTACATTTTGCCATCAACTATCTGCAGAACCCCGACGTTTACCACCTGGGCAACCGGGTGGTGGTGATCGGTGCGGGCAACGCGGCGATGGATGTGGCGCGCACGGCCATCCGCCACGGCACACGGCATCTGGCCTGCTTCTCGCTGACCAAAAAGGTCGCGGCCAGCGACTACGAGACCAGCTATGCCAAGCTGGAGGGGGTGGAGTTCTTCTACAACAAAAAACCGGTGGAGATCACCGACCGTGGGGTGGTGTTCCGCGATCTGGACGAGGCCGAGGACGGCACCCTCACCGAGCGGCCCGGTACCGAGATGCTCTACCTGGCCGACAGCGTGATCGTCTCGATCAGCCAGGGCCCCTGCACCACCATCACCGAGAGCACCGAGGGGCTCAAGGTCAATCCCCGGGGCCTCTTTGTCACCGACGAGGTGGGCCGCACATCCCGCCCGGGCATCTTTGCCTCCGGGGACGCGGTCAAGGGGGCGCGCACGGTGGTGGAGGCGGTGGCCTACAGCAAAAAGGTGGCCGAAGCCATGCACGAGTACATGCAGACCCTGCCCCCGGACCCGCCGGATGAATACGCCAATGTGCCGGTCTATCAAAACGATGACGGCAACTGATCCACCAACCCGCGCCGCAGTGCTTCCGCTGCGGCGCTTTTGCATCGCGCTAGACGCATTTTGTTGACATTTGTGTGGGAAAATCAACACGGAATCCCCTATTACATAACCGGTAAAACGGGAAGGAAGTGTCTCTTATGCGGAACCATGGAACGCCGGTCCGGCTGCCGGCGCTGCTGCTCGCCCTCACCCTGGCCGGCTGCGCGGGGCAGGGGGCGCCATCCCCGGCCGCCCGGTCCTTCTCCGCGACGATCACATAGACTGACCGCCCCCCTTGCTTTGCGTGCTGGCAAGCAAACTTACTTTACAGAGAAAAACGGGCAGAACAAAGCCCCGGTCCGCCGGAACCGGGGCGATTTGTTTGCAGATGGGTTGTCCCAAAAAGGGGGGCGCTGCGGCGCAGGCTGTCTGCCGGCGGCTTGTACGCCACAACCCCGGGCGGGCCTTCCGTGCCGGGGCCGCTGCGTCCCTCACCCCAGATTCGGCCGGTCCTGGTCGCCGTCGGCCTTGAACAGCACAAAGTTTTCGGGGCGGTTGGTGAAGTAGTAATATTCGGTGTTGTCCCGCAGCGGCGGGGTCAGGTAGTTGGGGATGATGACCCCGTCGCCGGGCAGCCGTTCCCGCAGGCCGGCGGCTCGCCAGATCTCGGCCGGGATGCCGGCGTTGTAGCAGTCCAGGTACTCGGCCCCGGTCTGCCGCAGCAGCGCGTCCAGCGCCGCGCCCAGCCGGAGCAGCACGGCATCGGGGCCGAGGAAATCCACCAGCCGCAGCACCGGCACGCAGCCGGTCTCGGCCGCCGTGACGGTCCGGGTGACCAGATAGGCCAGCAGCCGTCCGCCCTCCCGCACGGCCCACAGATCATACCGGAAATAGGGGAAGCGGAAATAGCGCTGTGTCAGATACCACAGGTCCTTGCGCGGGGTGTGGGGCGTTTCGGGCAGGCCCAGCGCCGCCAGCGCCGCTTCATCGGCGACGGGCTCCAGCGCCAGGTCCCCGCCGACCGGCAGCGGGGCGGTTTCGGCCGCGTCGCCGGGCATTGCCAGCGCCCAGCCGCTGGGCCCCGGCCGGCCCAGGCGGTAATAGTGCGGCAGACGCCGGGCGGTCCAGCCCAAAAACTCATACAGCACGCAGGTGTTGGCCCGGATGTTGTTGCAGGCCAGCACCCGTGCGCCCAGCAGGCCGGGCAGTGCATCCATCAGCTGCAACCCAACCCCGTTGTGCCCCTTGGCCGCCACCCAGATGGACACCCAGGCGTCGGCGCCGGGGCCCCGGGCGGCGGGTATGTAGCCGGCGGCGCTCAGGTAGCGGCCCGCCTGTTCCGCCACGGCAAAATGGGGGGCGCCGCCCGCCTGTCCGGCAAAATAGTAGTCGTACAGCTCGGGGCGGTTGATGAGCGGCAGCCGCATATCGAAATGCGCATTGATAAAATCCACAATGGCCGGCCCTTCCCCCGGGCGGGCCAGGCGGAAAACCGGCTCAGACAATGGCGGACCCCCCCGTGACAGGCAGTGTGACCCCGGTGATGAACCGCGCTTCCTCCGACAGCAAAAACGCCATGGCCGGCACCACGTCGTCGGGGGTGGCGTTGCGGCCCATGGGGTTGTCGGCGGCTGCCGCCTGCACGATCAGGTCGGGGGTGTCTTTCAGGAAATTGGTCTCCATCATGCTGGGGGCCACGCAGTTCACCGTGATGCCGAAGCGGGCATACTCCACCGCCAGGCTCTTGCACAGCTGGCCCAGAGCCCCTTTGGCCATCACATAGGCGGCGGTGTTTTTGGGCGGGGCGCCCAGGGTGTAGCTGGTCTGGATAAACAGGATGCGCCCGAACTTCTGCCTGGTCATGGCGGGCAGAACGGCCTTGCACAGCTTGACGGCGCTGTGGACCTGGATCTCCCAGTCTTTGGCAAAGCGGGTCTCGTCAAAGTTCTTGAACCGGGCGTTCACCACCGGCAGGGCCGGCAGGTGGACAAAGTGGGTGGGGGCGGGCTGGGTCGCCAGCACCTGGCAGAAGGTGTCCACCTTGTACGGGTCGGACAGGTCCACGTCAAAGGGGCAGATCCGCCCGGCATACGCCTGGCACAGCGGGGCGAGCTTTTCCACATCGCCGCAGCCCTGGGCCAGAACGAGGGCGTCCGGGTCGGTGTCCAGCAGCCGCCGGATCAATGCGCGGCCCACGTCGCTGGTCGCGCCGGAAATCAGATAGGTATAAGCCATCGGGAACCTCCTGGGATTATGAAGTGGGGGACGGACAAATCACCGGGCCAGTCCGGCCCGGATGATGCCGCGGGTGACCTTTTTGCCCTCCTGGTTGGTGATCACCGCCTTGATCTCGGCTTCGGCCACCGCCTCGCTCACCCGCAGCACGGTGCCGGTCACGGTCAGGGTATCGCCGATGAACACCGGGCGGGCAAACTTGCACTCCACCCCGTGCAGCAGGCAGTGCTCGCCGGGCAGGTAGACCCCGGCCAGGGTGGAGAAAAAGCTCGCGCCCAACATGCCGTAGACCACCCGCCCCGGATACCCCCGCCTCCGGGCGTAGTCTTCGTCGATGTGGATGGGGGAGCAGTCCCCGCTCAGGCGCTCAAAGTCCTGCATCATCTCTTCGGTCACCGTCACGGTAAAGGATTCGGTCAGGCCGGGGGTCATCTCGGCCAGGGTATAATGGTTCATGGTTGCCTCTCTTTCGCCGTCCATGGCAAAGGCGGCCGCCGCTCCTGTGGGAAGCAGCGGCCGCCCGGGTCACATTCTGCAGACGGTCTGTTTTACGCGGTCATGCGCGCCACAAGGTCCAGCAGGTCGCCCACGTCCTTCAGGTCGCGGACATCGGCCAGCTTGAACTTGATGCTTAATTTCTTCTCGATGGCGGTCAGCAGGTTGATCTGTTCCAGGCTGTCCCAATCCTCGATGTCATCGGCGCAGGTCTCACGGGTGATCACCAGCGTGTCATCGTCGAAATTGTCGCGGAAGATCTCCTGCACGGCTTCCAGGATCGCTTGCTCGGTCATGGCGGTATGCTCCTTTTTGTATTACAATATGAAGCCATTATACCATAAGCCTTGCAAAGAATCAATCAAAACCCGCGCCGCCCGGGCCGGTCACAGCCCGTAATCCTCCAGCCGGCGCTGCAGTTCCGCTTCGTCCTTGACGGGGACGCCCTGCTGCAGGGCCAGCACATCCTGTTCCGGCAGCAGGCGGGTCATCAGGTCATACTCGGCCAGGGGACCCTGGCCGTCGCCGCTGTACAGCGCCACATGCCCGCCCAGGTCTTTCAGCAGGTAGCGGGGCTCGGTTTCCTCGGCGCTGTCCAGGGCGGCGCGGGCGAACCAGACCGTGACCGCCACCAGCGCCAGCACGGCCACCGCCCCCAGCAGGGAAAAGTACAGCCGCGCCCATTTCGGAAGTTTGCGTTCCATCTCGGTGCCTCCCATCCGGGCGCAAGGCCCTGCAAGAATGTGACAAAAAAGTTACGGATAAAGAAAAACGAACGGCTCCACAACAAGTATGCCCGATTGTCGGGGCGGAAAAACAAAATCTTGTGAATTTTACATCCGACACCTGTACTTTTGGCAATACTTTGTGCTATAATTCAATCTATGGTATTGTCCATTCCTGTGTGCCGCACTCGGCGGCGCATCCAGATGGAATCTGAATCCTCAAAAGGAGGCGGTCCCCATAGACCCCAAACAGCAACGGCACCTTTCCACCCAGGGCGCAAAAGCACCGGGTACCGGGCCCCAGGGCTCCGGCAAGGGCGCCAGGAAAACCAAAACAAAAAAGCGCCGCAGTGTCTTCGGCTACATCATCCGCTTTATCGGCTGCCTGTTCTGCGTGGGGATCATGGCCGGCAGCGTGGCGGCGGTACTGCTTTCGATGTATGTGGTACAGGTCACGGCCGACCCGGAAGGCAAGCTGGACCTGGAAAGCCGAAAGAGCGCCCAGTCCGCGATCTTCTACGATCGCTACGGCAACGAGTATGCCACCCTCTCTTCGGGCGGCAGCAGCTCCTTCTGGCGCAATCTGACGGACATTCCGGAAGATCTGCAGCACGCGGTCATCGCCATTGAGGACAAGAATTTCTACAATGAGATCGGCGTCAACTTCAAGCGCACCATCGCCGCCGCCCTCAACGAGATCACCGGCCAGCGCCTGCTGGGCTCCCAGCAGGGCGCGTCCACGCTGGAACAGCAGATGGTCAAAAACTTGACCGATGACGACGCGGTGGATTACGGCCGTAAATTCCGCGAGATCTTCCGCGCCATCGGCCTGTGCAACCGCTACAGCAAAGAGACCATCCTGGAAGCCTACCTCAACACCGTGCCCCTGACCGGCACCATCGAAGGGGTGGAGGCCGGCGCCCGGGAATACTTCGACAAGAGCGTGGAGGAACTGACCCTGGCCGAGTGCGCCACCCTGGCCTCCATATCCAAGAACCCCACCGGCTACAACCCTTCCACCAACCCGGAAAACCTCATCGCCCGCCGCAACCATGTGCTGTGGGAGATGCTGGACCAGGGCTATATCACCCAGGAAGAATACGATTCCGCCACCCAGGAAACGGTCACCCTGGCCGAGAGCAAGTCCAAGACCGAGAATGTGGCGGTGGAGTCCAACTACTCCTACTTCACCGAGGCCGCGCTGGAAGAACTGACCCAGGACATCAAGGAAGCCTACGGGTTTGAGAGCGATGCCGAGGCCCAGAACTATATCTTCACCGCCGGTCTGCGCGTGTACACCACGGTGGACCCGGACGTTCAGGCTGCGGTGGAAAACCTGATGCTCAACGAACCGGACGAAAACGGCAACGTGCTCTTCCCGGCCCTGTGGCATGAGGAAGAGGTGGAAAGCGACATCCCGGTGGGCAGCGAATACAGCCTTGATTCCAACGGGATGCCGATGAACCCCACAGACGAGACCACCGGGACCATCTTCCGGTCGGATGATACCCCGATTTACAACGACGACGGCACCTTCAAGACCGGCACCTACGAAACCACCGACGAAAACGGGAACGTTACCGGCGAATACCTGACCTTCTACCGCAACGTGCGCACCCAGGCGGCCATTGCGGTGGTCAGCAGCGAGCTTGACAAGAAGGGCGAGGTCATCGCCGTGGGCGGCGGCCTGGGCGCCAAGACGGTGGACCGGGGCGTCAACCGTGCGATGGAACCCCACCAGACCGGTTCTACCATGAAGCCCATCGCGGCCTACTGCCTGGGCATTGATGAAAAGTGGATCAATTACTCCAGCCCGCTGGAGGATTCTCCGCTGTATTCGGCCGAGAACAAACAGATGCTGGACAACGAGAAGGCGCTGCGTCTCGGCCTGTCGCTGGACCCCACCGACCCGGCCAACCAGGCGCGCAACGACATCTGGCGCACCTGGCCGGTGAACTTCGGGGATGTCGGCGGCGATGGCTCCATCATGCTGATGTATGATGCGATCCGCCAGTCCTACAACACCATTGTGGTCCGTGTCGGTTTGATGGTGGGCGTGGACGCCATGTACGAGTTCGTCACCGAGACCCTGGGCCTTGAGCACCTGGACGCGGACGACGCCAACCTGGCCCCGCTGGTGCTGGGTTCGCATACGTACGGCCTGACGATGGTGGAACTGGCCAACGCCTACACGATGTTCACCGACGGCAACTACTCCACCGCGCATTTCTACACCCGTGTCGAGGACCTGGACGGCAACCCGGTGCTGGATATGTCCAAGCTGGTCACCAATACCCAGGCCATCGAGCCGGAGAGCGCCGTGATCATGAACCGCCTGCTCTCCAACGTCTGGGTAAGCCCCGGTACCGCCAGTGGCATGAAGCCCGATACCGAGGGGATCGACGCGGTGGGCAAGACCGGTACGACCACCGACTTCAAGGACTTCACCTTCGCCGGCCTGACGCCGTATTATTCGGTGGCGGTCTGGTGGGGCTATGACCGCCCGTATGACATGAGCGCCGTTCAGTACAATGTTGATGGCGAACCCACCCAGCGCGCCTTCAAGTATCTGATGGAGGAAGTGCAGGCGGATCTGCCCGCGGCGGAGTTCTACTGGAGCGACAACGTGATCAAAGCGCAGTTCAGCACGAGCACGGGTTCCATCGTCTCCTCCGGCGGCCAGACCGGCTATTATACCGAGGACAACATGCCGGACGAAACGACCGGCGCCCTGCTCAGCGAGGATGCAGACCCCTACGCCCAGCTGGCGCAGCAGGCGGCGGACGAAGCCGCCCAGGCCGCCGCTGCGACGGACCCTGCGGCCTGAGGTTCGGACCTGACACACAACAGACACGGCTACCCTCGGGCACAGCGCCCGGCGGTGGCCGTGTTTTTGTATAGCGGACGGAAACAGGTTGTTGTCTGTCTGACGAAAACACCCGTGCCGGTTGGGAAAACACCTGTGCAAACTGACCAAAATCCCGGGCGTTCTCTCGGCAAGACTTGCAAGCGGCCCGCCCATGTGGTATGATTATCCTTGCTTTGAGTACACTTGTTTTTGGGAGGGATACAAGATGGCGGAACGCCGCTTTTTGCTGGTGGATACGGAGGTCCTGCCGGACGTGTTTGTAAAAGTGCTGGAAGCCAAGGAACTGCTGGCTTCCGGCGCGGTGAGCAACATCTCGCTGGCGGCCCGCAAAGCCGGTATCTCCCGCAGTGCGTTTTACAAATACAAGGACTATGTGTTTGACGCCGAGACCGGCCGCGAGACCATCACGGTCATTGCCACCCTGCTGGACAAAACCGGTGCGCTGCAGGGGCTTTTGTCGGGGATCTCGTCGGCGGGGGCTTCCATCGTCACCATCACCCAGTCAAGGCCGGAAAACGGCACCGCCCAGGTGGAAGTGACGGTGCGCACCGGTACCATGCAGATGTCGGTGGAGGAGATGCTGCTCCGCCTGGCCAGGCAGCCCAATGTGGTGGATGTCCACCGGGGCACCTGAACCGGCCGGCTGTTGGGGAAACGTTAGAGGGAGGAACAGAATATGGCAAAAATAGCGATCCTCGGGTTTGGCACGGTGGGCAGCGGTGTGCTGGAAGTTTGCCGCCGCAACGCCGCCTCCATTGCCCGCCGCGCCGGTGAACCGGTGGAGGTCAAGTACATCCTGGACATCCGGGACTTTTCCGCCTCGCCGGACGCCGCGCTTTTTGTGAAGGACCTGGACGTGATCCTGGCCGATCCGGAGATCCGCGTGGTGGTGGAGACCATCGGCGGCACCCGTTTCGCCTATCCCTATGTGCGCCGCTGCCTGGAAAGCGGCCGCAGCGTCTGCACCTCCAACAAGGGGATGGTGGCCACCTATGGCGCCGAGCTGCTGGCCCTGGCCAGGGCGCATGGGGCGGCCTTCCTGTTTGAAGCCAGCGTCGGCGGCGGCACCCCCATCATCACCCCGATGCACCAGTGCCTGGCGGCCAACCACATCAGCCGCATCGAGGGCATCGTCAACGGCACCACCAACTTCATGCTCACCAAGATGAAGCGGGAAAACATGGAATTCCCCGAGGCGCTGCGTATTGCCCAGCAGCTGGGCTATGCCGAGACCAAGGACCCCGGGGACGATGTGGACGGCCGGGATGCCTGCCGCAAGATCGCCATTCTCGGCTCGCTGGCCTGCGGCCATGCACTTTACCCGGACAACATCCCCACCCGGGGCATCCGCCGCATCACGGTGGCGGACATCCGGGCCGCCGAAGGGCTGGAATGCGTGGTCAAGCTCATCGCCTGGTACCGGGAACTGCCCGAAGGCGGGGTGGCCGCCGGTGTGGAGCCCATGCTGGTGCCCGACACCAACCAGCTGGCCGGCGTGGACGACGTGTTCAACGCCGTGCTCATGCGGGGCGATATGCTGGGGGATGTGATTTTCTACGGCAAGGGGGCCGGCAAGCTCCCCACCGCCAGCGCGGTGGTGGCCGATGTGATCGACGCGCTGAAGGACGGCGCCCGTATCCACGACAGCCTGTTCTGGCAGCCTGCCGATAAGCCGGAGGGGCTGCTGCAGGACCCCGACCGGCACACCTGGTATCTGCGCGCCGCCGGCATCAGCGCCGCGGTGCTGACCGGTCTGGCCGGAGACAGCCGCCTTGTGCTGGACGGCGAGCAGGGGCCCGCCTGCCTGGTCCGGGGGGCGACCACCGCAGAGATGCAGGCGCTGTGCGAAAAGATCCGCCTGCTGGGCGGCGAGCCGGCGCTGGTCCTCAAACGGCTGGCGGATTGACATTGGGGGGAGGAAGAGCATACAATGGTAACAGTCACGGTACCGGCGACCAGCGCCAACGTGGGCGCCGGGTTCGACGCCCTGGGTCTGGCCCTGTCGATGCACAACGTCTTCACCTTTGAGGAGTCGGACCGCATCCACATCACCTCGGTGGACCAGACCCATGTGCCGGGCGGACCCAACAATCTGGTATACCGCAGCGCCCGGGCGGTGTATGACCAGCTGGGCGTGCCGCTCAAGGGGCTGCGCATCACCCAGCGCAACGACATTCCCATGGCGCGGGGGCTGGGTTCCAGCTCCGCCTGCATCGTGGCCGGGCTGCTCGGGGCCAACGCCCTGCTGGGCTGCCCGCTGACCCAGCGCCAGATGCTGACGCTGGCCACCGCCATTGAAGGGCACCCGGACAACGTGGCGCCGGCCATGCTGGGCGGCTTTGTCACCAGCGTCTATGACGAAGGGCTTGTCTACACCGTCAAAAAGAACATTGACCCGGACCTGGCCTTTGCGGCCTTTGTGCCGGATTTCCGCCTGCTGACCTCCAAGGCTCGGGCGGTGCTGCCGGAGATGGTCCCCCGCAAGGACGCGGTCTACAACCTGTCCCGGGCGGCGCTGGCCACCGCGGCCTTCTGCGACGGCGACTACGGCCTGCTGGGCGTGGCCACCAAGGACGCGCTGCACCAGCGCTATCGCCTGCCGCTCATCGAAGGCGGGGAAGAGGTGTTTGAGCTGGCGCAGGACCTGTGCGCCCAGGCGGTGTACATTTCGGGCGCCGGGCCCACCATCATCGCGGTGGTACACAAGGACGACGATGAGTTTTTCGCCCGCGCCGGGGAAGCGCTGCCCAAAAGCGACAAACTCAGTCACTTTACACTCTACCGTCTGCTGGCCGACAACGCCGGCGCCGCGGTGGAGGCGTAAGCGAAAGGGGAGGAACGTATAGAATGGCTTTGATTGTGCAGAAGTTTGGCGGCACTTCGGTCAAGGACCGCAGCCGCATTTTCAACGTGGCCCGCATTGTGGCCAATACCCGCAACGCCGGCAATGAGGTGGTGGTCGTGGTGTCCGCCCAGGGCGACACCACCGACGATCTTATCGCCAAGGCGGCCGAGATCACCGGCAACCCTTCCAGCCGGGAGATGGATATGCTGCTGGCCACCGGCGAGCAGATCTCCATTTCACTGCTGGCGATGGCCCTGCAGGAGATCGGCGTTTCCGCGGTCAGCCTGACCGGCTGGCAGGCCGGCTTTGTCACTGACCGCGCCTATTCCCGGGCCCGCATCAAGCGGCTGGACACCGAGCGGGTGGAAAGCGAACTGGCCCGCAACCGGGTGGTCGTGGTGGCCGGGTTCCAGGGCCTGAACCGGTCCGACGACATCACCACGCTGGGCCGCGGCGGCAGCGATACCTCCGCCGTGGCGCTGGCCGCGGCGCTCCATGCCGACCGCTGCCAGATCTTTACCGATGTGGAGGGCGTCTACACTGCCGACCCGCGCAAGATCCCCAAGGCCACCCGCCTCAAGGAGATCACCTTTGACGAGATGCTGGAACTGGCTTCGCTGGGCGCACAGGTCCTCAACAACCGCAGCGTGGAACTGGCCAAAAAATATGGTGTGGAGCTGGAAGTGCTTTCCAGCATCAACCCGATCCCGGGAACCATCGTGAAGGAGGAAACGAAAGTGGAAGGTATGCTGATTAAGGGCGTCGCCAAGGACGACAACGTGGCCGTGATCTCGATTCTGGGCGTGCCGGATGTACCCGGCATGTCCTTCAAGGTGTTCAGCCTGCTGGCGCAGCGCAACATCAATGTGGACATTATCCTGCAGAGCTCCGGCGACGCGGGCAAGAAGGACCTGATCTTCACCGTGCCGCTGGGCGACGCCGAAAGCGCGATGGCGGTCCTCAAGGAACATCGCAACCGGTTCGGCGGCGGCGAGATCACCGTCAACAAGGACTGCGCCAAGGTCAGCGTGGTGGGCGCCGGTATGCAGAGCCACCCCGGCGTGGCCTCCCACATGTTCGAAGCGCTGGGCGGGCAGAACATCAACATCCACATGATCTCCACCAGCGAAATCAAGATCAGCGTGATCATCGACAAGGCGGATGCCGACCGTGCGGTGGCGGCCATCCACGACGCCTTCATCCAGTGATCCGCAGCCTTTACCGGCAAGCTCTCTTTGCGGCCCCGCCCACCGGCGCGGGCCTTTTTTGCGCCAAAAAGTCCTTTCGGCCTTGCCCTGCGGTCCGCAGGATGCTATAATCAGAACAATTCTGTACTTCACCTGTGACTGCAAAACAGAAGGAGACATTGCCATGCAACACGAAAAAACCAACCCGTGGGTCATTGCCTTCCGGGTGATCTTTACCATCGCGCTGGTCGCCTGCATCGCTTTCATCTTCCACAATTCTCTGGAAGCCGGCGCCCTCTCCTCGGCGCGCAGCCAGGCGATCATGGCCAAAATCAACGCGATCCTGGCCCGGGTGGACCTGGGCCCGCTCTCCGAACATACCATCCGCAAACTGGCCCATTTTGCCGAGTTCACCCTTGAAGGCTTCCTGCTGATGCTCTGCCTGCGGGTGTATACGGCACGGTTTGTCCGCCACATCAGCTGGCCGCTGCTGGGCGGTATGTCCACGGCGCTGATGGACGAAACCATCCAGCGGTTCATCCCGGGCCGCAGCTCCCAGGTCACCGATGTCTGGATCGACATGGGCGGCGTGGTGTTCGGCGCCCTGGTGGCGCTGGTGGTGCTGCTGATCGTCCGTGCGCTGATGGCCTTCCACCACATCAAAAAGGAAAACCGGCGCCTGCGGGCCGAACGGGAGGAGCTGCTCCGCCAGCAGGAGGAAGACCGCCTGGACGCAGCCCCGCTGCGCAACGAACAACCTGACAGGAGGGAATTGCTGTGACTGAGAAGCAGGCGATCGAAGCGATCCATGCCCTGCCGCGCATGCAGGGGGAGCCGACGCTCGACCGGATGCGGGCGCTGCTCACCCGGCTGGGCAACCCGGAAAATCAGCTGAAGTGCATTCATATTGCAGGCACCAACGGCAAGGGAACGCTGGCGGCCATGACCGCCTCGATCCTGACGCACGCCGGCTACAAGACAGGGCTGACCATCAGCCCTTATGTGCTGCATTTCAGGGAACGATTTCAGATCAATGGGGAAATGATCCCTCCGCGCACCCTGGCGGCTCTGACTCAGCAGGTTCTGGATGCCTGTGCGCAGATGCGGGCAGAGGGCGGCGAATGCCCTGTGGAATTCGAGGTGGTCACCGCCATCGCGCTGCTCTGGTTTGCCCGCGAGCAGTGCGACCTGGTGGTGCTGGAAACCGGCATGGGCGGCCGCTACGATGCGACCAACGCCATCCCGGCGCCGCTGGTGGCGGCCATCACCCGGATCGGGATGGACCATACCGAGGTTTTGGGGGATACCCTGCCTCAGATCGCCGCCGAAAAGGCCGGGATCATCAAGGAGGGCTGCTCGGTGGTCTGCTACCCGGACCAGCCGGCCGAGGCCATGGGGCCGTTGCTCACGGCGGCGGCCGAGGCGCATACCTCCATCGAAACACCGGACCTTGCAGACATCCAGGCCCTCAAATGCCGCCCGCTGCAGAATTATATCGACTATGGCGGGTATCGGATCATGCTGCCCTTCCCGGGCCGGCATCAGGCCAACCATGCCGCCATGGCCATCGAGATCGCCCTGATCCTCTGGCGCCGCTACGGGTATGAGATCTCGGATGAGGCCATCGAGGCCGGCCTCCGGGAAGCCAGGATGCCGGCCCGCATCGAGATCCTGCGCCGCCGCCCGCTTCTTTTGCTGGACGGCTGCCACAACCCGGACGGCACGGCGGCGCTGGCCGCCACCCTGGCCGAAGCCGGCTACGAGGGCAACCTGGTGGGGGTCATCGGCCTTTTGGCGGACAAGCGCCGGGAAGAGATGCTGCAAAACCTGGCCCCCTGTTTCGACAAGGTGTTTACCGTCACCCCGGACTGCCCGCGGGCTCTCTCGGCCGAGGATCTCCAGCAGGAAGCCCGGTTCCACATGGACGCCGAAGTGGGCGGCACCGTCCGCCAGGCCATCCGCAAGGCGGTGGACTATGCCGATGACCACAACCTGGCCGGCGTGGTGGTCTGCGGCAGCCTGTACCTGGCAGCCGAGGCGCGCCCCATCCTGCTGCGGGAGGCGGAGCGGTGAAACTTCTGCGCCTTATTTTCGAAACGGCGGTGCTGCTGATCAACTATACGCTGATCGACCTGGCCCTCTGCGGCCTGGCCATGCGGTTCCGCACCCACTGGCTGTACATCCTCATCCTGGCCGGCGGGGTCTGGGCGGTTGGAAAACTGCAGGAGGACCTGGACCGGCTGCTGCACCGCCGCGGGCTGTCGATCGCGCTGACGGTCGCCTCGCTGGCCGTGTTTGCGCTGCTGGCGTTCCGGGTGTACGGTCCGGACTTCGGGTGAAGGTTTTCTGCCCGCCCACAGCTGTTTCAACAAAATCTGCACGAAACGCTCTGTATACTGGTTACAAAACCGGTTGCGGAGCGTTTGTTTTTTGCAGATAAGTGAGGTGGACGAGCTTGGCCAAGATCTGTTTTGTGCCGGCCAGCGGGACGCTGGCGTGTTATCTCTCGGGGGAGATTGACCATCACGCGGCCCAGGGGCTGCGGCGGGAGATCGACGCCCAGATCGATGCCCGCATGCCGGAACTTCTGACGATGGATTTCTCGGATGTGACCTTCATGGATTCTTCCGGTGTGGGGCTGATCCTCGGGCGGGGCCGGTATATGGCCTCGCTGGGCGGACGGCTGACGATCCAGAACCCGCCGGCGGCTGTGCGTCGGATGCTGGAACTGGCCAAGATCTCTTATGTATAAAAACGGGGGCGAAGGCATTTATGAAAATGACCAACCAGGTAAAGTTCACCTTTTTGAGCCGCAGCACCAATGAAGGTTTCTCCCGTGCGGCGCTGGCGGCCTTTCTGGCCCAGGCGGACCCGACGGTCCCGCAGCTGGCCGACATCAAAACCGCTGTGTCGGAGGCGGTGACCAACTGCATCGTCCACGCCTATCCCGAGCAAATGGGATGGATCACCCTCACGGCGGCCATCTATGAAGGCGGACTTGTGCGCATCACGGTGACAGACCGCGGGGTGGGCATCCCGGATGTCGGCAAGGCGATGGAGCCGCTGTACACGACCGGGAACCCGGACGAGCGTGCGGGGCTGGGATTTGCCGTGATGCAGAGCTTTATGGACAAGGTCAAGGTCAGCTCCACCCCCGGGCGCGGCACCCGGGTGACCATGACCAAGCGGCTGGAAGCCAAGGCGTGAACCCTCCTTACATACACCGAAGGAGGGAACCGTATGTCTGTACCCATTCCGGCCGCGCCCGGGGCCGCCAACACCACCCCGCTGTTTGAACAACTTCCCCGGGCCGAGTTCATCCAGCGCAATCTCGGCCTGGCGCGCAGCTGCGCGGGGCGATTCACCGGCCGCGGCATTGACTATGAGGACCTGTATGCGGCGGGCTGCCTGGGCCTTGTCAAAGCGTGCGACGGGTTCGACCCGGCCCGGGGCGTCTGCTTTTCCACCTATGCGGTGCCTGTGATCCTTGGCGAGATCAAGAAGCTGTTCCGGGACGGCGGCACGGTCAAGGTGAGCCGCTCACTGAAGGAACTGGGGCTGAAGATCAACGCCGAACGGGAACGCTGCCTAAAGAAGGACGGCGTGGAACCCAACGTCACCCAGTTGGCCGAAACGCTGGGGGCCAAACCGGAACAGGTGGCTATGGCGATCCATGCCTCCATGCCGGTTGTCTCGCTCACGCCATCCGAAGGGGAGGACGGTAACCGGGAGTGGGACATTCCGGTGGATTCCCCGGAAGAGAAGGTATCGGAGCGGATCAGTCTGCGGGAAGTCATCGAACAGCTGCCCGAACAGGACAGGCTGCTGATCCGGCTTCGCTTCTTTGCGGGCAAAACGCAAAGCCAGACGGCCGAGGTGCTGCATACCACCCAGGTGCAGATTTCCCGCAGAGAACGCAAGATTTTACGCTGGATGCGCACAGAACTGACAGGGGATTGACAAAGACAGCGGAAAAGTATGTCTTTTTAGGCGTTTTGACGGTCAGGGCTGGTCCTGACTGAACAAAACGCCAAAATTGCGTTGCTACGAGCCATAATCCTTGACAAGAAAACTACAGGTATGATACAGTATAATTACGCTGAAAGGCGGGACTATATTTTATCACCTTTTTTTGAAAAAACCGAAAAAAGCTGTTGACAAACGGCGGGCGGGGTGGTATTATATACGAGCTGTCCCGC
>DSTFC04002__coassemble_736_pt1 | contig 34364 bp, 28 predicted proteins | sample DSTFC04002__metabat2_low_PE_032 | metagenome-assembled genome bin DSTFC04002 | reverse complement strand
CTTTTTTATTTGCTTTTACTTGCTCTTCTGTTCAACATGTATTGTAGCTCTACACGCACATTCCGTCTTCCACAAATTGCTCCTTGATGAAATCTTGCAGGAGCTGGATTTGTTCCTCCCGGCTCAGTTCTATGGGCAGCGCCGCCACAAATTCACGGGCAAGGCGGCTGTCCTTTGCGGTTTCGGTTTCCTCCACAGCGTTCCACAGGGTTTCCCGATCCTGCCACTCTGCGGGGGCGGTGGCTGGCAGAAAAACCTGCCGCCACCCAAGGCCCTGTTTGCGGGTGTAGTCGTGCTGCACCCCGTCATACTCGTTGAGCATCCGGGAACAGCTCAGATAGGCCGCAGCAGCCACGGCGGAGCGTCCAGCTCCACGGCTGACTATCTTGGCCTCCAAATGGTAAATTGCCATAGATCACCTTGTCCTTTCTAAAGGAGTGCTATAGAAGGTCTTGGCAAACAAGTGCCGCAGGTTATGCGGAAACACCTTATGCGGGTCCACCCCGGCCGCCTTGCACAGGGTGCGCATCTCACGCCAGAGGTTGGAGCAGTCCAGCGGATGGCCGCCCGCCGTGAGAAAGACGGGCTGGCTGCAAGTAGATGCTTCATAATCTCCACACTTCGGCCAGCGCCCCAGCCCCTTTAAGTACCGTTTGAGCTTTTGACGCAGGGCACCGGGCAGCAGGATCTCCCGGCACTTGCCCTTGCCGGTGACGGTGGCGCGGCCGGTACGCACCGCCTCCACCGTGATGAACCGCAGCTCCGACACCCGGATGCCGGTGGCGCAGATGGTCTGCATGGCCAGGCACAGCCGTTCGCGCCCCTGGGCCCGCGCCGCCTGCACAAGGCGCAGGTACTCCCCACGGGTCAGGTCCCGGTCCTTGTCCCGGAACACCCGCCGCTGCCGCCGCACCTGCCGCACACAGAGTTCCGGGCGGCCCAAAAACCGCAGGAACCCGTTCACCGCCGCCAGCTTGGCGTTGATGGTGGCCGGGCACAGGCCAGCGGTGAGCAGGGTACGTTTCCAGCTCAGAAGCATTTCATGATTCGGTTCCGCCTCGAGACCGTCTTGGCTGTCTTGGCAAAACTGCAAAAACTCCCCGCAATGACGGATATAATTGGCGATGGTCGCCGGGCTGCGCTCCCGCCGGACCAGTTCCTGCCGGTACGCTTCCAACTGCTTGTCAGCCATCTCCTGCATGGACATGTTTGAATTCCTCCCACCTGTATTTTCCATTCTTATTTTAGAATCACACGGTACGGCAGCGGATGGCAAGGGATACCTACACTGACACTGCGCACTTCGGCCGAATTCGGCCGAAGTGCGGTATACAAATATCTATAGCCGCTGCCGAACAAGCAGGGACCTGACTGCATATCCAGCAAACATCGGGCACCCGAACAAAAAGGATGGCCTGCCGCACACACATTTTTGGCGTGTGAGGCAAGCCATCCTTATACTTTACTCTGCTTTTGGGTTCAATCACTACTCTGCAGCATGGGCACAGCCGGGGTCTTGAATTTCTGGCTTTCACAAGGCATCTTCGCCAGGGACGCAAAAGCTCCAAGCCGTGTTTACTCACTTTCCTCTTCCGGCAGCGTCTGGAAGAAGGCGTACAGCGCATCATTCAAGACCAGGCCACGCATGATTTCGATGGCGTCGTCGTTTTGCAGCTGGAGGCGGTCCATCGGGTAGTAGCGGGCGAAGGCGGCGGGGCTCACCTCGATTTGCGCGAAGATTTGCTCCCAGTCGCTGTCGCGCAGCAGAAGCTGCCGGTTGTTGTCAGCCAGCCACCGGCATCGCTGCCGGGCGGACTGGCTGACCAGATCATGGAACTCCGGCTTCTTCGGCAGCGATTGAAAGAAGGGGCGGAACTGCTGCAATTTGCCCATGACCAAGGGATGAATTCGGTCCCCGGCGCGATAGTCGAGCAGCTGCTCGCATTGGGCAATGTCATATTGGGCGGTGTCTTTCCGCCACGCATCACGGCGGGCCAGAAAACTTGTCCGCAAAGTCTCGGCCGGTTGGGGCTGTTCGCGGTTTTCTTTGTCTTTGAGGTAACGGTCGATGACCGCATTGGCATCACATACGCCGTTCAGTCCGGCCGCCAGGGCCTCCCGTATCTGTTCGAGTGGGATGTAGCGGTCCACATACTTGTTGCGCGCTGCGGAAAAGACGAATTGCATCAGCAGATTCCCAACCCCGTAGGGCGTTTCCGACTGCGGGTCGATTTCCAGCGCATCCGAACAATCTTTGGCGGTCAGATAAACGCCGGTATCCATCACGGCCCGGATCAGGGGTTCGCCGTAGGTTTCGCCCTCCTTGGCGGCGTATGCGGCCAAATCACAGAGTTCGCGCAGCTCAAAGCCCCACAGAAGGCACTGCTGCACGTTCTTCTCAAACGAGATGGTATGCAGCCCGCTGCTGCGGAACCGCGTCTGCCAGTAGGCGCGGCACGCCGCTTCAGAAAAGTTCTCGTGAAGGAACGCGCCAAACTCACCGCCTTTTTCTCCCAGGTACATCCGCTCGAATGCCGTGACCTTTTGTGCTTCGGTGAGCGACCATGCCTGCACACGCTGATACCAACGCTGGCAGTCACAGAAATCCGGCATCGAGATGGGGGTATCCAGCACCTGATTGGCCAGCTCGACCGCCCTGCGGCACTGGCCGAGCGTGATGTCGCCATGTACATAGACCTTGCGCCCCAAGCGGTCCGCCAGCAGGCAGCCGATGGCCAGCAGGGCGATGTGGTAGGGTTCGCCCTGTGTTTTGCCACCCCACAGATGGCGGACCGCCGGCGCCTTTAGCGTATCTTCTTTGCGGAACAGTGCATCGACTGCATGGGCCAGTGCGGCGTCGCCGCCCGCCGGGTCGTAGGCGAGTTCGTTTTCCAGGTCACGGGGCAGGCAGTATTCCTCCGCCGTGCGCAGGGTGAGCATATCACCGTTGGCGGTCCAGCCGGTCCAGGCGCCGTTTTTTCGACAGGCGGCGGGCTGCGTCCGTTCCTCCGTGGGGGTCAGGCAGTACACCGGGACGCCTGCGACTTCCTTTTCGCGCAGTTCGCCGAGTGAAAATGCCCGGACAAGTTTCAAAGTTTCCTGATAGGCGGCCTGCCACTCGTTCGGCGTGACCGCGCCGGAAACCAAAAGATGCATGTAAATTCCCATGGTCGTCTCCTTATCTTGTTGTTGCTATTCTTACTATACGGCGGTCAGGCCAATCCCTTCTCTTCGAGCAAAGCAATTTCAAAGCAGTAAGGCTGGCTGTGGGTACCGTCCGGCAAGGGCGGCGTGGGCAGGGCGTTGAACTTTTCCAGCATCAGCAGAAGGCTCTTGCTGTAGGCCCGCACGATCAGGGTCGCCTGGGTCGGCTGAACGCCGGTCAAGACCAGGCCGTCCCAGTACATCCGCAGCTGCGCCAGGTGCTGCGGTTCGGCTTTGCCGCATTTCAGCTCAAAGATATGGTATTTGCCCCGCCCGTCGGTGTCCACCACATCAATGCGGGTGCCGGCGTCCCAGACCGAGACCTCGGCGCTGACGGTATCCTGCGGGCAGACTTCCCGCAGTTTTCGCATCCACTGCTCGCAGAGCTTGCGCTCCGATTCGGCCACCGGGGATTTGGGCGGCGGGAACTGGCGCAGCTTTTCAAAGATGCGCTGCCACTCGTCCCTGGAAATATCCGGGCCGGTTTTGTTGTTGAGGGTGGGCAGGACCCCACGCGGCAAAGCCGGGATCCGCAATTCCCCGCAAAACAGGTTGTAGCTGTTGTGGCGCTCGAGCGGGTCGCCCTCCGGGTTCTGCCAGATCTCCGAAAACTGGGACTGCGCAATGACGCGGCGGCCCAGGCGGATGTCGATGCCCTGTGTCGGGCGGTTGCCCTGGTAATGGGCGCGGATGTCAAACCGAACGTTGTCCCCGGCAAGCCGCCCCTGGCAGAGATCCCGGTCCAGGACCCCGTACCGGTAGGTCAGGGGGACCATCTGCCCGCCGAGGTCGATGTCAAAATGCCGTTCTTCCGCCTTATGGACCGGAATTTCGATGGGCGGGACATAGACATCGCTAGCGCCGACGCGAAGCAGGATTTTGACGTTGGCGTCCATGGTCGTCAGGTCCTGCTCAAGAAAGCCGCGGTAGGTAATGCCGAGATGCTCCAGCAGCCATTCCCGGAAGCTCGCCAGCGACACGGTGCGGCTGCCGCGGTAGGTCAGCGTGCGGGCATAGGACAGCGGCACCGTCACGGCGATCACGGTGGCGGGGTTTTCACGCGGCAGGGTGACGCCCGGGGGCAGGCAGGGCGATTCTTCTTCACAGGCAATCATCTGCGGGCGAAGCGGGCCGCTCACCTGGTAGTAAGGGCCGTTTGCCGCCCGCCGGGTGGAGAGACTCCAGCGGTCGGAGCCCGCGCTGAGCATGGACAGCGCATTTTTGAGCCCATACCCGTGCTCGTGGAGCGGGTCGTCGGTGGACGGCGCCGACCCCAGCTGCAGCGCCTCGCTCAATTCGTTAAGACCCATTCCGACACCCCAGTCGGCGACGGTAAAGGTGACGGCATTGGCGTCAGCCGGGCATTCGGAGAGTATGATGGCCACAAGCCCCTGCTGCTGTTCGGGGTAGGCCGCGATGGCATTGTCCACCAGTTCGCACAAAGCCTGGATGCAGGTCATGTTCTGATGAGCAAGGCCCGCGAAAGCGCGTTCGTTGACCCCGATGTGGATGGGGTAGGTATGGATGGGGATTTCTGGATTCATGGGGGACCTCCTGTTCAATCAATGTTTGTATCATTAGACTAAGTTTTCCAATGCGGTTACGGCGTTTTCCAATGTATCACGGGAAATGTGCAGATACACCCCTGTTGTCTTTATGTCGGAATGACCAACCAGACAAGCGATTGTCTCAACGGGTACGCCCTGACGCTGCAAAAGTGTCACATAAGTGTGGCGGCAGCAATGCGGGGACAAATGGCGGACATCGGGATACCTTTCCAGTAGCCGGTAATATTTCCGGCGAATACTTCCGGTACTGTACAAGAGACTCTCTTGCCGAGGTGCGCTCCATAGAAAAGCCTGCCCGCCGTTTTCCCGCAGCCAACAGGGAATATACCGATATTTGGGCGCAATGGGAACAACCCGACGACTACTGAAACTTTTGGGATCACCAAGTTTGGGAATCCCATTTACCATCTTGACCGCTTTATTGACTCGAATCCAGCTGCCGTCCTCTGCAATATCTTGAGGTGTCAATGCCAGCAGTTCCTGTAGTCGTAAACCAGAAATCAGCATCAGACGAATGCTGTTGCCCAAAAGCGTATCGGGCAAATCGGAAAGAAGCCGTTCAGTTTCCTGTACGGTAAAAGCATCTTTGACATGCTCTTTCTTTTCCCTGCTCAGCTGTTTTGTTGTACGGAATGCCCGCCGGGCATAATTTTTCACGACCAGGTCATCCGCTTCCGCTACATCCAAAATCTGAATCAGCATCGACCGGCATTTATTGATTTGGGACGCGGAGTATCCCTTAGCCGCCAAACCGTTGATGAATTGATTGATCTGCGCCACCTTAATATCTGTCAGTGGACAAGCTCCAAACTCATTGTTCAGCAGCTTAAGGGTATAACGATAGTTGGCATAGGTCGATTCTTCCACCTGCGTACGGTAATCGTCATACCACTGCCGGGCGTAGTCGAAAAACAAAGGCACCTGTGGTTTCGTCTCCGCGGACCGCTCCTCTTTGTGCAACAGATACTCCCGCATTTTGTTCAGTGCTTCAGCGCGAGTGGGCGCTGTAAAGCTTACGATATGGCGCTTGCCTTCATCGGTGTAACCATCCATGACCTGGCTTTGCCAGGTCCCGCTGGGTAAACGATGTACCGTCCCCTCTCCTTTTCCTCGCTTACCCGACATAGAAGGTCACCTCCTTGTTGACCGGGACTAAATCCGCTGGTATACGAGTGTGCTTTTCCACCCATGCAAGGAACAGTTGGGTGGGAATCCGAATGGATGACCCCAGCCGACAGACCGGGAAGTCTTTACGGTGCGTCAGTTCGTACGCAGCCGTGGTACTGATGCAGAGATAGCTTTTCACATCTGCCACCGTGAGATAGTTTTTTTCGAACGAAATTTCCTTTTTCATGACAGTTCTCCTTTATAATAATGAAGAATGAATTTGACTGTGAGAACTGCCCTTTATCAGTTGCATCGTCTTGCTTTGTATCTGCGAAGATGGTATGATAATAGGGCAGATTGAATTGTTGACGAAGCGGTTCATTTTGCATCTGCCGTATTTGGGTTGCCGCCCGGATACGGCTTTTTTTGAGTAGCCGCTCGGACCTTCTAACCGCCATCTGGCAAGGGCAGCAGCCGAAGCGCCGACTGCGGTGGTCGGGGATGTTGTCCACCTCATAGATGTAGTGAGTACGAGCAAACGTAACGGTATTCATAGCGTGTTCCTCCTTTATGATTGTGGATGGTTTTTTTCGACATTTATATTATAACATATTGGTACCAATATATCCATCGGTGACCTTGCTGTATATATTGGTACCAATACATGCAATTTTGTATACTTTTACTATTGGTCCCAAAAGTCAAGTATGATATACTTAAAATTAATTCTGATTCTGACAAAATCCCATGAAAGCAGAGGTTACTCATATGATGCCATACACAAAAGCAAGCGGCCAGGCCGTTAATCGGTATTCCAAGAAAGCGTACGATGATGTGCGCCTTCGGGTCAAAAAAGGGCAAAAAGAAATCATTCAAAAGCGCGCAGAAGAGCTGCAAAAGAGCGTAAACAGTTATATTGTTGATTTGATTGAAGAGGATCTGAAAAAGCGTGAAAATAGATAATCAGTAAACTGGCGATTCTCCCATGCGGGGCCCGGTAGATGGGATAGCCAGGGATAGATATATTTTGATAAATCAAACGCGCCGAAAAATTTGCCCAAAAGCAATGCTGTTGGCGCTGCTTCAGGGAGGAACCGCGCCATTCAAAAATATCCTTGCCTCAGCTTTTCATAAATAACAAATGCCAATACGCAGCCACCATAATGGTTGACTGCGTACTGGCATTAGCATCGAATATGGCGAACCTTCCCATTTCTTTGATGTACCCATAGCACTATATATGTAGAAGAGGTGTCTAAAGGGTCAACATAAAATCGGTGTGCGCGAATAGGTATATGTGCGAGAAACCAGGTATAAACCAGTGTGCGCAAAAGCACCACAAATGCACACCAATTATTGAATGTAGCATTAGTATGGCCCCGGATATTGTGTGCCGACTTACCGGCCTATCTTCTCCACATTCTCTGCCGCACAAACACACACGTATTTTGATGTATTTGAATTCATGAAAGCACACGGATCATATACCGCCAGATGCTCACAGCCGCACCATGAATCTATACCAGACATACCACAAAAGCACCCACATGTATACCAGCATACGCCTATAAATACCATCAATATCGCAAAATATACGGTTTGCGTTTTCTGCGGCACAACTTTTGCATAAAAGCATAAATGCTCCATATTACGCCGCATTGAATGCATATTGAAAAAGCGCAAATCATACCTAATACACAAAACACGGCTATCCAAATAGCAACGATATATTGCCATATTCTTTCATCGTTTGCCGCCATACCCGGGAATCGAATGAATGGCATTCAAGAGGTAAGGGGTTCGATCCCCCTCATCTCCACCACAAACAGCCCGCATCCGTCTGGATGCGGGCTGTTTTCATGTGGACGGCACTCAGTGGGGCAACAAGAAGTACATGAACATGAAGCACCTGGAGACTGCCCTTGAGGACGCCCCCCATTGCTGGCTGACTTCACTCACACCAGAGTCTGCAAACCATTTTGTGAAAAATACTTGACACTACCCTGATCAGGGGGGATTACTTCCACCGGTCCCGGTCGGCCTCGGTCTCCTTTTCGATGTAGATGGGCCGGTGCTTGACCTCCAGATAGGTCTTGGCCAGGTACTCGCCCACAATGCCCAGGCAGAACAGCTGCACCCCGCTGCACAGCAGCATGATGCAGACCATGCTGGGCCAGCCGGAGGTGGGGTCGCCGAAGATCAGCGCCCGCACCACCACGAACAGGATGCCCACGAAGGCCGCCAGGCAGAACACCACCCCGGCCCCCGCCGCCATCACCAGTGGCGCCGTGGAAAAGCCCACGATGCCTTCGATGGAATACTTGAACAGGCCCCAGAAGTTCCACTTGGTCTTGCCGGCCACCCGCTCCACATTCTCATAGTCGAACCATTTGGTGTTGAAGCCCACCCAGCTGAAGATCCCCTTGCTGAACCGGTTGTACTCGGCCATGGCCAGCACGGCGTCCACCATCTTGCGGCTCATGAGCCGGTAGTCCCGGGCGCCGTCCACGATCTCGGTGTCGGACAGGCGGTTGATGATCCGGTAAAACTTGCGGGCAAACCAGCTCCGCACCGGCGGTTCCCCCTGGCGGGTGGTGCGGCGGGTGGCGGCGCAGTCGTAGTCGCCGGTGAGCAGGGCGTCCAGCATTTGGGGCAGCAGGGCCGGCGGGTCCTGCAGGTCGGCGTCCAGGGTGGCCACATAGTCGCCTTGGGCGGCCTTGAGCCCGGCGTAGATGGCGGCCTCCTTACCGAAATTGCGGCTGAAGCTCACATACCGCACCCGGGGGTCCTGGTCGTGCAGACGGCGGGCCACCTGGAGGGTCTTGTCTTTGGAGCCGTCGTCCACAAAGATAAATTCAAATTCCGCCCCGTGGGACCGCTCCATCCCGGCCGCCACCCTGGCCGCCTCCTTGTAAAACAGCGGCATCGCTTCTTCTTCGTTGTAACTGGGAACTATTACCGAAATGAGCATTCTATTCTATCCTCCGATTTTCCCAAGTGCCCTTTCAAGTACCTTTTTAATATGGTTTGGCGCCCTATATTTCAGAATCAAAAATATCTTTACGAAGAGGCAAGAACTAACTGATATATATTGATTTCTTGTCTAGCTACGGTGTTTTCCACAAAAAAACCACCAATAAAATCTTTATCCAATCCAGAGCTACTAAATTCTTCTAGCTCGATCATTTCCTCTTCATTGGGGGAATCGACGAAATAGACAGTTTTTCCCGACTTAATGAAATTGGCAGCTTCGTCCATTGAAGATATCGAATCAACATTTTCATAGACTGAACGCGTAAGCGTATCGACTTCTGAACCATATTGATAACATAATTGTCCCGTTAATGCAGCCAGAACATTTCTTGCCCGCGCATCTTCCACAATATATACTGCATCAGTATCAAAGTCCAAAACTTGGTACAAAGCGTTTGTGCTTTTCCGTGCTACATTTTCCTGAGAAACGAAAGCCCCCACGTTTTCAAGCGCAAGCAGCAAAATTGCAGCAAAGATCCCTATCCTTAAATACCTGGATTTTGTCTTACTCCATGCTAAGCATAAGCCAAACCATAGACATCCCAGTGTGGGAACCATGTATCTTTCTACAAAAACAGGTCTTATTGTTGCAGATGCAATGATGCCAAAGCTCACGGTTCCGACCGTAGCGCTAATGCTCCATAGAAGTATGTGTTTTGGGAGTGCAGCTATTTCTCGATCAAAAAGGAAAACAAAAATAATAACAACAAATATGATCAGCCAAAGGATATTACCAAACGCAAAGAAAACATATTGAATGATGGTTTCAAGTGTTATTTGCGGTATCCAGTAACTTTCTTTCACATTTTGGATCTGCTGAATCAGGACAAAAAGCCATGGAAGATATCCAATAAACGTAATAACTCCCGCGAGAACCAAACGTTTAAGCAACAGGTATTTTCGCTCTCGAATCCACTTGACCAATAGCATCAGCCAAGCAAAAGCTATAGAAACCAGTGCAAAATAGTGCGTATAGGCTGCCAAAAGTGTTCCGGCGACTAATGCGGCAAGGCGACCACGGAGGCTTTTTCGCCCCAACCCATCCGCATATAGAGAGAACGCTACCTGCCATGTTGCTGTAACAAACAGCAGACCCCACCCATACATTCGAATATCAACACTATACGCAGTAAGATTCGGCGCGGCGGTAATACACAACGAAAACATTCCCGCCACACATTTCCCATAACGGGGCCTGATATATAACACATTCATAATCCATAGGATCAAAATTGGCATGACCGATACCAATTTTGCACACACAATAATCGGAATCCCGGAAATATTGTGCGTTATACCAACACCCAATTTGAGTATGAAGTAATAAAGCGGAGGGTGAACATCCATTGCCGTCAGCTGCACAATTTCGAACCAGGAGTGCTCAATCATCCGCAGGGAGAATGCCTCGTCAACCCATATATCATAACTGAACGATTCGAATGCTTCTATGAATATCACCACAGCTGATAAAGTACAACAGCTGTAGAAAAATATTACTTCCCATTTGCAGCTATTGGTTGAATTCCCGTTTAGGCGAGATTGTATATACTTCTCTTGCATTATTCTGATACACCCATCATTTTTTTCAAAGCTCTCTTGAACGGTAAATTTTTCCGTACGCGAAGCATCATCTGGTAGGAGGGAGCTGTTTCAATTTCGTAGAGTTTTGCCGTTAGTTCTTCAATACGAGCGGCCATAGCGCTTGCTCCAGAATCGGTATTTCCCTGCATTTTCAAGAGGTTGGCAAAATCATAGCGCTTGTTGGCGCAATGCTCTTTTACTTGACTTTCATAAATAGATGCGTACTGCTCACTCATTTCTGCTGTACCATAGCTCGTAGAGTCAACGCATCGCGCCAAGGCTTCTTCATACTTGTTCATATCTTTTTGAATTTCACGAATTTGGGCTGCCATTCCATCAGACCCCGTTTCCAGAGGAACCGCCCACCCATAGCCATATCGGTTGACTCGTTCTCCCTGAGCACCAAGATCAAAGCACAGAGCCGGAATGCCGCAAGCCACCGATTCAGACAGTGTATAGCAAAAGGTTTCTGCCCAGATAGACGGAATGCAAACCAGATCAATTTTATATCGCCTCAAAATACCGGGAAGCGCGTCCCTGGAATAAGGCCCAATTTTCTTCAGGTTTGGCATTTCCAAATCAGCAAACCTGCGCTCACCAATACTCCCAATAACATAAAATCGAATGTCTGGCATAGCATTAACTAATTCATGGGCAACTTTTCCGCCTTTGTCATAAGAGATTCCGCCGACGAACGCAACACGCAACTTTTCCCCGTTGTGCTTTCTTGTTAGATTTGCTTGTGTGGAGCGAATATCAATACCATGCGGAATAACGTGAATCGGTCGGTCTAAATCAGGAAAAACTTTTTCGTAATATCTTTTTGTGTTTTCAGATGGGGCAACTAACACTTCGCACGAGGCAAGCGCTCTTTTACATTCTCCACGCCAATTTTCCAAAAAATTAGGCACGGCGGTTGAATCAAATCCGATTTTCTCTGCATCCTCAAGGCAGGATTGACAAAACTCTAAATCTGTAGATAGTTGACAAAATTGTCCGTCTGGACAAATACATTTTACTGTCGGGCAAGCATAGTAATAATCATGTAACGTGCAAATTGTGGGAAGATTCAACGCTTCTGCTGCGAAGAAGGGCTCAAGCGTTAAACCTTTCGTATGCTGAATATGAACCAAATCGACCTTAAGTGTTGTCATGATGTTCTTGAACAATTCGAACATCTTCAAATTATGAAGTTCTGGGGTCTCCGGTTCATTCCCAATATAAGTGTTCCATCGATATTGGTATTGCTGTCCATAGACGGCTAAAGCAAGCATGTCTTTATCTCGTGCAGCAACAATAATATTATACTTTTGGCGCAGTTTTTTGACTAAATCCTTCATGTGCAGCTGGACTCCGCCAACTGAATCGTTGGAACCGGCGAAAAAATCTCTATGAGATACCATCAAGAGATTTTGTCTGTTCGTTTCCAATGCCAAATGCAGCTTAATGTTTTCCTGGATGATTCGGTTGGGATTTTCACGCAAGTAGATATCCAGTTGGCGCATAATATCCGGATATCTCTGCCGAAGGATTTTTTCGTGTTCTATACACAATTCTGTGCGCGCTTCTCTGAATGAAGCGCATCCACTGTGATAAATAAATGTATCATCGCACATTACGTTGTAGTATCCAAGAAGAATCGCCCGATTGCAAAAATCGTTTTCTTCTCCGTAACCACGTTGGAATGTCTCTGCATCAAAAAGCCCTACCTTTTTTAGAACCGCACGCGGAATATACATACAGTATCCAATGGCGACGGGAATTTGAGGATATCTATGAAGACTGCAGTGCTCAACAAGTTCTGCGAATGTATCAATCGTATATCCATTTGGAATATCGTTCTGCTCCAAATAATTTGGCACAGAACAAATTTCTGCACGGTTTGAAAGTGGCGTTACGGAAGCAATATGAGGATCCCTCATCGCGCAAGCCGTAATTTTATCCAGCCACCCCTTTGTTACAATAGTATCTGTATTTAGAAGCAAGACATCGTTATTTTCAGAACATTGGATACCATAGTTTACATTTGCCGAAAATCCTTTGTTTCGCTCGTTGTGATGAACGAGGACATTATCCCCCTTCAGGCTATCCAGATAAGGGGCAATGCGTGAATCCGAACTGCAATCGTTCACGAAAATTAAGCGATTCTTTTGTAAATCAGTGTGACGAAAAACACTATCGACACAGAGACGTAAATCTTCGTAAGCATTGTATACAGGGACAATAATATCAACCATAAGGAACCTCCGATTTCATGAGCGGTTAAGCAGTACGCACAGTAGAGAATACTGACTTCCCCGGAACAATAAACAGGCCAGCTTTGCTTTTATTCCAATCCTCTTTTTCAAGATACGGCTTTCTTGAGATACACGGTTAATTGTTCTTGAACGCAACTTTCGTAATTGGCTGTTTCTTTCTTTACCCTTCGGCGCATACCGCGCAATATACCGCAATATTGCCAGCACCTTCCCCCACTCCCACAGTCCGTACGCTTGCTCCTCTGTTTCCGTCAGCGGCTGCCCATGAAACAGTTCATACTGCCGCTGCATCAGTGGGATCTCATCATCGCACACACCTTCATAAAAGCTGTGCATGGCAGAACCATCCCGCTGCACATAGCGGTACATTTTTTTGCCGTCACAGAGATTTCTCGGCAGCAGAGCAGATAGTCCTGCACAAAATACGCATCTTCACAACGGCGGACATGTTCTGGGAAGCGCAATTGATTTTCCTGAACGATCTCGGTCAGAAACAGCTTGTTGCAGGGGTAATTGATGTACACCGGGTTTGCGTACCGGGAGGGCGTGGTGCGCAGTGTCTGCAATGACACAACCTCGTCTCGCACCTTTTCATTCCAGTCAGAAGTGTCATACACGCAGCAAATGGCCAGCTGCGTGCTCCCCAATATCCTGTGCAGTATGGCCAGATATTCCGGTTCCACCCAATCGTCCGCATCCACAAAAGCCAAGTATTGCCCTTTGACAGCATCAATCCCGGTATTTCGGGCGGCAGAAACACCTTGGTTCTGCTGGTGAATCACCTGCACCCGTGCGTCTCGCTCGGCCCAGGCATCACACTTGGCTGGTGAATCGTCCGTGCTGCCATCGTCCACCAGGATGGCCTCCCAGTCTTGCCAGGTCTGAGCGACCAAACTATTCAGGCAGTCATCCAGGTAGGGGCCGCAGTTGTAGACCGGGATTACAACAGAAATCAAGTCCTGCATCTCAGCCACCGTCCTTTCTGGCGGCAGCCGCCATCCGTCCCGTCCGCCCGCGTAGAAAATCCACCGCGCCGCGCCAGCGGCCGTAGCTGCGGCCGTGGCGGTGGCCCAGCAGGGCGGCGGCGGCACAGCTGGCGCTGCCAAGGACGAGTTCTTTCAGGCCCAGGGCCCAGCAATACACTTTGGAACGCCCTCGGCAGCGCAGATACAGAGTATTGCGGGTAATGTAATAGACCGAAAGCATCCCGCCCGCTGTGCCGCCGGCCTTGTGCCAAAGCCGGGCCTGTGGGATGTACCAGAGCGGCACGCCGGCATCGGCCAGGCGGATGCAGTAGTCCACGTCCTCGCAGTACATGAACAGATCTTCATCCAGGTACCCCACCCGCTCCACCACGGCCCGCGGCAGCAGCACACAGCAGAAGGTGATGAAGCTGACCTGCTTTTTCTCGCTGTAGGCCGGGCCGTCTTTGGCGTGGCCGCCCTCGTGGGTCACGGCGGCGGTGCGGCGGTCGAGGGTGCCGCCGGCAAACCAGATCTCATCCGGCGGGTCCATGAAGAGCATCTTGGGACAGGAGACCGCGCCGGGCGGTGTCTCTTGCAGCAGCCGTTCCAACATATCCGGGGCGCATACGGTGTCATTGTTGAGGAGCAGCACTGCATCGGCACCGTCCGCCAACGCTTGCCGGATGCCCAGGTTGTTGGCCGCCGCAAAGCCCAGGTTCTGCTTTTGCGGCAAAAACACGTCCTGCGGCTGCAGGGCGGCTTGCAGGCGTTCCACCGAATCATCGGTGGAGGCATCGTCAATCAGATAGATGCGGAAATCCTGAAAGTTCTGCTTCCGCAGACTCTCCAGACAGCGCACCGTGTCCGCCCAGCCGTTATAATTGGATATGATAATGCCGACCCACATAACAAGACCCCTGCCGCCCTTCCGAATTCTAACATAATACATATTATGTAGTGTATAAGCCCCCAAAAGCCCACAGAGGCCCAGGGTTCTTTTCATTATACAGCAAACCGTTCTTTTCTGCAACCTGGTCCGCCGGCGGCAGGTCGCACGGGACGGGCATGTTTTCACAATATTAATATATTATCCGGTGTTTCTTTCCTTGATTTTTATATTCGTTCAGATTTTATTATATAGTTAAGCATCGTAATATAAATTATGTTTATCCGTTGTCTGTTCCCGGTGCCGGGCCGTTGTGTGAAAAATGTGAGAAAGGGCCGGACTGCCCTTGACAAGCGGGGGAAAATCCTGTACTATATTGTTCGCACACGAACAAGTTTCAGGGCGCAGTGCGCCTGTCGGGAGGTGATCATCGATTGGAAAAGGACTGCGGTGCCTGGATCAACTTACTGTCCCGCATGGTCAAGAAGCGGCTGAACACGACGCTGCAGGGATTGGGGATCACCGCCATCCAAAGCCGTGTCATTTTTTATATTCTCGACCATTATCAGCAGCAGCCGGTGTTCCAGCGAGACATTGAGAGCGCGTTCCAGCTGAGCCGCTCCACTGCCACCGGCATCCTGCAGCAGCTGGAAAAGAAGGGCATTCTGCGGCGGGAAAGCGTGGCCAGCGACGCACGGCTGAAGAGCCTTGTTCCCACCGAGCAGGCCGCCGAGCTGGGCTGCCAGGTGCGCGCCTGTCTGCGGCAGACCGAACAGGTCCTGACCCGCGGGCTTTCGGACGGGCAGGTCCAGCTGTTCCGGGAAACCCTGGCCGCCATGGCGGACAACCTGCAGCAAGCCGAGCTGTCCGAAGCGGCCCCCGGGGTGCCGGCGCCGTGAATCCCGCCGGGATTCTGTTCGGGCGGGAACAAATTGTGGCCGACCCGTTTACCAACAAACGGTTCGCATTGGGAAAGTCAAAGGAGGAATGAAAAAGGAATGTCACACATCATCAGAACCTTGTCCCACAGCATTCGTGAGTACAAGAAAGCCTCCATTCTGACGCCGCTGCTGGTGACAGTGGAAGTCATTATGGAATGTGCGATCCCTTTCGTGATCGCCAATCTGGTCAACCAGATGCAGGCGGGCTGCTCGATGGATGTCATCGTGCAGTACGGTCTGGCGCTGCTGGTCATGGCCATCGTCTCGCTGATTTTCGGCGGCGCGGCCGGCGCCACCTGCGCCCGGGCTTCCGCCGGGTTTGCCCGCAACCTGCGCAAGGATATGTTCTACCATATCCAGGACTATTCGTTTGAAAACATCGACAAGTTCTCGGTGTCCAGCCTGGTCACCCGCCTGACCACCGACATCAGCAACGTGCAGCTGGCCTACATGATGATCATTCGGGTGGCCATCCGCTGCCCGCTGATGCTGGTCTTCTCCTTTGTTATGGGCTTCGTGATGGGCGGCCGGCTGGCGATGATCTTCCTGATCACCATTCCGCTGCTGGCTGTCGGGCTGTTCCTGGTCATCCGGGCGGCGACCCCGCTGTTCCGCAGCGTGTTCCGCAAGTATGACGCGCTGAACGACTCGGTGCAGGAGAACGTGCAGGCCATGCGGGTGGTCAAGAGCTATGTGCGGGAAGAGTACGAAAAGAAAAAGTTCGGCGCCGCGGCCGAGAACGTCCAGAAGGACTTCACCAAGGCGGAGCGGATCATGGCGCTCAACGGCCCGATGATGCAGTTCTGCATCTACGCCGGCATGGTGTTCGTGATGTCCTACGGCTCCTACACCGTGATCACCACCCAGGGCCTGGCCCTGAACGTGGGGCAGATGTCCTCGATGCTGACCTACAGCTTCCAGATCCTCATGAGCCTGATGATGCTGTCCATGGTCTTCACGATGATCACGATGTCCCAGGAATCCGCCGAGCGTATCGTGGAAGTGATCAGCGAGGAGAGCACCCTGCACAGCCCCGAGAACGCCGTCACCGAGGTGCGGGACGGTTCCATCGACTTTGACGGGGTCAGCTTCAAGTATTCCAAGAAAGCTGAGCGGTTCGCGTTGTCCGACATCGACCTGCACATCAAATCCGGCGAGGTCATCGGCATTCTGGGCGGCACCGGTTCCTCCAAGAGTTCGCTGATCCAGCTGATCCCCCGCCTGTACGACGTGACCGAAGGGTCGGTGAAGGTCGGCGGCGTGGACGTGCGCCGGTATGACCTGGAGACGCTGCGCAACCAGGTGGCCGTGGTGCTGCAGAAGAACGTGCTGTTCTCCGGCACCATCAAGGACAACCTGCGCTGGGGCAACCCGGGCGCCACCGACGAGCAGATGGTGGAAGCCTGCAAGCTGGCCCAGGCCGACGAGTTCATCCAGCTTTTCCCGGACAAGTACGACACCTGGATCGAGCAGGGCGGCGCCAACGTGTCCGGCGGTCAGAAGCAGCGCCTGTGCATTGCCCGGGCCCTGCTGAAAAAGCCCAAGATCCTGATTCTGGACGACTCCACCAGCGCGGTGGACACCCGCACCGACGCGCTGATCCGCAAGGGATTCCGGGAATTTATCCCCGAGACCACCAAGATCATCATTGCCCAGCGGGTGGCCAGCGTGCAGGATGCCGACCGCATCATCATGATGGAGGGCGGCCGCATCACGGCCATTGGCAGCCATGACGAACTGATGAAGACCTGCAAGGTCTACCGGGAGACCTATGAGTCCCAGAACCGGGCCAAGACCGAATCTGTGACAGGAGGTGAAAAGGATGCCGAATAACGTTTCCAGCGAGCGGGGCAAGCGCGCCCCCAAGGGCGTGATGCCCCGCCTGATCCGCACCGTCTTTTCGTTCTATCCGGTGCTGCTGCCCATCACCATTGCCTGCATCCTCATCAACGCCATTGTCAGCTCGATGCCCTCGGTGTTCATGCAGAACGCCATCGCAGTGGTGGAAGATACCTTCCGCACCGGCGACTGGGCTTCGGCCTCGGGCACCATTCTGCGGCTGGTGACGATCCTGGTGGTGCTGTACATCATCAGCCTGGCGGCGGGCTTTGCCTTCAACCAGATGATGGCCATTATCACCCAGGGGTCGCTGGCCAAGATGCGCGAAAAGATGTTCGACCACATGCAGGATCTGCCCATCAAATACTTCGACACCCACAACCACGGCGACATCATGAGCTTTTACACCAACGACATCGACACGCTGCGCCAGCTGATCAGCCAGAGCCTGCCGCAGCTGATGATCTCGGCGGTGACGCTGATCAGCGTGTTCTTCATCATGGTGTATTACAGCATCTGGCTGGCGCTGGTGGTGTGCTGCGGCGTCGTGATCATGTTCTTCACCGCCCGGTATGTCAGCGGGCATTCCTCCAGCTACTTCCTGCAGCAGCAGATCACGATCGCCAAGACCGAAGGCTTCATGGAAGAAATGATGAACGGCCAGAAGGTCGTGAAGGTCTTCTGCCATGAGGAGGGCGCCAAAGCCGATTTCGACAAGGTCAACGACGAGCTGTTCGAAAACAGTGAGAAGGCCAACCGCTACGCCAACGTCCTGATGCCGCTGCTGGGCAACCTGGGCAACGTCACCTATGTGCTGGTGGCCCTGGTGGGCGGCGCGCTGCTGCTGTACGGCGCCCCCAACCTGAGCCTGTCCGGCGCGGCGCTGAGCATCAGCATCGTGGTGCCCTTCCTGAACATGACCAAGCAGTTTGCCGGCGCCATCGGGCAGGTTTCCAACCAGGTGAACATGGTGGTCATGGGCCTGGCCGGCGCCCACCGCATCTTCGAGCTGCTGGACGAGGAGCCCGAGAAGGATGAAGGGTACGTCACGCTGGTCAACGCCCGCGAGACCGCCGACGGCAGCCTGGAGGAATACCCCGAGCGCACCAACGTCTGGGCCTGGAAGCACCCCCACCACGACGGTACCGTCACCTACACCCGCCTGCGGGGCGACGTGCGGTTCTATGATGTGGACTTTGCCTATGTGCCGGGCAAGACGGTGCTGCACGACATTTCGCTGTATGCCAAGCCGGGCCAGAAGGTGGCCTTTGTGGGCTCCACCGGCGCCGGCAAGACCACCATCACCAACCTGATCAACCGGTTCTACGACATTGCCGACGGCAAGATCCGGTATGACGGCATCAACATCAACAAGATCAAGAAGGACGATCTGCGCCATTCGCTGGGCATTGTGCTGCAGGACACCAACCTGTTCACCGGCACCGTGATGGAGAACATCCGCTACGGCAATCTGGACGCCCATGACGAAGAGTGCATCGCCGCCGCCCGGCTGGCCGGCGCCGACGACTTCATCCGCCGCCTGCCCGAGGGCTACAACACGATGCTGACCGGCAACGGCGCCAACCTGAGCCAGGGCCAGCGGCAGCTGCTGGCCATCGCCCGGGCCGCCGTGGCCGACCCGCCGGTCATGATCATGGACGAGGCGACCTCCTCCATCGACACCCACACCGAGGCGATCGTGCAGCGGGGCATGGATGCCCTGATGACCGGGCGCACCACCTTTGTGATCGCCCACCGGCTGTCCACCGTCCAGAACGCCGACGCGATCATGGTGCTGGACCACGGCCGCATCATCGAGCGCGGCACCCACGAGCAGCTGATTGCCCAGCACGGCACCTACTACCAGCTGTACACCGGCGCGCTGGAGCTGGATTGATCCCGCCCCGCCGGCTTTTGCCGGAGCGCGGGCCGATCTGCCGGAACCATCATCAGTAAAATGAGCGCAAGCCGCCCGTTCCCCCGGCCGGGGAACGGGCGGCTTTGCCTTTTGACATGATGAAGTTTTCTGCGTGGGGGTGGGGTCGCCCATGCGCCTGCACGCTGGGCCTTCTCCCGTCGCGGCTTGCTTCCGCTTGCTTTTTGCCATTTCATGGGATCCGATCCTTGACGCACCGGTTGGGCCATGCTATGATCAGGTATACATTGATGCAGCGGGGCGGGTGGGGTTCCCATTCCCGGCACGGCCGCCCCGGGATCTATCCGATGGAGAGCGGCCGGACGCAGCGGGATGGGGGCCGTTTTTCTCCGTCCCAAAACGGGGTCCGGCTGATCAGGCCGGCCCCGTCGGAGTATTTGCGCAAAACCAGCGTCTGCTTTGTGACTTTCGGGATCCTCAGGCAAGGGAGGGATTGCCATGTGTGGCCGTTACCAGTTCTCGACGAAGGAAAGCCGCGAGATGCAGCAGATCGTCCGGGATGCCGAGCGCCGCAGCCGCGGGCGGTTCCCGGTCGAGGCGAACTTCCCGCCGGCGGGCGATGTGGCGCCCACCCAGGTGGCGCCGGTGCTGGTTGCCAGCGGCGGCAAGGTGGTGGCCGAGTACCAGCGCTGGGGCATCCCCGGCTGGCGGGGCGGGCTGATGATCAACGCCCGGGCCGAGACGGTCTGCGACAAGCCGATGTTCCGCCGCAGCATGGCGGCCCAGCGGTGCGTGGTCCCGGCCAGCGGGTACTATGAGTGGGACGCGGGCAGGCACAAATATTTCTTCCGGGCGCCGGGGCGGCCGCTTTACCTGGCGGGCATCTACGACAATGTGGACGGCGCCAACTGTTATGTGATCCTGACCACCGCGCCCAACGCCTCGGTGGAGGGCATCCACGACCGGATGCCGCTGATCCTCACCCACGAACAGGTGCGCCCCTGGCTGACCGACCCGCAGGCCGCGCTGGCGCTGCTGACCGCCGTGCCGCCGGAGCTGGAACGCAGCTGCGAGGATGGGCAGATCTGCTTTGGTGACCTGATCTGACCCGACCGGGAGGAGCCCCGGGGCCGCGGCCCCGGGGCTCCTCCCCTACTCTGCATCCCGCAGCGCCGCAAGCGCCAGCCCGGCCGTTTATCGGCTCCGCTTCCGGCACCAGGCCAGGGCGGCGGCCGGCAGGCAGGCTGCGCCCACCAGCAGCGGGATGACCAGCAGCGGGCCGGGCGACCAGATGCGCAGGCCAAACCAGTGGTACAGGTTTTGCCGGAAGATGTCCTCCGCCCCGCCCACAAAGGGCAGCAGCCGCAGATACTGCTGCACCGACCAGGGCAGATACTGGTTGAGGATCTGCGGTCCCCAGGTCGTCAGCAGGGCGGCGACCAGCGTCGCCGTGGTGCCGGGCAGCAGGGCCGACAGCAGCAGGGCGACGCCGGCAAAGCCCAACATCGAGCAGAACAGGTACGCCAGTTCATAGCATTCTGCCTGGAGCATATTCATCGGTGCGGTGGTCAGCATCTTGATCAGCTGGATGGGCAGATTCCAGCCCTCAAATCCCAGCCAGACGGCCTGGACCGCCACCATAACCGCCGCAAACATCGCAAAGGTCTCCCCCGCAAAGGCAAGGCCGGACAGCAGCTTTGCCCCGGCCAGTCCAGCTTTTCCATGCAGGGATGTCACCTGCAATGTGTCCATTCCCCGCCGTCTTTCCCCGGCAAAGACAGGCGCCAGCGCCAGGGCCAGGACCACAGGCAGGACCATCTGCCCAAAGCCCCCGATTCCATTACCCAAAATGGCGGACCAGCCCGCAGTCCAGCCGTAGGCCATGGGCTTGTCCACCTGGCTGTCCATATCCAGAAAGAATTGCTGATCCGCCGGGTCGGGAAACTGGGTCTCCAGGTAATAGCTGAGTTTTTCCTGGCGGCGCTCATACAGGCCGGTCAGCCGGTCGGGGTCCAGATAATAGGTGGTCAGCACCGGGTAGGGCTGGGTCTGGTCCTCCATCTCCGGCCACAAAAAAGACACCAGCGTCCCTTGCAAAAAGCCGAAATCCGCCAGGTACCCGTCAAAGTCCGGGTTTTCCGCCAGTTTCTGCTGGTAGCTGCGCACCATCTCCTGCACCGTCTCATCGGTGAGGATCTGCCACCGTGCGGCATACTGCCGGCATTGGCGGATGTTCGCATACCCGTTGGCCCGGCGGCTTCCGTCCGCCCGCATGGTGCCGAAGTTCACACACTGCATGGCCCACACCTGCGGCCCCAGGGTCAGCAGCAGCATTCCACAGACTGCCAGTCTGGTCAGCCCAGAGCGCCACAGTTTCTTATGTTCCTGCCAGAACAGGCTCATGAATTGTCGCCTCCTTCCTCCTCCGGGAAGTACAACAGATACAGATCTTCCAACGTGGGGATACATGGCCTTGCCGCCGGGGCAGGCTTTGCATCCGCCAGAATCCGCAGCGTCACGCTGTTCCCGTCATAGCGCAGATTGGCCACGGTCATTCGTGCTTGCCAGGCCTCCGCCTCCCGGGACGGCACAGTCAATTCCCACACGCGCCCGTTTGCCTGCTGCAGCAGTTCCGAAACTGTACCCTGGGTTTGAAAGCATCCGTCTTTCATCAGGAACACCTTGTGTGCTATCGCTTCCAGATCAGAAACAATGTGGGTGGAAAGCAGCACAATTTTTTGCTGCGCATACCCTTCCAGAATGTTGCGGAAGTGAACACGCTCCTTGGGGTCCAACCCTGCAGTCGGCTCGTCCAGAATCAGAATATCCGGGTCATTGAGCAATGCCTGAGCGATGCCCAGCCGGCGGCGCATTCCGCCGGAAAAGGTCCGGATCTTTTTATTCCCAGCCTCCTGCAGACGGACCATATGCAATAGTTCCTGAATCTTCGGCACGGCCTGGGAGCGGGTCATCCCTTTCAGCACAGCCATATACAGAAGGAAATCACGGGCACTGTACTGCGGATATCCGACAAAATCCTGGGGCAGATAACCCAGTTTGTCCCGGTATGCCGCGCCCAGTGCGTCAATGGGAATCCCATCCAGACGTACCTGTCCGGCAGTGGGCTTCAAGACGCCGCAGATCATCCGCAAAAGGGTTGTTTTTCCCGCACCGTTGGCTCCCAACAGACCATAAATACCGGGTTCCAACACAGCCGTGACCCCTGCCACCGCCGTGTTTCCTCCGAACTCCTTGCACAGATTTTCAAGCAGCAATTCCACTGATGATGCCCTCCTTTCGTTGTTGGAACAGGGAAATCAGTTCTCTGACAAAAAATCCGCCGAATACCAGGAATGCAAGAATCCAGCCGCCCAACGCAGACGTTTCATACAGTTGAGGCGCCGCAAGATGAATCATCAGCAACCCCGCCGCCGTGACGGAACATACCGCGATACAGATCGTCCCATTGCTCCGCGGACAGCGTCGAAGCACTGTCAAGGCAACCATCGCACAAAACAAAAAAGGAACCAGCAGATAGAAAAATAACGGCAGCAAGGCTTTTCCCGTCTGTGACCTTCCCAACACCAGTGCCGATGTCAGAATCACAAGGTCTGCGGCCGCGGCCAGAATCAGCTTGGCAAGTGCCAATTCCGCACGGGACACACAGGTGGATGCTTCCAGCTCATCCATGTCGTAGCGCTGACCAGCAAACAGGACCGGCAGACACACCGCCACCAGAAGCGGCCCCAGAAGCGGCAGCCAGGACACCAGGTCTTTTTGCCCGGCCGCCGCCAGGAAAAACAGCGCGGCCGCCGCCCCCTGGGCCGCCCACATCGGCACACCGGTGAAGCGCCATACCTGCGAGAGAAAGGCCCAGAACCCGGTGCGCGGCCGCGCCGGGGTTTCCTGCAACAGCGCGGCGCATTTTTGTTGGGTCTGCGCCAGGCGCGTGGGCCGCGGCCCCTGGCACAACAGACGTTGCAGGTCGGTAGAATTCATAGGGTTCCCTCCCTTAACGTTTTCAGGGCTTTCCGCACACGGCTCTGCACGGTGCGCAGCGGCTGCCCCGTGACCGCTGCGATCTCGCGGTATTTCAGCCCCTGCCCGTACCGGAGCAGGATGGCTTCCCGCTGTTCCGGGGGCAGGCCGGCCAGCAGCCTCTGCGCCAGGTCGCGGTTTTCGATGGCTTCAAAGGGCGCCGCCGGGTCGGCCAGATCTTCCGGTAGGGGGGCGGCCTTTCTTTGCCGGGCGGCATCCACGCACAGACAGTAGGCGATCCGGTACAGATAGGCCCGGAACTGTCCCTGTTCCCGGTAGCTGCCGATCGTGCGGAACAGATGCAGAAACACCTCCTGGGTCAGATCCTCCGCCGTCTGTGTGCAGTCGGTATGGCGGGCGCAGTACCGCAGAACGTCGGTATAATACCGCTCGATCAGGGCGTCCGCCGCCCTGCGGTCCCCCGCCTGAATGCGGCGGACCAGCTGCGCGTCCCGCATGCGCATCCCCCCCTGTCGCTGCAAAATGTCCTTCACTTATGATAACGAGGTTCCCCGCCAAAATGATTATGCCGCCGCCGTGTTTTGCAAATTTTATGCTGCCCGTCGCCCGCACGGCCTGGGCGCTGGGATTTCTTCACAGCTCATCCTGGGGCACGCCTTTGTTGTCCCATGCGCTCGTTATGTCCCGGACATCCAGGCCCCACTCCTCAAAAAAGATCGGGAAGGGATAGTTGGACAGGGATGCCGGGATTCTTTACGACGCTTTTCAAATAGACCGTCTCGCGGTCGTTGGTCCGCGGGTAGATTTTTTCCGGTTTCATGGCTTTTCCCTTCTCTCAAAGCTGTGGAAACTCGTATTTTTCGATCTGCGGAAACTCATTGTTCTGCACATAATAGACAGCGTGTTCCCTCGCCGAATAGACGAAAGAGACCCGGGTCGCCCAGATCCCCTCCTGCCGGACAGCCCGAAGCACCGCCAACGCATCGCTGACAGTAAAATGGGCGCCGTAGTGGGACAACAGCCGGGCGGCGCGTTCGTACCGGTCATCCCCCGCCACAAGGAAGGGCCTTGTGCTTTCCGGCGCAAGGATGGAGTAATTGGTCATCAGCGAGCAGCGCCCGCCGTCTTCCCGCCATCCGATGCCCGGCTCAATGACCAGAGTGCGGCCCTGCCGGTCGGACAGCATGGCCTGCATGGTGGCGTCCGGGGCATAGACGATCTTCCGCTCCTGTACGATTTGCCGTGCATCGTCAAAACTGATCTTTGCCTGAATAAACTGTTCTGTCAGGTCTGCGATTGTCATGCAGTCTATGGAATCCTGATAGATTCCCTCCGGATTTCCGTGAACATACAGCAAGGTTCCGACATTTCCGTTGCGGTTCACGCCATGATAGGAAAGCCTGGCGTTTCCAATCAAAATAGTCACCTTGCGCAATTACTACATCCGTAAAAAGGATTTTTTCTGTATTCCAGCTTCTAAGAAGAGCCTAGAAGGCTGTATCGCGTATTACAATGACAACGTGGATGTTATCTGACGGTTTGCAAGGCAGATGGCAGTTTTCCCTATTTATCGAAATCAATTCAATGAGTGCGGCATCATCTTAATCCAGCCAAAGCAGATGCTGAAGCAACGACTGCAACGATTCGTCTGCTTCTATTTACTCACCCTACCCTTCCATAATTGACGTAGATGGGGGCGATGACCTACGGTAGGGTATCCACACCTTGCTGAAGGCGAAAGACCAGCGTGCGTATGAGCTGGCCGTGGGCGAGGCGGTTGCAAAACCGGCGATGCACCTGTGGCAGGGTGGCAATGAACTACTATTTCAGTGAAAACTCCCTACCCTGTCACTGCATGGTTCTAGACGTCCGTCCGCCGCTTTATAAAACCACTGGTGTCGGCTTCGGCAAGATAGTTGACCTCTCCGTCCGGGACGACTTTCCCCTCCGCGAAGGAAAAATCGTGCTGCGGATTAACAAATTCAGCCAGAGTGAAATCACCGCCGTGGCTCTGCGCCAAGCCCCCAGGCGGTGTTTGGAAGCACCTCCATCAAGGTGGGGACAGCAACCCTGTGGAAAGAACCTGCCTGGCGAAATCCTGTTGGAGTTCTCCACCATAGGCATATATACACTGGTGGAGACCATCCAGCGAGTGGCTGTGCAGTCGGAATTGTTCTGCCACCACACAGTGGAAGATCTGCGGTAGGGACGGGATGCACTCATAGAAACTGCCGTCGATCTTATTTTGTCTTCGGACACATAATGTCAATACTGCAGGAAAAACGATCTCACAGGTTACTATCCCGCCAAGCATAACGAAGCGTCCCCTGACGAGCCTCCTGCCGTATCCTTGCATTTAGGAACCGCTTTTGCTATACTAAGAAAAACTTTTTGCAGAATCGCCGCCTTATTCTTTTTTGAAAACAAAGGAGCTCTCTTATGGCAGACTGGCGTCAATCCTTTCATTTAGAACCACCGCAGGGCTGGTTGAACGATCCCAACGGGCTATGCTATTTCGGCGGCTTTTATCACGTGTTCTTCCAGTACTGCCCCACCCACGCCAACGGTTCCGGGCCCAAACACTGGGGCCACTACCAAAGCCCCGACCTGCTGCACTGGACCTTTACCGGCACGCCTCTGCACCCCGACATCCCGCAGGACAAAAGCGGTGCCTACTCCGGCTGTGCCGTGCTCTGTGGTGATACGGTTCGGCTGTACTACACCGGGAACGTAAAACATGCCGGTCCCTACGACTACATCCGTACCGGCCGGGAAGCCAACACCATTCTGGTGGAAACTCCCGACGGGATTCACATTTCCCCCAAGCAGGTGCTGCTCACCAACGCCGATTACCCCGCCGACTGTTCCCTGCATGTGCGGGACCCCAAAGTCTGGCGGGAGGACGGCATCTGGAAGATGGTGCTGGGCGCCCGCAGCCTAGCCGATGCGGGGCGCGTACTGCTCTACCACAGTGACGACGGCCTTGCCTGGCGGCTGGCCCGTGTGCTGGAACCGCAACCCGCCTTTGGCTACATGTGGGAATGCCCGGACTGCTTCCCCCTGGAAGGCCGCACCTGGCTGAGCATCTCACCCCAGGGGCTGCCCCACGGCGAGACCGAGAACCAGAACATCTATCAGAGCGGTTACTTTGAACTGCCCGGCGGTATCGAAAGCGGCAACCCCGGTCCCTTTACCGAATGGGATATGGGCTTTGATTTTTACGCGCCCCAGACCTTTGAGGCACCCGACGGCCGGCGTCTGCTCATCGGCTGGATGGGCATGCCCGACGCCGACTACCATAACCCCACCGAGGCATTGGGCTGGCAGCACTGCCTGACCGTCCCCCGGGAGGTAACGGCGGGTCCCCACGGCCTTCGCCAGCGGCCCGCCCGGGAACTGGACGCCCTGGCCGACGGTGCCCCTTCCACCATCCGGAACGGCACCGCCGTTCTGCCCCTGCCCTGCCGTTTACAAGGCGTAGCCGAGGGAGATTTCTCCCTGACGCTGGCCGGCGGGCTGCGCTTGGAACGGGACACAGGCCGCGGCCTGGTCAGCCTGCGCTTCACCCGGGATTCCCTGGGCGGCGGCCGCACGATCCGCCGCGCCAGAGTAGGCAACGCTCCCCTGCGGCTGGACATTCTGGTCGATCGTTCCTCGCTGGAGATCTACCTCAACGACGGTGAAACCGTGTTCTCCACCCGGTTCTACCCCGATGAACCGCAGGTACCGCTGGTCGCGGAAGGTCTGCCCCTTACGGTGCAGCCGCTGCGCCCTATGGAATTCTGCGGCATGCAAAAAAAAGATTGACCAAAAAAGAGACGCTTTCTGCGGAAAGCGTCTCTTTCTTATTTTCTTTTTCAGACGATCTTGCGCACGTCCGCTTCCGGCACTACGCTGACAATGCCGCCGTGGGTCTGGGTAGATAGGCTGGCTGCACAGCAGGCGAACCGGGTCACAGCGCGCATCTCTTCCACCGTCAGCTCTTCGGGCGCTTTGTTCAGGCGCAGGAACTGGCTCATGGCGCTGCCGCCGAAGATATCCCCGGCACCGGTGGTGTCTACTACATGGATGCCCGTGGGCGAGGCCACCTTGCCGTAGCCCTGGGCGTTGGCAAAGTGGCACCCCTTGGGGCCCAGGGTGGCGTAAACCAGCCGCACACCGTATTCACGCAGCAGCTTCTGGGCGCCCTCCTCCGGGGAGATGCCCCACAGGAACTCAATTTCTTCATCGCTGATCTTGACGATGTCGGCCTGATGCAGGCTCCATTCAATCTGTTCCTTGGCTACTTCATCGTTGGGCCACAGGGGTTTACGCAGGTTGGGATCAAAGCTGATGAGCTTTCCATGCTCTTTGGCATAGGCTACGGCGGCCTTGGTGGCCGAGCGGGCGGGTTCGCCGGTGAGGCTCAGAGTGCCGAAGTGGAGCACCTTGCAGCTGTCCAGCAGGGCGGTGTCCAGTTCCTCGACACGCAGGCGGGTGTCGGCGCCGGGCTTGCGGGCAAAACTGAACTCCCGGTTGCCGGTGGCGTCCAGGGTGACGAAGGCCAGGGTGGTGAACACCGACGAGTCTTTCACGATGCCCTTGGTGGAAATGCCCAAGGTATCCAGGGTATTTACCAGCAGATTGCCGAAAGCATCCTCCCCCACCTTGCCCATCAGGGCGGTGGTGCAGCCGTATTTCTGCAGCGCGGCCAGGAAGTTGCCCGGCGCGCCGCCCGGCTGGGCTTTCAGGGTGGGGTACCCGGCGTCATCGGTGGAAACGGGGGCAAAGTCAATTAGCAACTCGCCGATTGCAACAACGTCTTTCAATCTCATAACCTCCTGGAATCAATCATCATACTGCGGGGGGCTACTCAGAGAACGCCTGCACAATGCGCTTATCCAGCCCCAACGCTCAACTTAATTTATTATACAACACAAACAGAGCGGTAAGCAAGGAAAATCAGTTCTGCACCAGGGGTAAACGCGCAAAATCCAGAGTGCAAACGGCACTACCGACAACCAGAACGTCAGAATCCCCCACCCCCAACGGTGCCTCCTCGGATCATCAAAAGACCGGTGCAAACAAACCGCTCCTCCGGCACACGCCCCCCTGTGCCCCATGAGCTTTACCATAAAAGGATCAACTCACCGGCCCGCACTATCGCTGGTGAGCTGATTCTTGCCGAAATACTGCACAAAATACGGCTCAAATATTTGTGTGTTCCGCGAATAGAAATGAGCAGTCGCTTGTTGTAGTATATTTATACAATCGCAAGAATACGAATTCACGGAGGATTTTCCTATGATCACCATGGCCGAAATTGCACGGCTGACCCATGTGTCTCAGCCCACAGTTTCCCGGGTGCTCAACGGCAATCCCAAGGTTTCCCCCGAGATTCGGGAGCGAGTGTTGGCCTGCGCCCGGGAGCATGACTACCAACTCAACGTCTTGGCCAAAGGACTGAAGGGTAATCCCACCCACCTGCTGGGGGTACTGGTCACCGATATTTCCAACGGCTTTTTTGCCGACCTGACCAAGCAGATCGAGATCTGCGCCCGGGAACGGGGGTACAGCATCATCCTGTTCAACAGCGACTACAACCCTGCCAACGAGCAGGAATACTTGGATGTAGTGCGTCGCTACCGGGTGGACGGGGTGCTGGCGGTGCCCATCCGGGAGACCAGCGCCGAGTGGTACAACTACGTGCAGCGGCTGGATGTACCGGTGGTGACCATCACTCGCAGAGCGGAGGGGCTGGACTGCTTCTATGTGGACCATCCCACCGCCGGTGCCCAGGTAGCCGCTGGTCTGGCAGAACAGGGTTACCGGCGTTTCCTCTTCATCGGCAAGGACTACGACGGCAAATACGTGGGCTTCCGCCAGTGGCTGGCGGAGCATGGTTTCGGGGATGCCGTTACCAACCGGGTACTGGGGGAACACGATGCCTTCCGCCGGGAACTGGAACACTGGCTGGCGGAAAGCGACAGCCGGGCGGCGGTTTTTGCCGGCAATGACATCTATGCCCTGCAGGCCCTGGATATTCTGCGGGAGCTTCAGATCCGGGTGCCGGAACAGGTGGGCATCATGGGATTTGACGATACGTTTATGGGGCGATTCCTGAATCCGCGGCTGAGCACCGTCCGCCAGCCCACCGCGCAGATGGCCCGGGAAGCGGTGACCTTTTTGCTGGACCGCATCGAACACCCCGGCGATCACCCGCCGTTGCTGCGCTCTTTTCCGGCGGAATTAATTTTGCGAGAAAGTACCTGAGCCTGCCGACGCAGAAAAAACGGCAGTCGGGGTCTTTTTTGCCCGGTTGTGAATACGTATTCGCAACCCTGCGGCCTGTACATTTCCGTATTCCGGTCCCCCGGACGGGGGACTGAATAAACAGCTTTCAGAAAGGATGAATGGAATGGATTACAAGAAAGTAGCCCAGGAGATCTACGACAAGGTCGGGCGAAAAGAAAACATCGTCTCGGCGGCCCACTGCGCCACCCGGCTGCGGCTGGTGCTGGTGGACAACGCCAAGTGCGACGCCAAAGCGGTGGAGGATATTGAGGGCGTCAAGGGCGTCTTCAGTGCCTCGGGGCAGCTGCAGATCATTCTGGGCACCGGCGTGGTGAACAAGGTCTATGACGAGTTCATCGCCATCGCAGGCATCAGCGCCGCCACCAAGGACGAGGTCAAGGCCGCGGCTGCCGCCCGCCAGAGCCCCTTCAAGCGGGCCATCAAGATGCTGGGCGACATCTTTGTGCCCATCATCCCCGCCATTGTGGCCAGCGGCTTCCTCATGGGCATCATGGAAGCGCTGAACTTCATGGTGAACAACAACTTCCTGAACATCGACACCTCCGGCTCCATCTATGTGTTCGCCAACCTCTTCTCCAACACGGCGTACACCTTCCTGCCCATCCTCATCGCCTACAGCGCCGCCAAGGCTTTCGGCGGCAATCCCTACCTGGGCGCCGTCATCGGCATGATGATGATTCACCCCAATCTGCAGAACGCCTGGACCGTGGCCACTGAGGGCGTCAAACAGACCCAGAGCGTCTGGTTCGGCCTCTACTCGGTGGACCTGGTGGGCTATCAGGGCCACGTCATCCCGGTCATCATCGCGGTGTGGGTCATGTGCTTCCTGGAAAAGAAGCTCCACAAGATCGTCCCCGCCATGTTTGACCTCTTCGTCACCCCGCTGGTCAGCGTCTTCGTCACCGGCTACCTGACCTTCTCCATCATCGGCCCCATCTTCGTCACCATCGAGAACGGCATCATCGGCGGCATCCAGACCCTGCTCACCCTGCCCTTCGGCATCGGCAGCTTCATCATGGGCGGCCTGTACTCCACCACCGTGGTGGCCGGTATCCATCATATGTACACCGTCATTGATATGGGCCAGCTCTCCATGTACGGCGTCACCTACTGGCTGCCCCTGGCCTCCGCCGCCAACATGGCCCAGGGTGCCGCCACCCTGGCTGTGGCCCTCAAGAGCAAAAACGGCAAGACCAAGGCTGTGGCCCTGCCCTCCGCCTTCTCCTGCTTCATGGGCATCACCGAACCCGCCATCTTCGGCGTCAACCTGCGCTTCTTCAAGCCCTTTGTCTGCGGCGCCGTGGGCGGCGCGGCGGGCGCCATGTACGCCTCCCTGGTCCATCTGGGCGCCAGCGGCACCGGCGTCACCGGCATCTTCGGCTTGCTGCTCTGCCTGCAGCATCCGCTGGAATACATTATCATGGCGGCCATCTCCATCGGCGTGGCCTTCGCCCTGACCTGGGTGTTCGGCTATAAAGACCCCGCCCCTGAAGCCCCCAAGGCCAAAGAACCCGCCCCCACCCCGGAAGTTCCCGCTGCCGCGGCCAAGCCCGGCACCGTGGGTGCCCCGGTAGCCGGTGAGGCCGTGCCCTCCGAACAAATCCCCGACGAGACCTTCGCCACCGGCGTGCTGGGCCGGGGCGCCGGCATCCAGCCTGCGGAGGAGACCATCGTGGCCCCCTTTGACGGGGAGATCTCCTCGGTCACCGACACCCACCACGCGGTGGGCATCACCTCCGCCGACGGGATGGAACTGCTCATCCATGTGGGCGTGGACACGGTGGACATGAAGGGCGACGGCTTTGCCTGCTTCGTGCAGGAAGGCCAGAAGGTCAAGGCCGGCGACAAGCTGCTGACCTTTGACCGGAAAAAGATCGCCGCGGCGGGGCATCCCGACATGGTGGCAGTGCTGCTGACCAACGCCGACGACTTCGGCGAGATGACGGTACACACCGGCGCCTGCCAGGCCCTGCAGCCCCTGCTGGAAGTCGCGGCCCGGTAACCCAAAAGTAGGCAACACCCCATGAAGATCCGTTATCTGGGCACCGCCGCCGCGGAAGGCTGGCCTGCCCTGTTCTGCTCCTGCCCCATCTGCACCAAGGCCCGGGCGGAGGGCGGCAGGAACCTGCGCACCCGCACCCAGGCCATTCTGGACGGGGAATTGCTGCTGGATTTTCCGCCCGACACCTACTGCCATGCCCTGCGGTACAATCTGGAACTGGCCAGGGTCCACACCCTGCTGGTGACCCACAGCCATATGGACCACTGGTTCCCCACCGATCTTATCCACCGGCACGAGCATTTCGGCCACGGGGTCAACGGGGTGCTGGAGGTCTACGGCAACCAGGCCGTAAAGGACGCCTTTGACGCCCACATCCTGGTGGACCGGTTCAAGCCCCATCCCATCGGGGACGTGGTCCACTTCCACGTGACCCACGGCGGGGACCGCTTGGAAAGCCACGGCTGGCAGATCACCGCCGTGCCCGCCGACCACGACAAGCGGGAGGAGTGCCTGGTCTATATCTGCCAGAAGGACAACAAAACGCTGTTCTACGGCCACGACACCGGGCTGAACCTCTCGGAGGAGGCCTGGGCGCTGGTCACCGCCCACCACTACGACCTCATCAGCCTGGACGCCACCATGGGCAAAAAGACCATCGGCGGCTACCACATGGGCCTGCCCGATGTGGAGGCGATGATCACCCGGCTGACCGATGCCGGTTGTATCGACGACCGCACCGTGAAGGTCATCAACCACTTCAGCCACAACGGCGAAATGACCCACGACGAGCTGGCCGCCTGGGGCTCCGACCGGGGCATCCTGGCCGCCTGCGACGGCATGGAAGTGGAATTCTGACACACAACACCCGCGCCCTGCGGCCAATGGCTGCAGGGGCCCGGGTGTTTTGGTGCATCCGAAAGGAAGGGACCGTTTTGCTGCACGATTTTTTGCATCTGAAAGCGCCGGGGCACTGGATCAACGACCCCAACGGCTTCATTTATTATAAAGGCCGGTACCATCTGTTTTACCAGCACTTCCCCTACCTGCCCCGCTGGGGCACCATGCACTGGGGCCATGCCGTCAGCGACGATCTGGTCCACTGGGAACACCGGGGCATCGCCCTCTATCCCAGCAAAGCCTACGACCGCAACGGGGTGTTTTCCGGCAGCGCGGTGGAGGTGGACGGGGCGCTTTACCTCTATTACACCGCCATCCGCTACGATGAGGAAAATCCCGACAACATTCACCGGGCCCTGGACAACCGGTTCAAGGCCAGCCAGGCGCTGGTGATCTCCCCGGACGGGGTCACCTTCGACAATCTGGACGCCAAACGGCAGGTGCTGCCGGTACCCGCCGCGCCGGAGGCGGGGGACCCTCAGAACACCCGGGACCCCAAGGTCTGGCGGGCGGCGGACGGCAGTTTCCGGATGGTACTGGGCAGCACCCGGGAAGGGGTGGGCCAGCTGCTGTTCTACCGCAGCGCCGACGGCCTGACCTGGACTTGCGCCGGGCGGTTCGGAGATCCCGCCCTGGGCACCACGCTGGAATGCCCCGACCTGTTCTGCCTGGACGGGCGCTGGGTGCTGCTGGGTTCCCCCATGGGCATCACGGCGGACGGGCTGCAGTACCCCGATCAGTCCACCTGGATGCCGGTGGACTTTGACGAAACCACCTGCCGCTTTGCCCTGCAGGGCGCCCCCGCCATGGTGGACTGGGGGCTGGACCTCTATGCCCCCCAGACCACGCTGGACGAGGCGGGACGCCGGGTGCTCATCGGTTGGATGCGGATGCCCCGCCCGGTGGAAGAGGCCGCCGACGGCCGCGCCCCCTGGCGCGGCATGATGAGCCTGCCCCGGCTGGTGGAATGGCGGGACGGGCAGCTCTACTTCCCCGTACATCCCCACGTCACGGCCTGCTTCACCCAACCGGCGGAGGGTCTGGCGCCGCTGGCCGAACACAAACCGGTGCGGCTGCAGGGCACTTTGCGCAGCGGGCAGACCTGGAATGTGGGCGGCTACCGCCTGTGGATGGAAGACGGGTGCCTGTGCACCGACCGCAGCGCCGTTTTTGACGGCCTGCCCGGCTACCGCCTGACCGCCCGCACCCCCGCCCTGGGGCAGGATACCTGTGACCTGGATATCTTTGTGACGGACCACCTCGTGGAAATTTTCCTGGGTGGCGGGCGGTATGTGCTCAGCCATGTGGTGTTCGGGCTGGACGGAACGCTGGAAGGCGATTTCAACACTGTGACCACCGTCCGGGCATAACCTCCCCATAGTACCGGGGTCCTCTTTTTCCCTTGTTGAAACCGGTAAATGCCATCATATAAGGTATCTAGACTTTTCTGGCAAAAGCGAGCTCATCTCCTTGACGAGCTCGCTATATTTTGTGCAAACATCGGAACCGCAGTTCTCGTCCTTGTCTGCACCAACTCTGCTTACGAACTGCCGTTAACCGTAGGGCGGGATCTTGGCTCGCCGCCCTTTTTCCTTATTCCTGATTACAGCAATAAAAATAGCCCTACACGCTGTGTAAGGCTGTTTCTGGTGCACCATCAGCGGGCGCGTATAGAAAACGCTCCTGCGGAGCGTTTTTAGCGACCGGTCCCCGCGAGGCGAACACGAGCGCGCAGCGCGACGTGCGAGCCCGCCCCGCAGGGGATGGCGCAGCAAAAAATCCCGGTCTTCCGACCGGGACTTTTTTGGTGCGCCATCGGGGACTCGAACCCAGGACCCACTGATTAAGAGTCAGTTGCTCTACCAGCTGAGCTAATGGCGCATATACACAACCTCCGGGCCGGGCCTATATCGC
>DSTFC04002__coassemble_687_pt1 | contig 39807 bp, 22 predicted proteins | sample DSTFC04002__metabat2_low_PE_032 | metagenome-assembled genome bin DSTFC04002 | reverse complement strand
CTGGGGCGTGGCGATATGCAACGGTCAAGCTACAAAGGGCGCAAGGAGAATGGGATGTTCACGTTGGGCGCCCAGAAGGTCAGCCCCTTGTAGATGTTCCGGTCGCCGCGGGCGCTGGCCTCGTTGTACTTGGCCCGGCCTTCCAGCCCGATCACCCGGCCGATCCGCTCCATCAGTTCCGGGTCGAAGGCGGCCCCCAGCCCGATGGCCTGGGGGAACATGGTGGCCACCCCCGCCCGGGCCACGCCGTGCAGCGCTTCGTTCCACCAGTTGTAGGCCGGCACCCCCAGCCGGGGGATGGCCGGCGCGTCGTACCGCAGCTGGGAAGCCTGCTCCTCCAGCGTCATCTGTTCCACCAGCGCCCGGGCGCGGGCCTGGGCTTGCGCTCTGTCCATCGTCGTCACTCCCTGGCCGCGGCGGCAGCCGGCGCGCCGCGGCGTTTTTCTTCAGTGTAGCCTTTGGGGCGGGGTTTTGCAAGGGGTTTTGCCAAACGCCCGAAAATTTCGCCCGGCACAAAAAAGTCCCCGTCCGGGGGGACGGGGCTGAGACTGTCGAAAAAGTATAAAATTGTCGCCGTCGGCGGACATGCGCCGACGACGGCGACACCGACAGGGAAATTTTACGCCAAATTGTGTGCGAGGAACGCAGTGACGAGTGCGCGATTTGGCGTAAAATTTTGTCGAAGGGGATACACAAGGGGAAACAGCCGCGTTAGGCAATTGCCGTGCGCGGCTGTTGCCTCTTGTGCAGCGTGTCGAGTTTCTCGACACGCTGAACCCCCGTCCCAGGGGGACGGGGGCTCAGATCGCCGGAATTGCCGGCGCCCTTCGGCCCGCCGGCGGGGCGGGCGGGGGCCGGGTCAGCGGGTGCGCTTATACCTCGAACCAGTCGGCAAAGCCCATCTTGATGAGGTTGTCGCGGCTGATCTTCAGGCTCTCGAAGGGATCGCGGCCGTAGCAGTCGTCCTGCTCGATGAGGAAGTACTCGCTGCCGCCTTCCAGGCCGGCTTCGATGCAGGCTTTGATGGGCAGGGTGCCCTCGCCCACCTCGGCAAACTGCACGATGCCGTTAAAGGCGTCCATGAAGGTCTTGGCATCGAACTTGCCTTCCGGCATCTTGACTTCGCCGATGCGGTAGTCCTTCAGGTGCAGCAGGCGGATGCGGCCGGCGTACTTCTTGATGAAGGAGACCGGCTCCTCGCCGCCGCGGTGGATCCAGTGGGTGTCCAGCTCGAAGCCGATGTTCTTGGTGTTGTCCTTGATGATGTCCAGCAGGTACTTGCCGTCATAGCGGACGAACTCCACATGATGGTTGTGGTAGTACAGGTCGATGCCTTCCTCTTTCAGCTTGGCGGCCATCTCGTCGGCTTCCTTGGCGAAGTCCATGGCCTTCTGGTAGCTGCCCATGCAGGTCATCGGCAGCATGCCGATGCGCAGCATGTCGCAGTCGAGGGTGCGGCAGTCCTCAACGATCTTTTTGAAGTCGTCGGGGTTGTTGAGGAACTCGCCGGGCATGCCGGGGACCATCGGGGCCACCGAGGCGGTGCAGGAGGACACCTTCATCCCCAGTTCGTCGATGGCTTTGCGGAAGCCCGCCACGTTTTCGGGGGTCATGGGCACCTGGGAGATCTCGATGCAGTGGTAGCCCAGGTCGGTGAGCTTCTGCATCGACTCAAAGGCGTCGAACCTGGGCATTTTGTTGGGGGCAATGGTGCTCATCTGAACACCGATCAGACCTTTTTTCATGAATATCTCCTTTCAGCAGGGGTACAGGGCGGCGCGCTCAGTCCCGGGTGGGGAACTTGCCCTCGGCCTCGATGCGCTTGTTCAGCTCGGCGGCGTACAGCTCCGGGTCCACGGGGTTGTCCACTTCCTTGCCCAGCCAGCTGGACAGCTGGATCGCGTTGGCCAGGTTGACGCCGTTGATGCCGTCCGAACCCGGGGCCAGCAGCGGAGCGCCTTCCAGGATATGCAGGGCGAAGTTTTCCATGACGGTGGTATGCTGGAAGCCCCAGCCGTCGGTGTTCTCGAACTCTTCGGTCTCGTACAGGCCGCCGGCGGCGTTGCCCATGGTCAGCATGGCCACTTCCATCATGGTCATGGTCTCGTTCATCTCGGGCTCGCTCTTCTTCATCCGGTAGACGGTGGCCTTCTTGCTGTCCTCCACCACGATCTTGCCGGCGTCCAGGTCGATCTCCAGCCGGTCGGTGCCGATGGCGTCATGGGTGCAGGTGATGAAGCTGCCGGTGGCGCCGTTGGGGTACTGGGTCACGACGGTGACGTCGTTTTCCACAACGATGTCCCGATGGCAGCCGTACAGGCACTTGGCATAGACCTTGTTGGGGATGCCGCAGATCCACTGCCACAGGTCCAGCTGGTGGGGCGCCTGGTTGACCAGCACGCCGCCGCCTTCGCCGCCCCAGGTGGCGCGCCAGTCGCTCTGGCGGTAGTAGCTGTCCGGCCGCCACCAGGTGTTGATGATCCAGTTGGAGCGGCGGATCTCGCCCAGCTCGCCGGAGGCGACGATCTCCTTGATCTTCTGGTACAGCTTGTTGGTGCGCTGGTTGAACATGATGCCGAAGGCCACGTCGGGGTGGGCGGCCGCGCAGGCGTTCATGGCCAGCACGTCCTTGCCGCGCACGCCGGCGGGCTTTTCCACCAGCACGTTCATGCCGTGCTCCAGGCAGTAGATGGCGATTTCATGGTGCAGGTAATGGGGCACGGTGGTGATGACCGCGTCCACATTGCCGGAGGCGACCATCTCCTTCCAGTCCTTGTAGAAGGGAATGTCGGGGTATTTTTCCTTGCACATCTTCTCCTTTTCGGGGTCGATGTCGCACAGCGCGCCCAGGGCGCAGTGGGGCGGGCAGGGCGCGGCGGGCATACCGGGCATGCCGCCGGTGCCGGTGAGGAAGCCGGCGTAGGCGCCGCCCTGGGCGCCGATGCCGATGAGGCCGAAACGAATCTTCTTGTCCATGAGAGGTTCTCCTTTCCTTTGTTGCGTGGGGGGGGGGTCAGTGGATGCTATCCAGGATGCGGCACAGCGCGTGGTACTGCATACCGTAGGCTTCCGCGCCGTCCTTGGCCTTGTTTTCCCGGATGATGTTCGCCGTGTCGGCGGTCTCCAGGGTCTTGAGGGTGTCGAACAGGACCAGGTGGGGTTCCAGGGTCAGGAAGCCCTCGTAGCCTTCCTGCTCGATGGCACGGGTCAGCAGTTTCTGGATCTTGCCTTCGCCGGTGCCGCACAGCACGTTTTCGTTGTGGACGTGGACTGCGTCCTTGATGTGGATATACTCGATGTAGGGCTGCAGCATATCCCAGCAGACCTCGGTGTCCTGGCCGCACTGGACGAAGTTGGCGAAGTCGAAGGCGCTGCGGAACACCGGGGAGCCCAGCGTCTGCATCAGGTCCAGGCACCGGGCGCCGGTGTCGCCGTAGATCTCCTTCTCGTTCTCATGCAGCAGCACCACGTCGTTTTCCTCTGCCACCGCGATGAACTGGCGCAGCTTGTCGATCACCTGGGTGCGGTAGTCGGCGGGGTCCTCGTCCTTGGGCATGTAGAAGCTGAACATCCGGATGTAGCGGCAGTCCAGCAGGTGGGCGATCTCGCACAGCGTCCTGAGCTGGGCCAGCTGTTTCTGGAAGCCGGCTTCGTCCTTGATGTCCACCTTGCCGATGGGCGAACCCAGCGAGGACACCCCCACCCCGGCCGCCTTCAGGCGGGGCAGCAGCTTTTCTTTCACCAGGTCGGGGGTGTAGTCGGCCACGCCGATGCCGTCGGCCGAGCGCAGCGAGATGTAGTGCATCCCCAGGTCGGTGACCGTCTTGAGCTGAACGTCAAAATCCGCGCTGATCTCGTCGGCAAAGCCGGAAATTCTGATCTTTTCCTTCATGGATTTCCTCTCCTTCTTAGTGGAAAGGGTGCGGCGCCGCCGGCCGGTCCGGCCGGAAAGACCCAACACCCCGCATACCATAACTATACCATACCTGCGCCGTCGGCGGCAATGCACAACTTCCCCAACTTATCCGGAGAATTTTGGCGACATTTTCTATATTCCCTGTCACAAAAAAGAAACTTTTGTGCCGTCTGCACAAGGAAAGGCAAAAAAACCGCCCCGGCGGCGGGCCGGGGCGGAAGGTTCCGGGGTTGTGCCCCCTGTGCAGCGCAGCAGGGCGGGCTTACGGCTCCAGCGTGAAGGTGATGGGGCCGGGGGCGTCGGGGGTGAAGGTGATCTCCCAGAGTCCGTCGTGGCGGGGCGTGCAGACGGCCGGGGCCGAGGCGGTGAGGTGGACCGCGCCGGGGGCCAGCGCCGCCAGCAGGGTGAACCGGCCGGGGCGGGTGGCGTCCAGCTCGGCGGTCAGGCCGGTGTGGTCCGGCCGCCAGGACGCCCGGCGGACAAAGGTGTCAAAGCCGGTGGTCAGGGTGCCGGGGCGGTAGTAGGCGGCGTACCAGTGGACCACCGGGGCGGACAGGCCGCCGAACTGGTGCCAGCCCGCGCCCCGGCCGCTCTCGATCATAAAATGCTCGAAGCAGTGGTAGCTGCGGGCGCACTCGGTCTGCCAGAGCCGCAGCGCCGTGTCGGCGATGCGGAAGGCGAAGTCGGCCAGGCCGGCGTCCAGCGCGGCCTTGAAGAACATCCACTGGTAGGGCATCCAGACCGCGCCGTTCCAGTAGCCGTCCTGCCGGTAATAGGGGGCGCTTTGGTCCACGGTGGACAGGCCGCAGCGGCTCCACAGCCGGGTATCGTCCTGCAGTTTGGCCCACAGCCCCGCGGCCTGGTCCGGCGTGCAGGCCCCGGCGAAGAGGGGCGAAGCCCCGCCCAGGCCCATGTTGAAGTTGACCCCGTTTTCGTCCCGCAGCAGCCCCTGCGGCTGCCCGGCCCGGTCGTGGAGCAGGTAGCCGAAGTAGCCGGCCTGGCCGTCCCAGGCATGGCGCTGCAGCGCGTCGGTGAACCGGCGGGCGTCGGCCTGCAGGGCGTCGGCCTCCCCGTCCCGGCCCAGGCGCCGGGCCGTGTAGGCCAGGATGCGGGCGCAGCGGATCGCGTGGGCGGTGGTGATCACAGGCGTGCAGCACCCTTCCAGCCCGCGGCGGTGGACCTCCCGCTGGGGCGGGTAGTCGTCCCATCCGCCGGAGTTGTAGAAGTAGTCCCAGGGGCGCAGCAGCCCGCCGGCCAGGTCGGCGGTGGTGGACCCTTCCGCCTGGCCGGTGAGGAAGGCGTAATACCGCCGCAGCCGGGGGTAGCAGGCGGCGGCCAGTTCCAGGCTGCCGGTGCGGTTGAGCAGCTCGGCAAACAGGTAGAACTGGGTGGGGACCAGCGAACCGTGGAAGATGAAGGCGGCCTCGTCGTCCTCCACAGGGGTGAGGTAGGCGTTGAGGCAGTCGAAGGCCCGGCGCAGCGAATACTGGGCCAGCCCGATGCCGATGAAGCCGGAGTCCCAGGTATACAGGCTGTCCCACCAGCGGCCGGGGGTGTTGTGGCGGATGTACTGCCCCCGGGTGTAGACCGGGTAGACCACGTTGGTACACAGCACCGCCTGCATGAGCTGCTGGCCCAGCTGCAGCCCCCGGCCGGCGGGCAGGGCGGGCGGCGGGGCCAGCGCGGCGGCGGCCGCCTGCCAGGCGGCGGCGAAGCCCCCGGCCCCCAGGGCGGCCAGCCGGCGGCAGCAGGCGGCGGCCGCCGCGGGGGTGTCGGCGCAGCAGACCGCGCCGTAGATCACCCGGGTCTCGCCGGGGGCCAGCGGGATGGGCCGCTGGAAGACGTTGGCATAGTGCCCCCGGCCATTGCCCCGCAGGGTGGCGGAGACATGGTCGTGGACGGTGTAGCGCAGGAAGATGTCCAGCTCGTCGTTTTCGATCTGGCGCAGTTCGGCCGGCGCCCAGGTCCACAGCAGGCCGTAGCATTCCCGGATGTGGGGGTACTGCAGGGTGAGGAAGCCCTCGTCGGGGTGGGGGTCCAGGGCGGGGCGGGCGCCGGGGCCCCGCAGCCCGATGTGTACCGCCTGCCGCCCGGCCCGGTCGCAGAGGACCAGGCAGTCCAGCTGGGGGCAGCCGGTGCCGGCGCCGGTAAGGGTCAGCAGGCAGTCGCCGGCGGGCAGCGGGCCGGCCAGCGGCGCCCAGGCCATGGCCGGGGTTTCGGCGGGGGGCAGCGGCAGGGGGCTTTGCCCCGCCGGGCCGGACACCGTGAAGCCGGCCGCCGCCGGGCCGGGGTTGCGGTAGCGCACCCCCAGCCAGGGTTCTTCCAGCGCTGCCGGCAGGGTGAAGCGGTAGCAGGCGGCGTCCCCCGCGCCGTCCGGCCGGGGGCGGGGGCCGGGGGCGGCGGCGCCGCCGAAGCCCACCCCGTAGCCGATGGTGAAGCCCTCCACCGGCACTTCGCCCCGGCGCAGCCCGTCAAAGACCAGGTGGTCGTCGGGGCGGGGGCGGGCGAAGCGGAGTTCCTCATAGTCCCGGGCCTGGCAGAAGGCCGCCGCCGGGGGCAGCCGGACATCCGGGCCGGGGATCGGGAAGGCCCCGCCGGCGGGGGTGGGGTCCCAGGCGCTGGCCATGTAGTGGAGCACCAGGTTCTGGGGGGCGTCGGTGCGGTTGCACAGCTCGGCCCGGATCAGCCGGGCGTCCGGCCCCAGCGGCGCAAAGGAGATGTCGGCATAGACCCGGTCCTTCCATTCCAGTTCATGGCGCAGGGTATAGCAGGAAAGGTCGGGCGCGGCCGCCCAGACATGGTAGCCGCTTTCAAAGGTGACGTTGGGCAGGTCCACCCGGCGGCGGTAGAAGCCGGGAAAGACCGCCAGGTCGAACCGCACGCCGTCGCCGGCCGCCGGGATGTGGGAGATGCCGCTGTATTTTTTGGTATACGGGCCCCAGGCGGGCAGGGTCAGGTCGTGGTTTTGTGGGGGTATTTTCATAGGGAGACCTCCCGTGGTTTGCGGCGCGGGGCCGCAGAGTCCGGGGGCTGCGCCCCCGCTGCCCCCATTATACCATACGGGCGGGCGGAATGGTAGAACGGCGCGGCCGGCGGCGCCCCCTGACCCCCGCAGCCGACACAGACCGGGGCCCTTCGTCACCCCCGACAAAAATTCGTTCCCGTATCTCGATTTTATGGATTGTTTTGCCAAGGGTTCCGTGCTACAATGGGCATAGACGGTGCGCCCCCGGGGCTGCGCCGGCCACATTCCGAAAGAGAGGAACGGTTTGTTATGAAACTTCGGCTTGGGATTATCGGGGCGGGCAACATCGCCATGACCCACATCCGCAATGTGCAGGAGGGCAAGTGCCCGGACATTGAGATCACCGCCGTGGCGGACCGCAAGGAGAGCCGCCGCCAGTGGGCGCGGGAACAGCTGCCCGACGCCGCCATTTTCAGCGAGGGCAGCGAGCTGATCGCCGCCAGACCCTGCGACGCGGTGCTGATCGCGGTGCCCCACTACCAGCACCCGCCGCTGGCCATTGAGGCGCTGCGGGCCGGGCTGCATGTGATGTGCGAAAAACCCGCCGGCGTGTACACCCTGCAGGTGCGGGAGATGATGGCCGAGGCGGACAAACACCCCGAACTGACCTTCGGGATGATGTTCAACCAGCGCACCAACTGCGTCTACCGCAAGATCAAGCAGATGCTCACCGACGGGGAGCTGGGCGAGATCAAGCGGGTGAACTGGATCGTGACCGACTGGTACCGCACCCAGTACTACTATGATTCCGGCGCCGGGCGGGCCACCTGGGCCGGCGAAGGCGGCGGCGTGCTGCTGAACCAGTGCCCCCACCAGCTGGACCTGCTGCAGTGGCTGTGCGGCCTGCCGGTGCGGGTACACGCTTTCTGCCATGAGGGCAAGTGGCACGACATTGAGGTGGAGGACGACGTGACCGCCTACCTGGAATTTGCAGGCGGCGCCACCGGCGTGTTTGTGACCACCACCGCCGACGCCCCCGGCACCAACCGGCTGGAGATCACCGGCACCAGGGGGCGGGTGATCTGCGAGAACGACGAACTTCAGTTTGACAAGCTGAAGGAGGATGAGCGGGTCTGGTGCAAGACCTGCAAGGAAGGGTTCGCCAAGCCCGACTGCGAGCGGGTGACGGTGGAGACCGACGGCCGCAACCCCCAGCACGCCGGCGTGCTGAACGCCTTTGCGGACCATATCCGCACCGGTGCGCCGCTGGTGGCCGACGGGCGGGAGGGCATCAACGGGCTGATGCTCTCCAACGCGATCCACCTGTCCTCCTGGACCGGCGAGACGGTGACCCTGCCCTTTGATGAGGAAAAGTTCCTCCGGCTGCTCAACGAGCGGCGGGCCCATTCCCGCCATAAGGAGGATGTGGATATCGTGATGGACACTTCGGGCAGCTACGGCAGCCAGATCAAGTGATCCGAAAGGAGGCCAGTTCCATGGAAGCCATCAAAACAGCGGTCATCGGCATCGGCAACATGGGCACCGCCCACGCCTGCACCCTGGCGGAAGGCAAGGTCCCGGGGCTGACGCTGGCGGCCGTGTGCGACACCGACCCCGCCCGCCTGGCGGACTTTGCCAGCCGCTGGCCCGGCGTGGCCTGCTACCCCGATGTGCGCGCCCTGCTGGCCGCCGGCTGCGCCCAGGCGGCGGTGGTGGCGGTGCCCCACCCGCTGCACAGCGAGATCGCCGAGCAGGTGCTGGAAGCCGGGCTGCATGTGCTGGTGGAAAAACCCATCGACGTGCGGCTGTCCCGGGCGAAAAAGCTCTGCGCCCGGGCCGCGGCCGGTTCGCAGGTGTTTGCCATCATGCTCAACCAGCGCACCAACCCGCTGTTCGCCCGGGCCCGGGCCATCGTGCAGGGGGGCGAACTGGGGGCGCTCAAGCGCAGCGTCTGGGTGGTGACCAACTGGTACCGCACCCAGCATTACTATGATTCCGGCGACTGGCGGGCCACCTGGGCCGGCGAAGGCGGCGGCGTGCTGCTGAACCAGGCCCCCCACAACCTGGACCTGTGGCAGTGGATCTGCGGCATGCCCGCCGAGGTGACCGCCTGGTGCGACGTGGCCCGCTACCACCGCATCGAGGTGGAGGACGACGCCGCCATCTTCACCCGGTACGAAAACGGCGCCACCGGCACTTTCCTGACCTCCACCGGCGAACTGCCCGGCACCAACCGGCTGGAGATCGCCGGCGACCGGGGCAAGCTGGTGCTGGAAAACGGTCTGCTGAAATGGTGGCGGCTGCCCCGGCCCGAGCCGGAGATCCGCTTTGCCAGCCAGGAGAATTTTGTGAGCCCCGACTGCGAGTATGAGGAGATCGCCCCCGACGCCCCCGAGACCGCCCACCAGGGCATTCTGGCCAACTTTGCCGGGGCGATCCTGCGGGGCGAGGAGCTGCTGAGCCCCGGGGCCGACGGGCTCAACGAGCTGACCATCTCCAACGCGGCCTACCTGTCCGCCTGGACCGGCAACCGGCCGGTGTCGCTGCCGATGGACGAGGCGGCCTTTGACCGGCTGCTGGACGAGCGGGCCGCCAAGTCGGTGTACAAGCACGGCGCCGCCGCCCACAACCCGGACGGCCGGTACAGCCGCCGCTGGCAGGTGAACTGGTAACGCAAGCACAAGGGGCAGCAGCCGCGCACGGCTGCCGCAGGCCCGGCGCTTAAGGCCGGTGACCGGCCATTGGCCGCCGAACCCCAGAATGACCACGCCGCCGGCGGGTTTGTCCGCCGGCGGCCTTTTGATGAGGTGAACGCCATGCAAAACACGATCCAGCTGCCTTTTCCGGCGGCGGACCCTTTCCTGCTGCCCGCCCGGGACGGGCGGTACTACCTGTACTGCACCAGCGAAGCCGGCGACGAGTTCCCGGTGTATGTCTCGGCGGACCTGACCCGGTGGGAGCGGTGCGGCACCGCGCTGAGCAAGGCCACCGCCCGCTGGGGGGTGGGCTGCTTCTGGGCGCCCGAATGCTATGAGCTCGACGGGCGGTACTACCTGTTCTACAGCGCCGACTGGAAGGAGAACCCCACCGGCGCGCTGGAGAATTTCCGCATCGGGGCGGCGGTGGCCGACAGCCCGGCCGGCCCCTTCACCGACCTTTCCGACCGGCCGATCTTTGACCCGGGCTACCCGGTCATCGACGCCAACCTGTATGCGGAGGACGGGGCGTACTACCTCTACTACTCCCGCTGCTGCTACGAACATTCGGTGGACGGGCTGGAGGAAAGCTGGATCTACGGCGTGCGGCTGCGGCCGGACTTTTCCGGCACGGTGGGCGACCCGGTGCTGCTGCTGCGCCCCGAACAGCCCTGGGAGGGCCGCAGCGCCGCCGCCACCGGCCGCCGCTGGAACGAGGGGTCCTACCTGTGCCGGCATGAGGGGCGGTATTACATGACCTACTCGGCCAACTTTTTCGGCGGGCCGGACTATGCGGTGGGCTACGCCACCGCCGACCACCCGCTGGGCCCCTACCGCAAGGCCGCCGAAAACCCGATCCTGGAACGGGGCGGCGTTGTGACCGGCACCGGCCACAGCTGCCTGTTCACCACGGCGCAGGGGCAGCTGATGATCTGCTACCACGGCCGCACCGAGGCCACCGGCCCCGACCGCATCGCCTTCCTCTCCCCCGCCCGCTTCACCCGGGACGGCCGGCTGGTGGTGGACCGGTAAGCGTCGGTTTCGCCCCCGCCTTTCTCCCCCTTCTCCAAAAAACAGCAAACCCCCGCCCCCGGCGCTGCTTGCGCCGGGGGCGGGGGTTTTCCGGTTTGTTTTCCGTTTGTCTTTTCGGGGTCGGGCCGCCGGGGCGCCGTCCGCCAAAGCGGGCGGTCAGGGGCGGCCGGGGGCCGCCTGCGCGGCGGACCGGTCCGCCATCGCCTGGGCCTGCAGGCAGAGCTCCGCCGCGGCGAAGGCGTGGGCCTGGGTCATGGCGGTCTCGGTGCGGTCCAGGCAGTCCCGGATCAGCCGGCCGAAGAAGGGGCAGCCCACCTGCCCGGTGGCGTTGAAGCGGTGCTCGCCCTCGCCGTCCACCCAGAGGACGGTGTTTTCCACCATCTCGGGGGCGGTGATGTCGATGTACTTGCGCATCTCGATATACCCCTCGGTGCCCAGCAGGAAGGTGCGGCCGTCCCCCCAGTTGCGCAGCCCGGCCGGGGTGAACCAGTCCACCCGGAAGTAGCCGGTGGCGCCGTTGGCGGCGGTGGCGGTGCAGTCGCCGAAATCCTCGAATTCCGGGTGATCGGGGTGGGCGTAGTTGGCCCGCCGGGCCGAGGTGATGCAGGCCCGCTCGGCCCCGGTGAAGTGGAGGAACTGTTCCAGCTGGTGGCTGCCGATGTCGCACAGAATGCCGCCGGTGCGCGCCTTGCTGTAGAACCAGCCGGGCCGGGCGGCGCCCAGCCGGTGGGGGCCGAAGCCCTCCATGTGGATCACCCGGCCGATGGCGCCCCGGCCCACCAGCCAGTCGGCCAGGGTGGCGGCCTCGCTGTGCAGCCGTTCGGAGTAATAGACCATGTACTTGCGGCCGGTGCGGGCGGCGGCGGTGCGGGCGGCGGCCAGCTGGTCCAGGCTGGTCAGGGGGGCCTTGTCCACAAAATAGTCCTTGCCGGCCGCCATCACCCGCAAACCCAGCCCGCAGCGGTCGGCGGGCACCGCCGCGCTGGCCACCAGGTCCAGGGCGGGGTCGTCCAGCAGCTCGTCCAGGCAGCGGGCCGGGCGGGCCTGGGGGAAGGCGCGGCAGAACTCGGCCACCAGGGCGGGGTCTTCGTCCCAGACGGCGGTGAGGGTGGCGCCGGCTTCCAGCAGGCCGCGGGCCATGCCGTAGATGTGGCCGTGGGCCAGGCCGGCCGCGGCGAAGCGGAATTCGCCGGGGCGGACCACCGGGGTCGGGCGGGGGGGCAGGTCCAACGCCCTCCCTTCAGGGGAGACAAGCGGGGTCGTCATGGGTCATTCCCTCCCGTTTTGGTCACTGCAGCAGCAGCGCGTAGATGCCGCCCTGCACGCTGCGGGCGATGAAGTGTTCGTACCGGCCGGTCTTGGTGTCATACCAGTCGGAGAAGGGCACCCGGGTGGTGGTTTCCCGCAGCGTGCGGGCGATGGGCGCGATGAGCGCCTGGCGCACCGCCGGGTCGTCGGACATGGCCGCCACCCAGCAGATCCAGTCCGACTTGGTGTAGTCGGCGCGGGAGTCCAGCGGCAGGCCGTAGGTGTTGATGCGGGGCAGGTAGCTGGCCAGCTCGGCGGTGTAGAAGGAGTCGGGCAGCAGCCCCAGCCCCAGCACCTTGTCCCACAGCAGGTTGTACTTCATGCTCCAGCCATGGCCGTCCAGCGTCAGGGGGGTGTTGCCGCCGGGGCCGATCTTTTCCATCAGCCGGGCGGCCATGCCCCGGGCTTTGTCCAGGTAGTCCGGCCGGTCGGTCAGGCGGGCGTAGCAGGCCACGCCCACGATGGCCTTGGCGGCCAGGTTGACGTTGTGGGCCAGGTGGCCGGCAAAGTCATCGGTGCAGAGCTGTTCGTCCGGGTCCTCCCCATACTGTACCAGATACTGCACCCATTTGTCCAGCAGCGGGCGGTATTTGTCGGCCAGGGCCTTGTCGGCGCCGAAGGCGCGGGCGGCTTCCAGCATGATGAGCATGTTGCCGCACTCCTCCACCGGCATCTGATAGCGGGGGTCCCAGACATCGGTGCCCGCCGGGTAGAGGTAGTAGGGGGGGTAGGTCTCCAGCCGGTCCACATGGCGGCGGGCGGCGTAGACCTGGCCGGTGGCCAGCGGGTAGCGGCCCACGTCGTGGGGGGCGAAGTCGTCGGTCCACACCGGCATGGAGGCGAATTCCAGCACCGGGCGGCAGAGGGCGTTGACCAGCTCGGGGGCATAGTGCAGGAAGATCGGGATGGAGGGGTAGCTCACATCCACCGTGCCGATGCAGCCGTTGGAGTCGTTCTCCTTGGAGAGCAGGGCCATCTCCCCGGCGGGGGTGGCGATGAGCTTGTGGGCCGCGAAGGTGTGGCGCCAGGCCGCGTTGGCAAGGGCCGCATAGTCCTGGCCGCCGGCGGCCAGGGCCTCGGCTTCGACGGTGTCGTCCATCCGGGCGCAGCGGCCGAGGATGCCGTCAAAGTCCTTTTGGGCGGTGCGGATGGCGTCGGTGATCTGGGCGCCGTGGCGGCGGTACCAGGGTTTGCACAGGTCCCCGAAATAGTTGATGGAGGCGATGTCGTCATAGGCGATGACCAGCCGGGCCGCCTCGCCGCCCAGGGTCAGCGGGAAGACGGCCTGAACGCCGTCGCCCACCGCCTCGGCCCCGGGGCCGGCCAGGTAGAGGTAGCCCCAGTCGATGGTCACATGGTCGCCGGAATGGCTCAGCGGCTTCTGGGTGCGCTGGCCGCACCAGGCGGCGGGGGCGCCGTCCAGCTGCAGGGTGCCGCCGTCCATGGCGGGGCGGATCTCCCCTTCGTAGCAAAGCCGGTCGGACAGGTGCAGCCGCACGCTGACCGCGTGGGGGGCGCCGTCGGCGGCTTCGGCCCGCAGGGTCAGCAGGGTGACCGGCATGCTCAGCAGGTCGGGGTCATCGGGCAGGGCGGGGGTGGCGAAGCAGGCTTCCAGCCGCACGCCGCCGAACTCGCTGACAAAGCGGGTGCGGGTGGCGGTGACCTTCAGCTCGGTCAGGGCGGCTTCGGGTTCCGGCCCGGCGCCCAGGAACCGGGCGCTGTGCCCGTCCACGGTCAGGGTGCCCCGCACCGGCTTGGCCGGGCCGCTCCAGTGGCAGGTGTCGGTCCGGGTCAGGGTGTCGGCGGGCATCCAGATGGAGAGATACGGGTCCGAGGCGATCAGCGGGATCGCCGGCAGACGGTCGATGTTGGACATGCGGGGTTCCTCCTGTATGGTTTGGTTCGGGGTTGGCTCAGCCCTTGAGGCCCTGGATGCTGATGCCTTCCACAAGGTTTTTCTGGAAGAAGAAGAAGATGATCATGATGGGCACCAGCGAGAGGGCGGACATGGCGAAGGTGGCGCCGTAGTCCGCCATGGAGCTGTCGTTGAACATCTTGAGGGCGTAGGCCACGGTGTACATGGCGGGCTTGTTCAGGTAGAGCAGCGCGCCCATGAAGTCTTCCCAGCTGGCCATGAAGGTCAGCACGCCGACGGTGACCAGCGAGGGGACGATCATCGGCAGGATGATGCGGGCAAAGACGCCGTACCAGCTGCAGCCGTCGATCTTGGCGGCTTCGTCCATATCCCGGGGGATGCCGCGGATGAACTGCATGATCAGGAAGATGTTGAAGCCGCTGGCAAAGAAGTTGGGGACGATCATCGGGGCGTAGGTGCCCACCCAGCCCATGGCGTTGTACAGCACGAACCGGGGGATCATCATGACCTGGCCGGGCAGCATCATGGTGATGATCATGAGCACGAACCAGAAGTTGCGGCCCTTGAACTTCACCCGGGCCAGGCCGAAGGCCACCACCGCCGAGGAGAAGACCATGCCCACGGAGGAGAGGACCGCCACAAAGAGGGAGTTGGTGAAGAAGTTGCCGAAGCTGTAGCCGCCGAAGCCCTTCCAGCCGGTGATGTAGTGTTCCAGCGTGAAGTTTTTGGGGATCAGCGAGGCGGCGGTGGAGAAAATGTCCCCGTTGGGCTTGAAGGAGGACGCTATCAGCCAGAGCACCGGGTAGAGCATCGCAAAGCTGGCGAGGACCATCAGCACATGATACACCACGGTGCTGATGCGTTTTTGGGCCGAGACGCTGTGCGCAATGTTGTTGATCGCCATGGTTTCACTTCCCCTCCGATTCATAGTAGACCCACGCGCTGGAAGAACGGAAGATCAGCGCGGTGAAGAAGGCGATGACCAGCAGCATGAACCAGGCCATGGCGCAGCCATACCCCATTTCGAACTGGTCGAAGGCTTTGTTGTACAGGTGGACGCCGTAGTACAGGGTGGTGTTCAGCGGCTTGCCCTGGGTGATCAGGTAGCTGGAGTTGAACGCCTGAAACGCGCCGATCACCTGGTTGATGAGGTTGAAGAAGATGATGGGGGTGAGCATCGGCAGGGTGATGGAGAAGAACCGCTTGACCGGGCCGGCGCCGTCCACGATGGCGGCTTCGTGGTAGCTCTGGGGGATGTTCTTGATGGCGGCCAGGAAGATCAGCATGGAGGAGCCGAACTGCCACACGCCCAGCGCAATCAGGGTGCCCAGGGCGGTTTTGGGGTCGCCCAGCCAGGCGGTGTCGTCCGGCAGGCCGAGGAAGCCGAGGATCTGGTTGACGACGCCCCGGGGGCTGAACAGCTGCTTCCACAGCAGGGCGATGGCCACGCTGCCGCCCATCAGCGACGGGATGTAGAAGGCCGCCCGGTAGAAGCTGGTGGCCTTGGTGGCCTTGGCCAGCACCAGCGCCACCAGCAGGGCCACCGTGAGCTTGATGGGCACCTGGATGAAGGCGAACTTGAAGGTGACCCAGAAGGAGGTCCAGAACAGATCGTCCTCAAAGAACATTTCCTTGAAGTTGGCAAGGCCCACCCACTTGGGGTCCGACAGGACGTTGTATTCGGTAAAGGCCAGGTACAGAGAAGTGAAGAACGGGATGGCGGTGAATGCGATCACACCGATGATGAACGGCAGGATGAACACATAGCCCGCCACGTTGTCCCGGTCCAGCAGGGTGCTGAGCTTGCGCGGGGCTGCGGCATTCTTCTTCATGGCGATGGCTCCTTTCGTGCAAAGTAAGGTCTGCCCCCTAAAAAGGTCGCGCCGAAGGCGGTGTTCCTTCGGCGCGACGCAAGGGTTCAGGGTTCCGTGTCGGGCCTCCGGGAGAGTAAGCGGTTCATGCCCGGTCACGGGGGAAGACGGTCGGGGTTATTCCGCAGAGGCAGCGGCGTCGGCCAGGATCTGGTTGGCCTCGTCCATGAACTGCTGGGCGGCGGTGGGCAGGTCGGTGAGCTGGCCGTAGCGGACCTGTTCGGAGTACTGGCCCAGCAGGTCAGCGATCTCGGTGTGGGAATCCGGGTCGGGGTTCATCAGCGGGGAAGCCATGTCGGGCTGGCTGACGTAGTCAATGAACTCGACAACCTCCTGGCTGACTTCGTCCAGAGTGGGAGCCACATACTCACGCATGGCGGAGGAGATGGGCACGGCGCGCTCGATGCCGACGATGTCGTAGCAGGCTTCGTTGTTGGCAAAGAAGTCGATGAAGCGGACGGCAGCTTCCTTCACATCGCTGTCGGCGCCGACGCACCAGAACATGGCGGGCTTCAGATAGGTGGCGGAAGCGGTTGCATCATCGGTGTTGGGGATCATGACCATGCTGATGTCCTTGCCGGTGGCGTCGCGGTAAGCCTGCAGCTCGTTGGAGTTCTGGTAACGGCTCCAGGAGTCGTTAATCATCGAGTCAAAAGCGGTGGTGGCGGTCTCTTCGCCGGGCTTCATGCCCCAGCCCTCGTTCTGGGAGTCCAGGGCCAGCTGCCACATATCCACGATGTACTGCGGGTCGTCAAAGCCCAGGGCGGTGGCGTCCTCGTTGTACAGGTTCATGCCGTAGTTGCGCAGACGGAAGCGCAGGTTGTCGGCGGAGCAGCTGGTCACGAAGGTGTCGCGCAGGCCGGTGGCCTCATACACCTGCTTGGAGATCTCGCAGTACTCGGACATGGTGGGGTTCATCGGCATTTCGATGCCCAGCTCGTCGGTGACATCCTTGCGGTAGAGCATGACCGGGGCGTTGGTGCCGGTGGAGATGGCGTAGGTCTTGCCGTCGATGCTGCCGGAGTCGAGAATGCTCTGCTCCACGTTGCTCATATCCAGGCTGCCGTCCTCAATGTAGGGGGTCAGGTCGGCCAGGACGCCGTTCTCCACATACTGGGCCAGGTAGGCGTAGTCCATCTGGAAGACGTCGGGGGTCTGGCCGCCGGCGACCTGGGCGGGCAGCTTGGTCCAGTAGCCGCCCCAGTCGGAGTAGTCCATGACCACGTCGATGTCGGGGTTGAGTTCCTCGAACTTTTCGAGCATCGCGGTGGTCAGCTCGTGCCGGGTCTGGGAGCCCCACCACAGCACGTTCAGCACCGTCTTGCCGGAGTCGCCGGAAGCGGCGGCCGCATCGGCCGCTTCACCGGTGGCCGCCGAAGCGGTGCCGTCGCCGCTGGCGGCGGTGGAAGACGTGCCGCCGCAGCCGGCCAGCAGACCGGCCACCATCATGGTCGCTGCCAGGGAAGCAAAGATTCTTTTCTTTTTCATGGGTACACCTCCGTAAATTTCGGCACGGCTTGTGCAGATCGCCAAAGCGCGCATCCGGCGCGGGGTTCGCCTCACCCACACGCAGAAATCCAGCGTTGCTGCGCTTGTTTTTCAGCGCCTTGGCTTTCTGTTTTGTCCGTGCTTGTCTTTGTTGTTCACATTATAGCCAAATTTTGTCCAAAAAAGAATTCAAAAACCTGATTTTTTTGTCCGTTTTTCCGGTGCCGATTTCGTCAAAACCACCAAAAAGGCGGATTTTTGCTTGTTTGGGCGGGTTGGAGTACGATTTTTGGGACTTTCGCCCCGTTGCCCTCGCGTCCCTCCCCTGCTGTGCATGTTGAATTTTTTACTTTATTGGATTTCGCGGGGTGGTCTTGTAACTTACTTGCCTTTTTAACTTGGCGGCCTTCTATTTGACAATTTCTTGTTGCATCGTTGTTCTTTCGTGACCGAAAGAACCAAAGGTCCCACCGTTTCGATGCGGTGGACGCCGACCAGGGGTCCACGGGACCCCTGGACCCCCCGTGGGGTTTGGTCAGTGGCCTGGTTTTTACGCCCATCAGCCCCGGCCCACCCTTGACGGGCCGGGGCCCTTGGTGCGTCTCCATGACCTTTACGTCAGCGGCGGGCGCGGCGCCCCACCCTTGACGGGGCGCCGCCCGGGGTGCATTTCCATTTCCTTTACGTTCCTGCTTTCATGCAGCGTTGCGGTATCATTTACATTTCGGGAGGATCAATGATCCTCCCCTACAGAGGTAAGGGAAACCTTCTCATACAAGGCAGACCATGCGGCATGGAGATGCACGCTGTGCGCCGGCCCGTCAAGGGTGGGCCGGCGCGGCACCAGCCGAAAATTGCTGCCAACGCGACGACACGGGGGGTCCAGGGGTCCTGCGGACCCCTGGTCGGCGGCCGCCGCATCGAAACGGCGGGACCTTTGGTTCTTTCAGTCATGAAAGAACAACGATAATTCGAGATGTTGGCAAAAAGATGGCCGCAAAGAAGGCGGCGCCGGCGGGCGGGGGGTGCGGCCGCAGGCCGCAAAAAGCCCCCGGATGGGGGCCGGGGGCGAAAAATCAACCTTCCCCTTCTTGTAGCTGCTTGCGGAACTCCTTGGGGGTCAGGCCGGTATATTTGCGGAAAAGCTGGCTGAAATAATGGGGATTTTTGCCAAGGCCCACCTTTTCCGCGATCTCGTAACTGTGCAGCGACGGGTCGCTGCGCATGAGCATCTTGGCGTGCTCCATCCGCACCCCCAGCAGGTAGGTGCTGAACTTCTGCCCCACCGCCCGGGTGAACTCCCGGCCGATGTAGTCGGCGTTCATATACACCACCTTGTCGGCAATGTACTGCAGCGACAGCGCCTCGTCGGCGTAGTGGGTGTTCACATAGCTGGTCATCTGCTGCACAAAGTCGTTGCCCCGGGGCGCGGCGCCCTCCTTGCGCAGCCGGATCAGGCTGCGGGCCACCAGCTGTTCCAGCGACCCCTGGCTGCGCAGCGCGTCGGTGATGATGTTCATGCCCCACTCGGTCTGGCCGGCGCCCATGCTGCTGGTCACCACCGAGATCAGCGTTTCCTGCAGGATGCTGGGGTCCTCGACGGTTTTGGCCAGCTCATGGACCTGCTTTTCGATCTGGGCGGCGTCCAGGTCGCCGTCCCGCAGGGCGGCAAGGCTGTCCACCAGGCTTTTGATCCGCCGGCGGCGCTCGTCGTACAGGTACAGCACCTTTTTCCGCTGCCGGTCGATGGCCAGGCAGGCCCGGGCCAGGGCGTTTTCCAGTTCCTGCTGGTTGCAGGGTTTGAGCAGGTATTCAATAACGCCGTACTTCAGCGCCTGCTGGGCGTACTGGAAGGTATCGTACCCGGACAGCACGATGGTCTGCAGCATCGGGTGCAGGGCCACCGCCCGGCTGACCAGTTCCAGCCCGCTCATGCCCGGCAGCCGGATGTCGGTGAGCAGGATGTCCGGCATGTCGTCCATCATGCTGTCCAGCGCCGTGATGGCGTTGGCGCAGGAGGCGGTCAGCTTCAGGTCCAGTTTTTCCCAGTCGATCATCTGTTCCAGCCCTTCCCGGATGATCGGTTCGTCGTCTACCAGCAACAGTTTGTACATGGAAAGCCTCCTGTCTGACCCGTCCGGCGGCAGGGCCGGGGGCGGGGCTTGTGGGTGTAAGGTTCGGGCCGGGTCAGCGCCCGGGACGGGTGTCCGGCAGGTGTACGATGATGCGGGTGCGGCCGTCCCCGCAGCGGACCCGCAGGCCGTATTCCTCCGAAAAGGCGTACTGCACCCGCCGGTGGATGTTGCGCATCCCGATGCCCAGCCCCTCCGGCTTGACGGCGCCGGATTCCAGCTTGGCAAGGATGTCTTCGTCCAGGCCGGGGCCGTTGTCCTCCACCACCACATCGACGCCGTCCGGTTCCACCCGGCCGGTGATGCGGATGGTGCAGGTGTCCAACATGTGTTCGGCGGCGTGGTGGATCGCGTTTTCCACCAGCGGCTGGATGGTCATGGCCGGGATGCGGCAGTCCATGACCTGGTTCTCCACCCCATACTCCACCTGCAGCCGGTCGCCGTAGCGGATCAGCTGGATGCGCAGGTATTCCCGGGTGATCTGCAGGTCCTCGGCCACCGTGACGATGTCCCGCTTGTCGTTCAGGGACGCCCGCAGCAGCTTGCCCAGCGCGTCGGTCATGGTGGCGATCCGCTCGTCCCCGGCGTTCTGGGCCAGGCAGTAGATGGACTCCAGCGTGTTGTACAGGAAATGCGGGCGGATCTGGGCCCGCAGCTGCTGGATCTGCTTTTCCTGCAAAAGCCGCTGCTGTTCCTCCCGCTCGCGGGTCATCCGGTCCCATTCCCGGGTCATCCAGTCAAACCGGCGGTGCAGGCTGCCGATCTCGTCCAGCCGTTTCTGGTAGCGCAGGTCGGTCGCCGACACCGGGCGGCCGGTGGCCGCAAAGTCGTTGAACTTTTCCAGCAGCACCTGCAGGTGGTTGAGCACGTTGGTCATCAGCCAGCCGCTGACCATCATGGCCAGCACCGTGGCCGCCAGAATGACCAGCGCCGTGATGCACACCGCCGCAAACACCCGGCGGCTGATGGGCCCGTAGTCCACCAGCGTGACGTACTGCATGCCATCGGTGCCGGTGTACCGCACGCAGAGCATGTCCTGGCCGTCCAGCTTCATGCGGGTGTAGCCGTTGGCGCCGGGCTGCAGCGCGCTGACCGCCTCGTTGCTGGCATACAGGCAGACCCCGTCTCGGTAGATCGCGCACTGCAGCGGCGAGCCCAGCCGGGTCATGGCGCCCCGGTACTGCTCCACCAGGGCGGGGAAATCCACCTCGATGAGCATGGTGGCCAGGGTGTCCAGCGAGGGGCCCTGCATCTCCCGGATGCCCCGCAGCAGGAACAGCTGGGGTTTCTGCCCGTCGGCCACCACCCAGGTCAGCCGGCCGTCCAGGCTTTCGGCCAGCTCGATGCGGTCGGCGGTGAGCTCGTCGTCGTTGACCGCCGAGCGGAAAAACTGCCCGTAGCTGCGCCCACCCTCGGTCTTGAGGCGGAAGCTGACGGTGTTGGAAAACCACAGCCCGAAATAGGCCACCCGGTTGGCCACCTCGGTCTGGGCGCTGACCCAGGCCACCGTGCCGGGGGAGGAGCTTTTCATGATCGAAAGGTTTTTCTGCAGCGTGTTGTCGGCCAGGATCCGGTAGCTGATCGCCTCAAAGTCCTGCAGCTCGCTCTGGATCTGCTCGGCAAACAGCGCGATGGTCTGGGCGCTGCTCTGGTAGAGCCGGTCGTCGTAGGCTTTCATCGGGATATGCACCGCGCCCAGCGCCGTGGCGCTGACCAGGGCGGTGGCCAGCAGCAGGATCAGCAAAAACTTGGTGCGCACCCGCAGGTTGCGCAGCAGTTCGGTCAGTCGTTCCATCATGGGGCCTTCCTTCCCGGGCGTCCCGGTTATTTTGCCCCCGCCGCCGGGGGTGAATCTTTATTGTAACCCTTCCCGCCGCCGCCTGCAATCCCGCGCCCGCCGGCCGGGTAACGGACTCTCTATCTTATTAAGTATGACCGACGCCCCCACCGGTTCGTCAATCCAGATTTCCGGTTTCTTCTGCCATTTTTCCGACAAGATGGGCCGGGCGTGCCTTTTCGGGTCGTTTTTTCGGCCTGCGCGGCGGCCGGCCGGGGGGCGGCGGGGCCGGTTTTGGGCGGCTGAGACAAAAGACCCCTGTGTAATGTCGGTATTTTAGTCAAATTCTACGGATTTGTGTCTTGCGTATTTCCGCCGGCTTCGCTATGCTTAGGGTGTATCTGAAAAATCCCCAGCACTGTCTAATTCTACTAAAAAGCAGCGTCTACTGCGTTGCTCAACCTTGGAATACATCAAGTATTCCTGCGGTCTCGCGCCTTGTATTCGCCGCTTTTTAGCGAATTTTCCAGCACTTTTGATTTATCAGATACACCCTAACGATAGGGGGCGCAGGGCGGCCCGCGCCGGGGCCCGAGCGGCGCCGGCGCCCGCCCCGCCCGAACAGACACGCGCCTTGTGCGCAATTTCAAGGAGGGAACTGCGATGGCCTTGCTGCATTCGGAATACAAAGACAGGCTGGCGCATTGGCAGCGGGTGTTGGCCCAGGACTTTTACCGTCCGCTGGGGCCGATCCGGCTGGAAGGATTCACGACGATGGACCACCTGACCCCCGACGAGGCCGCCGGCGGGGAGTTCCGCCCGGTGGAGGCGGGCACCCCCTGGGGCCATACCTGGGAGTACCTGTGGTGCCGCGGCCGGGTGTGCCTGCCCGAAGAGGCCCGGGGCCGCACCATCGTGATGCAGCTGGAACTGGGGGGCGAGGCGACGCTGTTTGTGAACGGCCGGGCCTTCGGCACCCGCCGGGCCGGCTGGGTGACGGTGCCCCACCACGCGGTGTGCGACAACATCCTGACCCGCTGCGGCCAGCCCGGCGACCGGTTCGACCTGCTGTTTGAGGTGTATGCCGGCCACTACTACCCCGACGTGGGGGCCTGCGCCACCGGCCCGGTGCTGCCCGGCACGCTGGGCGACCCGACGGTGGAGGGCCGCCGCACCCGGATGGGCGCCAGCAGCTACGGCGTCTGGAACGAGGACGCCTACCAGCTCTGGCTGGACGTGACCACCCTGGCCCAGCTGATGGACCAGCTGCCCGAAGATTCGCTGCGGGCCGCCGAGATCGCCGACGGGCTGGAGACCTACACCCGCATCGTGGACTTTGAGCAGCCCCCCGAAGCCCGGGACGAGAGTTACCGGGCCGCCCGGGCGGCGCTGCGGCCGCTGATGGAATGCCGCAACGGCAGCACCGCGCCCCGGATGTCGGCCATCGGCAACGCCCACCTGGACCTGGCCTGGCTGTGGCCGATGCAGGAGACCCACCGCAAGACCGCCCGCACCTTTGCGGCCCAGCTGCGGCTGCTGGACCAGTACCCGGACTACCGGTTCCTGCAGAGCCAGCCCGCCGCCTACGAGATGTGCCGCGACCATTACCCCGAACTGTACGAGCGGATCCGCACCGCCATCAAGGCCGGGCGGTGGATCGCCGAGGGGGCCATGTATGTGGAGCCGGACACCAACATCCCCTCCGGCGAATCGCTGGTGCGGCAGCTGGTCTTCGGCAAGCGGTTCTACCGGCAGGAGCTGGGGGTAGACAGCCGGATGCTCTGGCTGCCCGACACCTTCGGCTACTCGGCCGCGCTGCCCCAGCTGCTGGGCCAGTGCGGGGTGCGCTACCTGGTGACCCAGAAGATCTTCTGGAGCTACAACGAGGGCGACCCCTTCCCCTACCATTACTTCACCTGGAAAGGGATGGACGGCAGCGAGGTGACCTCCTTCCTGCCCACCAGCTACACCTACCGCACCGACCCGGCCGAGCTGTGCGGGGTCTGGCGGGACCGGGTGCAGAAGCGCCATCTGGAAGATTTCCTGATCCCCTTCGGCTACGGGGACGGGGGCGGCGGCCCCTGCCGGGACGACATCGAGTTCGCCCTGCGGGAGCAGGACCTGGAGGGCGCGCCCCGGGTGCGGATGGAAAACCCCGTGGACTTTTTTGAGGCGCTGGACAAAAAGGGCGGCCCGGCCAACACCTGGGACGGCGAGCTCTACTTCAACGCCCACCGGGGCACCTACACCACCCAGGCGGCCATCAAAAAGAACAACCGCCGCAGCGAGTACGCCCTGCACCACCTGGAACTGTGGGGCGCCCTGGCCGCCCTGCGCGGCCGCCCCTACGACGCCAGGGCCGCCGAAGGGCTGTGGAAGACCCTGCTGCTCAACCAGTTCCATGACATCCTGCCCGGGTCCTGCATTGCCCGGGTCTACAAGGAGGCCAACGCCGCCCACGCCGAGCTACAGCGCAAGGCCGGCGCCCTGGCCGCCGACGCCCGCCGCGCCTTGCTGGAGGAGGGCGAGGGCCTGACCCTGTTCAACGGCGAGAGCTTTGAGCGCACCGAGGTGCTGACCCTGCCCGAAGCCTTTGCCGCCGGCGCCGTCACGCCGGAGGGCGAAGCGGTGCCGGTGTGCGGCGGCGAAGCGAAGGTGCGGGTGCCGGCGCTGGGCGCGGTGACCCTGCTGCCCGCCGAGCTGCCCGCCGCCGCCCCCGCCGCCTTTGCCGAGGCCGACGGGACCGGCGCGGTGCTGCGCAACAGCCGGGTGACGGTGCGGCTGGACCGGCTGGGCCGGCTGCTGTGCTACACCCTGGACGGCCGGGAACTGACCGCCGGCCGCCCGATGAACACCCTGCGGATGTACAAGGACGTGCCCCGCAAGTTCGACGCCTGGGACATTGACAGCAACTACCGGGACCAGCCCGCCGAGGAACTGCAGGGCGAGACCTTTGCGGTGACCCGGGCCGCCGGGCTTTCGGCGTCGGTGTGCTGGACCGGGCGGATCGGCCGGTCGGCGGTGCGCCAGACCATCACCCTGCGGGCCGACAGCCCGGTGGTGGAGTTTGCCACCACCCTGGACTGGCACGAGCTGCACCGGCTGCTGAAGGTGGAGTTCCCGGTGGATGTGCGGGCCGAGGAGGCTTTCCACGAGATCCAGTTCGGCTATGTGCCCCGGCCCACCCACCGCAGCCGCGGCTATGACCAGCAGCGGTTCGAGGTGTGCAACCACCGCTACACCGCCCTGTGCGACAACGGCCATGGCGCCGCGGTGCTCAACGACTGCAAGTACGGCGTCGGGGTGGAGGGCAACAGCATCGAGCTGACCCTGCTGCGGGCCGCGGCCTCCCCCGAGATGGCCAGCGACCAGGGCGAGCAGAGTTTCCGCTACGGCTTCACCGCCTGGGCCGGTTCCTTTGCCGAGGCGCCGGTGGTAAGCCAGGCGGCGGCCTTCAACGACCCGCTGCTGGCCGAACCCGGCCGGCTGGCCGCCTTCAGCGCCTTTGCCGCCGACGCCCCCAACGTGGTGGTGGACACCCTCAAGCCCGCCGACGACGGCAGCGGCGACCTGGTGATCCGGCTGTATGAGAGCAAGAAGGCCGACACGGTCTGCCGGCTGCGCACCGACCTGCCGGTGGAGGCGCTGGTCCCCTGCGACCTGATGGAAGAACCCGCCGGCGCCCCGCTGGACCCCGCCGCCCCGCTGCGGCTGCGGCCCTTCCAGGTGCTGAGCCTGCGGGTCAAGCTGCGCCGGGCCTGAGCGTTCGGGCGGCCCCACACTTACAGACTTCTTTCTAGGAGGCATACCATGAAAACCGCCATCGTGACCGGGTCCACCCGGGGCATCGGGCGCGCCATTGCCGACACGCTGGCCGCCCGGGGCTACACCGTTGTATACTGCGGCACCGGCGCCGCCGCCCCCGCCGGCCTGCCCGAAGGGGCCTGGCACCACCCGGTCAACATCGGGGACAGCGATTCCCGCCGGGCGCTGGTCGAGGATGTGCTCGGCCGGTACGGCCGGCTGGACGTGCTGGTCAACAACGCCGGCGTGGCCCCGCTGGAACGCCGGGACCTGCTGGATATGGAGGAGGAGAGCTTCGACCGGGTCATCGGCATCAACCTGAAAGGCACGATGTTCCTGTGCCAGCTGGCCGCCCGGGCGATGCTGGCCGGCCGGGACACCCTGCCCGACTACCACCCCCGCATCGTCAACATCGGCAGCCTGTCCGCCTATGCGGGCAGCGTCAACCGGGGGGAATACTGCATCAGCAAGGCCGGGGTGTCGATGGTCACCCAGCTGTTCGCCCAGCGGCTGGCCGGCGAGGGCATCCCGGTGTTCGAGGTGCGCCCGGGCATCATCGCCACCGACATGACCAGCGTCGTGCATGAAAAATACCAGAAGATGATCGACGACGGGCTGCTGCCGGTGCCCCGCTTCGGCCAGCCCCGGGACGTGGCCGACATGGTGCTGGCCTGCTGCTCGGGGCTGCTGGACTACTCGGCCGGGCAGGTGCTCAACGCCGACGGCGGCTTTGCGCTGAGGAGGTTGTGAGATGCGTGAACTTGTCTGCCCCAACCTGGTGGTGGGGTCCGGCTGCGCCGGGCTCAACGCCGCCGACTGGCTGGCCGCGCTGGGGCAGGAGGTGCTGCTCATCACCGAGGGGATGAACTGCGGCACCTCCCGCAATACCGGCAGCGACAAACAGACCTACTACAAGCTCTCGCTGGCCGGCGACGACGGGGACAGCGTGGGCGAGATGGCCCGCACCCTGGCCGGGCCGGATGTGGACGGCGACATCGCCCTGTGCGAAGCCGCCGGCTCGGCCCGGGCCTTCTTCAAGCTGGTGGGGCTGGGGGTGCCCTTCCCCGACAACGAAATGGGGGAGTATGTGGGCTACCAGACCGACCACGACACCCGCCGCCGGGCCACCTCGGCCGGGCCGCTGACCAGCCGCTATATGACCGAGGCGCTGGAAAAAAGCGTCCGCGCCCGGGGGGTGCCGGTGCTGGACCACACCCTGGCCTTTGAGATCCTGCGGGACGACGCCGGCCTGGCCGGGCTGCTCTGCCTGGACCGGCGCAGCGGCGAGGTGTTCGCGGTGCGCTGCGCCAACCTGATCCTGGCCACCGGCGGGCCGGCGGGCATCTACGCCGACCGGGTCTACCCGGCCAGCCAGTTCGGCATGAGCGGCATGGCCTTTGCGGCCGGCTGCCGGGGCGCCAACCTCCACTGCTGGCAGTACGGGCTGGCGTCGGTGGGGTTCCGGTGGAATGTGTCGGGCAGCTACCAGCAGGCCATTCCCCGGTATGTCTCGGTGGACCAGGCCGGCGTGGAGCGGGAGTTCCTGGCCGAAGCCCTGGGCCCCGCCGCGGCCGCCGACATGACCTTTCTGAAGGGCTACCAGTGGCCCTTTGACCCGGCCCGGGCGCAGGGGTCCTCCCGGGTGGACATCCTGGTCAAAGCCGAGACCGACCGGGGCCGCCGGGTGTACATGGACTACCGCCGCAACCCCGCCGGCTACGACCCCGCCGCCCTTTGCGCCGAAGCCCGGACCTACCTGGAAGCCTGCGGCGCGCTGGACGGCGCCACCCCGCTGCAGCGGCTGGCGGCCATCAACGCGCCGGCCATCGGGCTGTACCGCAGCCATGGCATCGACCTGGCCGCCCGGATGCTGGAGGTGCGGGTCTGTGCCCAGCACCACAACGGGGGCGTCGGGGTGGACAGCCACTGGCAGACCGACCTGCCGGGGCTGTATGTCTGCGGCGAGGCGGCGGGCACCTTCGGGGCCCGGCGGCCGGGGGGCACCGCGCTGAACAGCACCCAGGTGGGTTCGCTGCGGGCGGTGCAGCAGATCCTGCGCAGCCGCCGGCCGCTGCCCGCCCGGCTGCCCACCCTGCCGGCGCTGCGGCTGCCGGCCGGCGATGCCGCGGCGACCCTGGCCGAACTGCAGCAGGCCATGACCCGCCATGCGGCCTTCCTGCGGGACGAAGGGGGCATCCGCGCCCTGCTGGGCCGGCTGGATGCGCTGGAAGCGGCCGCCCTGCCCTTCGACCCTGCCGCCCCGGTATCCGGGCCGAAGGAAGCCGTGGACCGGGAACGCCGGCTGCGGCTGCGGGACATGATGGTGACCCAGCGGCAGGTGCTCAGCGCGATGCTGCTGGAAAACGAGCCGGGCGAGCCCGGCGTGATCGAGACACGCGGCGGCGTGAGCCGGCGGCGCCCGGCCCGGCCCATCCCCGACCGGGACCTGTGGTTCGAGCGGGTCTGGCGCGCCCGGCGTGAAGAGGAGGTATGCGACAATGAAACATGAACCTGCCCGTGTGGTGCTGGTGGGGGTGGGCGGCTACGGCCGCCTGTATCTGGAAGCCCTGACCGAAAACGACCTGGGGGCCCGGCTTGCCGGGGTGTGCGACATCGACCCCACCGTGGCCGACCGGTTCCCGGTGCTGAAAGAGCGGGGCATCCCGGTCTACCCGGACCTGGACAGCTTTTTTGCCCGGGACAGCGCCGACCTGGCGATTCTGGTATCGCCGGTGCATTTCCACACCCGGATGGTGCTGAACTGCCTGGCCCACGGGGCCAACGTGCTGTGTGAAAAGCCCCTTTGCCTGACCGAAGCCGAGGCCGCCGCCATGGACCAGGCCGCCCGCCGGGCCGGGCGGTTCCTATCGGTGGGGTATCAGCTGGACTACCGGCGGGACGTGCTGGCCTTCAAGCGGGACATCCTGGCCGGGCGGTTCGGCAAGCCGGTGCGGTTTGCGGTGTACCACGGGTTCCGGCGGGGGATGCGGTATTACCGCCGCAACAACTGGGCCGGGCACATCACCGCCGAAGGGCGGGAGGTGTTCGACAGCCCCTTCACCAACGCCTGCGCCCACCACTTCCAGCTGCTGACCTTCCTGCTGGGGGATTCGATGCCCGCCGCCTGCGGGCTGCGGGACCTGCAGGCCGAGCTGTACCGGGCCAACCCCGAGATCGAAAACTACGACATCGCGGCGCTGCGCTTCCACACCGAGGGCGGGGTGCCGATCCTGTACTACACCGCCCACCCGATCCGCACCGAGTTCTGGGGGCCGCGGGGGGTGCTGGAGTTCGAGAACGCCACCGTCACCTATGACAAGGAGGAGCCGGTCTTCCACGGCCGGATGGCCGACGGCACCCCCTTTGACTACGACCAGGTGGAGCCGGGCATCTACATGCAGAAACTGCTGGACGCGCTGGAGGCCCTGCGCACCGGCCGGCCGCCGGTGTGCGGGGTGCAGGCCGACCTGCCCCACATCCAGGCGGTGCGGATGGTGCAGCAGAACCCCATCACCCCGGTGCGGGCCGAGCTGATCGAGCCCACCGAGCTGAACGGGGATACCTTCTACTTTGTGCGCGGGCTGGAACAGACCCTGGCCGACTGCGCCGCCCGCTGGGCGCTGCCCCGGGAAGCGGGGGTCGATCTGGGCTGACCCCGCCGGGGGGCTTGCGTTTTCTTTTTATTGGCTTTGCGGCCATCTTTTTTACAATATATCATATTATCGTTGTTCTTTCGTGACCGAAAGAACCAAAGGTCCCACCGTTTCGATGCGGTGGACGCCGACCAGGGGTCCAAGGGACCCCTGGACCCCCCGCACGGTATCGTTGCGCGGCCATCTCTTTACGCCCTATCCGCGGCGCCCCACCGTAGACGGGGCGCCGCCCGACGTGCATCTCCATATTCCTTACCTAGTCTCCTATTTTCGAAACGAAAGCGACCCCCAGAGCAGCATTTTGCTTTGAGGGTCGCTTTTGGTCTTTTGATGTGGCGAATGTTTTTTCCCGGCGTAAAGAATATGGAAATGTACGCTGTGCGCTGACCGCCGGCGTAAAGGTTATGGAGATGCACGTTGTGCGCCGGCCCGTCAAGGGTGGGCCGGCGCGGATGCTGTTGAAAAAGCGCCGCGCAACGATACCGTGCGGGGGGTCCAGGGGTCCTGCGGACCCCTGGTCGGCGGCCGCCGCATCGAAACGGCGGGACCTTTGGTTCTTTCGGTCACGAAAGAACAACGATAATACAATATGTTGTGCAAAAGATGGCCGCAAAGTCATCCCGGCAAGTAAGTTGCCCGGCCACGCCCGCTAGGGCCAATAAAGAAAAAATGCAGCGCTGGCGGCGGGGCGGGGCGCGGGGTGTCCCGCAGGCTGGGCGGTGCCGTAAAGCCCGCTAGGCCAATTTTGGCAGCGTGAGCGTCGCGGCGGGGCGCGGGGTTCCCCGCAGAGTAACCACTCCCGGCAGACCCGCTAGGGCCAATAAAGAGAAACGCAGCGTGCGCCGCACAGAGAAAAGGGGCGGGGGGGATCAGTCCCCCGTTCTTTCGCAGTACACCACATATCGTTGGGCGTTGCTGCCCAGCGGGTGGCAGGTGACCAGGGTCAGCAGGTCGCGGCCGTCCTGGATCAGCAGGGCCTGCACATCGTCGGGCTGGATGATGCGGGTCTCGACCACCCGATACTCCAGCGTTTCGCGGAAATTTTCCACCCGCACGGCGTCACCGATCTGCAGCCGCTCCACCTCCCGCAGCATCGGGGCCCGGTAGTACCCCCGGTGGGCCGCCAGCACACAGTTGGTGTTGGGCCCGCCCACCGGGTAGGAGGTCTGGGTCAGGTGGGCGGCGCCCTTTTCCAGATTCTGCTCGTTGGCGCCCAGCAGGATGGGCAGTTCCAGGTCCAGCGCCGGGATCTGCAGAAAGCCGATGACCCCATCCTCCAGGCCGTAGTCCTCCAGCGAGACCGCCGGCTGCTCGTAGGAAAACGGGTCGGTGAGTTCCGACTGGCGGGTGGCGTACAGTTCCTCGTTGCGGCGCACAAGGTCCTGGTAGAGCTGTTCCAGCAGCGGGTCGCCGGGGGTGGCCCGGGTGAAGGTCTCGTGCCGGCGCGCCACGCCGCGGCGGTACTGCCAGGCGGTAAAGCGGGGGTACAGCAGCACCGCCGCGCCGGCGGCCAGCAGCAGCACCGCCAGCACCGGCAGCAGCCGGGAAGTCCGGTTATTCATAGCGTTTCCTTTCAGGTCGGGCGGGGTCGGCGGGGTCGGCCGGGCGGGCAGGGTCGGCGGCGGAGCGGCCGGCGGGGCGGTCCGGCCCGGCAGACGGCCCGGCCGTGTCGGCCGAACCGGCGGGGGAAGCAGAACGCCCGGCAGGGCCGGCGGATTTGGCAGGGTCGGCGGCAGGTCGCCGGGGTCCGGCGTTTCGGGCGGGGCGGGCGGCCTTGGCAGAACCCGCGGCCTTGGTCGGGCGGGCGGGGTCGGCGGGGCCTTCGGCCCGGCGCAGGGCCCGGATGCGGCGCACGCCCCACACAAGCAGCAGCGCCGCCGCCAGCGCCAGCAGGCCGGCGGCCACGCCCAGGGCAAAATAGCGGGCGGTGGTGCGCCCGCCGGGCAGCGCGGCGGAGGGCGCGGCGGCTTGCTCCTGCCCGGGGGTGTAGGGCACCCGGCTGCCCCGCACCAGCAGCCGATGGGTGTTGACGCCGTAGGGGGTGCAGGTCACCAGCGTGACATAATCACGGCCGGGCTCGGCCACCAGGCTTTCCAGTTCGTCGGGTTCCACGGTCAGGATGCGGTCCACCTGGTAGGCCAGGGTCTTGTCCAGTACATGGATGGTAAACTCGTCCCCGATGTCCAGTTCGTCCAGCCGGGTGAACAGCTCGGCGCTGGGCAGGCCCCGGTGCCCGGTGAGCACCGCATGCCGGTATTCCCCGCCGATGGGCAGCGAAGTGGACTCGATATGGCCGACCCCTTTTTGCAGGGTGGCTTCGTCGGTGCCGTGGTAGATGGGCAGGTCCAGGTCGATTTTGGGGATGGTCAGGCGGCCCATCACCCCGTCCAGGTTGAGCACTTCCAGGTAGTTGTCGGGCAGGGCGTAGCCGCTGCCGGGCACAAAGGGGTCGTGGACGGGGTCGCCGGCGAGGTTTTCGTTGTATTCTTCGGCCAGGGCCCACTGGGCGGCCAGGTCGGCTTCGCTTTCGGCCTGGACGGTCTGTTCGTAGGTCTGGACGACGCGGGCCTGGTTGCGCTCGGCCAGCATACTGCTGACGGCCGGGTAGCAGAAGACCGCGGCGCCCCCCACAAAGAGCAGCAGGGCGGCGGCAAAGGGCGCGATGGAGCGGGAACGCATGGGGAGTCATTTCACGGCAAAGGGCCGGGGCGGCGGCCCCGGCCTTTTGCGGCTTGTGCGGTTTGTGCGGTTTATGCGGTTGAAAACAAAGCAAGGTCAGGGTGTGGCTGGCGAATCGAAGATGCCGGGGATTTTTCAGGCACACCCGGGAAGCAGGTTTATACGGGGTCCGGGCGGTTTACTTGGCGCGGCGGCGGCGCAGGAACACCACCAGCAGCACCAGACCGGCGCCCATCAGCACCACGCCGCCCGCCGTGAACAGCACGGTGCCCATACCGCCGGTGGTGGGGAGGGTGAAGCCTTGGGTGTTGATAACGTCAAAGGAGATGTAGCCGGTGGAATTATTGTCACCAGCATTCACGTCATCAATGATGCCGTCCGGGGTATCTTTTTCTTCATCGGAAGCATCCGGTTCCGCATCATTATCTTTCGCGTCTGTGATGGTGAATTCCTTCGGCTGGGAGAGCAGGTTATACCCGGCGGGAGCCTTGGTCTCTTTGAGGATGTAGCTGCCCACATCCAGGCCGGAGATGGACAGTTTGCCCATGTTGTTATCGGATTCCCCGACGGTCAGGGTGGTTGTGGTTTCTATATTATCACTTGCATTGGTAATTTCCGCCTGCGTAGCTACGCGGTAGGTGCCTTTGGTTGTCCCTTCTTCACCCGTATAGACAAAGTGGAGGGGGGTATTCTCACCATCTTTTGTCAAGGTGAATTCAGCGCCGGACAGGTATACATCCTTACCTGTCACATCTTTAGTATCGCTTTTCTTATCGACCTTGAGGCCGTAGGTGTAGACAGTCGCGGTGTCGGAAGCGGTTTTCCAGGTAGGTTTTTCATCACCCACCGGATTTTCATAGGGGTTGTTGTTGTAGTCGAGGTAGGCGGTGTTGACGTTGCCGGTGGCATTTGTATCCTGCCCTTCACTATCGCCCACAACTTTAATATCTTTATTGGCGGTGGCGGTGTAGACTACACGGATTTTGTCAAATTCCTTGATACGCGAATAGGTAAAATCCAAGATAAAGTCAACCGCCTGAGTGTCCTGATTGCCAGTGGGCCGCTGCGCACCCTCCCGGGTTTCCTCATAAGCCGGCGTTTGTCCTTCGCCACTCAGCACTGTCGGGTTGCCGCTTTCGTCAAGGCCGTACACGGTGATGGTTCCCAACGTCATGCCTTCCGGCAGATTATCGCTGATTTTGTAGCCCGTGGAGATTGCTTTATCCGGATAGTTCGGCACGTCCGCTTCAACCACATAAGTGACCGTATCGCCAATGGCTACCTGGGCGTATTCGGAATCGGCAGCATAATCCTCTTCTTCCAGAGTTCCTTTGTCATACACTTTCTTTTTCAAGGAAAGGTCTTCCGACTTTACCGTCACATTGACAGTTTCTGCTGGCAGCGTCCAGCCATTGTCCGTGCTCCATTCGGGTTCCAAACTAACGAAAACAGGACTGTAAATCTTGGTGCCGCCTTCCACCAGAATGAGATAGGAACCCATTTCCAAGTTTGAAATCGTGTGCGTTTGTGAAGTATAGTTCCCCACGCTCGACAATTGGATGCCACCGTCACTGCCTTTGCGAATAGCAGCAGCCAAATCATCGGTGAATGCCTCAACCGCCACAGCCTCTATTTTGCTAAAGCCTTCTGTGACGGATTTGTCCGTTCCGGTGCCAATGTAGGTAGAAAAGTTTGCCCGCACCCAGCCGGCCACTCCATCCACCCAGAAAAACTCCGGGTCCTTGGGGGCTTCGTAATTGTCCTCGCCGGTCGGATACTGATAGTCAACCCGAATCACTTTATAGGCCGTTACCGACGTGACTGTGTCCGTGTCATTAGTATTCCATTCCAACTTGATGCTGCCCTTTGTCTGGTCCGTAATGCGCTGGCCCGCATCACCATCCCCCGCCGCCCAGGCGGGCAGGGTGAGGCAGAGGGTCAGGGCGAGAGCCAGGCACAGGGAGGCCAGGGCTTTCAGTTTCTGTTTCATGATCTGCTTCCTTTCTCGTTTTTTTCGCTTGCCTTGTTGGTCCTGTTTTGTCGGCCGCCGGGGCGGCGGGCTGCCCCCCGGCGCCGGGTCACGGGTCGGGTCGGGCGGGGTGGTTTTTGCGGCGTTTGCGGCGGCGCAGCTGGGCGCCGGCGGTCAACAGGCCCGCGCCCATCAGGGCGGTGCCCAGCGCCGCGGCCCGCGGCACGCCCCGCCCGCCCGAACCGGGCATCGCCATGGGCTTGCGGTTGAACAGGCGGTAGCTGCCGTTCGTTTCGCTGAAGGCCGGCGGGTTGCCGATGGCCTTGATATCCGCCGTGCCGTCCGCTTTCAGTTCCACCTGCCACTGGCCGGTGGGCAGCGCGTAGCCGTCGGGGGCCCGGGTCTCCACCAGCCGGTAGAAGCCGGCCGGCAGTTTCGTGAACTCCACCTTGCCTTTTTCATCGCTCTCGGCGGGTATCCCCTTGCCCCAGCAGGCGCCGGGGTTTTCGGGGTCCAGCAGGTCGGTGTGGGTGTGGTTCTTGTCGCCGCAAACCAGCGGGTACAGCGCGAACACGGCCCCCTGCAGCGTTTTGGTGTTGTCCTCGGCGGCCACCTTGGTAAAGGTGAAGGTCTGGGGTGTGCTGTTGGTGATCTCGATGGTCTCGGTCTTCCCCAGCTTGTCGGCCCCCAGCGTCACATCCACCGGGGTGAAGGACGCCGCATAGCCTCCCGGGGCTTGCGTCTCGGTCAGGCGGTATGTGCCGGGGCTCAGTTTTTTGAAACTCAGTTCGCCTTTTCCGTCCGTTTTCCAGGTCAGGTAATGCACGTTGGCGGCGTCGGGGCCGTCGTCGGCGTTGGGCCGCCAGTTTTTATCCACGACCCACTCGCCGTTTTGCTGCTTGAGGCGCTCCAGTCTGAATTCCGCGCCCGCCAGCAGGTTGCTGTTTGTCGCGTCCTTCTTGATGATCTTGAGTTCCACCGTTCGCAGGGCGTTTTGCACTGTGATGGTCGCGGCCTGGTCCAGCGTGACCGGCTCGCTGTACTGGGGTTCGTACTCCTCCTGGCTGGCCAGATCGACCCAGCTGCCGCCCTCCTGGACCTGCACTTCCTGCAGGCGGTAGTAATAGGGGCTGTTTTTGCCATCCGAGGCCGGCAGACCTTCCAGCGTGCGGTTCCAGTTGGGTTTTTCCAGGGTGATGGTGGCGTCCGTGTCCGGCTCGCCGTTTTCGCCGATGGTCTGCCAGTTGGCCTTTGCGGGGTTATCGGGGTAGTCGGACGAGCGCTGCAGCTTCACCCGCACCGCGTCGGGGCGGTTACCCTCCCGGTTCTGGTTGTCCAGCCAGGTCTTTTGCAGCGTCAGGCCGGTGGGGCTGTTGATGGCTTTGTAGGTGATGACCCGGGTCTCGCCTTCGGCGGGTTTGCCTTCCGCCTCGGTGTATTCCACCCGGTAGCCGGCCAGTTCATCCTGCACCACTCCGATCTCGACGATTTTGTATTCGTAGAGGATGGTTTTGTTGTCGCCGTTCTCGCCGGCGGTGGGGTAGACTGTCGCAGTAGATTTGTTTGTCCAGTTATTGGCATTGCTCAGGACAATTGTCTCTGTTTTGTCCCCGAAGTAGTCCTTGGTCACATCATCCCATACCCCGTCGCTGCCAGCTTTCCGGCGCATGACCTGGATCTCGATTTCCTTCACGTCGTCGGGCGGCTCCCCCACCCATTCCTTCTGCACCTCCATATAGAAGGGCTCGTTTTTGTTTGTGAAGGTGTAGGTGGGTTCCGGGTTTTCTTCGGTGACCTCGGTGGTCGTGTATTGGATGTAGGCGTTGGAGTAGTCGTATTCGCCGCCGTTTTCCTTCACATCCTTCACCGCGTCCGCCAGGGGCAGCGCGTTTTCGCCCTGGCCCTGCGTCGCTTCCAACTTCACCAGCGTGGCGCCGTTGGAGGGGCGCTCCCGGATGATGTACTCGGTGCCGGCCGGCACCCCTGTGATCGGGTATGTGCCCCGGCCGTTTTCACCGGTAGTGATCGTCACCACCTGATGGACGTAGTGGTCGCCCACCCCTTCCACACTCGTCTGGGCGGGCAGGTACTGTTCCAGTGCGCGGCCGGCGATGTTCGTGTAATACACATCGAAGGTGTAGGTGCCCACCGGCCAGCGGAGCCCGCCGTTGGCCTGGGGGACCCCCATACTATTATCCAGCTGCTTGACGATGGTAAAGCTGCCGGTGCGCATGGTGTTGTGGAAGACCACTTCCAGGTCAATGGGGAGGTTCTCGTTGTTGTCGGGGTAAAGATAGCTGCGGTAGACGAAGCCGCCGTTTTCGGTAATGGGGTCTCCGTCGGCATCAGCATCATATTTTTCGAAATTGCCCGAATCCACCACTTCGGTCCGGCCGTCATCCGGCGCGGTTCCCTCCTGGTTTTCCAGCGGGGTCTCGCCGCGGGTGAAGCCCCAATCGGGGGGGTTCGTGACCTTTTCCACGTCGGGGCGGTCGGGCAGCAGCGAGTGGAAGCTGACCGGCTCGCCGTTTTCCCGGATGGACCAGGTGGTTTTGAAAAGTTTCCGGTCCACAATCTCCTGCAGGCGGATGTAACTGCCTACCCGGAATTTGTCGGTAAAGACGGCGGTCTGGTCGTCGGCCAGGCTGAACTGCCCGCCCTGCACGACGCTGGCCACGCTTTCGCTGACGCTGCCGCCCTCGTCCCGGGTCTGGCGGGTGTACCAGGCGCCGTTGGCGGGCTGGTAGGTGCCTCTGTAGGTGCCGCTTTGGCCGTCCGGACTCAGCGAGCCGTAGTCGGAGATCTGGTCGTCCCCCACCGAGAAGCCGGTGGACAGCTGGACGTTCCATTCGGTGCCGAACTTGGCGCTGTACAGGCGGTAGTGTCCCTTGTTTTCGCCGTCGCCGGTGCCGTTTTTCAGGGCGATGCGCACGGCGGTGACTTGGGAGAGGTCAAATTTTGTATTGCCGACCAGGGCATCCAGCGAGATGCGCACCAGCGACCGGGCGTTGGGCAGGAAGAGGTTGGCTTCCTCCATATAGCCGAGGGTGCGGGCGGTGCCGGTGACGGTTCTGTGGCCCGCGTCCTCCATCTGGATGTACAGGTCGCCGCCGCGGTTGTCCTGGGTGGCGTTGTAGAGTTCCAGTTCCAGGAAGGCGTATTTCTCGCCGCTTGTTGGGCTCAGGTTGATGGAGGGGGCACCGTCGGGCGGGTGGAGGGTCAGCCAGGGGCCGGAGTTGTCGGCAGTCGCGTCGGGCGGCGGGTCGGTTTCCCAGCCTGTGGGCTGGGTGACTTCCAGGTAGCTTGTGCCGTTGTCGTCGGTCTTGACTTCGGCGGAGCCGCCCTCCTGATTGGGCGGTTTGACGGTCCCGCCGGTCCCGTCGGTGGGGGTGTAGAGGTTGAGGCTTTGGGTCTCGACATAGCCGGCGGAGTTTTTCACGTCCAGCGGGATGCCCGAGGTGGCCATGGTCTGCAGTTCGATCTCGAAGCTGCCGAGGTTTTCCATCGCGTCGGCAAAGAGTTCGTTGACGCCGGAGGTATCCACCTCCTTGGTCACCCGCAGGGTGTTCTGCTGGGGGAAGTTGAAGGTGAGTTTGAGGTTGGATTCATACAAGCCGCGCTCAAAATACAGAACGGTGAGGGTATGGGTGCCGTCCTCGGTGGTGGACAGGCGGAAATTATTCTGGACATTATTATTTTGAATGCTGGTATCGAGAGTGAAATTGCCGCTTCCGTCATTGCGATAAATCGACCATGTATTGGTGGCGAAATTGATGGTGCCGCGCACGGCGTCATGGACGCCGCCCATATCCAGCACCATCTGCCCGTCAATGAAGATCCAGCAGTCGTCGTCGCCCTGGAATTCGAAGGTCACGTCCTTCATCTTTGCCGTTTTCCCGGGGGCCGCCATGTTGACCTGGCCGCCCTCGGGCACGGTAAAGGTCAGGTCAAGGCGCTGGCCGAACATGTAGTTGATCTTGGTCATATCGCCGTTCGGGTTGTCGTCGGCGTCGTTGAAGGGGAGATAGCTTGATTTGAGTCCGCCGTTATTGACTTGGACCGGCGTCTCTTTTTCTTCCAGGTAGTAGCTTTGGTCAGGGTCCCGGGTCAGCCGCAGCGTATCCTTTTCGCTGTCAAACTGCCAGTAGCCGTCATAGGGGTCGTAGGGGTTGTTCAGCTGGTGGAAGGGGAACTGGACGTTTTTGTAAACATTGCCCAGCACAAGGTCCAGGTCGTTGTCGCCCCGCAAAAAACTCTCGTTGAAATACGGGATTTCCACCCCGTTTTTGGTGGCGTTGCCCGCGCTGTTCAGGTTGGCGTCCAGCAGGTCGGTGGTGGGACCTGTGAAATGATCTTTCCATTTGTTGGCAGTCTGGTCATAGTTGAAAAGGGCCTGCAAATTGTACTGCTTGCCGTAGTTATGGTAGCCCCTTGTAATGCTGGGGTCGGTCAGCAGATTTTTCCAACTTATTATCTTATCGACATCCATCGGCGAGCCTGACCCAAAATACAGCGGCTTGATGTCATTGGCGCTTACGCCAGCTTCCTCGAAATACTTCGACACCGCAATATTGAACAGAACCCCCTGGGAGACCCAAAGGTTATTTTCCGGGGGTTTAGCCACGAGGTTTTCCGCATCTTGATAGGTAGTTTTGGTGATTGGCTGACCGGACTGTTCCCAGTGGGAGTAATAATCGTAATAGGTCGTGGTGGCATAATAAACGCCGTCCTGATTTTGGAAACCTTCCCCCTCGGGCACCTCGGCGCTGCTGTCCCCCAGGCTGTAGATTTCCAGCGCCGAACCCCACTTGCCATACAGGTAACTGTGGTTACCAAGTTGAACATCCTCTTTGGCGGCACTTCCTGCCGTGTTTGCATCCAAATACCGGTAGGCAAAGAAACAGGGGTTGGTATAGGTCGCGTTGATTTCCAGCCACGGCGAAAACCAGAAACAACCTTTGTCCTCTGGATATAGTTTTTTATTGTTATCATCGGCGTTGGCATCCAATGCCCCGCGGAACATCACATGGGTGTACCCGGCCGGGACGTCCGTAAAGCCCCATACATTGGCCGGGATCGTGTGTTCGCCAATCTGGTTGCCGTCCATCTGGCTCATGTTCAACCAGCCCTTGCCCCAGCCTCTATATGTGGATTCATCCACGTTGTTGTTCGCCCGGTATTTTTCCGCCCACTCAGCACCCAGCACAGCTGCGCCGTTCATCCACTCAATCTTGCCATTCTCCTTCTTCCCAAACACCACCTGCACCTTGCCGAAGGCGGTGACGGCGTTGTTGAAGTAGACGCTGCGGGTTTCTTCGGGCGCGGCGGCCTGGTAGGTGGTCCAGACTTCGCCCGCGTCCTCCCACAGATTGTCCATTTTGATGGCGTTGCACCCGCTGCGGGGCACAAAGGTGAACAGGAAGGTGTGGGGGCCGGCGTGGGCGCCGGCGGTGATCTCATACGTCAGGGTAAAGACGGTGTTTTCGGTGAGGCCCTCCCGGTCGGCGGGCATCTGGAAATAGAAAATGCCTTTGGTCTGCGTCTTGGTTTTGATGAGAAAGCCCTTGTCGGGGTCGTATTTGTAGCCCCGGTATTCGGTGGGCATTCCGTCCCAGCGCAGGTAAAGGTCGGCGATGGTCTGCTCCGGGGTGTCGCCGTAGTCCTTGGTGTCAAAATAGAGCAGCTGGTTCTGGATGCCCTCGTCGGCGTTGGAGGGGTGGGCGTTCCAGTAGGAATCCTCCACACTGGTGTTGTAGTAGTAGGCGTCCATCCGGCCGGATTCGTAGCTGAACCAGCCGGGCCTGCCCCAGGTGCCGGAGATGTCCCCCGAGCTTTTCTGCCCGCGGAAGTTGTAGTGCCGGTTGAATTTATCCGACGCGCCGCTTTGGCGGGTCAGGTCGAAGGCGATTTCCTGGTAGAGAAAGCCGCCGTAATAGCCGGTGTTCCCGGTGGTGGTGATTTCGTTCGGGAAGGCGGTCACATAGACGCCGTCGCGCACCTCGTACATGGTGCGGGGCAGGTATTGGTGTTCCCAGGCCGGGTCATTGGCGGCATCGTGGGGGAGCTTGATGAACCGGGCCTCCACCGTCACGATGGGGTCGGGGTCGTCCCCTTTCAGGCCGTGCAGGTCCACGAAATAGACCTGTTCGTCGGGCTGGGGTTCGCCGGCGTCGCCAGCGGCGCGGGCGTCCAGGCCGTCGGCCAGCAGGGAGATGGAGTAGACGGCGGGGTCATAGTCGGGGGCGGGGCCCCAGTAGCTGGGGTTGTCGCCGCTGTCATAGTAGAAGGCCGACAGGCTGCCGGCGCTGAAGGTGACGGCCTCGGCGCCGGGCGCGGCGGAGCCGTCCAGCTGCCAGACGCCGCCCAGCGGGTCGGCGGTCTGCGCCCCGCCGGCCGGGTAGAAGGCCACCTGTTCGCAGCCGCCCGCCGGCACCGTGACGGTGTACAGCCCGCGCTCACCGCCCGACATGGTCAGGGGTTCCCGGTCGCCGGCGGCGGTGGTGAACACCGCTTCCACCCCGGCCAGGGGGTCGGTTTTCCACTGCAGGTCCACAAAGGTCAGCACCTCGCCGGCCAGCAGGTCTTCGGCCGGGTCGGGGGTGGCGGCGGGGGTCGGGGTTTCGGTGGGAGCCGGGGTTTCG
>DSTFC04002__coassemble_678_pt1 | contig 41450 bp, 26 predicted proteins | sample DSTFC04002__metabat2_low_PE_032 | metagenome-assembled genome bin DSTFC04002 | reverse complement strand
CGGCGTATCTGGGGGTACCGCCTGCATCCCGCCCGACAAACACACAATTGTGGTAGGGCAGACTCTCGTACAAAATGCCATCGTCTATACATTTCTGTATCACCTGCGGGGAGATACCCCGGCAGCGCAGGTAGGCTTCCACCCGCGTGGTGGTCGGGGATTTTTCGGGCAGTTCGAAGGGCGGGCGTTTGCGTTCCACGTCCTCATGGCGCTGCGGGACGAAGCAGGGCTGCTCCTCACAGAGAAGCCGCACCGCTTCCACAAAGGAACACCCTTCTACATGCATGAGGTAATCCAGCGCCGACTTGCCCCCGATGCCCCGGCTTTTCCAGTGCCAGAGGCTGCTTTCGCCGTTGATTTTGAAGCTGTTGTGGCTTTTGAGTTCAAATTCCCCGCGGGCGCTGCTTTTGACAAGGTCGTCCGCCCGATACCGGCGCAAAAACTCGATGGCCGTCATTTGCCGCGCGGCGGCGACCTGTTCTTTTGTGACGCCGGGCATCTCAGATCAGGGTCGCCATCAGCAGGCCGGTGTGGTCGAGCTTTTCCCAGGGCAGGTCTTCCCGTCCAAAGTGGCCGCCCACCGCCGTGCGGGCATAAATCGGCCGCTGCAGGTCCAGTTCGGTGATGATCCCGGCCGGGGTCAGGTCGAACGCGGTCTGCACCGCCGCCCCAAGGCAGTCATCCTCGCAGAGCAGGCCGGTGCCGAAGGTATCCACCTCCACGGCCAGCGGCTTGGCCATGCCGATGGCATAGGTCAGCGTGACCTGGCACCGCCGCGCGATGCCGCTGGCCACGATGTTTTTGGCCACGCACCGCGCCATGTAGGCCCCGCTGCGGTCGAGCTTCGTCGGGTCCTTGCCGGAAAACGCCCCGCCGCCGGTGGGCACAAACGGGCCGTATCCATCCACCGCCAGCTTGCGGCCGGTCAGGCCGGTGTCGGCATCCGGGCCGCCCAGCACGAACCGGCCGCCGGGGTTGAGGATCAGTTCCAGGCTGTCATCGTAGGGCATCCCCTTGAGGGCGGACAGAATCACGTCGCGCCAAACGATTTCGGCAAGTTCGGCAAGTTCCACGCCGGGCGCGTGCTGGAAGGACACAACGATGCGCGCCACCCGCACGGGCCGCTCGTCCTCGTACTCGACGATGGCCATTGCCTTGCCGTCGGGGCCGAATCGCTTTTGCACGTCGTTGATCCGCGCCCAGGTCAGACGGCTGGTCAGGCGATGGGCCAGCACGACCGGCAGCGGCAGCATTTCCGGCGTTTCATCGGTGGCATAGCCCACCACCACGCACTGGTCGCCCGCCCCGATGGCGTCGGGATCGGCCCCAGTATCCAGCGGGTCGTTGACGGCGGCTTCGATGTCAGGACTTTGGGGATGGATCAGCGTGTGGATCTCGTAATCCTTCGGGTTGTAGCCGACATGGCGCAGTACCTCGCGGGCGATCTCGGCTTCGTTGGGCCGGGCGCTCGCCGTGATCTCGCCCATCAGGAAGATGTGCCCTTTGGTGGCCGCGACCTCGCAGGCCACGCGGGCATTGCGGTCAAGTGTCAGGCAACCGTCCAGCACCGCGTCCGCGATCTGGTCGCAGAGTTTGTCGGGGTGGCCTTCGGTCACGGATTCGGCGGAGTAAAAATGGGGCAGATAGATGTCATTCATAGACTTCTCCTTTTATAATAGATGTAGGGGCGCAGTCGCCTGGCTGCGCCCCTGGTGTTTGGATATTATCGGGACGGCTCGTCCCGGTGTTTCGGCGGTGGTTTACCGCAATCACCTCGCGTTGCCCGGGTGAATCGGTCGTACTGATCAGGTTCGCACCGCATGGCGACAATTCCGGTCGGTGAATCAAAAATGATCTCCGGCTGGCGAAATCGTTCGAGGTAGCGTTCGACCTGTTTCTCGGTCAGGCCGCAAAAATCCTCGCCGCCATCGCCGCAGATAAAGAAGGTGCCAAACACAATGTCCTCATACTCTGGCAGAACGCGGTTGGGTTCCAGCGGGATGAGCTTTCCTTCATCGTTGAGGATAAGACAGGCTTTATCGTCCGGCCACGGGCAGATGGCATCAATGAGCCCGCCGACCACCGCCTGTTCGGCGTGCAAGGTGTTGTCGATCTCGGCTTCGCGGGCATATCGGCCCGGCTCCACAATGACAACACGCAGCTTTGCAGGCTTACTCATGGGTTTCCTCCGGGTCGTCCCGCGGTTCGAGCTGCGGGTCGCCTTCTTCCAGCCGGTTTCGGCAGCGGCGCACTACCAGCAGCGCGATGAAGCCGACTGCCGCAGCCAACGTTGCAATCACCATCGCCAGCAGCGGGGTGCTGTCCCCGGTCTGGGGGACATGGGCAACAGGCTTTGGCGTTGCCGTTGCCGTGACCGTCGTTGTGGTGGGCGTGGGTGCCGGCGTGGGCTGGTTGGGGGTCTCAGGGGCCGGGGCGTCGCGCATGACAACGGTCCCATCTTCCATCAGCGTCCAGTGGTGGAAGATCAGCCAGTCTTTGCCGGTGCAGACGTAGACGTCGGTCTCGTTGAGCAGATCGCCGTTTTCGTCCTTGCGCTGCACCAGCTTGAAGCGGATGCTCTCCGCGATGGTATAGCCATCAGGCGCGGACTGCTCGGACAGGGTATAGACGGTATCGAAGGCCAGACCGCGAATTTCGGCAGGCTTGTCACCGCTGACCCACTGGCGAACCACGCTGCCGTCCTTGTCCGAGATCGTCAGCGTCGCACCGGGCAACTCATCGTCGCCGGTCAGCTGGCGTTTGGACACATAGAAGGATGTTCCATCGTTTTGGAAGGTGTGTTCCAACTCGATCACGGGCGTATCACCGTCTTGGTAGACAAACTCAAACGCCTGCTCCGGCGCGTCCAGGAAGTAGCCCTCCGGCGGGCGCAGCTCCACAATGCAGTACTTGCCACTGTTGGCAGTGGTGTTTTCGGGGATCTGCACACCGTCCATACCATAGAACTGACCGCGCATCGGGAAGTCGCAGGCAAAGGTGGTGTGGCCGTTGGCATCGGTCGGAGCCGAGGTGGCGATGAGGTCACCTGCATGGAACAGGAGGTCACCCGTTGCGCTGAAAATATCGTCCACCGTGATAAGGTTATACACGGCGCCTGCCAGCGGCTGGTCGGTCTCGATGTCTTGCTTGTAGATGTCAAGCTGTGGCTTCACACGCTCGTTATAGAAATGCAGAACCTGCGCTTCAATTTCGGCTTCGGTAGCGTCTTTGACGTTGACGATTGGATACGTGCTGGTCTGGGATGCGGAACCATCACCGGGATCGTTGGTAATAGTAGTCGCCATTACAACATCATTCAGCTGGCTGTCCCAGACAAACGTCACATCGTAACTCTGGCTGGTGCCAACAAAGCCGTAAGGTGCGCCGGTCTCTTCCACATGGTAAGAACCCAGCGGCAGCGTCACCGTGACTTCACCTACCGCGCCATCATGGATGACCGAAAGGAAATCATAGGTGGAATTGGTACGCCCAGGGGCAAAGGCAGCAATATCGCTGGTGCCGTCGCCGGTGCGCACAACTGCTACCACATCGCCTTTGGCATACCAAAGAGTTCTGTTCCCGTTGGCATCTGTCTGGCGGTCCTGGGTGTAGATGTCCTCATTGGCCGTGATGGTATATTCGGCATACGGGATGGGCCGTTCCTCATACACAAAGTGGCCAGGACGGGCTTCACCAGAAAATTCCGGGTCAAAGGTGCCGCCCTCGTCCTCCTGCCAACCGGTAAGAACTTCGCCGGTCTTGCGGATTTTCAGAACACCCAGCGTTTCGTTATTCTGGTAATCCTCGTCGATCACCAGGATGTCCTGGCTGTCCTCGCTGTCATCCCCTGTGGCTTTATAAGCACGCTCGGTAGAGACCTCAAAATCAACATAGAACGTACCATCTGCAAAGCGCCCGGTATCGTCGATCTGCAGGTGCCCGTCCTCGTCGTAGACGGCAGAGGTTCCCCACTCATTATAGAATCCGTCCGGGCCGCTCACTTCCACCAGCCGGTAGTGGCCCAGAGGAAGTTTTTCGGGCAACACCAGCATACCGGTGTCATCGGTGTAGAAGGTGTCCACATTCTTGGGAATCAGCGGATCAGTGGTATCGGTCATGGTGACCAGCTTGGCATGGCCGTTCTCATCATAGATGTGGTTGCCCTGCTCATCCATCCAGTAGATCTGGAACGCGGTATCTTTCAGCAGAATGGGCTTGCCGGTCTCCTCGTCGATCTTGGTTACGCGCAGGTAGACCTCGATCTCTTCGTCCAGCACCGTGTATTTCTGGTAGCTGTTGCTGGGTGTCTGAACCGCATCTTTGGGGTTCGCCATGCCGGACTGGGGGTTAGTTTCGTCGGTGGGGTCAATGTCCACAATGAAGGGCTGAGCCTGGAACACATCTTTCGGCGTGGTGCTCTCGACGACTAAATATTGCCCGTAGGGCAGCCCCTGCACGCGGATGGTGCCGGTGTCGTTGGAGAAAATTTCCGCCAACTGATACTCGTTGGGGCGGCCCGTGGCTACCCAGCCGTCGCCGCTTCCGTTCTTGAAATCACCGGCGGCAGTGAGGGTAGCATTGTACGCAGCGATTTGGTCAGTGTTGACCTCATAGGTTTTGGCGATGGCCTGGGTCTCACCGCTGAAATCGTACTTGGGATGGCTTTCGTCATACTCCGGGTCGATGTAGGCGTCCAGAATAGAATTGAGCAGATACTTGCCGCTGCGGGTGGTAGCAAACTGATCTTCTTTGGAAAGGTCAGAGATGAGATAGAAAGTAAAGCCGGCTCCTTCCAGGTCAATACCATCTGAACTTCCGGTGCTGGAAACGTGCTTGGAAAGTTCTACGTTGCCTTTCATCACCTGATCCTGAGATTCTGCCAGCACATTATCCCGGTGCAGGTGGTAATTGGCGCTGTAGGTTGTAGTATCCAGCTGCTCGCCTTCGGCCTGACGGTTATCTTCGAAGGCGGTCTTTTCGATGTACCAGCCCTCGTCGGCATAGGCCGGGGAGATGTAATAGTTGTGCTCGTCACAGAGGTAGCCAGTAGCATAGCTTTCGTAGTAACCGTCGTAGGTCTTAGTGCCGTCCAGGGCCTTGCTCTGGCCGATATACGACCACTGGTGGCGGTACACATAGTCGGTGTACTGGCCCTGTCCGTTGGTAGCCAGCAGCGACGTGGTGCCGGTCGGCTCCTTGGTCTTGGCGTCGATGTCGGGATAGGTGCCGGACAGTTTGTAAGCGCCGTCCTCCACCGGGATGACCACGCCGGTGCCGCGCTCGACAATGTAGTATCTGCCGAGGTAGAGGTTGCTGAAGGTGAGCCAACCATCCTTGATAGTGGCGCTGGCAACCAGATGGTCTTTGGCGAGCACGGGCAGGTAGTCATCCACCCACTGGCCGGAGTTGTCGCGGATGGTGGTGTGCCAGATGGGCGTTCCATCGGGATAGGTGATCTTGCTGTAGTCCACCGTGCCAGTGACACCGTCAGGGTGCTGAATATCTTCCGCAGCGTACAGGTCATACACCGCACCGTCCAGTCGGGCATCCGCATGGGCCTGGCCGCTGGCCATGGCATCGCCATCGGTATCACGGCCACCAACATAGCGCACAGCATCCAGATCAACCTTGCTGATGGAGATTTCTCCCAGCGAACGATCATTCTGCATGACGCCGGTTACCGGGGTCATAGTGTAAGAATCTTCGTTGGCTGCGGTGCCGGAGTTGTCGGTATTGTAAGTGCGGCTCGCATCCTGATACCGAATTTCGGCGGCAGGTTCCTCGCTGGCCTTGTAGATGGTGACGGTGGTCTCGACGCCGCCACTGGTCAGCAGTTTGGTGCCGCCCGTGTAGCTGGTGGCAATATCAGCACTGTAATGGGTGTTGTCCAGCGTGATGGTGCTGCCGTCGTTGGCGGCGGTGATCTCGATGTAGTAGCCGCGCTTGCCCAGCGGGGTGCCTGCGGTGCCGGGATGCTCCACGTCTGTCCAGTCGCCGTAGTAGCCGGACGGTGCGCGTGTTTCCACAATGACAAACCGCCCCTCGTTGCGCTGGGTGTAGTACATCTTCCGGCTTGTGTCATATTCGGTGCCATAGTTGGAGCCGTTGGCAACGGAGTAAGTGCCATCCGGGTTGCGCACAACGCTGTACTGGTTGTACCCGCCATAGGGGATGTACTGCTGCGTGACGGCGTCCCATTCATAGACCTCATACAGCGCGTCGCCGGCAATTTGCTCGCCGGTCTCGCTGTCCACCTTTTTCAGATTGACCTGCAGGCTCCACTCGTCATTTTTCATGACGTAGTCGTTGGAACTGTCAGCAGGCACAGTGATGGTTTGGTGGCTGCCCAGCGCGCCGTCAAATTCCTCAAAACCATGCGGTACATCAATTTCATCATACTGGAAAGCAATGGAGGCCAGTTCGGAACGGGCGGCTGCAATGGCTGCATCCACCATTCCCTGGGCCTCGGCTTGCAGCTGCGAGATGGCGGCGTTTTTGGCGGCTTCTGCCGCCGCATCCGCTTCAACCTGGCTGCTGAAAGGCCCTTCCTGGCCGCTCAGCTGCGTAGTGGAGGTCTTGGTCACCTCGTAATGCACCGTCCAGCTGGCGGTGGCGTCGCCGCCGTTGTTTTGGTAATTGTCATCCTGCGTGTGGCCGCTGGTGGTGATGGTCTTCGGCCCGGCAGGCGACATCGTCCAGGAGCCTCCGTCGATGCTGCCGCCGGTCTTGCTGGGGGTGATCGTGATGGTGGCCCCGTCCACCTTTTCGGCGGTTTCCAACTGCTGCTTGTCCGTATTGATAGTAAACGTCAAATCGAAACTGCCGCTGGCGGTCTGCGGCGGCGCGCTCCAGTTGGCCGAATAGTATTCGGCGTCGGGAGCGTCGGGGACTTCTTCGCCGCCGCTCTCCGCAGGGATCTCCTCGCCTACTATGGCGACGATCTGCCAGGCATACCCGGCAGGCGGGTTATAGATATAGGTGTAATACCCGTTTTCGCCAGAATAGGTAGCCGCTCGGTTCTCCGTTCCCTGTTCAGCCAGCGCCTGGGCCGAAGCCCGGTAGGTCTGTGCGGCCAGACTGTCCGGGTAGTGCTCCATGACCCACAGCTGGGTGTCGTCGTAGTACCGGTAGGCGGTTTCTGCGGCATTATCTTCCGTCAGCCCAAAGGTCGTGGCCGGTGCATCGCTGTGCTTTTCTTCCAGCAAAGCAAGCGACAACTGGTTGAGTCCGCCCCAGATGTTGATCTGGTTGGCATAGTGGTTGCCCGGTGTGTATTGCCCCGGCTCCAGCTTGGATACATACGAGAAATTGTAAGTAGGGCAGCCGTTGGGTTGGCCGTTAAGACCGTGTGAGCAGCAATAGGCTTCTTGGCCATTAAACCAAATGAGCCAAGTGCCTCCTTCAAAGCTGATCGAGGTGATCTTGCCAGTGGTAAAAGGCGGTGTAGGCCCGGCCGCATAGGTGCTGATACCAGCATTGGCGGTAGTGATTGAGTTTGCGCCGCCGCCATCGGTCACTTTGACCTGCAGACTTTTACGTTGCTGACCACCGTCCGGGGCGGTATACACAAATTCGGCAGTAAAATTCTGTGCAGCCTGCACATAGATGCCGTGGGCCGCCGCGGAGGTATCGGTATACGAGGCGTGCAGGATATTCTCGGCTTCTTCCACATCGGCCGCGTTGCCTTCATAGTCCAGCAGCGTCACACTGTCCGGCAGAATGATCTCGGTCGTACTGCCGTTGGCTGGGTACTCCACCTGCACCATGATCGGCACAATGGCGTAATCCTCGCCCGCCATCCTATCAGATGTGATGACTTCGCCGTCCGCATGGAGGGCAGCGGCATTGATATGCGCGTCCACACCGTCGTACAGATCGGTGACCCATTCCGAGATGGAGATCCGTGTCTCGCCGGTGGCGATGGGCAGGCCCATGCTGCCGATATAGCTGCCGGTGGGTTCGTCCGGCAGGTCGCCGTACAGCGCACGGCGGATCTCATCCAGTTCAGGCGTCCCGTCCGGCCCGGTCGCGGTGGGGTTTTCCATCGCGGTGCAGGTGGCGGCCAGAATGACGGCCAGCGCCGCATAGGCGTCCTGTACCCGCTCGTCGCTGCGCTCCGCTTCGGAGATCTGGTTGTAGAGTTCCTCGGCTTCCGACAGCGGCGCGCAGGCTTCCTCCTGGGCGGCGGTCGCTTCGTTCAGAGCGGCTTCCAGCTCAGCGTTGTCGGGGTTCGCCAGCCACGCTTCATGAGCCAGGCCCCAGGCATTGCTGGCCGCGACCATGCCATCCCGGTCTAACGCATTGACGGCGTCAATGAACGCCTGGGCCCGCTCGCTGAGATCGGCAGGCGCAGCCGTCTCCGGCGTGGCCGCTGTCTCAGCTGTGGCCAGCTTTTTGCCACCGTCTGCAGCATCGGCACGTATTGCAGTCGCGCCGGTGCTTGTCAGCAGGCAAAGGCCCGCCAGGAGCGCGGCTGTTGCCCGCCGTACACCTTTCCATTTGATTTTTCGATTCATAAGCAAACTCCTTATGGTATGAAATGAAAAAAGCCCACAGCATGGCTGCCATGCAACCATGCCGTGGGCGCGGGTCAAAGGTTCGTATTTATCTTTCGGCGCCAGGGTGGTTCCGCTTGTACGATTGCGCCTGTACGTCCCTGGCCTGGGCTGCCGCTTGCAGCACGGCTTTCGGGTCGAACCCGGCCAGCCGATACCCCGCCAAAACCGTTTGCAGGTAAGTAGCACTAGGCGGCTGGGTTCTCTCACAGTAGGGCGCGGTCATAACATAGGCCACAACGGTTTGCGGCCCGGAATCAGTCTGCACCGGCAGCAGTTCCTTTGTGTACAGGTGCGGATACCCCTCGTAGCGGTCGAGCGTCAACTCGTCCCAGGCGTTGACCTTCCACAGCAGACCATTCACCCGGCCGCCCTCTTTGGGCAGGACCGTCAGCACGCCGCGCCGGAAGGCCAGTTCGTATCCTTCCAGCACAGCCTTGCCGACCACCCCGGCCTGCGGGCAGCGGACGGCCATCTGGCCAAGGTTCAGGTTGGAGCCATAGGCAAAATACAGTTCTTCCAAAAGCATCGCCTCCTATCGGGCATCGCCGCGGGTATGGCGGCGCTGGTAACTTTCATACTGGTTGCGGTCGCGCAGCCAGGCCGGGTCGCCGGGCAGGCGCTTGAGCAGGTGCATCCGCACATTCTTGTATTCGGGGCCGATGAGGCCAAGGCGGAGCAGGAAGGTGCGGAATGTGAATGCAGGGTTATCCCCCACCGGCGTCTTGCGGGCCACGGTCTTTTCCAGGTTGATGGCCTGGGCCGACATGGCCAGCGCCAGCGTGATGTCGGCGCGGACCTCCCCGGCGTGGAGCGTACTCTCAAAACAGCGCCATTCCACGGTGCCGTGGTAAAACACCGAATGAAGGTTGAGGGCGTAGTACCGTGACCAGTTGTAATGGTCGTGCGCACCGTCTCGGCCCTCGTACCAGGCGCGGCGCAGCTGCTCCATCGAAAGGCTCGGCGGCATATTGCGGACTACCTTCATCACATTTTCCCGCGACAATTGGCAATACTGCTGCACCCTTCGCGGCTGGGTGCCCAGTGCCTTCAGGATCAGGTCCTCTTTGGAGTACATGATGGACAGCAGGTTCCGCAGGCTGCGCGCCGTATGAGTCCTCGCATCCACATGGATGTGCAGCCCGCAGCTGGGGTTGACCACCGCCCCGGCATGGCGCAGTGCCCGCACGACCTCCTGCAATTTGCCCATCTCGGCATATTCCAGCACCGGCGAGTTCAGTTCCACCTTGTAGGCCGAATCGCGGGCCGGTTCCTGCCGTCGGCCTACGCGCTGCGTTGCCTGGATGCTGCCGTCAAAAACGAATCGCCATTTCTTGCCATCGTTGTCAACAACTTCCCAGGGGTCATAAACGCGGGATTCATGCGTCTGGCGCGCCGTTGTACCAAACAGCGCAGCCACCGCCCCGGCGGCCTGCTGCCGGGTGACGCCGGTCATCTCGATCTCGCAGCCAAATTTCTGGTCGCGGAAATCAAGGGGCAGGGGCCGCACCTCCGTTCAGTTCGGCATCCACCGCCGCCAGCCTGCGGCCGATGGCTTCCACCACGTTGACCGTCACGCCGTTGCCGGCCTGTTTGTAGGCCTGTGCCTCACTGGTGACGGCCAAGATCTTGTCGATTCGGTCATCCTGCCAGCCCTGCAATCGCAGGCATTCCCGCGGGGTCAGGCGGCGGATGCGGCCAGCTTGCATGATGCCGTGCCGGTCCTTTGTGGTCAGGGTAAACATCGGCGCACCGGGTTTTCTTGCCCGTTGGGGGTTGCGCCAGGGCTCTGCCACCAGCGGGGTGCGTACAGGACGCGGCGCTTCCAAGGTTCCCATGTTTCCGCTTGTCGTCAATGTGTGGGCAATGCCGTGTCCCACCCGGCCGCGGCGCGTATTGGTGGTGGTATATCCCAAGTCGATGCTGTCCCCGGGATAGGCCAGCTTGTAACCTTTGCTGGTGGCTTCCTTTATGGGGTACCCTGCTCCCAGCCGTCGGGCAGCAGGCGCTGCTGTTGTGTAGGTGAAAGGTAGTATTTTTCCTCTACATCGGTCATCAAGATATCCGACAATGTACACGCGGCGGCGGGATTGGGGGACGCCAAAATCTTTGCTGTTGAGCACCTGCCATTCCACGCCATACCCCAGTCTGTCCAGCGCATCGAGGATCGCCGCAAACGTCCGTCCGCCGTCATGAGAAAGCAGGCCGGGTACGTTCTCAAACAGCAGATAGCGAGGGTGCCGGGCTTCAGCCAGGCGGGCAAGTTCAAAGAAGAGGGTGCCGCGGGGGTCTCCGAATCCCTGGCGGCGTCCAGCAAGGCTGAAAGCCTGGCAAGGAAATCCTCCGCAGAGCAGTTCAAAGTCGGGCATGTTTTCTGGATCGGCTTTTCTGGCATCTTCGATGTACCACTCTCCTTTGCAATCGAACAGGGCGCGGTAACTGCGCTCGGCGTATTTGTCGTACTCGCAGTGTCCCACGCAAACAAAACCGCCGGCACGGGTCAGCCCCTCGCGGAAGCCGCCGATGCCGGCGAACATGTCAATAAAACGAATGGTCTTTCCACATCCCTCCCAAACAAAAAGGCCTGCATCGCCTGCCATCTATGTGGCAAGCATTGCAGGCATGTAAACTTATGGTTCGGCCTTGTTACCGCGCTTCCTCACGGAAGCGGGTGCCGGCCGGCACAGGCCGCTGCCGGACAAGCTGCTCGACACAGTGTTCCAGCAGCGGCGTCTCGTAGGCGTAGAGGCAGAAGTTGGTTTCGCCCTTACGCGGGTCGCAGCGCAGCAGGTAGGTGCGGCTCGCTGTCTTGAGTTTGACGCCGTACACGGCCGCGTAGCCGGTCCCCAGCGCCGTTTCCGGGTGGCGGGCGCAGAACTCGGCCATGCGGTGCCGATCCGCCAAAAGGCCGCAGCCGCCTTTGGCCCGCAGAGCGTGAACCACCTTGTTGAGTTCCACGCCAAAGTCATGGGTCCTGAACTGTGCCTGGTGGTCTACCCATTCGGGGTAGAATTCCCGGCCCGAGCCGAAGTCCCCCTGCAGATGGCCGATACAGCCGGAACGGCTGTCCAACTGCCCGTCCTGGTCAAAGGCAAACGGGATCTCTGCCGGCCGGATGGCGGTAATGTCAAGTTTCATAACCATCTCCCCTTCAAAGGAAATGGCCCGCAGGCTGCGGACCATGGGTCACTTTTTGATCTCCCAGCTGTTCAGGATCAGGAAGTCCATTGGATAGAACTCACCCTGGCCGGTTCGGATGCACTTGGCGGCGTAGGCCAGGTTGGCTTCCCTGGTGCCGTGGTCTGCGACGATGTACAGGCTGGGAAGGCAGATGACGTACATTCTGCTACCATCCGCCGTCACGAGGTGCATTCCCGGTTTGATCTCATCACCGTTGCGGTCATACCGCTCTCTCGGCATCTGCATCGAATGCAGGGTTGTCCTGTCCCGCATCTTACGTGCAGTCCGCCAGAACCGCATCGCCTTCCGGCGCATCATCCGGTTCCGCATCCTCGTCCGATTCGACATCACTGGTCGCCTCGTCCTCCTGGTCCATATCTTCGGCTTCGTCCGCCAGATCCTCGGCTGCAGCCGCTTCCGCGGCCTCAAATTCTTCATCTGCTTCTGCGAGCGCCTGCTCGATCAGGCTGATGACGAACTCCTTCTGGCTGAGCCTGCGGTGGTAGGTCTGTTCGTAGCGTGCCAGGTAGTCCTTGATCTGCTGGAAGAGTTCCTCGCTGACCTGGAAGGCCATTGTCCGTGTTTTGCCCATTGTGATGACTCCTTTCGCGTAGTGCTCCAAGATGATCTGTTCGATGAATTTGCTCATCGTGCTTTCGTTCTGCTTGATCTCCTCACTGATTCGATTATGTAAATCCAGCGGGATTTTGCAGGTCAGGCCTTTGGTTTCCATAGTCTCTCCTTTCTGTCATGCCTGCGTTGTTTTTGCTTGCAAAGCAAGCATACTCCAAAGGTCAAGGGAAAGCTATACCAAGACCCAACAAAGAACGAATGCAATAATCGTGCAAATGGAAGCAATACCAACAAGGGCAAGATGTACATGGGGCAGTCACTTTGGGGCACATCATTGGGCAAGCATAGGCATCCCCCCTTTCGCGGTTTCTTTGCCAGCCGGTTCGGCCAGGTCATGGCTGACCAGCGCGCTGTAGTAGCTGTTGATGGTGATTGGTGCGTTGTACAGCGTCGCCAGCAGGTACTGCTTGATGTTTTTGATCTTGCTGGTGTTCTCGTGCAGGCATTTCAGAACAAAGCGGATGTGCTCGGCGTCCAACTTGAGCAGCTGGGATTTGACCACCTCGGCCGGGAAGTCGGCCCCGCAGACGCGGGTGGTCTTGCGGCGGACACAGACGGTCTCGGTCATGAGCTCGACGATTTCGTCGATCTGGTCAGCGTCGTCCGGGTGCTGCGCCACCAGCAGCGGGTACTGGATGTTGTCGCGGATCAGATCCCGGTATTCCGCCATCCGCTCTGCCGAACTCGCTTCGGTTCGCTTCGCTTCCGGCGGCTTGTCCGCCGATTCTCGGAAAAGAATCGAATCGGTCTTTTGTTTATCCGTCTTTTGTTTATCTATATTTATTTCCGTTGGCTTTTCCGCCGACGGCATTGCCGTTGCCGTCTTTTCCGACGACGACTGGGCCAACGCCGGCACAGTTTCCTCCTGTGGATGCTCGTAGATCGTATACTCGTTGCTGGAAAATTTCCCGCTGCTGTCTGTCGTCTGACGCCGCCTTATGTACCCGGCCTGCTCCAGTTCATGGATCGCAGTGCGGATGGCGTCCTTGCTTTCCTTGTTGATATAGCACAGGCCCGTCAGTGTGTAGTCCCAATTCTCCGGCAGCGAGAGCATTTGCGACAGCAGACCCTTGGCTTTCAGGCTGAGACGCTTATCCCGCAGATGGAAGTTGCTCATAACGGTGTAATCGTTGATCCGTGCGACACGAAAAACAGCCATTTTGGTTTCCTCCTTATGGATTCTTTTTCTGTAACGATGCTAAAAAGTCGATCGTTCTTTGAGGTACAGGTTTGTGCGCTGTGGCTGGCCGATCCGCGTTTTCCGCCTGAATGGACACTCTCGCCAGTTCTTCTCGCAGCAGTTTTCGCAAACGAGCCTCAGCCGCTTGGTCGTTATGGAAATTGACAATTGCCTGCGCTACCAACGTCCGCCGTTCCGCGGCTGGCGTTTTCTGCAGGATCTGCCATGCCTGGCGTTGCAGCGGGTTCTGATGGTTTGCCCTGAAAACATACTGCTGGCGGCGTTGGCTCACGCCTCAACACCGCCCGAAAGCGCGGTCACAGCGCGCTCGTATCCCTGGGCGTTGACACGGTCGCCCAGCAGGGTCACGGTGCGGCACAGGCCGTCACTGGGGCGAATGTGGCGGCTCACTACTGATGCGCCGCCGCCCATCATGACGACGGGGAGGGCGTGGTAATCGAACCCCGCTTCCAGCACGGCGGAGAGAAGCCGCTCGGTGTAGAGCCGGCCCTGCTCACGGATCAGGCTGCGCACCGTTTCGTCTAAACTGCATGGGCGGCCGGCCAGCACCTGCTCGATCTGGGCGTCGGTCAGGGACAGCCCAGTGTTCTGTCGCACCCGCTCCCGTACCTCGTCGATGCAGCGGATCATGCCGAATTCAAGGCTGTGGCAGGTGCCGATGATCGGCCGGCCGTTGTCTATGCGCATGAGGTCCACCGTCCACCCGCCGATGTCGAGCAGCAACAGGGAGGGTTCGTCCACCAGCAGGTCAGGCTGGGTCATAAGCGCGGTAAAGCCTTGCGGGAAGAGCAGCACATCTTCAATCGTGATGCGGTACTTCTTACCCTCGTAGCCGAACTCAGTCGGCTGGCCCACATTGCGCAGCAGGTACTTGCGGAAGGCAGGTTTCTCGCGGCCGTAGCTGGTCAGCGGCAGCCCCGCCGCGATGGTCACGCTGCATTCCCGCGGTGCGCCGCGGGCCTGCAATTCCTGCGCGATGGCCGCCAGTGTCAGCAGGTAGTAGTTGTCGTTGGCGGTTTTGTCCCGCTGGATCGGCTGCCGCCCGCTGCCGCAAACAAAAAAACACCCGCCGAACGTAAGCACGTTCTGGCGGGTGTAGGGTTCGTGGCTTCCACAAGATGTAATGCCTGCCGGGAAGGAACAGTTTCGTGTTTTAATGGCGTAATAGCCGTGGTCGATGCCTAGGATCATATAAGTTCCTCACTTTCTGTTTGTATGGAATGGTGTTGTAGGATGCGATCAGTTCAACCGAAACAATTGCACTGGCCGCTCTATCTACAAGGCTGAGATCGTTCCCAGCCGAGTAACAAGTTGAGCAAACAAAAAAGGGCCCGGTATCTAGCATGTGCCGGATACCGGGTCGTAAATAGCGATGCTGATGTCGCTTGTATAATTGATAGCGGTAACGCTGCAAACATCAAAATCGGCAGAACCAACAAAATTCTGCCGGAAAATTTTCCATACTTCTGTGGTGATTTTTTCGCCCAAAACCGAAAAAAGGCCGCCAAACTCCCGGAAGAGGGGAGCCTAGCGGCCTGTCCGGTGCCGAAATCACTGCCAAAACCGCCCGAAAACGGAGGTGACAGTAATGGAAAAAGCCTGCACTCGGCAGGCCCTCAAGCGCCAGTATTCGGCGATACAGCAATAAAAAATTGGCCGACAGTAAAATCGGCCAATCAATATGGTTGCGGGGACAGGACTTGAACCTGCGACCTCCGGGTTATGAGCCCGACGAGCTACCATCTGCTCTACCCCGCGTTATGTGGTTGGTTCCCTTTGGAACTTACTTAGTATAACACAAGGCGGGGGTGTTGTCAACAGGTTCGGGGAAATTTTCTTTGGGGCCGGGGGTGAAGGTTCGCGGTGGGGGCAGGCCAGGCGCGGGGGCAGAGCACCGCGGGTCCTGCGGGGCTGCAGGCAGTCCGTGGTGGGGCCGCCGCACGCCGGGCAAGGGCGGTCCATGCTGCCCGGGCGGGCAGTGGGTCGGGGCGGACAGGGCGTACCGCGCCCGCCATGCAAACAGTCCGCAGCGGGGGCAGAGCACCGCGGGTCCTGCGGGGCCGCAGGCAGTCCGCGGCGGGGCTGCCGCACACCGGGCCAGGCCAGGCGCGGGGCGGGTCAGCGGGATTCCAGCATCTGGCGGGCCAGGGCGGCGGCGCCGACGGTGCCGGCGCGGTAGCCCATTGTACACTGGACCAGGCGGGTGTGGCGGGGGTCGTCGGCGGCGCCGTAGATGGCCGGTTCCACCAGCGCCCGCAGCGGGGTCAGCATGGCTTCGCCCTGGTTGGCCACCCCGCCCGAAAAGCCGATCACTTCGGGGAAAAGCAGGTTGATGATGTCCACCACCCCGCGGGCCAGATACTTCAGGTACAGATCCACCACGCCCTGGCCGGCGGCGTCGCCCGCAGCGGCGGCAGTGAAGGGCAGGCGGCCATCCACCCCGGTCTTGGCGGCCAGGGCGTGCATGGCGCTTTCGGGGTGGGCGTCCATGGCTTCCCGTGTCATGCGCAGCAGGCCGGTGGCCGAGGCGTACATTTCCAGGCAGCCCCGGCGGCCGCAGGTGCAGGGCACGCCCTCCGGCTCCACCACGATGTGGCCCAGCTCGCTGGCAGCGCCGTTGAAGCCAGTCCAGAGCCGGCCGTCCAGCACGATGCCGCCGCCCACGCCGGTGCCCAGCGTGAGGATGACCGCGCTCTGGGCGCCCCGGGCGCAGCCGTACAGGCTTTCGGCCAGGGCGGCCACGTTGGCGTCGTTGCCGATGGCCACCGGCAGACCGGTGAGGGCCCCCAGGCAGTCCGCCGCCGGGAAGTTGCGCCATTCCAGGTTGTTGGCATAGACCACCACGCCGGTGTGGTCGTCCACGGTGCCGGGGCAGCCCATGCCCAGGGCGGCCACCTGGTCCCGGGGGCAATCTGCCTGGGCCAGCAGCCGGTCGGTCAGGGCGGCGATGTCCCGGCAGAGTTCCTCGGCCGGGCGCAGCCCGCCGGTGGGGGCGGACGCTTCGGCCAGCACCTGGCCTTCGTGGTCCACCAGGGCGGCCTTGATGTTGGTTCCGCCCAGGTCAATGCCAATATACTGCATGGTTGTTCCTCCTTCTGAGTGGGTTTCTGACGGGCCCCCCTCGGGGCCGTTTTACAAACACAGGTCGGGACAGGGAAATTCAGCGCCGGCGGCAGGGCGGGAAGGGGCCTGCGGGAGCCCCCGCAGGAAAAGCCCCCTCACCCCACGATTTGGGTCCCGTTCTGCCCAGGGATAAAGGTGAGGGCAAACTCGGTGCAGCGCAGGGTGGCGGCGTCCGGGTCGAAGGCGGGGGCGCGGGCGGCGCAGCCGGCGGCGAAGGCGTCGAAGCTGCCGTCCTCGGCGGCGCTGCCGCAGACCACCAGGTAGGCGGCGCGGGGGGCCTCGGCCCGCTTTTCGCAGCCGAACAGCAGGTCGTTGTGGTCCCGCAGGTCGGCGCTGCACCACACACCCAGGTAGCTTTCGCCCCGGCGGCCCAGCAGCCAGTTGCCGGCGGTGCGGGTCTCGTCAAACTTGGCGGCGTCCCAGTACAGGTGGGTGAACTGGATCGGGCAGTCCGCCGGGATGCAGTAGACCGCCCCCAGCACCCGCCCCTGCTGGCGCAGCGCCGGGATGACGCCGTTGCCGTACCAGTAGCCGGGGCGCACCTCGGTCTCGGCCTCGCAGGTCTGGCCCGGGTGGTTGGCGAAGACCAGCAGGTCGGTGTCCAGCGCGGCGGTCCACAGGTGCTGCTGGTAGCCGTATTCCCCGGGCTGGAACTGGGTGGTGCCGTGGAAATGCTCGTTGAGGGATTTCACATACAGGAAGTGGTCCTTGGCTTCCTCCCGCTCATCCGGCTGCCAGGACCGGTCCACCCCGTCCCGCCGGGGGGACTGGACGCTGGTGAGCAGGTAGTCGGGGGTTTTGCGCAGCTGGACCACCGCGTTGCTGGTGGGGTAGGTGAAGTCGCCGGTCTCGGCCATGATCGCCCGCAGGTCGTCGGGGAAGCGGTAGCGGGTGGTGGCCAGCACGCTGAGCCATTCGTTGTAGACATCGGGGGCGGCGGGGTCGGCCGCGTGGGCCAGCGCCTGCAGGCTTTCCCGCCAGGGGGCCAGCACCCCGTCGTACACCCGCCCCATGGGGGAAAAGACCACCCCCCTGTACACATGGCGGGCCATCTGGCGCAGCAGCCGGTCGCAGGCCCGGGCGGCGGGTTCGGCCAGGTCGGGCTCGGCGTAGTCCACCAGGTTGAGCAGCGCCGCAAAGGTGATGGGGGTGTAGACGGTGCTGTTGAACTCGTCAAACCCTTCCCGGTTCACATCCGCCAGCCATTCGGCGATCCGCCGGCGGCCCCGCTCCCGCAGGGCCAGGCCGGTGAGGCCGGACCGCCGGAAGACATCGTCCGGGTAGAAGCCGCCGAAGAAGTAGGCGGTCTCGAAGAACATCAGGGTGTGGTTTTCACTCCAGAAGCACATGCCGTCCTGGCCGGGCTCGTCCATCCAGTAGCGGAAGCCCAGCATGACCCGGCGCAGTTCCCCCTGCAGGTCCTCGGGGAAGCCGTACTCCTTCAGGTAGCGCACCAGGGCGGTGGTCATGAAGTCGGCGCAGTCCATCCGGTTTTCGATCTCCTGCAGGGTGACCCGCAGTTCCGCATGGTCGGTGTCGGGGGTCTGGCCCAGGGCGCGGCGGGCCAGCATCGGGTACATGGCAAAGCCGGCGTCCTCCTCCCGCCGGATGGAGCCCACCGCCGCGATGCGCTCCAGCAGCGCGGGGAGGCTGTCCTCCGGCCGGTAGACCGGGGCGGGGGCCACGGCCCGGGCGAAGCGGCGGGTCAGCGCCGCCTGGCCGGCCGGGATCTCCAGCGAGAAGGTCTGCTGCGGGCCGGTGAGGGGTACTTCCCGCAAACCGGCCGCCGGCTGGCTGACCGTGCGGGGCGCCGGGCTGCGCAGGTCAAACCCCGGGTTGTGGTAGAGGATGCGGGCCCCGGCGGGCAGCGGGGCGGGCAGGCGCAGGGTGTCGCCGTCCAGCACCGCGGCGTCCAGCAGGGCGGCGGCCTCCAGGCAGGGGGCGGCCCGGTCGGGGTCGGGCAGGGCGATGCGCAGCCCGGCGGGCGGGTTGTGCAGCTTGAGGGCGAAGGCCACCCGGGTGTCCCGCACGCCGAGGGTCTCCAGCCGCAGGTAGATCTGGTTGTCGCCGGCCTGCAGCGGCAGGTCCAGCTCGGCCCGGCGGATGGGCTTGTAGCAGGGCAGGTCGATGCCCCCGGCCCGCCGGCCGTTGACCCACAGGTCCACGGCGTCGTAGCTCCACAGGGTGGCATGCAGGGTGCAGGGGGCGGCGGCCCGCAGGCCGGTGACGGCGTGCATCTCCACCTGATGGAGGGTATTATAAAAGTAGGAATCGTCCAGATAGATGTTGCCGTGGCTGTAGTAGAACCGCCAGGGTTCGCCCAGCGGGCTGGGGCCCCCCAGGGTCACGGCGTCCGGGGCGGGCGGGGTGAAGGGGGCGTGGCGGGCGGCCGCGGCGCGCATCTTTTTTTCCAGCCGCAGCTGGTTTTCGTCCCGGGCGTCGCAGGCAAAGTCGGTGGTGTGGCGGCCGGTGTAGTAAAAACAGGTGAGAAAGCCGGAATCCGGCAGGTTGGTTTCCATCATTGTCATAAACCTCATTCCGCCGCCGGCCGGGGTTCCAGCCGGAAGGCAAAGGTGAACTGTTTTTCTTCAAAGCGGTAGCAGTCGGGCAGGGTGGTGCAGCAGCTTTCCGACCCGATGCCGTGCTGGCGGTAGTCCAGGTAGACCTCGGTGCGCCCGCCGGGGAAGATCGCGTCGCTGTGGTCGGCGGCGGTCAGGTCTTCCACCGAATAGGGGGTGGCGGTGCAGCTGAATTCCGGCAGGCCCCGGATGCCCAGCGTGCCCGCCGGGCCGGTGAGCCGGGCCCAGCGGCAGCCCATGTGGGCGGAGTTTTCCTGCGGGCGGATGTAGTCCACGAACTGGTCGGCCACCCGGCTTTCGAAGACGCCCCGCCAGCTGGCCTGGTGCTTGTCCGCATAGCTTTCGAAGGGGCCGTAGCCGAAATAGGCCAGCTTGTCAAAGGCCGGGTCCAGCGCAAAGTGGACGCCGAACCGGGGCAGCGCGGTGTGCAGCGGCGCCGCCTGCACCCTGGCCCGGAAGGTCAGGGCGCCGTCCGGCGCGACGGTGACGGTCTGGGCGATGCGGCAGACCGGGCGGTAAACCTCGCTGCCCAGCGACAGGTCGGCGGTGACCGTGACCCCGCCGGGGCCAGGAGTTGCCGCCGCCCGGTAGCACTTGGGGCGCAGGCGGGTCAGGCCCATCTTCTCCCATTGTAGACGGACCAGCATGTCGTTGTCAATGGGGGCGCGGTACAAACAGTACTGCATCCCCCCGGCGAACCAGCTGCGGCCGCCGGCCTGCAGCGCCACCGGCAGGCCGGTGCGGTCCAGCACCCAGGCCCAGCCGTCCCCTTCCACCTGCCAGCCGCCGGTTTCCAGCGCCCGGCAGCGGGGCGCCGGGGCGGCCGGGTCGGGGGCGGGTTCGGGGGCCGGGGCGGCCGGGGCCAGGGGGATCTGCTGGCAGCCCAGCACGTCGGGGTCGTCCACCGCGCCGTAGTTGGCCGGGGCGCCGGCGCGCACCGCCAGGAACCGGATGTCGGTACCGGGGGCGGGGTGTTCGCAGCCGGGCAGGGTGACCAGCACGCTGCCGTGGGGCGGGATGTCGGTGGGGATCTCCCCCCGGTCGGCCACCACCCCGTCCACCGTGCGCTCGTACCAGCAGCGGAAGAGCCGGTCCGAGGGGGTGAAGTCGGTCATGTTCCACAGCCGGAAGGCCCCTTCGGGGGTGCGCTCCACCCGCAGCGGGCGGTAGACGTTCTTCATCTCAAAAACGCCGGGCTTGGGGGCGCGGTCGGGGGCCACCAGCCCGTCGATGCAGTAGTTGCCGTCGTGGACCGCCTCGCCGTGGTCGCCGCCGTAGGTGTAACGGGGCCTGCCGCCATGGCCCTGGCCTTCCCGCAGGCCGTGGTCGCACCATTCCCAGACACAGCCGCCCAGGTAGTGGGGGTCCTGATAGAAGATCCGCCAGTAATCCTCCAGGTCGCCGGGGCCGTTGCCCATGGCGTGGGCGTATTCGCAGAGGAAGAGGGGCCGGCGGGCGTCCTCCCGCCCCAGGTAGAGGCGGCAGTCCTCCAGCGATTCGTACATCCGGCTCATCACGTCGCAGACATCCTCGGCGGTGCCGCCGGGCAGCTGCAGCCAGCTCTGCTCATAGTGCAGGGCGCGGGTGGGGTCGAACCGCTTGACCCAGCGGCCGGCGTCCCGCATGGCTTCGCTGTAACCGGACTCGTTGCCAAGGCTCCACATCAGCACGCAGGGGCGGTTGAGGTCCCGGCGGACCAGCCGCTCCACCCGGTCCCGGATGGCCGGGGCGAACCCCGGGTGGCTGACCACATAGGCCAGGCCCTGCTTGTTCTGCTTGCCGTCGATGAACAGCCCGTAGCCGTCGTTGCTGCCGTGGCTTTCCAGGTCGGCTTCGTCGATGAGGTAGAAGCCGTACCGGTCGCAGAGCTGCAGGAACTCCGGGCTGTTGGGGTAGTGGGAGGTGCGGATGGCGTTGACGTTGTACTGCTTCATCAGCCGCAGGTCCTGTTCCATCTCGGCCCGGGTGACGGCGGCGCCGCCGGTGGGGGAAAAGTCGTGCCGGTTGACCCCCCGCAGCTTGATGGCCACCCCGTTGTACCGCAGCACCCCGTCCCGGATCTCCAGGCGGCGGAAGCCCACCTCCTCCCCCACCGTCTCGCCGGCGGCGGTGAGGGTCAGCCGGTAGAGGTCGGGGGTCTCGGCGGTCCAGGGGCGGGGGGCTTCCACCGGGATGGTGAGGGGGGCGCCCTCCTCAAAGGGCAGGCTGGCCAGCAGCGCGCCGTCCGGGTCCCGCAGTTCGGCGGTGCCGGTGCAGGGGTCGCCGGCGTGGCCGGGGGCGTTGTCCCAGCTCAGCTGCAGGGTGCCGGCGCCGTCCGGCTCCAGCCGGGCGGTCAGCCGGTAGCCGGTCAGGCCGGCGGCGGGGCGGTCCAGCAGGTAGACATCCCGGAAAATGCCGGAAAGCCGCCACTTGTCCTGGCATTCCAGGTAGCTGCCGTCGCACCACTGCAGCACCGCCGCCGTGAGGGTGTTCTCCCCCGGGCGGAGAAAATCGGTGATGTCGAAGGCGGCGGGGCTGTGGCTGACCTGGCTGTAGCCGGCGAAGGCGTCGTTCACATACAGGTAGAAGCAGCTGTCCACCCCTTCCAGCACAAGGTGCAGCCGGCGGCCGGGGCGGGGCCGGGCGGTGAACCGCCGGTGGTAGACGCCGGTGGGGTTTTCGTCCGGCACAAAGGGCGGGTCAAAGGGGAAGGGATAGCGGAAGTTCAGGTACTGGGGGGCGCCGTACCCCTGCAGCTGCCAGCAGGATGGCACCGGGATGCGGGCCCCTTCGCCGGCGGCGAAGACCTGCCGCAGCCGAGGCCAGTCGGCCGCGGCGGCCCGGGGGCTTGGGTAATAGGCGAACTGCCATTCGCCGTTGAGGGAGGTGAAGCGGGCGGAAGTTTCCCGCGGGGCAAAGGGGTCCTGGCCGGGGGCGAAGGGGATGAAGTAGTTGGCCGGCGGCAGGGCGCCCAGCTGCAGCACCGAGAAATCCTCGTGGCAGCGCTTTTCGATCAGTTCTTGCATAAGGGGTCTCCTCTGTTGTTGGGCCGGGCGGGTGGCCCGGCACAGGGCGGCGGCGGGGGTGCGGGGCCACGCCCCTGCCCCCCGCCGCCGGGTTTATTGCAGATCTTGGAGGTTTACGGCAAAGGAAAGGATCTCGAAGGGCCGGTAGGCCAGCCGGGCGGTGGGTTCACCCTCGGCGTCTTCCAGCAGGTTGACCGGCTGCACCGGCGTGTGCAGGGCCAGGGCGCCGCGGCGGCCGTCGCACTCGGCCAGGCGGACCACCACCCGGCGGCCGTCCTCGGCGGGTTTGATGGCCTGCAGCACCAGCCGGTCGCCAGCGGCGGCCAGGTCGTCCAGCAGCGCCTGCAGCCCGGCGGGGCGGGCGGCGGGCAGGGCGGGGCGGGTCAGCGGCTGGTTGAGCTCCAGCGCCTTGCGGTTGATGCCGGCGGCCACAAAGTCCCCGGCATGGGGCAGGATCTGGTAGCAGAAGAGGTGGCGGCCCCGGTCGGCGGTGATGTCCGGCCGCATGGTGGCCCGCAGCAGGCTGAGGGTGATGTGGTTGCCCCCCACCCCGACGCCGTACAGCCCCTGGTTGAGGAAGGCCACGCCGGCGCCGGTCTCGCCCAGGTCGCACCATTTGTGGCTGCAGACTTCGAACCGGGCCTGCTGCCAGCTGGTGTTGCGGTGGGTCTCCCGCCGGATGAAGCCGGCGGAGGTATCGCAGACCAGCTCCCGGGTGAGGACGTTGACCCCGAACTCGGCCTTGGCCAGCTTGTGGGTCTCCTGCCAGTCCACCTGGTTTTCCACCTCGATGAGCCGGTCGGCGGCGAACAGCCGGATGATGCGGGTCCAGCGGCTCTTTTTGGTGGCGACGGTGGCCGCGAACTCGGCCATCCGGTCGTCGGCGCGCAGCAGGGCCAGCGGGGCGGTGATTTGCAGGGTCAGCTCCTTGTCCTTGTAGTTGGGCAGGATGTCCCAGGCGTCGTAGGTGCCGGGCAGGTCCTGGTAGATGTGCAGCCGGTTCCAGACGCCGTCCACCCATTCCCGGTCCAGCGCCTTGTCATAGACGCTGAGCAGGCTGCCGTCCTCATCAAACTGCAGGCGGTAGACCGGGGTCTCCACCCGCAGGCCGTCCTGAACGAGCCAGCCGGGGCAGGCGGGCAGGTCGGGCAGGGTCTCGGCGGCGGCGAAGGCTTCCAGCTCAGGGCGGACGAACCGGCCGGCCACGCCGCAGCGGGTATCCGGGCCGCCCTCCTCCGCCACAAAGACCGGCAGGCTGCGGCGGAAGTTGAGGGTGTTGAACCACCGGCCGCCGGCGCCCCGCAGCGCCGCCAGCGCCTGTTCCACCGCGGCATAGTCGGCCATGGCGTCCTCAAACACCGGGTGGATGTGGCTGCCGGGCAGGATGTCGTGGAACTGGTTGACCAGGAACTTCTTGTAGGTATCCCGGAATCCGTCGGCGTCGAAGGCTTCGCCGGCGGCGATGCGCAGCACCCCCAGCAGCTCGGCGTCCCGCAGCGCGAACTCCAGCGCCCGGTTGGCCCGCTTGAGGGCCGCCTTGGTGGTGAAGGTGCCCCGGTGCATCTCCAGGTAGAGCTCCCCGTCCCAGACTTCCAGCTTGTCGTTGTCCTTGAGGTTGCGGTCCAGGAATTCCTGCCCGCCCATCTGCTCGGTCTTGGGCATCACCGAAAGTTTGCCGAACCGGTGCATCAGTTCGATCATCTCCTCGGTGGCGCCGGAGCCGCCGTCCCCGTAGCCGAACATCGACAGGGTCTGGCCGCCGGTCTCCTTGTCCTGGTAGGCTTCCCAGTTTTCCTGGATCTGGCTGGGCATGTTCCAGGTGATGAAGTGGGTGGGCGGCACGCTGGCGTAGACCTCGGTGCCGTCGATGCCCCGCCAGCGGAAGTTGTTGTGGGGGAAGCGGTTGGTGTCGTTCCAGGTGGACATCTTGTTGGAGACAAAGAAGTCCACCCCGCCTTTTTTGAGGATCTGGGGCAGAATCCAGCTGTTGCCGAAGACATCCGGCAGCCAGGCGTTGCGGATGGTCCGCCCGAAGGTTTTGCGGAAATACTGCTGGCCGTAAAGCAGCTGCCGGGCCAGGCTTTCGGCGGCGGGGATGTTGCAGTCCGGCTCCACATACATCGCCCCCACCGGCTCGAACTGGCCGGCGGCCACCTTCTCCTTGAGTTCGGCAAAGAGGTCGGGGTGGTATTTTTCCAGCAGTTCATAGGTATACGCCTGGGTGTGGGTGTACTTGAAGTCGGGGTAGCGGTCCATCAGCCGCAGCTGGATCAGCACGGTGCGGGCGTTCTTTTCCACCGTGTGGATCCGCCGCCAGTAGTAGGCCAGGTCCAGGTGGGAATGCCCCACCAGCGCCACGTTGCCGGTGCCCTTGAAGTCGTCGTTGGCGTAGATCACATCCGCAATATAGCGGGTGGCCGCCTTCACCTGGGCCAGGAAGGCCGCTTCCTCCTCCCCTTCGATCCGCATATCGCCGGTGGGCAGGTCCTCCGCCGCCCGCAGCGCGTCAAAGTCGATGAGGTCCAGCGCCCTGGACAGTTCCCGGTTGAGGAACTTGCGGTAATCCTCGTTGAAATAGCTGCTTTTGGCCACGTCCAGCAGCAGCTGCAGGTCGTAGAACAGGTCCAGCACCTCATGCCGGATGGTGGCGATGTACAGCCCCTGGAAGGTCTGGCGGCAGCCCCGCAGCGCCATGGCGTCGGGGTTGCGCTCGTCGTCCGGCTTGGAGCGGTTGTACCCTTCCATCTCGATGTCCAGCTCGTCGCTGTCGATGTAGGGGCTCAGCAGGGTGCGGTCCCGGTTGGGGTCCAGCCCGCCCAGGTAGCGGCCGTTGACCTTGATGAGCACCTCGGCGGCGGTCCACAGGCTCAGCCAGAGTTCCCTGCCCCTGAGTTCGGGCGGGATGGTGGCCTTCGCCTTGAAAAAGACCGTGCCGTCGGGGGTGTAGTACACCTCCCCCCGGCGCAGCGGGCGCCAGTCCCCGGGGGCGTAGTCGAACTCGTTTTCCGCCACCTGCCTCGCGTCCCGGATGCGGATGTCGGTGATCTCATACTTTTGGGCGTAGATGGCCCGCTTGAGCCAGTTGAACCGCAGGTCGGTATACTCTTCCGGCCGCATGCTGCGGCGGATCACCTGCACAAATGCCATGGTCCTTCACCTTGCCTTTCTTTAGACGGTATCCCAGAAAAAGGGTTTGCGGCGGACAAATTCGATCCGGATCTCCCGGCCTAAATCCCGGCGGACCTCGGCGCAGACCCAGTCCATGCAGTCGCTGGCGATGCTGCATTTGGAGCATTCGCCCTGCAGCTGCACCTTGACGGCGTCGCCGTCCACGGCCAGCACGTCCAGCCAGCCGCCGTCCCCCTGGATCTTGGGGGCCACGACCTCGGTGAGATAGTCTTTCAGTTCCATACATGCCTCCTTTGGGTGGCGGCCCGGGCGGGGGTGCGCCGGGCCGGGGCTTGCAAAACAGAAGGCCGGGCCGCCCCGGTCGCCACTGGGGCGGTGGGACAGCCCGGCCGCAGGCCCCGCCGGGGGCCCGGCGGGGGCAGTTGGGGGTGGGATCAGCCCTTCACGGCACCGCCGGTCAGGCCGTCGATGAAGTAACGGCTGGCCACGATGTAGATGAGCAGGATCGGGATGATGGCGATGACCGCGCCGGCAAACATGATGTTCCAGGCGGCGGCGCCGTCGCCGGAGTTTTTGAGCATGTTGACCCCGACGGTCAAGGGCCGCTTGGAGGGGTCGGTCATGGTAAAGACCAGCGGCATGATGTACTCGTTCCAGCCGCCGCGGAAGGAGAGCAGCGCCACCGTGGCCAGCATCGGGCGCATCAGCGGCAGGATGATCTTGTAGAAGGTCTGGAAGAAGGTGCAGCCGTCGATGGTGGCGGCTTCGTCCAGTTCCTTGGGGATGCTCTTCATGTAGGAGGTCAGCAGGAAGATGAAGGTGGCCTGCTGGCCCGCCGCACTGATGAAGATGACGCTGAACAGCGAGGTGTTCAGGTGCAGGTCGATGGCCAGTTCAAACAGCGGGCGCAGCGACACCGAGCCCACGTTGATGAACATGAAGGCGGTGAAGGTGGCGTAGATCAGCTTGAGGATCTTGTTGCTGCGCCGGCCCAGCACATACCCGGCCATGGAGGTGGCGAAGAGGGACAGGATCATGACCCCCACCGCGATGAACACCGAGTTCATGGTGTAGACGCTGAAGTCGGCCTGCTGCCAGGCTTCCACATAGTTTTCGATGCTCCAGACCTTGGGGAACATGTTGACGCCGCCCACCAGCAGTTCGGCGTTTTCTTTGAAGGAGCCGAACAGAACATACAGCACCGGGTAGAGGGTCAGGGCGGCGACGATGAGCATGAAGACGAAGAGCACGCCCCGGGCGATGCGGCTGCCGGTGGACAGCACGGCGCCGGAGGAACCCTTTGCAGCTTTTGCGTGAGCCATTGTTGTACCTCCCTTACATCACATCGTCCAGCTTGCGGGCGATCAGCATGTAGATGCCGGTCACGATGCCGACGATGACCGCCGCCATCAGGCTGAGCACGCAGGCGTAGCCGATGGACGGATTGTTGGAGTTGGAGCCGAACAGCAGCCGGTAAATGTACAGGAACATGACCATGGTGCGGTTGTCCGGCCCGCCGTTGGTCAGGACCATGATGGACTCATAATCCTTGAAGGCGGTGGTGATGGCCAGCATCAGGATGGTTTTGAGCATCGGGCTGAGCATCGGCAGGGTGATGTGGAAGAAGGTGTGCAGCCCGCTGGAGCCGTCGATCATGGCGGACTCGTACACGTCGCCGGGCACGCTGGAAAGGCCGGACATGAAGTAGATCATGTAGTTGCCGAAGCCGCCCCAGATGGCCAGGATCAGCACGCTCCACATGGCCACCCCCGAATCACCCAGCCAGTTGATGTTCTGGCTGATGATGCCGGTGGCCCGCAGCACCGCGTTGAGCACGCCGTTGTACGCCGCAAAGATGAAGCTGAACACCAATGCCGAGATGGCGCTGGAGATGATGGTGGGCATGAAGTAGATGACCCGGAAGATGCCGGAGCCCTTGATCTTCTGCTGCATGAGCACGGCCATGATCAGGGCCAGCGGCAGAATGAAGATCAGCTTGAGGATGGCGTACTCGAAGGTATGCCCCACGCTGCCCCAGAAGGCGGCGTCCTGGAACATGCGCTCGAAGTTGCGCATCCCGCTGAAGTAGGCGGTCATGCCGTTGTATTCGTAGCAGATATACCGGAAGACCCAGATGAACGGGTAGATGGAACAGACTACCAGCATCAGGACCGCCGGGGCCATCATCAGCGCGACGGAAAGCCCGTCGTGGGTCTTGATGTGCCCGGTCGATTTGGCCGGTGCGGACGCTTTCATGAAGAATTCCCCCTTGCTTTTTGTCATACGGTGTCGGGGCGGCCAAAGCGGGGACCCGCTTAAAAAGTGTCCTCCCGCACGGGGGACCCGTGCGGGAGGACACCGTTTTCCTTTGGGAACTGAAGGCTTGGTTCACGAGCCGTTCAGCGGCATCCATGGGGCGGCGGCGGTGCCGGGCCCCGGGCTGCGGGTCGCCTTATTCGGCCGAATAGGTGACGGTGCCGGCGCTGGGATGGGCGGGGTCATAGTCCTCGATGATGACCCGCTGGGTGCTGCCGGCTTCCAGCGCACGCTCCAGGGCGTCGTTGTAGCGGGTGTTCAGGTCCTCAATGGCCTCGTCGGCGCTGACATTGCCCAGGATGGCGTTCCACAGGGTCTGGCCGTAGTCGTCGCCGTCCACGGTGACCGTCGGCGGGGTGGGGAAGACGTCCTCATAGTCCTGCAGGGCGAAGTCCGCCAGACGGCCGGTGAGGGAGGAGTCGATCCGCTCGGACATGTAGTTGGAGACGGGCAGGGTGTAGCCGCCCTCCAGGTAACCCTTCATGAAGTCCTCGCTGGAGAAGTACTTGATGACCTCCCAGGCCTGGTCCTTGCAGTCGGAGTTGGTGAGCATCGCAAAGCCGAAGTTCGGGGTCATTTCCAGCGCGCCGGTGACCTCGCCGGTGATGGTGGGCAGCTCGGCCACGCCCCACTCAAAGCTCTCGATGGGGAACTGGTCGGTGAAGACGCCGGCTTCCTGGGAAGCGTTGCCCCAGATGGCGAAGGCGCCCTGGGCGAACAGCGCACGGGAGTTGTCCACGCCCTGGGTCTCGGAACCGGGCAGGACCGAGCCGTCGGTGTAGAACTTGGCGGCGGCTTCGATGACCGGCTTCCAGCTGGAGAAGTCGTAGGTGCCGGTGGTGTAGTCATAGCCACGGTAGGTGGCGCCGCTCATGGTGGCGACGCCTTCCAGCCAGCGGCTCAGCGGGCTGGAGGAGGTGAAGCCCACGCCGTAGGTGGTGCCGCCGCCGTTGGCGGTGACCGCCGCGGCCGCTTCCACCAGGCCGTCCAGCGTGTTGGGGACCGAGTCATAGCCGGCGGCGGAGAGCAGGTCCACGTTGTACTCGATGCGGGTGCCGGAGCGCACGCCGTTGGGCACCCAGTAGATCTGGTCGCCGATGGAGTTCAGCCCCTCATACATGTGGTCGTACACTTCGGTGACGGTCTGGAAGTCGGTGTCGGCGTCGATCCAGGGGGACAGGCTCTCGAACATGCCGCCGTTGACATAGTCGGACAGGAACATGTTATCCGACGCCGCGATGGTGATGATGTCCGGCGCGGTGTTGGCCTGGAAGGCCAGCTGGATGGAGTTGGCCCAGTCGTCGGTCATGATGGTGTACTCGATCTGGATGTCGTCATGGCTGGCGTTGAACTCGTCGATCATCTGGGTCATGTAGGTCTCGTCGTGGCGGTTGTTGGACCAGACTTCCACGACGGTGGCCCCGCCCGAAGCGGCGGAGCTGTCGGTGGAGGCCGCTTCGCCGGTGGCGTCGCCGGAGGCGGCGGTGGAGGAACCGGAGCTGCCGCAGGCGGCCAGCATGCTGGCAGCCATGGCGACCGCGGTCACTTTGGCCAGGGTGCGCTTGTTTGCAAGTTTCATGTGCAGGTGTCTCCTTTCTGGATAACGGGTTGGCGGAAGTCCCTCCCCCGCCGTTGCAGCGCCGCTGCTTCCGGCGCCGCTTGCTGTATTCAATGTAACCGTTTTTACAGGTTTTTGACAGGACCTTTTTCATCGGAAGTGTAACATTTCCCAATAAAAACGGTCAAAAAGCCCCTTTTTGCACAACCATCCCAGATAGGATTTGTATGCTTTGCACAAGGGTCGGTTTGCAAAAGGAATTTTGTTATGGTATCATGGCGCTGGGATCGGGGGCCGGGCCCCCATCGGTATGGGAAAGATGTAAATAGGATGTAAATAGATACAAAGGGAGGCAGCGCATGAATCAGAAGGTCACCGTCCTGATCGCGGACGACGAGCGGAGCATCCGCACCGGGCTCAAGGCCCTGGTGGAGCGGATGCTGGAACAGGCGCTGGTGATCGGCTGCGCCGCCACCGGCACCCAGGCCATGGACATTTTGAACCGGTACAAGCCGGACATTGCGATCCTGGACATCAACATGCCCGAACTGGACGGGCTGGAGGTGATCCGCCGGGCCAGCGAACAGAACCTGCCCACCCGCTTCCTGATCCTGAGCGGGTATGAGGAGTTCGCCTACGCCCAGAAGGCCATCCGCTACGGGGTGAAGAGCTACTTCCTCAAACCCCTGGACACCGAGGAGTTCCGCGCCGCACTGCTGCAGCAGTGCCAGGAGGTGCTGGCCAGCCGGCAGACCGCCCCGGCCGACCTGTCCCAGCTGTCCCGGCTGGTGGAAAGTTCCCGGGTGCTGTTTCTGAACCGGCTGCTGCACAGCCGGGGCGGGCTGGGGGCCGCCGCCATGGAAAGCCTGCCCCTGAAGGTGCGCAACGGCCCCAACTGCGTGGCCCTTTTTCTGCTGGACCCGGGGGACGCGACCCCCGCCGCCCTGCTGCGGGAGGTGGTGGCCCCGGCCTTTCTGGGTCTGCCGGCCGAGTGCTGGCTGCATGAGGACGACCAGCTGGTGGTGCTGATGGACCTGCCCGCCGGCGCCTGCGCCTGCCCCGAGGAGCTGCGCGCCAGGCTGATCGGCTGCGCCGCCGAGATGCGCCGCCGGGGCACACGGGTGCAGGTGGGGCTGGGGGACCCGGTGGCCGACTGGGGCGAGACCCGCCACAGCTTCGCCCTGGCCCAGGAGGCGCTGACCTACCGGATCTACAGCCCGGAGGTGGAGATCTACGATTCCTCGCTGATCGCCTCCCAGCGGTCGGCCTTTTCCCGGGACAGCATCGACTTTGCCCCCCTGATCGACGCGATCCTGGAACATGACGAGGAGGGCATCCGCACCTACTGCGACGCCTTTTTCCAGGCGCTGCTCTACATCCAGATGCCCCCGCCCAGCTTTGTGGTGGGCATGTGCATGTACCTGGTGCTCAACACCCAGAAGCGCATCCAGGAACGCCAGCCCGAGCGGCCCCCCGAGATCAGCTTTTCCTATGAGGAGCTGAACAATTACGAAAGCCTGGAGGGGATGCGCCGCTGGCTGTGCGACTTTTTCACCCGGTACAGCCAGCTGCTCAAGGACAGCGACGCCAGCGAAAACCGGATCATCCGCACCGCCAAGGACTATATCCGGGACAACCTGAGCCGCAACCTGAAAGCCAAGGACGTGGCCGCCCAGGTGAACCTGAGCGAAGGCTACTTCACCATCTATTTCAAGGAGAAGACCGGCGTCAATTTCCGGGATTACCTGCTGGGCGCCCGCATCGACCAGGCCAAGCGGCTGCTGCGCAGCGGCGCCGCCAACATCAGCGAGGTGGCCTACCGCACCGGCTACCAGGACTACCGCAGCTTTTCCCGGGCGTTCAAGCACGAGACCGGCATGACCCCCTCCGAGTACCAGAACCAGTGCCGGCAGGAGGACAAACCCGCGGCCCCTTAATGCTTGATCTACGTCAACTCACTGCCCTTCTCCCCCGCCCCCCGGCGGGCGGGCCTCTTCCCTTTTGCCGGAAACCGGAGGCATTATGAAAAAACTGCTGACCCTTTTCCGCAGCCGCCTGACCCTGCGGCTGTGGCTGACCCTGGTGGTGCCGATCCTGGGCATCTCGCTGTGCATTTTGCTGGCCGCCGGGCTGTTTTTTGACGGGTACCTGATGGACCAGTCCCTGGCCGACGCCCAGGTGCAGACCGAGGACGCGGCGGACAGCTTTTCCCGCAGTTTCCGGGAACTGCGGGAGCGGATGGTGCGCAAGATCTCCTCGGCGGATTTCCGGGCGAAGGTGCTGGCCGCCGCCCGGGCCGACGAGGAAGGCTACACCCAGGCCAACAACGATCTGCAGCAGGACCTGTCCGAGTTTGCCCAGATGAGCGGCATGGCCCGGGGGGCGCTGCTGGTGGGCACCGGCCGGCTGGGCGGGGTGCCCCAGGTCTTTTATTCCTACGAGGACAGCCGCCGGGACCAGGCCTGGGCGATGCTGGACTTTGACCTGTCGGGGGTGAGCGGCATCACCCTGCTGCCCGCCGCCCCCCTGCCCGGCGAGGATGGGGACGAGGTGCTGACCCTGGTGGTGCCGCTGTATTTCAACACCACCAGCCTGCTGCTGGTGCGGGGCGACCCGGCCGAAGCCGACGCGGTGCTGTACGTCTTTCTGGACGCGGCGGCGGTGACCGAGTACCTGAACCTGTACTGCGAGGACGCCTACCGGGGCACCCTGTACCTGGCCAACGAGGCCGGCGAACCCCTGAGCCTGACCGCCGACGCCGAATGGGCGGACGCCGCCGACCCCACCGCCGAGCCGCTGAAAAAGCAGCTGAGCCAGACCATCGAAGCCCGGCAGGACTGGCTGCCCTACGGCGACCTGACGGTGTATGTGGAGCCCATCAGCAGCTGGGACGGGCTGTACCTGGTGAACCTGCTGCCCCGGGAACAGCTGCTCACCTGGCGGGACACCATCTACCAGCTGCTCTTGCTGATCTCGGTGTCCGCCGTGGCGGCGGTGACGCTGGCCTGCGGGGTCATCTCCTCGCTGACCACCCACCCGCTGCGCACCCTGATGCAGACCGTCCGCCGGATCGAACAGAACCGGTACGACGGCGCCCTGGCCTTCCCCGGCCGGGCGGACGAGATCGGCCAGCTGGACCGGGCGCTGTGCGGGATGGAACAGACCATCCAGCAGCAGATGGAGGACATCCGCCGCACCGAGCAGGAGAAGTTCGCCGCCCGGATGCAGCTGCTCACCGAGCAGATCAACCCCCACTTCCTGTACAACACGCTGGAGTTCATCAACATGGAGGTGCTCACCGGCCGGCCGGAGAACGCCAGCCACATGATCGCCTCGCTGGGGGAATACTGCCGCATCAGCCTGGCCTACGGCGACAACGAGCACACCATCCGCCGGGAGCTGGACCAGGTGCAGGCTTATGCGGACATCATGAGCTGCCGGTTCAGCCATGATGTGGAGCTGCTGACCAACGTCCCCAAGTCGCTGCAGGAAAAACTGCTGCCCAAATGCACGCTGCAGCCGCTGGTGGAAAACAGCCTGCGCCACGGGTTCGGCTTGTCCGACGGCGGGGTGCCCTTCCCGCCCAAGATCGAGATCACCTTTGCCCTGCAGGGGGAGGATATGGTCATCACGGTGACCGACAACGGCCAGGGCATCGACATTCCCCGGGCGGAAAAGATCCTGCGGGAAGGCCGGGGCAAAAACGAGGACCGGCACATCGGGCTGCACAACATCTACGAGCGGCTGCGGGCCTTTTACGGCCGGGCGGAGTTCCGGTTTTCCTCCGTCCCCTACTTCGAAAACACCGTCGAGATCCGCCTGCCCGCCCGGTTTTTCACCGACCCGGACCCCGCCGACCCCGACCTGCCCGCCGCAAAAACTTGAACATTTGTCCAGTAACCTAAACCGTCGCCCATCGACAAACCGTCCCCCGGGCGTTTACAGTAACAGTATTCCGGCCGCGGCCGGATGCAACCGGAACCCCGGCGCACTGCGCCGTCAACCCTTTACAAACCTCATCGGGAAAGGAGTCCGACTTATGGACAACGTTTTGAACAACCGCCAGGCCGTCATGACCGTGGACCGGGACTTTACCATCGCCCCGGTGGACCCGCGGATCTTCGGGTCCTTCATCGAACATCTGGGCCGCGCCGTCTATGACGGCATCTACTGCCCCGGCCACCCCCAGGCCGACGAACAGGGCTTCCGCAAGGATGTGATCCAGCTGGTGCGGGAGCTGAATGTGCCCATCGTCCGGTATCCGGGCGGCAACTTTGTGTCCAGCTTTGTGTGGGAGGACAGCGTCGGCCCGGTGGCCGACCGGCCCCGGCGGATCGAGCTGGCCTGGCGCAGCACCGAGACCAACGAGATCGGCATGGACGAGTTTGCCGACTGGGCCAAAAAGGCCGGCACCCAGGTGATGATGGCGGTGAACCTGGGCACCCGGGGCATCGCCGACGCCTGCAACCTGCTGGAATACTGCAACCACCCCGGCGGCGCCAAGTACAGCGACATGCGCATCCGCAACGGCCACAAGGAGCCCCACAACTTCAAGGTCTGGTGCCTGGGCAACGAGATGGACGGCCCCTGGCAGTTCGGCCACAAGACGATGGAGGAATACGGCCGCCTGGCCGCCGAGACCGCCAAGGCGATGAAGCAGATCGACCCGTCCATCGAGCTGGTGTCCTGCGGCAGCTCCAACGACCACATGCCCACCTACCCCCAGTGGGAGGCCACCACCCTGGAGCATACCTACGACTATGTGGACTATGTCTCGATGCACCAGTACTACGGCAACGAGCGCAACGACACCCAGGACTACCTGGCCTGCAGCGACGACATGGACCGGTTCATCCACACCGACGAGGTGACGCTGGACTTTGTGCAGGCCAAAAAGCGGGGCAAAAAGCAGATCCACCTGAGCTTTGACGAGTGGAACGTCTGGTTCCACAGCAAACAGCAGGACGACGATTCCATGACCAACCGCCCCTGGCAGGTGGCGCCTTCGCTGCTGGAGGACCACTACACCTTTGAGGACGCGCTGCTGGTGGGGGAAATGCTCATCACCCTGCTGCGCCACGCCGACCGGGTGAAGATGGCCTGCCTGGCCCAGCTGGTCAACGTGATCGCCCCCATCATGACCGACAAGAACGGCGGCCCGGTGTGGCGGCAGACCATCTACTGGCCCTTCCTGCTGGCGTCCCGCTACGGCCGCGGCACCGCCATGCTGCCGCTGATCGCCTCCCCCAAGGTGGAGACCTCCCGCCATGGCGCGGTGGACGCGCTGGTGGCCGTGGCCGTCCACAACGAGGAAGCCGGCGAGCTGACCCTGTTTGCGGTGAACCGGGACCTGGGCCGGGACCTGACCCTGCGCACCGTGCTGCGGGGCTTTGAGGGCTACGCCCTGGCCGACTGGCAGGCGCTGGAATCCGACGACCTGAAGGCCGTCAACTCCGCCGAATCCCAGCCGGTGCGCCCGGTTTCCCGCACCGGCGCCGGCTTTGAGGACGGGGCCCTCTGCGCCACCCTCAAGGCGGCTTCCTTCAACGTGATCCGTCTGAAAAAGGTCTGATCCTTTCCCCGGGGCGGCCGGGCGAAGCCTGCCCCCGTTCTGATCCAGGAGGTGCGCCATGCTCTTTCCCGACGGTTTTCCCGCCGCCCCGCCCATGGGGTGGAACAGCTATGATTTTTACGACACCACCGTCACCGAGGAGGCGGTCCGGGCCAACGCCGAGGTGCTGGCCCGGGAGCTGAAACCCTACGGCTGGAGCTATGTGGTGGTGGACATCCAGTGGTACGCCAAGGACGCCGGCACCCGCCGGCAGGAGTACCAGTACATCCCCTTCGGCGACCACGCCATGGACGAGTTCGGCCGGCTGCAGCCCGACCCGGCCCGCTTCCCCTCCTCGGCCGGGGGGCGGGGGTTCGGCCCGCTGGCCGACTATGTCCACAGCCTGGGGCTGAAGTTCGGCATCCACATCATGCGGGGCATCCCCCGGGCGGCGGCCCACCGGCACCTGCCCATCCACGGCGCGGCGGGGGTCACCGCCGCCGACCTGGCCGACCCGGGCAGCATCTGCCGCTGGAACCCGGACATGTACGGCGTGCGGGCCGACCACCCCGCCGCCCAGCACTACTACGACGACCTGATCGCCCAGTACGCCGGCTGGGGGGTGGACTTCATCAAGTGCGACGACATCGCCAACACCAACGCCTACCCCCAGGACCCCTACAGCGCCGCCCATGAGGTGGAGATGCTGCACAACGCGATCCTGCGCAGCGGGCGGCCGATCGTCCTGTCCCTGTCGCCGGGGCCGGCGCTGGTGGAAAAGTCCTGGCACTATGCCCGCAACGCCAACATGTGGCGGATCACCGACGATCTGTGGGACAAATGGCCGGACGTGGCCGCGATGTTCGAGCGGTGCGAGCTCTGGTGCGACCATGTGGCCCCCGGCAGCTACCCCGACTGCGACATGCTGCCCCTGGGGCGGATCGGCCGGGGCTTCGGGCGGGAGCGGGACACCGAGCTGACCCGGGACGAGCAGCGCACCCTGGTGAGCCTGTGGTGCCTGTTCGGTTCGCCGCTGATGGTGGGCGCCGAGCTGACCCGGCTGGACGACTGGACCCGCAGCCTGCTGACCAACCGCAAGCTGCTGGCTCTGCTGGACCCCACCGCCCGCCGCTGCCAGCTGTACCGCACCGCCGAAGGGGCGGCCTGGGTCTGGGCGGGCACCGACCAAGCCGGTGCGCCGGCCCGGGTGGCGGCCCTGTTCAACCTGGCCGGCGAAGCCCGCACCATGACCGCCGACCTGGCCGAAGCCCCCTGCCTGACCGGCGCCCCCGCCCCCGCCGGGGCCGAGGAGCTCTGGGGCGAAGACCCCGCCGTTCTCTGCGGCAGCTGCCTGTGCGCCCCGGTGCCCGCCCACGGGGTGCGGATCTACAAACTGAGCTGAGCCCTGCGCCCCGCAGGACAAAAAGAGCCCGCCGTGCATCAGCACGGCGGGCTTCCTTATGATACGCTTGCAGATCCGCCGCCGGGCGGCGGCCTGTCAGGTGTTGTTCATGACCACCCGTTCGACGGTGTCGGCCACATGTTCGCAGGCGTCCATGCAGCTTTCCAGGTAGTGGTAGACCTCCCGCCAGGCGATGACCTCGATGGGGTCGGTGCAGCTTTCGTGCAGGCGGCGCATGCTGGCCAGGAACAGCCGGTCGCCCTGCTCTTCCAGGTCGTTGATCCGCACCACATGGTCGTGGAGGGTCTTGGAGTGTTTGAAGTCGGCCAGCTCCTGGGTGAGCAGCTTGACCTCCTCACAGCACTGGATCATCTTCTGGGCCATCTCCAGCGCGTCGGGGCGGATGGACTGGATGTTGTTGCAGTAGATCCGCTGCAGCACGTCCTCGATCTTGTCGATCACATCGTCGATGTTGCCCGAAAGGGTGGCGATGTCCTCCCGCTCGATGGGGGTGATGAACGCCTTGACCAGCACGCTCTGCATCTCGTGCTTTTTGGTGTCGGCGCTGTGCTCGATCTTGTGGATCTCGTCCAGCTCCTGGGTGATGTGGTCGGGGTGGAAATCCTTCATCATCGCTTCCAGCAGGTGCGCCGCCCGGCAGGCGTCGTCCGCACAGGCCGCGAAGGTGTCGAAGTAATAGGAATCCTGAACTTTTGCCATGCGTGTTCCTCCTTGGTAAAAAGCGGGTTGTTTGAAATGTTGTCAAAGCAGGTCAGGCGGCTGGTGCCCCACAGGTCGTGCGCGGCTGTTGCCCGGCTCTTATTTTAGACAGAGTGCTTTCCCTTTCGTATTTTTTAATCCGTCGCCGTCGGCGGACATGCGCCGACGACGGCGACACCGCCAGGGAAATTTCAAGCAAAATTGTGTGCGAGGAGCTTTGCTCCGAGTGCGCGGTTTTGCTTGAAATTTTGTCGAAGGGGATTCCAAAGAGGGGAAACAGACGCGTTAGGCAATTGCCGTGCGCGGCTGTTGCCCCTTTTGATTCCTCAGAAAATGGCCATGAACAGTTTCGCCATGGCGAAGCTGATGAGCCCGCAGCCCGGGAAGGTGAACACCCAGGTGAGCATCATGTCCTTGACCACGCCGAAGTTGATGGCGGACAGCCGTTTGACCGCCCCCACCCCCATGATGGCGCTGGTCTTGGTGTGGGTGGTGGACACCGGAATGCCGAACACGCTGGAGATCAGCAGGCAGGCCGCCGCCGAAAGGTCGGCAGAAAAGCCCTGGTATTTTTCCAGCTTGACCATGTCCATGCCCACCGACTTGATGATCTTTTCACCGCCGACGCTGGTGCCAAGGCCCATGACGATGGAGCACAGCACCATCAGCCAGACCGGGATGACCACCCCGCTGACACTGGACATGCCGTTGCAGAAGGCCACGCCCAAAAACAGCACGCCGATGAACTTCTGCCCGTCCTGGGCGCCGTGCATGAAGCTCATGGCGGCGGCGCCGAAGATCTGCGCGTAGCGGAAAAAGCCGTTGGCCCGCCGCCGGTCCAGCCCGGCGCATACGATGGTGAGCAGCTTGCAGATCAGCCAGCCGGACCCGAAGCCCAGCAGCAGGCTCATCACAAGGCCGTAGAGCACCTTGACCCACTCGGCCCCGTTGACGCCGGACAAGCCGTTGTGGATGGCAATGGCCGCGCCGGTCAGCCCGGCGATCAGGCTGTGGCTTTCGGATGTGGGGATGCCGAAGTAGGACGCCCCCACGCTGTACACCACGATGGAGAACAGCGCCGCACACAGCGCGATGAGGGCTTCTTGGGTGTTGCCGCCGAAATCCACCATGTTGGAGATGGTGGAGGCGACCGACGAATTGATGTGGGTCATGACCAGCACGCCGAGGAAGTTGAACCCGGCGCTGAGCAGGATGGCCGGCCGCACCCGCATACAGCGGGTGCTGATGCAGGTGGCGATGGCGTTGGGGGCGTCGGTCCAGCCGTTGACAAAGATGACCCCCAGCGTGAGCACCACAGTGATCAGCAGCACAGGGCTGCCGGCCATCTGCTGGAGAAAGTGGGACAGCGATACATCCATGGACGAGTCTCCCTTATTTTCGTTTTCTTCTTTCTTATTCTGTTTTGGCAAGGTACACAGGCCGAAGGGGGGTGGTATGCCCCCTCGGCCGGGGGCGGGGCTTTTGGTCAAACCCCGCCTTTTCTATCATACCAGAAAGAACGACAATTTACAACGAAAATTTACCTTTCTTTGACTCTTTGTTTACTCTTTGCCGGTTTTGGGTGGTTTTCTTTGACGATAGTTTTACATTTTTGGCAAAATGTTGCGCTGCGGACGCTGTCAGAATTGGCCCAGCGGGCCTACAGGCGCCGCCCACCCCGCGGGACACCCCGCACCCCTGCCGCGCCGCACACGCTGATTTTTTCTTTATTGGCCCTAGCGGGGTTTGCCTTGTAGGTTAGTTGTCGGGTTTGGCTTTGCGGCCTTCTTTTTTACAACATATCGAATTATCGTTGTTCTTTCATGACTGAAAGAACCAAAGGTCCCGCCGTTTCGATGCGGCGGCCGCCGACCAGGGGTCCGCAGGACCCCTGGACCCCCCGCAAGATTGCCTTGCGGGGCATTTTTTTACCAGCATCCGCGGCGCCCCACCGTAGACGGGGCGCCGCCCTTGGTGCATCTCCATGACTTTTACGCCGGCAGCGGACGCGCCGGCCCACCCTTGACGGGCCGGCGCACAGCGTGCATCTCCATAACCTTTACGCCCGCGCCCTCAACACAAAACCCCCGCCTTTCGGCGGGGGTTTGGGGCTATTCACGGGTCAGAAAAACAGCTGTTCCAGGGTGGTCAGGACGCCGTCTTCTTCGTTGGAGGGGCATACATGCCGGGCGGCGCGGCGGACAATGCGCATCTAGCTTTCCCCCCAGCCCGGCGCCCGGTAGGCGAACCGCCCGCCCACCAGGGTGGCCAGCACCCGCAGGCGGGGGATCTCCTGCACCGGGACGGTGAGGGGGTCCCGGTCCAGCACCGTGAAGTCGGCCAGATACCCCGGGTCCAGGCGGCCTTTTTCCTGCTCGGCAAACTCCTGCCAGGCGGAACCCTGGGTGTAGCAGGCAAGCGCCTGGCTGCGGCTGACCGCCTGTTCCGGCTGCCAGGGGTCCCCGCCCGCCAGCGGCCGGCGGGTGACGGCGCAGTACAGGTTGCGCAGCGGGTCCAGGCTTTCCACCGGGGCGTCGGTGCCGTAGCTGACATGGATGCCCCGGCGCACCGCATCCCCGAAGGCATAGCTGGTGCCGGCCAGTTCGGGCCCGCAGCGGGCGGTGACGATGGTATGGTCGTAGTCCAAAAAGATGGGCTGTACCAGCGCCCCGGCCTCCAGGGCGGCCAGCCGGTCCCACTGGTCGGGGGTGGTGACCTGGCAGTGGACCACCCCGTGGCGCAGCGGGTTGGGCGGGCCGTCCTGGGGGCGGCGGACGGCCAGAGCTTGCAGGATGGCCAGTATCTCTTCCATCGCGGCGTCGCCGATGGCATGGGCGATCACCTGCATACCGGCGGAGTCGGCCATGCTGGCCAGGGCCATGGCGGCGGGCAAAGTGATGCAGCGCAGGCCGCGGCAGCCGGGGGCGTCGGCGTAGTCCCGGCGCAGCCAGGCGGTGCGGGCGCCCAGCGACCCGTCCAGAAACAGTTTGAGGGGGCCGATCTTCCACCGGCGGCCGCCGGCGCCGGGGCGGTAGCCGGCGTCCCACAAAGCCTTCAGCTCGGCGCGGGTGTCGATGGCGCACTGCAGGGTCAGCCGCACCGGCAGGTCGCCTTCGGCTTCCAGCTGCTGCAGGGCGGCCAGAACGGTGGGCCAGTCCCGGCTGCGCACATCGCAGGTCTGGGCGCTGGTCAGGCCGTGGGCGGCGGCGTGGGCAAGCCCGGCCCGCCAGTGGTCGGCGCAGTCGGCGAGGGTCTCGGGGGGCAGCAGCCAGCGGACCAGCTCCACGGCGTTGTCCCGCAGCAGGCCGTTGGGTTCGCCGTCGGGGCCGTGGTCGATGCCGCCGCCGGGCGGGTCGGGGGTGCGGCGGGTAATGCCGGCGGCCCGCAGCGCGGCGGTGTTGCAGAGCATGATGTGCCCGCAGACCCGGTCCAACAAAAGCGGATGATCGGGGCAGAGGGTGTCCAGGTCGGCGCGGGTGGGCAGGGCGTGGGGGCCGGTGAACAGGTCCTGGTTCCAGCCGTTGCCGTACACCGCCCGGCCGGCGGGCAGGCGGCGGCTTTGCAGGAAATCGGCGCAGCGGCGGGCCAGCTCGGCGGGGCTGCGCACCCCGAACAGGTCGATGGCGTCCAGCCCCCGGCCCACGTCCAGAAGATGCAGGTGACTGTCATTGAAGCCGGGCAGCACGACCCCGCCCTGCAGGTCCACCCGGGGCAGGGCGACGGGCAGAGCGTCGGCGTCCCGGCGGGACAGCACCGCCCGCACCCGCCCGTCCCGGACCCAGACCCCGCCTGTCCCCGCCGGCAAAGTCGGGAACCGGCCGTTAACAAACAGGATTTCCCCTTTTTCCTGCATGACAGACCCTCCTTTTACATTCCTTGAAATTTGACGTTTGTTTGAAAAGCCGCGCCTGCGGCACGGTGGGGTGCGGGGTTGCCCGCGGGGTGGGCGGTTCCGGTAGGCCCGCCAGCCGATTTTGGCAGCGTGGGCGGCGGGGCGGGGTGCGGGGTGTCCTGCGGAGTGACCGCCGCCGCAAGGCCCGCTAGGCCGATAAAGAGAATTTGCAGCGTTCGCGGCGGGGTAGGGTGCGGGATGTCTCGCGGGGTGCGGGGTGCCGGTAGGCCCGCTAGCCGATTTTGGCAGCGTGGGCGGTGGGGCGGGGCGCGGGGACTCCCGCAGCGTGTGCGGTTCCGGTAGGCCCGCTAGGCCGATAAAGAAAAAAGCAACGCCCGCGGCACGGTGGGGCGCGGGGTGTCTCGCGGGGTGCGCGGTGCCGGTAGGCCCGCTAGCCAATTTTGGCAGCGTGGGCGGTGGGGCGGGGCGCGGGGTTGCCCGCGGGGTGCGCGTCGCCGCAAACGTAAAGGCCATGGAGATGCAGGTCGGGCGGCGCCCCGTCTACGGTGGGGCGCCGCGGACGGGCGTAAATATTTGGACGCAGACGAAATCTCACGGGGGGTCCAGGGGTCCTGCGGACCCCTGGTCGGCGGCCGCCGCATCGAA
>DSTFC04002__coassemble_677_pt1 | contig 41555 bp, 37 predicted proteins | sample DSTFC04002__metabat2_low_PE_032 | metagenome-assembled genome bin DSTFC04002 | reverse complement strand
AGAAATCGCCATGAAAAAGGGGCTGCTACTCAACTTTCGTTTTGCAACAGCCCCCAGGGTGAAACAGGTGGGATTCTAAAGTTTATTCTTCGAACATGTCAGCGCAGCGCCCCAGCAGCCGGGTGATGGGCAGGTGCTGCGGGCAGATCTGCTCGCACTGGCGGCAGTGGATGCAGTCGGAGGCTTTGCCGGCGCCGGCTACCGCCGCCGCATAGGCCGCAGCCGCCTCGGCCCGCTGGCCGTTGGCCAGCTGCTTGTTGGCCGCCGCGAAGATCTCGGGGATCGGGATGTTCCTGGGGCAGCCGGCCGTGCAGTAATGGCAGGCCGTGCAGGCGATGGCCGCCGAATTGCCCAGCAGGTGCTGGGCCTGCTGGATGACCTTCTGCTCCTCGTCATTGAGGGGGGCGAAGTTCCCCATTGTGGCCAGGTTGTCCTCCATCTGGGCGACGTTGGACATGCCGGACAGCACCGCCAGCACCCCGTCCAGGCTGGCGGCAAAGCGCAGCGCCCAGGAGGCATAGGAGACGCCGGGCGCCGCCGCGTCGAACAGCGCTTTCACCTCGGCGGGCGGGTCGGCCAGGGCGCCGCCCTTCACCGGCTCCATGATGACGACCGGCTTGCCGTGGCGGCGGGCGACCTCGTAGCAGGCACGGGACTGGACTTCGGGGTTTTCCCAGTCGGCGTAGTTGATCTGCAGCTGGACAAAATCCACATCCGGATGTTCGGTCAGCAGCTTGTCCAGCGTTTCCGGCTTGTCATGGAAGGAGAAACCGTAATGCCGGATGGTGCCCCGGGCTTTCTGCTCCCTCACAAAGTCCCACAGACCGTATTCGGCATACTTTTCGATGTTCGTGTCCATCAGGGCGTGGAGCAGATAGTAGTCAAAATAGCCGGCGCCGGTACGTTCCAGGCTGATCTGCAGTTCCCGGCGGGCTTCCTCGGCGCTGGCTGCCTTGCCCACATGCAGCTTGGTGGCCAGGGTGTAGCTGGTCCGCGGGTGCCGGTCCACCAGCGCCGCCTTGGCCGCCTGCTCCGACCCGTCGTAGACAAACGCCGTGTCGAAATAGGTGAAGCCGGCCGCCAGGAAGCGGTCCACCATCTCGCAGACCTGCGGCAGGTCGATCTTGTCGTCCACCTTCGGCAGGCGCATGAGCCCGAAACCGAACTTTGCTTTTGTCTGTCCGTTCATTCTTGTCATTCCCCCGTTCTTCCGCGGTATTGCGGATGTCAGCCCCATTATACAACGGCGGGCCGGACCAGGGCAAGCGCCGGGTCCGCTCAGCCGCCGAAATAGGCGGCGATCTCCTTCATACGGGCGCTCTGGGCAGTGTGGAAGGGGCAGCGCCGGTCGCAATGGCCGCAGCCGATGCAGCTGCCCGCCTTCACCCGCAGTTTGCCGTAATGGCCGGCCGCCATGGCGTCGCCGGCTTTTGCCAGGTCGTAATATTTGTTGACCAGCCCCACGTCAATGCCCGCCGGGCAGGGCTGGCAATGGTTGCAGTAGACGCAGCTGCCCCGGGCGGCGGCCGGTGTGAACCGGCCGATGACCGAGTAATCCTTCTCGGCGGCGGGGGCGTCGGCAAAGCCCAGCAGCGCCTGCAGGTCCTCCAGCCCGCGCACGCCGGGCACCACCGCCAGAACACCGGGTCGGTCCAGCGCATACTGGAGGCACTGGTAGCGGGTCATGGCGGTGTGGAAGGGCGAGGTGGCCGCATCCAGCAGTTTGCCGCCATGGAAGGGCTTCATCACCGAGATGCCGACCCCCATGGCCTCGCACCGGCGGAACAGCGCCGCCCGCTCCGAAACCGAGCCGATGCCCAGCTCGTCCCCCTGTTCCAGGTCATAGGCCGGGTTGATGGAGAACATCATCATATCCACAAGGCCGGTGTCCAGCATGCGGTTGGCCACCGACGGAGTGTGGGAGGAAAACCCGATGTGCCGCACCCGGCCCGCCGCCTTCTGCGCCTGAATGTAGTCCAGCACGCCGGCGCCGAGCAGTTCGTCCAGATCCGCGTCCTCGTCCACGCAGTGGAGGAAGCCGAAGTCCGCGTAGTCGGTGCCGAGGGTCGTGAGCTCCCATTCAAAGGTCCGGCGGATCAGGGCCAGGTCCCGGGACCAGCCGTACTCGCCTTTTTCATTGTACACCGCCCCGAAATGCAGCTGAAAGAACACCCGGTCCCGCTGCCCGGCGATGCCCCGGCCAAACGGCGCGTACACATTGCGTGCCCCGGCGCACAGGTCAAAAAAGTTGATGCCCCGGTCGATGGCGGTGCGGACTACCTGCTCGATCTCCGCGTCCGATGCCTGCTGGATGCCGCCCATTCCCAGCCCCAGCGTGCTGAATTTTTCCTGTTCGCTTCCGTGGGGAAGCTGTCTGCATTCCATTCCGATCCCCGCTTTCCGGTCATTGTTTACTGTCACTATACCGCAGCGCCGGGCACGGGGGAAGTGCCGTTTGGTTGAAAGTGCGCCAACTTTTGGGGCGTGCGCCGGCATCGTCAGCGGGGCAGGGCGGTTTTCCGCAGGGCACAGGCCAGGCGGCAGGGCGGTGTTCCGGCATATTCCGCAGCAGCGGGGCGCCGCATTTCAGGGCCGGCAGGTCCGGCCGGCACCGGGCAGATCCATGGAGACTGCAGCCTTCTCCCCTGCCTTATCTCAGTGCCCGCAGCCGCCCTGGTGGCCGCAGGCATGCCCTTCGCCGTGATGGTCCCCATGATGGTCGCAGTGGACGGCCGGGTCGAACTGCAGCGTGCCGTCCAGCAGCGCCTGGACCGCCGCATCCGCCGAGCCGTCCACCCCGCCGTACAGGCGGATGCCCGCCGCGGCCAGCGCCGCCTGGGCCCCGCCGCCGATGCCGCCGCAGATCAGGGTATCCACCCCCCAGGTCTGCAGCAGTCCGGCCAAAGCGCCGTGTCCCTGCCCGTTTGTGCCCAGCACCCGGGCTTCGGTGACGCGGCCGTCCTGCACGGTGTACAGTTTGAACTGTTCGGTGCGGCCGAAATGCTGGAAGATGCCGCCGTTTTCGTAAGCTACTGCGATTTTCATACTGCATGGTCCTTTCTGTTGTTTGTTGTGTTTCGGGGGGCGGCGCGGACCGCGGGGTCCCGCCACCGGAAAAGGCTTATAAAAAGGATAGCTGGGTCTGCCGGCAGGAGGTCATCCGGCGTTCGGTGACCCGATCCTCCGGCCCGACCGTGCCGGTCAGCAAAGCGCCGGCCGGGTCGTGCCGGGCCAGCCGGGTCTGCAGCAGCCGGGGGCTGTGGTTGGCATAGCAGTACAGGCAGCCGCCGGGGCAGGTGTCGTAGGCGCCGATGTCGATGCTCTGCACACAGCCGCAGGCCGGGCGCTGACCGGGGTCCCGGCGCAGGTCCAGCGGGCAGCCGGCCAGGCGGGAAAGCAGCGCCCCGTCGATGCAGTGCGCGTGGCCGACCCCGCAGTCGGACAGATCCAGCGCCTCGGCGCAGGTGTTGACCGCCAGGCCGAACCCCCGGGCGATCGCCGCCAGGTCCGCCGCCAGCGCCCGCTGCTGTTCCGGCCCGAAGGGCTGGAGCGTAAGCCCGGCCATATTGCGCCGGGTGTTGCGGTACTCGTCCAGAAAACTGATGATGCACTGCCGCGTATGCGGGGCCAGCTGCCGGGCCAGGCTTTCAAAGCTGCGGCGGTGGAAATCCGCCGAATAGCGGGCGCTGAGGAAGATCGGGTCATACCGCCAGATCACCCGGTCCGGGCCGATGCGGTCGGCCAGCCGCCGAAACGCCGGGATCACCCCCTCGGCCTTGGGGTGCAGCCGCGGTTCCACGTCCGGGCCGTAGGCGGTGAGGGTGAACTGAAAATAATAGGCATAGGGGTCCAGCGCCGCCAACCCGCCCAGCATCGGCGTGGGGTCCTTGGTCCACAGGACCAGCCCGTCCACCACCGCGGGGTCCAGGCTGATGCGGCTGATGCGGCGGGGGTTCATGGGGTTGCGCACGAGGACGAACCCTTCCTGCAGGCGGCGGAAAAACCAGGCGGAAAAGAACCGGGGAATGTCGGTACGCCGACTGGCGCTGATGATCACAAGAATTCCTCCTTGAGCGGGGAGTCCGCGGCGGGCCGCCTTACAGATACAGTTCCGGTTCCCGGCGCCGGGCGCACAGGGCGCCGAGTTTTTCCCCGAGAGCGGCCAACAGCGCCGCATCGACCCGGCGGGCACCGTGGGGGCAGACGGCCACACAACGCATACAGCACAGGCAGGCGTCGGCGTTCACCCGGCCGGGGTCCTGCGGGTCGATGGCGCCCACCGGGCAGCGGGCAGCGCACAGCCCGCACCGGGTACAGGCCGGGGTGGGGGCCGGCACCATCCGGCTGACCCCGCCCTTTTTGTAGGGGCGGTGGCCGGGGATCATCGGGCGGCCCCGCTCGCCGGCGTCCAGCTTGGCCCGGATCGTCTCAGCCATCTGCTGCAGCCGGGCCCGGTCGGCGGCGTCGGGGCGCCCCGCCGCGACGCTGCGGACAATGGAGTGCTCGGCCACCGCCGCCACCGCCGCCACCACCTGGAACCCTGCCTCTGCGGCGGTGTCCTCCAGCTCTGCGAGGGTGTCCTCATAGGCGCGGTTGCCGTACACGCAGACCAGCACCGCCGGGGACCCGCCCCCGTGTGCTCGACCGCCGCTGTCGGCGCCCGACCGGCGTAGGAGGGCGCGAGGATCAGGGACACGGTCTGCGGGTCCAGTGTGATCCGGTCAAAACCGGCGCCGCCGTCGGTCAGATCGATGGTGCGGCCGGCGCCGCCCCAGGCCCCGGCCAGGATCTCGGCCACCTTCCCGGTGCCGCCGGTGGGGCTGAACAGGATGGTCGTACAGTTCAAAGCAAATCCTCTCCTTGCTGTGCCGGCCGGCAAGCGGCGGACCGGCGTCCTATGGGTTAAGTGTAGCACCGGCGCGGGGGCCTGTCAAACGATGCGGCCGGGCTTTTGCGGCGCGGGTTTTGGCAGCGCGGCCGATTTGTGGTATACTGTTTTTATACGGATTTCTGACACAGACCATACAGAGCCGGGCGGCGGGCAGAGCCCCGGTGTCCGGCAGGAAAGGGGCGGCCAGCTTGCGGCGGGTGGATTTTGAAAACGGCGGCATTGTACAGAACATTCTGCAATCGGCATTTCCGATGCTGATTGCGCAGATTCTGAACCTGCTTTACAACATCGTGGACCGGGTCTACATTGCCCGCATCCCCGAGATCGGGACGGCGGCGCTGGGGGCGGTGGGGGTATGCTTCCCCGTCATCGTCATCATCACCGCCTTCAGCAACCTGTTCGGCACCGGCGGCGCACCGCTGTTCAGCATTGCCCGGGGCAGCGGCGATCAGGACAGGGCCCGGCGCATCCTGCACACCTGCTACACCCTGCTTGCCGGCTGCGCCCTGGTGCTGATGGCGGTCGGGCTGCTGTTTGCCAGGCCCATCCTTGCGCTGTTCGGCGCTTCGGACAACGCGATGCAGTACGCCCTGCCCTATATGGTCATCTACCTGCTGGGGACCCTGCCCTCGATGCTGACCACCGGGCTCAACCCCTTTGTCAACGCGCAGGGCTATGTGATGGTGGGGATGTCCAGCGTGGTGATCGGCGCGGTGGCCAACCTGGTGCTGGACCCCCTCTTCATCTTCGCCTTCGGCATGGGGGTGGCGGGGGCCGCGGCCGCCACGGTGCTGTCCCAGGTTTTGTCGGCGGTATTCCTGCTCGGCTTTCTGCACCGGCGGGCAGAGTACCGCGTGCGCCTGCTGCCTTTGCGGGACCTGCTGGCCAGGCTGGCCCTGATCCGGGACATTGTCAGCCTGGGGACCGCCGGCTTCATCATGCAGCTGACCAACAGTCTGGTGACCATCAGCTGCAACAACGTGCTGGCGGCCACCGGCGGCGACCTGTATGTGTCGGTGATGACCATTCTGTCCAGCGTGCGGCAGATGGTGGAAACGCCGCTGGCCGCCATCACCGACGGTTCCTCCCCCATCATCAGCTACAACTACGGCGCCAGGCGGCCCGAGCGGGTCAAGAAAGCCTGCCTGATCATGGGGCTGCTGGCCTTCGGCTACGCCCTGGCGATCTGGCTGGTCATTCAGCTGGCGCCGCGGGTGCTGATCGCGGTTTTCAGCAGCGACCGCACCCTGCTGGCCGACACAGTGCCCGCCATGAAGCTCTATTTTTCCACCTTCATCTTCATGCTGCTGCAGTATGTGGGGCAAACGGTGTTCAAATCGCTGAACAAGAAACGGCAGGCGGTCTTCTTCTCGCTGCTGCGCAAGGTCATCATCGTGGTGCCGCTGACCTATCTGCTGCCCTATGCCTTCGGGCTTGGCACGGACGGGGTCTTTCTGGCCGAACCGATCTCCAACGTGATCGGCGGTTGCGCCTGTTTCCTGGCGATGCTGGCCACCGTTTGGCCGGAACTCAAGGCAATGGCCGCCGACAGCGCCGCGCCCCGGTAAGGGGCGGGAACATCCCTGCGGAAAACAACTGTTTTTTCCGGTTTGAGAAGGAGCGGGACCGACCGGCTTTTCCTGCCGGCTGACCGACCCGGACAAAAACGGACCGCCGGGGCTTCGACAGAAGGCCCCGGCGGTCTTTTCTTTTGTTTGCTGTTCGTTTGGACCGAGCGGCGGCCCGCCGGTCACAGCCCGCCCCGGTCGGCGGCCAGAACGGCCAGCTCCTTGAGCCGGCGGATGGTGTGGGCGAAAAACATCTGATACCCTTCGCAGAAGATGCTGCGCCCCAGGCTGCCATCCGGGCGGACCGGGCGGTGCCGGCGGCAGCCGCCCCGGCACAGACCGTACCAGGGGCAGCGCCGGCAGGCCGGGTCCACCTGACGGGACTGGCGGACAAAGCCGATCTCCTCCCGCTTTTGGTTGATCTGCCTCAGGTCCGTCTGGTTCAGATTGCCAAGGCAGTATTCGTCCAGCACATAGAAGTCGCAGGGATAGACCGAGCCGTCGGCTTCCACCACATGCTGGCAGCCACACATGCCGCCCATCCCGCAGGCGGACGGCGGGTAGCCCAGCAGCATCTCCACATAGGTTTCGAACTGCAGGATCGAGACCGCCTTCCCCGCCTGCACGTCCCTGTACCAGAGATCGAACAACGTGTTTAGGAACCGCCCGTACGCCTTGGCCGTGAGGGAGTAGGGCTGCCGGCCGGGCGGCTGGCCCAGCGGGTCCAGACAGGGGATGAACTGCAGATAGCTTAGCCCGCTGCGCTGATAAAAGCTGTAGATCCGCTGGGCCTGGCGGGCGGTCTGGCGGTTGACCACCGTAAGGATGTTGTACTCCACCCCGCGGGCTTGAAGCAGTTCGATGGTCCGCCACACCCGGGCAAAGGTTCCCTGCCCCGCGGCATCGCGTCGGTTGTGGTCGTGGGTGTCGGCGGTGCCGTCCAGCGAAATGCCCACCAGAAAGTGATGGTCCCGGAAGAAATCGGCCCAGGCGGCGTCCAGCCCCCAGCCGTTTGTCTGGATGGCGTTGTGGACCGTTACCCCCGGCCTGGCGTAGCGGGCCTCCAGCTCCACCGCCTTTTTGTAGAAATCCAGCCCCACCAGGGTGGGTTCGCCCCCCTGGAAAGCGATGGTACACGCCCGTTCGGATTCGGCCAGCGCCGCCCGGATCACCCGTTCCAGCGTCGCTTCGCTCATAAATCCGCAGACGCCCTGCCGGCGGTGCTCCACCTCATCGCGGTAAAAGCAGTACCGGCAGCGAAGGTCGCAGGCCCCCGAAGCGGGCTTGAGTAAGATATGCACATGCTCCATCTGATCACCGTGTTTCCGGCCCGGGGCGGGTCATACGCCGTACCTTTCCCGCAGCTTCCGGGCGCCCTCGCTCCGGCCGGTGGCCTCCAGCCGTTTGAGGTACTCCTCCAGGTGGCCCTGGGTGTGGTAGGGTCCGCCCTCCCGCATCACGGTCCACAGCGGGTCGATCTGGCTGTCGGATTTGAGCATCTGCTCGTCCTGCCAGTCCAGGATCAGCTTGGCGCCCCGGGCCAGAAGTTCGGGGTGTTCCGCCTTCACGTCCCGCTGTTCATAGGGGTCGTCCTTCAGGCAGAAGAGCATTTCCCGGTCGAACAGGTGGAAGCCGTCGTGATAGGTGCGGATGTACAGCCAGTCCCCGAAGCGGGCCGAGCGCTGGCAGACATGGGCCATCTGGGAAAGGACCAGGCTGTCCCGGCCGGTGGCCTCGCCCCGGGTGATGACCGGCGCGTAGCTCTGCCCGTCCCAGTTGGCGCACCGGTCCACCCCCAGCAGATCGGCCATGGTGGGCAGCAGATCCAGGCTGTAATGGAAGGAGGATTCCACCATTCCCCTGGGCCCGCCCGGCCATTTGAGGATGAAGGGGATATGGCAGGTGGGGTAGTCGGCGGTCGCATGTTCCGAGTAGATGCCCAGTTCGCCCAGGTTCTCCCCATGGTCGGAGGTGATGATGATGGCGGTGTCCTCATACACCCCCTGCTCCTTGAGCAGGTCGATCATCTGCCCCACCAGCTGGTCGGTGTAGCTCACCCCGCAGTCATACCCGTCCAGGACCCGGCGCAGCTGCTCCATCGTTTCGGCCTTGCCCAGCGCCCGGGGGCAGGCGGGGTTGGTGTCGTCGTTGTACATGTTCAGCTCGTTGATGCAGTGGGGGCCTACATGCCGGCGGTGCAGCGCAAAGACCTGCTCATCAATCCAGGTGGGAAGGGGCTCGTTTTCAAAGGGGTTACCGAAGGAGGCCGGCGCCCGGTAGGGGGTGTGGGGGTCCCAGAAATGGACGTGCAGATACCAGTTGTCCCGGTCCTTGTTGCGGCGCAGCCAGTCCAGCGCGATGGGCAGCACCTCCTCGCCGGATTCGGCCCCGTAGCGGCCCACATTGTAACATTCGTGCAGGCCGGCGTCGAACCACCAGGAGGAATGGCGCTCGGCAAAGCTGCTGACCGAGGCGGTGTGCATCCCGGCCCGGCGGAAGATGTTGTGGAAGTTGTTGTCGTCCAGCTGGTCGGTAAAGCCCCGGTCCCGGCCGGTGCAGCGCCGGTCGCCGGCCGTGCCCCCATGGCCGACGGCGCCGTTGCGGATGCCGAAGATGCCGCTGACCAGCGACGCACGGGAAGGCAGACAGGGCGCGTCGGAACAGTAATACTGGTCGAAGCGGATGCCCTCCCGGCAGATTTGGTCCATGTTGGGGGTGGTGTTGCGGGCATAGCCATAACAGCCCATGTGATCCGGGCGCAGGGTGTCGATGTCCACAAACAGGATTCTCATGACGGTCACTCCTTTGCTTGGATGTTCCTTTTCGGGTCGAACAGGTCCCCGATCCCGAGAAACGGGTGGTATGGTATCAGTTTAGCACGTTGTTTCCCGGATGGGAAGTGGTTTCCTTGCCCGCAGCTGTCCGCGCATTGCGGGCAGACGGCCGGACGCCATGCAAAACAGCCCGCACCGGGGCGCCAGGCAGGCGGCCGGTGCGGGCTGTCGGGATTTTCGGGCCGGCTTACCCGCGCACATAGGCGCGCAGGACCGTGCAGCTGTCGCCCAGCGGGCGGATCACGAAGGAGTGGAGGGACGCCGGTAGGATGAAGGTCTCGGCATAATGGACGCAGTAATCCGGGAACCGGCCGTCGGGCGAGGAGATCACGGCCCCTTCCCCGTCCACCAGGTTGCACATCTGCACGCTGCCGTTGCCCGCGAAGACATGGGGGCGTTCCAGCGTGTCCCGCCGGGTCTCGATGAATTCCCGCTCATGCAGGCCGGTGCGCTCCTCGGTAAAGCCTTCCTGCTGTTCCACCGTGTCGATCCGGTTCACAAGGTTTTCCCGGACCCAGCGGGTCGTGCGGTTCCACTGGATCACCTGTTCCCCATGGTCGATATGCACCGGGCGCGGGCGGCCGTCCAGACCGACCCGGCCCCAGTCCCACAGCTTGAAGGTGAAGATGTAGGGGGTGGCACTGATCTCCAGCACCATGGCGTTTTTGCCGGAGCAGTGGATCGTGCCGGCCGGGATCAGGAAGTGGTCGTGCTTTTTGGCCGGCCACTGGTTGACATAGCGCAGCGCGTCAAAGGTTTCGCCGGTCTTCTGGGCATGGCGCAGCGCGCCGAGCATCTCCTGGGGCGACACCCCTTCTTTCAGGCCCAGGTAGACCACGGCGTCCTCGCCGCAGTCCAGGATGTAATAGCTCTCGTCCTGGGTATAGTGCATCCCGAAGGTGTTCTGGATGGACTCGGTCAGCGGGTGGACCTGCAACGACAGGTTCTGCCCGTCCATCGTGTCCAGGAAGTCGAACCGGATGGGGAACTCATCGCCAAACCGGGCGTGTACCCGCTCCCCCAGCAGGGGATGCGGCCGGTAAAACACCACATCCACCGCCGGGAACTCCATCCGGACCGGGCCGAAGCGCAGGAAAACGCTGTTTTCCTCGGGCACGCCGTCAAAGGCCCAGGCATAGTTTTTCTGCCGGCGGTCCAGGCCGCAGACCTCCTTCATCCACTGCCCGCCCCAGACTTCGGGGGCGTAGTAGGGCACCAGGCGGAAGGGTTCCCGCGCCAGCTTTTCCAGCCCGGCGCGGAATCCCGCCCCCTCCACCATTTTGGGGCAGCCCGGGATCACGGTATCCACCACATAGGCCATGGTTTCAAACAGCCGCCTTTTGCGGCGGTCCGCCATCCGCCATTCCACAAAATAGCCGCGCTTGAACTTGCGGAGTTTTTCCTCGCCGGCGTTGTCGGTCTTCCAGTTGGCAAGACCTTTCTGGAAGCGGCACTGGATCTCCCACCGGGGCATATCAAAGTAGACAAGCGTCCCTTCCGGCATGACCAGCGAAGCCCCCGTGCCGTAGACGATCGCCGGCCCCTTGCAGGCGCGGATCTCTTGGCGCATCGCCTCGATCTTTTCGGGGTCGTACACATCCTCCAGCCGCAGGGTGTTCATCACGCCGAACACCCGGTCATCGGTCACAAACTCGGCGATGCGCCGCTGGTAGTCCTCGTCCGGCATGGCGCAGCGCTCCGCGTCGAACATCGCAAAGCCCAGCCGGCCCAGTTCTTCCACCAGTTCCTGCCGCCAGACCCCCGGGTAGAATTCGGCCGTCAGCACGCCGGTCTCCCCCGCCGCGCCGCACAGCACCCGGCGCACGGACTCCCAGCCTTCCACCGCCTGGTATCCGGGCACCTTCTTTTCGGGATACTTGTCAAAATTGCCGTAGTTCATGCTGCTGTTCCTCCTCATTGCTCCATGGCCAGGGAAAGGCTGGCCGCCCCCACCACGCCGGCCTGGTTGCCCAGCCGTGCGCAGACCGCCCGCACCGGCGCGTAGGCGTAACCGTACACGCCCTGTGCAAGACCTTCGTTCAGTGCCGGCAGGATCATATCCGCCGAAGCCGAAACGCCCCCGCCCACAACGATCAGCTGCGGGCGCAGGATGTTGGCGATGTCCACCACGCCGGCAGTCAGACAGGCAAGGAATTCTTCCACCACCGCGCAGGCCGCCGGTTCGCCGGCACGGGCCCGCTCGAACACCTCCCGGGCGGACAGGGGGATGCCGTAGGCCCTGGTCCCCCGGGCCGCGACCGCCGTGGCCGAGGCGTAGGCTTCCAGGCAGCCCCGGCGCCCGCAGTTACAGGGCGCGCCGTTCCGTTCAATGACCGCATGGCCGAAGATATACGCCAGCGAACCGTATCCGTCCGTTTCGATCCGGCCGTTGCGCACAAAGCCGCCGCCTACCCCGGTGCCGATGGTGACCATGGCCATGCGGGCGCAGCCCTGCCCGGCCCCGTGGCGCGCTTCGCCCAGCGCCGCGCACTGGGCGTCGTTGGCCAACTGCACCGGCAGGCCGAGACGGGCGCCCAGGTCCCGGGCCAGGGGGCGGTTTTCCCACCCGAAATTGTTGGAGTAGCTGACCACGCCGCCGGCGACATCAATCAGCCCCGGCGTGGCCACCCCCACCGCCTGCACCGCCGCCCGGGGCAGAAACTGCCCGGCCAGCGCGGCCATCCGCGCCACCACGGCGTCATATCCTTCTTCCTTGCGGGTGTCGCAGCTGCAGGCATGAAGGACTCTGCCATCCTCCACGAGCCCGCACTTGATCTGCGTGCCCCCGAGATCAATTCCGATGGTCTGCACAAAGATCCCTCCGGCTGATTCACATGGTTGATTTCAACTTTCATATTCATTATATCTTTATGAAAATATTTGTCAATACGTCAGCCGGCAAAAGGAGCCCCTGCCCCGGTATTCTCCCATATCACCGAAAATCGGCGGCTTTTTTGTGCGCAACTGACAAAGGCGGGCCGGGCTTTGCCGCAGCGGCAAAGCCCCGGGGGAACACCGCGCCCCTGCCCGGCCCTGTTCCCGGAACCGCGGTTGACAGCGGCGCGGGGGGCGGGGTATCATAAACACAGAGGAAAGTCCGCCAGAAGCGGCGCGCCAAGGAAAGGATGTTCTGCCGTGAGCGAAACCGTATTTGACCGCATCGCCCTGATGGAGCGGTATGCGACCAAGCAAGAGAAGGTCATCATTGAATTTCTGCGCAGCCACCCGACCAAGGATCTGCTGTTGCTGTCCATCACCGAGTTTTCGGAAAAGGCCGGGGTCGGGGATGCCACCACGCTGCGGTTCTGCCGCAAACTGGGCCTGCGCGGGTATTCCGAGTTCCGGTTCCTTTTGTCCCAGAGCGTGGACGAGCAGGACGGCGTCGCCGGCAATGCCGCCGACGAGATTTTGAACGATATGACCGGCGCGCTGCGCGCCACCCATGACCGACTCCGCCAGGGCGAGGTGGAAAAGGCGGCGGAGATGATCCTGCAGGCACGGCGCCTGTACGCCCTGGGCAGCGGCAATTCGGGGCTGGCCGCCCAGGAATTCTGCAACAAGGTACTGCGTTACGGGCTGCGCTGCGAGTTTTGGGCCGACGCCCACTTTCAGGCCATTGCAGCTTCGCTGCTGGATCAGGCGGACGCCATGCTGCTTTTTTCGGTGAGCGGCGGCACCAAGGACATGCTGGACATCGCCCGTCAGGCATCCCAGCGCGGCGTGAAGCTGGTGGTGGTGACCAACTACCTCAAGTCGCCGCTGGCCCGGTATGCCGACGCGCTGCTGGGGGTAGCCTCCAAGAGTGCGCCGCTGAACAGCGGTTCGCTGGTGTCCAAGGTATCGCAGCTGTATGTGATCGACGTGCTCAGCCGGGAGATCCGCCGCAAGATGGGCGCCGACGCCGAAAACAGCCTGAAAAAGACCGCCCTGGCGGTGATGGACAAGGAAGTCTGAGTGCGCCGGGGCGGCAGTGCGCGGCTGTTGTCTCTTGTGCAGCGCATCGATTTTCCCGACACGCTGAAACCCGCCCTTCGCCGGCTGGCCGGGAAGGGCGGGTTCGCTTTTGTTTGGCGGCGGTTTTACACCAGCATGGCCCCGGTGCCGGCCAGGATCAGCACCAGGCCGACGGCGGCCCGCCGGCTCAGCTTTTCTTTGAGGACGAGGGCGGAGAAGGCGATGGTCACCACGATGCTCAGCTTGTCGATGGGCACGACGATGCTGGCGGGGGCGTCCTGCAGGGCCCTGTAATAACACAACCAGGACAGGCCGGTGGTCATGCCGGAAAGGCCCAGAAACAGCCAGCTGCGCCGGTCGATGCCGGGCAGCTGCCGCTGTTCCCCTGTCACAAAGACCATTCCCCAGGCCATGACCAGCACCACGACGGTGCGGATCGCCGTGCCCAGGTTGGACTCGACCGTCTGCACGCCGATCTTGCCGAAGATGGAGGTCAGGCTGGCAAACAGGGCCGAGAGGATTGCCCAGACAAGCCAGCCCCGCCGCGGCGGTTCGCCGGCCCCGGCCGGCTGCCTGGCCACCATCAGCAGGGTGCCGGCGCCGATGCCCGCCACCCCCAGCAGCTGTGCGCCGGACACCGGTTCCCCCAAGAGAAGGAAGGCCAGCAGAATGGTCAGCACTGTGCTGGATTTGTCGATCGGCGCCACCTTGTTCACATCCCCCAGCTGCAGCGCCTTGAAGTAACATAGCCAGGATACCCCGGTGGACACCCCGGACAAGGCCAGAAACAGCAGCGTGTGGGCGGAGATCTGGCCGATCGTGCCCTGCGAGCCCGCCACGAACACCATCAGCCAGGAAAACGCCAGCACCACCACCGTGCGCAGCGCGGTGGCCAGGGTGGAACCCACCTGCGCGATGCCGATTTTTGCCAGCACCGCCGTGATCCCCGCGAAAAAGGCCGACCCCAGCGCAAACAAGATCCAAAACATGGCAAACGCCCTCCCCTCAAGGTTTGAACCGATCCCCCGCTTCCCAGGCTGTCCGGATGTGCCGGGGATGGGCGGGGTCCCGCTCGATTGTCTACCGCAGGCGGTTGATGCGGACCGCAACGGTGGCGTTGTCCCCCATTGCGTCGATACCCCAGACCCGCTCGTACAATGTCTCTTTGCTGAACACGATGTCCACAGCGGTATTCCCCGGCGCAGGCTTGCACATAGACGGTGATCTATGCGACGGCGTCCAACGGCTCCGGGTGGCAGGGTCGCCACAGCCAGCACCGCCGGGATCACCAACATCAGGATATTTGAAATGAACAGGCGCTTCTGAATGGTCATGGGCGTCGCCTCCTGCTACAGCATACACCCCTATTATAAACCAAGTATAAACTGAAACAATGCCCCTGCGGATTTTTATGGCGGGGTGGGGCCGGGCGTAAAGCCAAACGCCTTTGTTTCATGCGTGTCCGCCCCCAAGGCATACAAAACAGCCGCCGCAAGGAGACTTGCGGCAGCAACAGTAGTCAAAAGGTTTTGCAGGACAAAGGGGCGGCGTCAGACATACCGCACCGTTTCGCTGAGGGGTTTGCGGCGGCTGTGGTTTTCCAGCGGGCCGGCGCCCTGGGCGGCATAGCCCAGGTCCAGCAACATCAGGACTTCCTCACTGTCAGGCAGTCCGAACAGCCGGGCCGCCTCATCCGGATCGAAGCGGTTGAGCCAGCAGCTCGCCACCCCGTTCGCCGTGGCGGCCAGCATCATGTGGGTGGCCACGATGGAGGCATCCTCCCGGCCGGAATCGTACCGGCCGCCCGGGTACTGATAGGCGTCGGTCTTGTCAAAGGCGACGAGCAGCACGGTGCCGGCATGATACCGGCAGGGCGTCAGCGCGTCGATCTTGGCCAGCCCTTCCGCGCTCTGCACCACATAGATCCGCTGGATCTGCAAATTCTTCGCCGTCGGGGCCAGGCGGCCGGCTTCCAGAATGGCCTGCAGCTTGTCCTTTTCCACCGGACGCCCGTCGAAATTCTTGCAGGAATACCGATTTTTGATCACGTCAGAAAAATCCATTGGGCTTGCTCCTCTCTTGTGCGGCCGAAGATGCCGGGCAGTTCAGCCGTCTGTGGAATAAAACTCCGCCATATCCTCAAGGCGCAGGCAGGCAAGGCGGCCTTGGGGCCAGCCGGCGCCGCAGTCAATGCCGATCAGTCTTTCCCCTTTCCAGATGGACATGGGGGTTCTGCGCTGGTAATACCGGGTGGGCGTGTGGCCGAAGATCACGGTCCGGTCCTCCGGCCCGGCGTCCCACCATTCGTAGCGCATCCAGACTGAGAATTCCCGTTCGTCCCGGTATTCGGCCGCATCCTTCGCCCCCTGCGCAAACAGGGCGGCCTGCCCGCCGTGGACCAGCAGATACCGCCGGCCGCCGACGGTCACCGGGATGTTCACCGGCAGGCTGTCCAGATAGGCAAAGATTTCCTGCCGCAGCGACCGGCGCAGGTGTTTGAGGTAGCGGTGGGTCATCTCCCCGCCGTTTTCGTACCAGAGATACAGACGCTGCTCCTGCGTCCAGTGGGAAAAAGGCGCGGGCTTTTCCGACCAGCCATCGTACAAAGCGTCCAGCATCATGTATTCGTGGTTGCCCAGCAGCATCCGGACGTTGGGCATCCCCATCAGTCGGCGCAGGATCCGCCCGCCGTCCGGGTACCGGTCGATCACATCCCCCAGCACATACAGGGTGTCTTCCGGGCGCAGGTCGATCTGCGCCATGACCGAGTCAAAGCGCCGGGTGTTGCCGTGTATGTCGGACAGTACATAGTGCATCGCCGGTCCCCCTTCGCGGCCCGACTTGCGTTTGGCCCGTCCCGCCTTTTTCTTGCTTGCCCCATGGCGCACAGCGGGATGGGGAATGGCTCATCAAGGCGGTCGCCGGGCCGGCGCAGACCGGACCGGCGCGCCGCTGCGCAGGCAGCGCAGAACAGCCGCGTCTGCGTTTATTATACCACAGTGCCAACCGTTTGGACACCCTTGCCCCGACAAACTTTTTCTTTTCCCGCGCCTGTCCCGGGGCGGTGCGGCCCTGCCCTTACACCTGCACGGCGCCGATCTTGCCGGTGGCTTTCAGCCAGGTGATCTCGTCGTGCATCGTTTCCCGGTAGCTGCGGGTATGGTAGCCCAGTTCCCGCTCGGCTTTGGAGGAGTCAAAGTCATTGTTGCGGGCCAGGTTGTAGATGGAGAAGGTGGTCAGCAGCGGCTTTTCCCCGGTCTTTTTGGCGTTCTTCTCGGCCAGGCCAACCACAAAGTTTGCCACGCCGCAGGGCAGAAAGAGATGCGGGGCCTTGCAGTTGGCTTCCTCAGCCACAATCCTGGCAAAGTCCTTGAACCGCACTTCCCGGTTGCCCAGGATATAGCACTCCCCTTTGCGGCCCTTCTCCACCGCGGCGATGCAGCCGGCGGCCAGGTCCCGCACATCGCAAAGGTTGAAGGTGCCGTCAATCCCCATCGGCATCTCGCCGTTGATAATCTTGATCATGGTGCCGGTGGTCTCGCCCACGGCGTAATCCTCCGGCCCCATGATGCCGGAAGGATGCACGACGCAGGCGTTCAGCCCCCGATCATGTACGGCGTCCAGCACCGCCTGGGTGGCCAGGGCCTTGCTCTGGCTGTAACAGCCGCGGACATGCTCGGGGTCCTTCTCCGGTTCAAAGCGGTCCACCTCCGCGATTTTGCGGCCCTTGGGCTGCTCGGGGATGGCGCCGGTGGAGCTGACATAGACGAGCTTGCCGAAGTGTTTGGCCGCCAGGCAGCAGTCGATGATGTTCCTGGTTCCGCCGACGTTCACATCCATGACTTTCTGGTTGTAATCGGGGTTGACGGTAACGATGGAAGCGCAGTGGATGACGTTGACGGTGACGCCGTCCTCCACCGCGAAGAACCGCTGCAGCGAGGCCGGGTCGGTCAGGTCGCCTTCGCAGATCTCCGCCTCGGCAGGGACATACTGCTCCGCCTTGTCGCCGGGCAGCACAAAGGCGCGGACCCGGTCCCCCCGGGCCACCAGCTGGCGGCAGACCGTGCCGCCAAGGAACCCGGCGGCACCGGTCACAAGATAAATGGTGTTGTTCGGGCGAGCGTTCTCGGTTTTCATGGAAGTTCCTCCTTACATTCCTTACAGGATCACAGCGGTCGCTCAGCGGCGGACCCGACGGTAGATAACGGCGCTGGAAACGCCCACGGCGGTCAGGATGCAGACGACAGCGGACGCGAGAATGCGGGGATCGATTTTGCTTTTCATACGATATACCCTCCTGGTTTATCCGGTTTGTTTCTCTCAACGCTTATGAGGATACACGCCCAAGGTAAACGCAGGGTAAAGAAAGCCGTTTATCTTTTGTTTATCTTGCCGTGGTAGGGTGTGATATAATAAGGGTATATCGGGGCAGCCGCCGGGGCGGACCGGGCGGCGCCTGTCGGGTACGCCCCGGAACGGAAACCTGACCTGTCAGCCAAGGAGGCGCGTGATGTTCAAGATCCTGGTAGCGGAGGACGACGCCAGCACCAACCGACTGTTCTGCGCAATTCTGCGCAGGGCCGGCTACGACCCGGTGCCCGCTTTTGACGGAGAAGAAGCCCTGGAAAAGCTGGACGAGCAGCAGGTGGACCTGCTGCTGTGCGATGTGATGATGCCGAAACTGGACGGCTTTGCCCTGACCCAGACCATCCGGGACGGCGGCAGTCTGCTGCCGATCCTGATGGTCACGGCCCGAGCCCTGCCGGAAGACAAGCGGCGGGGGTTTCTGGTGGGCACCGACGATTACATTACAAAGCCGGTGGACAAGGAGGAGATGCTGCTGCGCATCAAGGCCCTGCTGCGCCGGGCCCGCATCGTGGACGAGCGGAAGATCACGGTGGGCGACGTGGTGCTGGACTACGACGCCCGCACCGTCCGCCGCGGCCACGAGGTGCAGACCCTGCCGCCCAAGGAGTTCAACCTTTTATATAAGCTGCTGGCCTACCCGGACCACACCTTTACCCGGCTCCAGCTGCTGGACGAGATCTGGGGCATGGACTCCGAAAGCGATGAAAAGACGGTGAACGTTCACATCAACCGGCTGCGCAACCGATTTTTCGACTGGCCGGAATTCGAGATCCAGACGGTGCGCGGGCTGGGGTATCGGGCGGTGAGAAAGGCGGAGGATCATGCTGAATAAACTCAAACACTGGCTGTTCACCGTCAATCTCACCTTTTTGCTGGTGCTCAATCTGTTCCTGATCATCGTGGCGGTGCTGGGCGTGACCGCCGCCGTGGTGTGGGCGGCCAGCGGCTTGGGCGCGGTGGACTGGACCCGGCTCCTGACCCCCTCGGCCGTCAGCATCCTGATCTATGCGCTGTCCATCCTGATCGGCATCAGCATGGTGGTGATGATCCAGAAGGTGATCCTGCAGCCGGTGCGCGGGATGGTGGACGCCATGCAGCGGCTGGCCGGCGGGGATTTTTCGGTGCGGATGACCTGCAAAGGCTGGATGCGTCCGCTGGAGCTGCGGGCTTTCACCCAAGCCTTCAACACGGCGGCCGAGGAGCTGGGCAGCACCGAAATTCTGCGCAAGGACTTTATCAACAATTTCTCCCATGAATTCAAGACCCCCATCACCTCGCTGGGCGGCTTTGCCGACCTGCTGCTGGAGGACGAGGAAATGCCCGCCGAGGAGCGGCGGGAGTACCTGACCATCATCAGCAGCGAGAGCAAGCGTCTGGCGGCGCTGGCCAACAGCGTATTGGCGCTCTCCCGGGTGGAGGCGCAGACGATCCTGACCGATGCCGCCCCCTACCCCCTTGCCGAGCAGCTGCGCCAGACTGCCCTGATGACCGAACAGAGGTGGAGCCGCAGGAAAAAGATCGACCTGGCGGTGGAGATCCCGGAGGAGGGCGAATGCCTGTACACCGGCAGCGAGGCCCTGCTCAAGGAAGTGTGGATGAACCTGCTGGACAACGCCGTCAAGTTTTCCCCCGAGGGCGGCACGGTAACGCTTACGCTGCAGCAGCACCCCGACGCGGTGACCGTCACCGTCACCGACCAGGGCCCCGGCATGGACGAGGCCACCCAGGCGCGCATCTTTGACCAGTTCTATCAGGGGGACACCAGCCACAAAACCGAGGGGAACGGACTCGGCCTGGCGATGGTGAAAAAAATCGTGGCGCTGCACGGCGGCCGCGTCACGGTGGACAGCCGCCCCGGCCAGGGCAGCGCCTTTACGGTATGGCTGCCGGCGGCGAAAGGCTGACCGCCCCGCCGCACCCCGGGCCCATCCGGCCGCCTGCCCGCCGGGTCCCGACAAGCCCCCGTCCAGCCAGACCCGGCTGCTCCTGATGGAGCAGCCGGGTCCTTTTGTATGCTTTTTATTGTGTCTGCCTTTCGGCCAAAACGGTTTTGCAATTCGGCGGTCACCAAACGATTCTAGAACAGCTGCTTGCTGGCGACCTGCTGTCTGACGTTCCAGGGCGGAAGGATACGCCCTGGCAAACTTGACTAACGCAGGGGAGATTCTTTCCCCCTTCCGCCAATGGCCAAGTGGTCCTTTTCTATTGGAACCGCCGGAACATTGGGGTATAATACTTGTATATCCGCCGGGCTTTTGGATGACAGGAGAATCATCATGGAAACATATATGCGTAAACCCGTTCAGTCGATTCTGATGGTCGGCATGCTGCTGTCCTTTTTGGGCGTCACCTGCCTGTGCATGATCTACATGGCCAAAGACAACAACTATAACAACACGATCTTTCACTATTTCAGCATCAGCAAGCCCCTGTACTCCAAGTTGATGTATCTGGACATCCGCAAGGATACACTGATCAACGGGATGAATCTATGCGGCATCCTGTTTGTTTTGTTCAATTATGCCTTTTCGCAGCACAACTTTCCACACAAGGGGAAACGTTCCCATACAATCGTCCGCGTACTGCTGATTGCCTCTTTGACTCTGCAGTTCTTAATTTACAGCACCTGGTTCCAGTATTTTGTATACTTCGGCCACGCCGGATTTATTCCGGACGCCGCCACATACCGATCCGCCTACGCCCTGTTTCATCACATTACCGTAATTTTGAACTTTCTGGTCCTGGTCTACTCCGCCGGATGTCTGCTGGTCACAGCAAGAAAACGGGAACCCATGCGCACATTGCGCAACATCAAATGGCTGGTATTTATCCTGGATATCTGCATCTGCGTTCTGTATTTTTATATGTTCTTTTCGCTGCCAGACTCCTTTTTGTGGATGTCACGCTCGGTGGGGTATATTGCCTACACATCGCTGAAAATGGCACCCTACTTCGGCATCATGCGGGTGGTTCCCCTCGTGGTGGTCATCCTGATCCTTATGCTGTGGTGCAATTTTCACTGGTATAACAAGGATCTGCAGCGGATGAAGGATGACGACTATGTCTTTTCCAGCATCGTTGCTTCCTCAGAAATCTCCACCAGGGCGCTCAGCCACTATATCAAAAACGAACTGCTGGGAATCCAGGCCGAAACCGAGTTCATGCTGCAGGCGGGCCGCTTTTCCCCGGAGGGGCTGGAACACATCCGGGCCAGCTGCACGCAGGTCTACGAGAGATTGGACAGTTTGCAGCGCAACTCCAACCGGCTGGTGCTCAACCAAAGTCGCAGCAACATTGTGGATATTTTAGAAAAGTCGCTGGAACGTTCCAAAGAGTTGTTTCAGCAAAGGCAGGTGACCTTTGCCTTCTCGACAGACCAGCAGGAAATCTATGTATTTTGCGATCGCCAATGTATGCAGGAAGTTTTCAGCAATCTGATCAACAATGCTGTGGAAGCCATGGAAGCCATGCCGGATGACCGCAGACGCCATCTGGACGTAAGTGTCCGGCTGTTTGAAACGGAAGTGCAGATTCAATTTCAAGACAGCGGCCCCGGCATCTCCCGCTCCATTCAGAACGACCTGTTTCAGCCTTTTTCCTCCACCAAGCCCACCAAATACAATTGGGGAATCGGCTTGTCCTTTTCCAAGCGCATCATAAAAAGCCATAACGGCCGAATCGAAGCGGAAAACGCACCGGAGGGCGGCGCCTGTTTTACCCTGCAGCTTCCCATTATTAAATAAGTTATGCCCGCCAAGGAGCAAACAGTAGAAAGGACCCTGACATGAGTGAAGAGATCATCAACGTTATGATTGTGGACGACATTTCCTCCCTGTGTACCCGGTACGAAGGGATTCTTTCCCAGGCAGAGGACATCCGGGTAGTCGCCGTGGCCAACAACGGGTATGAGGCCATCTTGAAGAGTGCGGTAACTCAGCCGGACGTTATTTTGATGGACATTGAAATGGAAAGCAAATACGCCGGTATCACAGCGACCCAGCAGATCTTGGCTCAATTTCCTGACATGAAGGTTGTGATTTTGACTGTTTACGATGAGGACGCCATGATCTACGCCGCTTTCCAGGCCGGGGCCTGCGACTATATTCAAAAGACCGCCACCCCGGCCATGATGCTCCAGTGCGTGCGGGATGCCTACCACGAACGCTCGGTGATGAAGCCGACGGTTGCCCGCAAGATTCGTACCGAATTCAAGCGGATCAAGGACAACGAGGACAGCCTGATCTATACGCTTTATCTGGTACAGCTGCTGACCGATACAGAGCGTGACATCTTGTACGCCTTTCACTCCGGGATGACCCAAAAGGAGATCTGTCAGGCACGTTATATAGAGCCTTCCACCATGAAAACCCATATGCGCAACATCCTGCACAAGATGAAGTGTCGGAAAATGGAGGATGTGCTGAAAAAAGCGGAAAGCTGTGGTTTCTTCTATTATATGGACAAGATCCGGGAGAAACAACAGCAAGAGTGATTTGTGCAATCTGCCATGCAGAGGATGAGAAAATCTCATCCTTTTCTTTTTGAATGCCTTTCCGGAAAAAAACTCAGCTTTTCTCGACGGGGGTTTGCTCCTATAATAAAGGCACCGAAACCAAACCCAAAGGAGGAAACCACTTATGAAGACAAAACGTTTGCTTTCCGCGTCTCTGGCCACTTGTGTGCTTGGCAATTTATTGTTGGCCGGGTGCTCCGGCAATTCGACTTCCGCCAGCACCTCCGTTGACCCCGCCGCAGAACAGTCGGGCGAAACAGCCTCCGCAGACAAGGTGGAGATCAACTATTATTCCTGGAGCGAGGGTGATTACCTGCAGGAAATCGTGGACGCCTACAACGCGCAGAGCACCACGGTGCATGTCAATATGAACCAGGTCAGCAGCGATGACTATGACGACAAGCTGATGACCATGTTGGCCGGCAGCAATGACATTGACGTGTTCAACATGCGCTCCGGTTCCCTGCTGGCCAATCTTGCCAGCACCGGGAATTTAGCGGACATCACCCCCTATATTGAACAGAGCGGGCTGGATGTTTCGATTTACGGCACAGGCTTTGCCGGCACCCAGCTGGACGGAGCATTTTACGCCCTGCCCTACCGTGCTTCCTCGTATGCCCTGTTTTACAACAAGAAGATTTTTGACGAAAAAGGTGTGCCCTACCCCGACAACCTGACCTGGGACGAATATGCCGACCTGGCCTTGCAGCTTACCAGCGGCGAGGGTGCCGACAAGTTTTACGGCAGCTACATCCCTGACTGGAACAACTGCATCTATTCCGCCACACAGGAAGGTTCCAACTTGACCGACGATGACTTGGAGCCTTTGAGCCGCTGGCTGGAACGCCTGAACCGATTCTATAATGAGGATAACTCCCACATGAGTTACACCGATATGAAGAGCGGTGGCGTGGACGCCATCAACTTCTTCTGCAATGGCGGCTGTGCCATGTACCCCGGCGGTGAGTGGACCATCAGCGACATCCTGACCATGCTGAAAAACAACCCGCAGCTGAACGAAACCTTCGAGCTGGGCATCGCCGTCCTGCCGCAGGTGGAAAAGACCGATACACCGGTTACCATCGGCGGGGTGAGCACCTTCATCGGCATCAACGCGACTTCCGAAAAGCAGGAAGCTGCCTTCGACTTCATCCGGTATATGGCCGGCAAGGAAGCTGCCATGGTGATTGCTGCAGCCGGCGCCATTCCAGCTTATATTGACGACGATGTGACTGCCGCTTTCGAGGAGGCCATCGGCGTGGAGGGTGCCGAAAACATTCTGGGCCCCTCCAAGCTTCCCGAAACACTGTTCACCTCCACCTACTCAGACCTGGTTGCCATCTACCAGGAAGAGATGGAGCTCTATCTCATCGGGGAGCAAAGCCTGGAGGACACGCTCAACAACTTTGCTGAGCGCCGCGCCGAAGCAGCCGCGTAATGCTCCTGCGTGAGCGCAGGAGGTGTGCTGCTGATGCGAAAGACAAAGACCCGGCAAAACCTGATCGGTTGGCTGTTTGTGCTGCCCAGCCTGCTGGCATTTGCCTTGTTTATGTTCCTACCCATTGTGCTGGGGTTCTGGTACAGTCTAACCGACTATACAGGGTTGTCCAAAGACTATCATTTCATCGGAATCCAAAACTATATCGACCTGTTTGACGACCGCTATTTCAAGGTATCCATACGGAACAACGTCATTTACGCTGTGCTGTTTTCTGTGCTGACCATGTTGTTCGCACTGTTTCTAGCCACCTTGCTCAACCGTTTGGTCCGGTTCCGCAAGTTTTTCCGAACGGTGTTCTTTCTGCCCTATATTTCCTCGATGGTATCGGTCGCTATCATCTGGAAAATGATCTTCAACGCGAACGGCGGACCGCTGAATACCATCCTGCAGCAGCTCGGTATTCAGGACCCTCCCAAATGGCTGGCTTCCACCGAATGGGCGCTTTATGCTGTCATTATCGTTTCTGTCTGGAAATTTTGCGGATACTATATGCTGATCTTTTTGGCCGGACTGCAGAACATTCCCGACAGTCTATATGAGTCAGCCGCCCTGGACGGCGCCAGTTCCCTGCAGCGGTATTTCCGCATCACTCTGCCGATGATCACCCCCACAATCTTTCTGAACCTGATTCTGGTGACTATCAGTTCCTTCCAGGTCTTTGATTTGATCAACATTATGACACAGGGCGGCCCAGGCATGAGTACCAATGTTCTCGCCTTCCGGATCTATTACGAGGGATTCCAGCGCTCGCACATGGGGTACGCTTCGGCCATCGCCTATTTCCTGTTTGCCATCATTCTGGTGATTACCCTGGTGCAGTTCGCCATGCAGAAGTACTGGGTCAACTACGATGATTAGGAGGCAGAACATGGTAAAATCAAGAAAATGGGATATTCCGTTCTACCTTTTCATGTGTCTGATCTCCCTAACAATGGTTTTTCCCTTTCTGTGGATGCTGTCCACCTCCCTTAAGTACGACACACAGGTTTTCACCGTTCCCATCGAGTGGATCCCTGACCCGGTGAATCTTTCCAACTATGCAAAAGTCTGGACTGAAGAACCGTTCCTGCAGTATTATATGAACACGATCAAAGTCGCGGTCTTTGCCACCGCCGGACAGGTGTTGATCAGCGCCATGGCCGCCTATGCGTTTGTGGCAATTCCATTCAAGGGGTCCCGGTTTTTGTTCGGCCTGTACCTGGCTACAATGATGGTGCCCTGGCACACCATCATGATCCCCCAGTATCAAATCATCAGCGCAATGGGATTGACAGATACCCACATTGCCCTGATTTTCGGGCAGCTGGCCAGCGCGTTCGGCATCTTTCTGCTACGGCAGTTCTTCCTGACCATTCCCCGCGAATTGATGGAAGCCGCGCGCATAGACGGTGCCGGCGAGTTCCGAACATTCTGGGCCATCGTTCTGCCCCAAGCCAAACCGGCGCTCTCCACGCTGATTATCTTCACGTTTGTGCAGGTATGGAACGACTATACAGCGCCCCTGATTTACCTCAACTCTCGGGAAAAATACACCATCCAGTTGGGGCTGAGCTTTTTCCAGACTGAGCATACCATGCAGTATACCGTGATCATGGCAGGAACCGTTTGTGCGCTGATCCCCATTCTGCTGATTTATCTGATCTTTGAAAAACAGATCACCAATGGAATGGTCCACAGCGGCCTGAAAGGGTAACCGCACTTCCCTTTGCGCCCCGCAGTCTGCACCCAGGCAGACTGCGGGGATTTTTATACCGTCTCCTTCCTGGACTTTCCCCGCAGGGGAGGTCTCCACCACGAAAGCGAGGAACTCGACTATGTCAAACTCCAGCAATCTCTCTCCCATCCGCCTGGACGAAAGCGGAATTTTCCTAAACGGTCGGTATCGGATCTTGCTAGCATCTTCCCTTTTCTACTTTCGCATCCCAAAAGAATGCTGGGAAAGGCGGATGCACCTGCTGAAAGCCGCCGGCTACAACACCATTGATGTCTATTTTCCTTGGAACTATCACGAAACGTCCCCTGGGATCTGGAATTTTACCGGACAACGGGATGTGACACAGTTTCTTTCGCTGGCTGCCAAAAACGACCTGTTCGTTATTGCCCGGCCCGGCCCTTATATCTGCTCCGAATGGGACGGCGGCGCTTTGCCGGCCTGGCTTTGGGCGGACAACGTACCGGTCCGGCAGGACAACCCCGCTTTCCTGGCTCAAATCGAACACTGGTATAAGCAGATTCTCCCCCTGATCATCCCCTTCCAGATTACCCGCGGCGGGCCGGTCATCTGTATGCAGATCGAAAATGAACTGGACTTTTTCGACTGCAAAAGTCCTGTTTCCTACATGGAAAATCTCATGCAGCAGGCTCGGGCGCTGGGCATCGACATTCCACTGTTCTACTGCTGCGGGCAAAATGATTTGCTCCGAGGCGGTGGCCTGACGCCAGATCTGTATACCGCGTTTAATGTCTACACTTCGGCAGATAACGCCGGGTTGGAGGAGCGCGCCCTGCACCTGTACCACGCTGCCCGGGAACGGCAGATGCCCTTCCTTGTCACTGAAACCAATCGGGAGCATAGTTTTTTGAAGCGGCTGCTTGTTTGCGGAGCACGGCTCATCAGTCCATACAATCAAACCGCCGGCAGTACGTTGGACTGGTACAACGGCCTGACAAACTGGGGTACGCAGGAGTCTCCCCTTTCGCTGATTGCCAGCGATTATGACTTTGCATCCATGATTGGCGCCGCCGGAGAAGTCAACGAGGAGTTCTATGAAGCCAGATTGCTGGCTGGGCTGATTCTTTCGTTAGGCGAAAGTCTGGCGAAAAGCCATCCCAAAGCCAGCTGCGATGCCATTCTGAACAGCGGCAGCAGAGTCTATCCCGTTCCTGCGCTGGACACCGGTCGCGGCCTGTTGCTGGTCGTATCCAATCTGGACGGCACGGCCGCATTCACCCTTCGCATGGACGGGCAGAGCTTCCCTGTAGAGATGCCCTCCCTCAAGACCCGTCTGCTCCCCTACCGGCTGCGCCTTTCAGATAAACCGTCGGCTGCGCTCCTGACCAGCAGCTATGAGGTCGGATTCATCGAAGAGAGCGAAGCCGGCGTCACGGTCGCGCTGTACGGAGAAGGCCCTTTCTACGCCCAACTGCAGGCAAACGGGCGCACCGAGCTCCTGACCGCTGCACCAGGCACAGGAATCCAGACTTTCCGGGTCGGTTCAGTCACGGTTCTGGTCGGTTCTTCCAAAGAGATTGCCTTGGCGCACATTCCGGGGCTTCCGGATCTTGCCCGGCCGGTCGAAGAGCAGGCAACGCCGTATCCGGTTTCTTCGGTCCGTTATGCGGTCTGTGATCTGCCGCAAGCCAAACCAATGCCCGCCCCGGTACAACCTATGGAAAAAATGGGACAGTATCGAGGTCTTGGCTGCTACCGCTTCACTTTGGAAAAGGACAGCCAGATACTGTTGCAGAATGTAGCCGACTTCTTCACCATCGAGAAGAACGGCCAGCTGCTGGAGACCGGTTTCAGCGAAGGAGGCTGCCTGGAGCGTTCCCTCACAGCCGGTTCCTTTGCCATATACACCGAAATTTGGGGCCATAGCAATTTCGATGATGTGCGACGGCCTTCCCTGCAGATGGGCTCGCTGAAGGGACTGTCCGGGCTCAGTCGGATTGAGGGATACACCGCCTTAAATGAGAACTGGGAGTTTGACATAGACGAGCAACCCATTCAGGAATGGTACTTTTTCCGCCATTCAAACCTTTCCACACTGGCCCCTATCGACGGCTACAACCGTGCTGTAATGCCGTTCCATGGCGTGTATGACAAATGGGTTGAGCTGCCCGCCGATGCCGATTGTCTGTTCCTGCATTTCGGTCAAGCAAACGGTATTATCACGGTATATGTAAATGGGCATCGGGAGGCCACTGTGCACCCGTTTGACCCCTATGTGGATTTAAGCTCCTACTGTGGAAGTGCGCGTATAGAGCTGTGCCTGCGCATCACGCGTCGCTTTTATGCGGACTATGTGGGCCCGGTCACGTTGCTGTGGGGCAGAAAGATCCATACAGCCATCTATGAGACAGTGCCTGTTGAGATGCTTGCCCTGCCAGCCGAAGGCTGTCAAACCGGCACATTTCCGCTGACCTTGCCAAGCGACCGAAACATCGTGCTGCAGCTGGACCTTCCTTCCATCCCGCAGTCAGAAATGAAGCTGCGCCTGGAGGGGCAGAACGTCAAGATCACAGCATTCCATGGCACGCGAGAAATCGGCCGGCTTCTGCTGGGTTGTCCATCCATGCCAACTGTGGCCGGCGGTGATCCGCAGATTATCCACTTGTGCCGCAACTGGCTGGAGGGAGGAGACCTTCGATTTTGGTGTCAGCCAATGGGGCCGGCTCCGCACATCTGCAAAGCCGAACTTACCGGATACCAGTCCATAGCGGAAAATTGAATCAACGAGCCCACCTTAACCCGTTCGCTGATGCGCTTGGTTGACCGCTTCGGAAGGGGCTTCCGTCCGGAAAAGCTCCTATCTTTCATAATAAATTCTTGAATGTTGCGCAGCGCTGCAGCAAACCGCCAATCTTGTTGTAGCGCTGCTTTTATTTTACAGCAGCAGGTGCATCCATTCGAGCAAACGGGCATGGGCGGCGTCAGTCTCCGTGATGTCGATGCGGCTGGTCCGATGCTGACGTGGTTCAGCAGATGGTGTGGGAACACCTTGCGCGGGTCATCTTTTACATATATTTTTCAGGAACTTTACCCGGATTTATCCTGTACGGCTGGATGTGCCGGGGGCGGTTTTGGTAAAATAAACCAAAGTCCTTCCGATAAAACCCGAACAAACCCCGAAAACGGCGGTCGTGCCGCCGTATACTACCCGTGGCGGGCTGCGGCCCGAACAAGGAAGAGGAGCTCCCTATGGTACAAACCGACCAGGACATCCGGCAGGCGGTCTATGCCGCCCAACAGGACACCGAAGCCGCCGACGCCTTGATCCGGCAGTATCTGCCCTTTATCCGGGCCGAGACGGTGCGCTTTACCCATGAGGCGATCGAGCATGGACACGAGGATGCGCTCAGCATCGCAATGTTTGCCTTTTATGAATCCATCCTGCGGTATCAGGCAAGCCGCGGCGCCTTTCTGCCCTTTGCGGCCCGCAACATCCGCAACCGGCTCATCGACCAGGCCCGGGCGGAACGCCGGCACCGTGGCCACCTTTCCCTGCAGACCCCGGTGGGCGAAGACGCGGAGGGCGAGCTGGGCGATACCCTGGCCGACCCGGAAGACGCCCCGGCTGCGCTTGAACACCGGCTGGCCAGCCGGCAGGAGGTGGAGGAGTTCGGCCGCAAGCTGGCCAGCTTCGGGCTGCAGTATTCCGATGTGGCGGACAACTGCCCCCGGCAGACCCGCACGCTGGCGGCCTGCCGCCGCGTGCTGGCCTATGCGCGGGCCAACCCGGCACTGCTGGAAAAGCTGGAGCAGACCGGGCGCCTGCCGATGCAGCAGCTGGCCGACGCCACCGGCGTGGAACGCAAAACGCTGGAACGCCACCGCAAATATCTGGTGGCGATCCTGCTGGCCTTTACCAACGGGTATGAGATCATCCGCGGCCATCTGTGCCAGCTGGACCGCGACGAAAGGAGGGGCGGGCAATGAAGTATCTTGTCATGGAAACCCACCCCGGCTACTGCATCCTGCTGGATGAGGAAGGGCGGTTTTTGAAGGCCGCCAACCGCGGATATTCGGTGGGCGACACGGTGCAGAAAATCGTGGAACTGCACACGCCCCAGCCGACCTGGCAGCCGCGGCGCCTGGCCGGGGGGCTGGGTGCGGTGGTCGGCCTGGCGGCCTGCCTCTGCTTCGGCTATTTCGGGATCTACAGCCCGAACTTTGCCCCCTATGCCAGCGTGCGGCTGCAGATCAACCCAGATGTGGAGATGACGCTGAGCCGCAGCGAGCGGGTGCTCCGCCTGGAAGCCCGCAACCCCGACGGCGCGGCGCTGCTGGAAGGCTACGACTACGCCGGAAAAGATGCGCAGGTGGTGGCGGCCGAGCTGGTCGGCCGTGCCAGAGACCAGGGCTATCAGGCCGAGGCTGTCGCCATTACGGTGACCGGCGGCAGCGAGGACTGGCAGCAGACCGAGGAGGCCGCCCTGACCGAGTGCCTGGAGCAGGAGTATGGCGAGACGATCGTGATTCACCTGGGAGAGATGCCCGAACCGACCCCCGCCCCCACCGCGCCGCCGACGCCGGTCCCCACTGCCGCACCGACCCCCTCGCCCACGCCGGCGCCCACCCCGGCACCGACACCTGTTCCCTCCCCTGCCCCCACACCGGCCCCGCAATGGGATGATGACGACGATGATGACTGGGAGGACGAGGACGAGGACGACGATGACGACTGGGACGATGACTGAGAGGTAAGGGACCGAACTTCCGAAAAAAATTTGCTGGCTCCCCCGGTTTCTGCGCTCTGCCCTCCGTATTCTATGGGTGTAAGGGAGGAAAACCGACACGGAAAAAGTGAAAAAATTTTCTCCGCGACCCCGGTTTTCAAAAATTTTCCCCGTATCCTATAGACAAAGGCAGATGCCAAAACAAAGGAGATGACCCAAATGAAAAAGAAGATGACGATGCTCGCCCTGACCCTGACCGCCGCCCTGGCCCTGACCGCCTGCGGCAACCAACCCGCTTCGGCTGCGCAGACTTCGGCCACAGCCCCGACCACAGCCCCGACCGCTGCGCCTGCGGAGACGCCGGCCGCCGCACAGACGGCAGCCGCGGGCACCGTACTGCTCAGCGTGAACCCCGAAATCGAGATGGACTATGACGACGGCGGCCGGGTGCTGGCGCTGCGTGCCTGCAATGCGGACGGCCAGGCCGTGCTGAACGGTTACGACGGTTACACCGGCCGCCCCTGCCCCGAAGTGGCGGGCGAACTGGTCGGCCGGATCGACGCCGGCGGCTATTTTGACGAGACGATCGGCGGACAGGAGAAAAACATCGTGCTCAAGCTCGAGCAGGGGTCCGCCCAGCCGGACGCCGCTTTCCTGACCGAGATGGAGCAGGCGATCCGCACAACAGTTGAACGGGACGGCATCGGTTCCCGCACAGTGGCGCTGGATGCGGACGACTGGGACGACATCCACGCGGCGGAAGGGTACATCAACGCCGAGGCAGCCCAGCAGCTGCTGGCCGCCCAGCTGGGCCGCAGCGACCTGCAGTTTGTCGAGCGGGACTATGACCTGGACGACGGCGACTACGAAATCGCCTTCGTGCTGGACGGCGTCGAGTACGAGTACGAGGTGGACGCCCGCAGCGGCAAGGTGCTGGAGATGGAAGCCGACACGGCCGATGACTACGACGATTGGGATGACGCCGACGACCGGTACGACGACCTTGACGACAACCTCGATGACGTGGGCGAAAACCGCACCGACGACTGGGACGACGACCACGACGACGATTGGGACGACGCCGACGACCGGTACGACGACCTTGACGATGACCTCGATGACGTGGGCGAAAACCGCACGGACGACTGGGACGACGACCACGACGACGATTGGGACGACGACCACGACGACGATTGGGACGACGACCACGACGACGATTGGGATGACTGAACACAGCAAAAGGCCGGCCCCCCGGGGCCGGCCTGCTTGTGTCGAGAGAATCGACACGCAGACTTCCTCTTCTTCCTGCTGTCCCGCGGTCCCGCTGCGGGACTATTTGATAAATTGCTCGATCGCCCTGTTCAAGCGTTCGATGGATTCTTTGTCCCCCTGTTCGACGGCATCCACCAGGCAATGTTCAATGTGGTCCTTCAGGATTATTTTACCGGTACTGTTGACAGCGGACCTCACGGCGGCAAGCTGGATCAGCACATCCGCACAGTCCTGCCCGTTTTCCACCATCCGCTTGACAGATTCCAGATGTCCGATGGCACGGGAAAGACGATTGAGGACCGCCTTGGTCTGGGTGTGCTCATGGTGATGCGGCGGAAGGGGTTCTGTGGAGGCAGCCTCCGAATGAGGCTGTGCGTAACGGGGCATAAGGGTTCATCTCCTGTGCGTTGATCATTCCCTAGTATTGTACGAGGAACTGTGAAATTTGTCAATTGTCGTATCCCCCCGGGGGGCTTCCCAAATTTGTGTGGCATGGTATAATCTTTATGTTTATGGTCGGCAGAAGCCAAAAGAGTGTCTGCGCGCAGCAGCACTGGCGGCCAGAAGACCGCCCAGAGCCTTCCTTCTGCCATCCGCTGCCGCAAAGACGGCAGCCTGAACAAGAAAGCTGAAGCAGGAACGACACAGGCAGAAGTCTGCTGTATGCACATGGAAGTGCAGCGGCAGGCTTTTTCTTTTTCTGAAAAGTTCTGAAAAAGGAAACACGAGAACTATGGACACAATCAAAAATGATATGGCAAATTACTGGTCCCGGCGGGCGGAGAACTTTTCCCGGCTCCGGCAAAGGGAATTTGCCAGTGAAAAGCATGAACAGTGGCTTGCCGAGTTGGACCGGTATCTTCCGCGGGGGCGGAAGCTGGACATTCTGGACATCGGCACGGGCACAGGTTTTTTCGCTTTTCTGCTGGCTGAACGGGGCCACCATGTAACCGGGATTGATCTGACGCCTGATATGATCCGGGAGGCAAAGAAAACAGCCGAAAGAATCGGGATTTCACCGGATTTTTATACTATGGACGGGGAAGCGCCGGATTTCCCTCCCCGGAGTTTTGACGCCATCGTGACCCGGAAGCTGACTTGGGCGCTGCCCGATCTGCCCCGAACATACTGGAATTGGCACAGACTTTTGAAGCCGGGGGGCATCTTCATCAATTTTGACGCCGACTATTGCCGGGAAAAGCCGCCTTCCTCGCTGCCGGCGCATCACGCCCATCAGGATGTGGGCGAAGAGTTGATGAGCGAATATGAGCGTATGAAAAACCTTCTGCGTCCAACCCAGCGCCCACGCCCCGAATGGGATGCCGAGCTGCTGGCTTTGGCAGGTTTTTCCCACATCACGATCGATCCGGACGTATGGCAGAGAGTCTACCGGGAAAAGGATGAATTTTATGATCCTACGCCGGGATTCGCCATTTCGGCAACCGCGTAGGAAGGTGGAAATATGAACCGGCTGCAAAACTATAAAGATGAAAATATCACATACTGGACAAAACGGGCCCCCGGTTATTCCGATGTGAACCGTGCGGAACTTTGCACGGCACAGCGAAAGGTCTGGAGCCAGGCATTGGATGCCCGCATTCAGCTCCACTTTGAAGGAAGGCGCCGAAAGGACATCCATGTTCTGGACGTGGGGACCGGCCCCGGCTTTTTCGCCATTCTGTTGGCGGAACTGGGCTACCGTGTCACCGCCGTGGATTATACCAGCGCCATGCTGGAACAGGCGCGGAGGAATGCCGGCCGCCTGGCGGAGAAAATAACATTTCAGCAGATGAATGCGGAAGAGCTGTCTTTCCCCGACGGCAGCTTTGACGGCATCGTATCCCGCAATCTGACATGGAACCTTTCAAAGCCGGAACAAGCTTACGCACAGTGGGTCCGGGTGCTGAAGCAGGACGGCCTGCTGCTGAATTTTGACGCCAACTGGTACCGTTATCTTTACGACGCCCAGGCGGAAACGGGACACCATTCCGACCGGGAGAATGTGCGTACAGCCGGGGCGGCGGACGATACCGCGGGGACGGACGTTGCCGCCATGGAGGCGATTGCCCGGCAGGCGCCGCTTTCCAGGCGCCGCCGCCCCCATTGGGATCAGGATGTCCTTGGCCGCCTTGGCATGCGGGTATCCGCGGATACAGAGGTGTGGAAACAGGTGTGGACGCGGGATGAGTGGATCAACAACGCCTCCACCCCCATGTTCCTGATCGCGGCTTCCAAACCTGCATGAGGGGGCGGCGATATGAAAAAATATGTGCTCCGCCGCCTTCTGCAGTTGATCCCCATTCTGCTGGTCATCACCTTCCTTTCCTTTGGTATGATGCGGCTGGCAGGAAGCGATGCGGTGCTCCAAAAAATGGAAAACACCGGAATGGCTGTTTCACAGGAAACGGTTGACGCCGCCCGGGCGGAGCTGGGGCTGGACAAGCCGTTCCTGACCCAATATTTTGTATGGCTGGGGAATCTGCTGCGGGGGGATATGGGAACCAGCTACATTTCCGGGCAGGATGTTTTCGAAACCTTTGTCTCAAAACTTCCCGCCACACTGCTTTTGACGGCCGTCTCCATCCTGCTGACCATCCTTGTCTCCCTTCCGCTGGGCGTACTGGCCGCCGTAAAACAGAACCGCCTGACGGATTACCTGATCCGCACGGCCAGTTTTCTGGGAAACAGCATGCCGAACTTTTTTGTCGGGCTGCTGCTGATGTATTTTTTTGCGATCCGATTGGACTGGTTTCCCGTCATTTCCCGTGAGGTAACCTTACAGAGCGTGATCCTCCCGGCAATGACATTGGCCATTGCCATGTCCGTCAAATATCTGCGGCAGGTGCGGGCGGCGGTTTTGGATGAACTCAGCAAAGATTATGTGGCGGGCGCAAAAGCACGCGGCGTTCGTTTTTCCGTGACCCTGACAAAAAGCGTTCTCCGGTCCTGTCTGGTGACGATCCTCACGTTATTGACGCTTTCCATCGGCAATCTGTTGGGCGGCACCGCGATTGTGGAGTCGATTTTCATGTGGGACGGCGTTGGCAAACTGGCGGTGGATGCCATCAACATGCGGGACTACCCAATGATCCAGGCGTATGTCATGTGGATGGCGATTCTCTATGTCTGCGTCAATCTTGTGACAGATTTGTCCTATCGGGCCCTTGACCCGCGGATTCGGCTGGGAGGTGAGAAAGCATGACGGCTTCTGTTTCGGTGCGGCGCCAGAAAGTCCGAAAGTATCATACGAAGAAGAGGCTGTTCTTCTTTCTTCTGCTGGCGGCCCTGCTGATGCTTGTGGTGATTTTTGCGGAGCAGATTTGCCCCTACGACCCCAACGCACAGGTTTTCACCACGCTGGAGCCGCCCAGCGCGGCCCATCCCGCCGGGACAGACCGTTTGGGCCGGGATCTGCTTTCCCGCATTCTGGTCGGCCTGCAGACCAGCGTGATCTCCACATTGACGCTGGTGGTCATCATCACCGCAGCGGGAACCGCCGTCGGTGTTGTATGCGGCCATCTGGGCGGTGTGGTCGATTCGCTCATGATGCGGGTATCCGATGTATGTCTGGCTTTTCCGGGGCTGGTATTTGCGCTGGCGATCGCGGCACTGCTGAACGGCGGGCTGCAAAATGCGATCATCGCGCTGGCTGTCATCAGCTGGCCGAAATACGCCCGGATCGCCCGCAGCCAGACGCTGGCGCTGGAAAGCACCGACTACATAGCGGCGGCCCGGCTGGCAGGCGATACTTCCGCGCAGATCATTCTGCGCCATATCCTGCCCAACAGCGCAGGGCCCATCCTTGTGACCGCTGTGCTGGACATCGGCACCGGCCTCTTGAACCCCATTGTGGTGCGCTCCTTTAACAAGGGAAACCCGCGGAAAATATGGACGATAAAGCGACTGTTTATCGTGCTGCCACCTTGCAGAAAATCTTGTGCTTTTTCGCCTGTTCCACCGCATTCCACACCACCCATTGGATGGAGTATTGGTGAGCTGGCGTGAAGCGCCCGGCAAGGGTGCGTCGCCTGCTTTTTGCGTTTCGCAAAAGAGCGATATTCATCGGGTAAATCCGTCGTTTCAGGTACAAAATCGACAGGCGGTAGCGAGTTCGTAAAAGTACAGAATCGTAAGGTTTTAGCGAGGAAACGCCGGACCGCGTGCAGGTACAGAATTGTATAGTTCCGGCGAGGCGCATAAAGGTACAGAATCATATAGCGCCGGCGAGCTTGCGGCACCGGAATAATATGAAACAATGTCACATATTTTGCCGGGACAATTTCCCGGAATGGTAGCGTTTTCGCACACGCTTTTTGGCCTAGCCCACCATACGATTTGTACCTATTATACCATGATTTTGGGGCTTGCACCATACGATTTTTTGCTGAGAGCGAGACGCAAAAAACGCACTCCCCCGCCCTATCTGTATGCGGTGTCAGTTCTGCGGAAAAGCCGCTCTAGTCCCCATTGTACCGGGTGTTTGGAGTACTTCGGCCAAATTCGGCCGAAGTAGGCAAGATGCAATTGTTTCAAAGGGAATGGCTGGCTGCCGCCGCAGTGCTTGTATCTGGAAGAAGCCCTACATGCTACCGCTGCCTGCCAGTGCAGTTCAGTAAGTATATCACAGATCAGAGAACAAGTCAGCATTGTGGTGAGGTTTTTCTAGAATTTCCCCCTTATTCCACAGTAACACTCTTCGCCAGATTTCTCGGCTTATCCACATCCAGACCCTTGGCTACAGACACATAATAGCCAAGCAGCTGTAGCGGAATCACTGCCAAACTGCCCACAAAGTGCTCGTCTACTTTCGGCACATAGACTGTGAAGTTCACCTGATCCTCGGTCTCATACTTTCCGTAAGTAGTCAGGCCCATCAGGTATGCGCCACGGCTCTTGCATTCCAGCATATTGCTGATGGTTTTTTCATACAACTCACTCTGGGTCAGCACACCGATGACCAGCGTTCCCTGCTCAATTAGGCTGATAGTGCCGTGCTTCAGCTCACCCGCAGCGTATGCCTCGGAATGGATGTAGCTGATTTCTTTCAGTTTCAGGCTTCCTTCCAGACAAACTGCATAGTCAATGCCACGACCCACGAAGAATACATCGTGTGCATTGGCGTACTTTGCTGCAAACCACTGGATACGCTCTTTATCTTCCAGAATCTTCTGCATCTTCTCCGGGATGGTCAGCAGTTCGGAAATATAGTAGCTGTACTGTTCCTCGGTGATTTTTTCTCTGATCCTGGCAAACTGAACTGCCAAGCAGTACATTGCCGCCAGCTGTGCGCTGTATGCTTTTGTTGTAGCAACCGAGATTTCCGGGCCTGCAAGGGTGTAGAACACCTTATCCGCTTCACGAGCAATGCTGCAGCCGACCACATTGACAACCGCCAGTGTCATAATCCCCTTTTCTTTTGCAAGACGGAGTGCAGCCAGTGTATCGGCCGTTTCACCGGACTGGCTGACAACGATCACAAGTGCTTTCTGATTGGCCGGCATCTTCCGATAACGGAACTCCGATGCCAGCTCCACGCGCACCGGGATATCTGCCATGTCCTCCAGAACATACTGTGTCGCCATGCCAACGTGCCATGCAGAACCGCAGGCAACGATATAGATTTGCTCAAAATTATTGATTTCGTCCTCTGTGACTTCCACACTGGACAGGTCGATCTTGCCGTCCTTAATAACAGAGTTCAGAGTATCCTGCACAGCCTTCGGCTGCTCATGAATCTCTTTCATCATGAAATGCTCGAAGCCTGTCTTTTCTGCTGCTTCTGCATCCCACTTGATCTCCGTGGTCTGCTTCTCGATCTCGTCGCCGTTCAGGTCATAGAAATGTGCCTCACCCGGAGTCAGCTTTGCAAATTCAAGGTTGCCGATGTAATAGACACTCCGGGTATACTTCAGAATGGCAGGAACATCCGATGCCACATAGGTTTCACCATCGGCAATGCCGATGATCATCGGGCTATCCTTTCGTGCCACCCAAATCTCACCCGGATAGTCACGGAACATCAGCTCAAGGGCATAGGAACCACGGACGCGCACCATCGCTTTGGCAATAGCGTCGATGGGTCCCAGATTATACTTTTTAAAATAGTAGTCTACCAGCTTGATGACCACTTCGGTATCCGTCTGGCTGTAGAAGGTATAGCCGTGCTTCAGCAGCTTTTCCTTTAGCTCAGTATAGTTTTCGATGATGCCGTTATGAACGCCGACTACTTCCGATTCCACCGCACCGGAGCCGGAACGACTGCAATTGCCGGAAACGTGCGGATGTGCATTGGTCTGGCTTGGCTCACCATGTGTTGCCCAACGGGTATGACCAATACCGCAGGTTCCTTTCAAAGCATTGCCTGCATCCGTTTTCTCGATCAGATTGAACAGACGGCCTTTTGCCTTGACGACCTGCGCCAGTGCCTTACCATCACGGACAGCCAGTCCAGCCGAATCATATCCTCTATATTCCAGTTTCGACAGACCATCCAACAGGATCGGTGCTGCCTGTCGGTTTCCTGTAAAGCCAACGATTCCACACATTGTTTATCCTTCTTTCCCTCAAAATTTATAATAGTAGGCTTAGGCCAGTAAAGCATCGGTCAAAAAATCAGTGCCAACGTTCTCCACTATATTCAGCGTTGTCATGGCGGTGTCAACAATAATTCTCTTCATTTTAGTAATCATACGCTTTCCCTCCTGGTTGTTTTCAGATATTTTCTCAAGATATTTTTTCAAACGACCTATCAACAGGAGACTTATGAATACCAAAACTATGACCAAATACTTCGTGGGCCCCAGCTTTACTGGCCAAAACCCACTATGTAACTCTGCAACTCTGCCGTCTATATAGACGTTGCCTGCTGCTCACCGCGGAGAGGTGTGCAAATTGAGCAGCTACCGTGTGAGATCACTCACACGGCCTTGTTTATGCCTTGTAACCTTTTTCGCAGATTACGTTGACTACTTCGTCCACATACTTCTGGCAGGTGTCGTGGTCAGGTGCCTCCACCATCACACGCACCAGAGGCTCCGCACCGGACTCACGGACCAGAATACGACCGGTATCGCCCAGTGCCTCGGCCACTACCTTGACTGCTTCCTGCACCGCCGGGTCGTTCTGCGCAGCTTTTTTATCGGTCACACGGATATTTTTCCGCACCTGCGGATAGATCTTCAGCGGCTCAGCCAGCTTGCTCATGGGCATCTTTTTAGCCAGCATAACTTCCATCATTTTCAGGCTGGTCAGGATACCATCGCCGGTGCTTGCGTACTTAGAGAAGATGATATGACCGCTCTGCTCGCCACCGATACGGCAGCCGTTTTTCACCATGTACTCGTAGACGTACTTGTCGCCCACAGCGGTTTTAGCATAGTCAATGCCCTGCTCGTCAAAAGCCTTGTACAGACCAAAGTTGGACATGACCGTGGTGACCACGGTGTTGTTCATCAGCTCGCCGTGTTCCTTCATGTAGCAGCCGTAGATATACAGGATATGGTCGCCGGTGATAACATTGCCTTTCTCGTCCACGCACACGCAACGGTCGGCATCACCGTCGTAGGCGAAACCAATATTTAGACCGTTCAGCTTGTTGTTGATGACGTAGGTATCTGCGCCGAGAGCATCGAAAACGCTCTTAGCAATGTTCCAGCTTGCACCATTAGCTCAGTCCAGCCCAACCTTGACGCCCTTGAAAGAATAGATGCCCAGAGAGATCAGGTAGCCCATATAGCGGTTGCGACCAGCCACATAGTCCACCGTGCAGCCGATGTGCTCACGGTGAGCAAAGGGCAGCTCTGGCCAATTCTTATCAAAGACGTGGAGCTTGCCATCGATGTAGTCCTCCACCAGCAACAGAGTTTCCTCAGGCATTTTCTCGCCGTAGCAGTCGATCAGCTTGATGCCGTTGTCGTAATACGGATTATGGCTTGCAGAGATCATGATGCCGCAATCAAAGTCATCCACACGGGCGATATAAGCCACAGACGGCGTGGTAGTGACGTGCAGAAGGTAAGCGTCTGCGCCGGAAGCAGTCAGGCCAGCGACCAGACTGTACTCGAACATATAAGAGCTGCGGCGGGTATCCTTGCCGATTACAATGCGTGCAGGCTCATTGTTGCCGTTTCGCTCGCGCAGTGCATTGTAATACCAGCCAAGGAAGCGGCCACCTTTATAGGCGTGGTCGGCTGATAAAGCAATTCCGGCTTCACCACGAAAGCCATCAGTCCCAAAATATTAAGACATTAGATTTTCCTTTTGGTTTTTTGCCATTATTCGTCGTTTCAAATTAAAGTCTCCAGAAGCGCATACCAGATGCTTTAAGATCAGATACCTTATAAAGCCCCTTTACATCAATCAGAACTTTTTCATGGTCATTGCCTGCCTTAAACATTGCTTTAATATCATCCAAACTCAGTGCTTTAAACTCATTATGTGCAACAGCAACAATCACACAATCTGCATCTTTTGCATCTTCCAATTTAGTCAAAGTGACACCGTATTCGCGCACAGCATCACGCTCACTAGCCCACGGATCAACGACTACAGGCTCAATACCATAGGTGTTCAATTCTTTAATAATGTCATCCACCTTACTATTACGGGTATCAGGGCAATTTTCTTTAAAAGTCAAGCCAAGAATTACCACTTTGGATTTCTTAGGAGTCTGTCCTGCCGCAATCATCTGCTTAACTGCCGCATCCGCAACATAGGCGCCCATGTGATCGTTTACAATTCGTCCATTCAAAATAATCTGGCTATGATAGCCCAACTTTTCAGCCTCATATGTAAAGTAGTATGGATCAACACCAATGCAGTGTCCACCAACAAGACCAGGGCGGAATCCAAGGGCATTCCATTTTGTATTCATACCGTCAACTACTTCGTTAGTATCAATATCCATACGATCAAAAACCATTGCCAATTCATTCATAAATGCAATGTTAATATCCCGTTGGCTGTTTTCAACAACCTTAACAGCCTCCGCTGTCCGCATATTAGAAACCGGATGTGTCCCAACTTCAATTACAATATCATATACATTTTTGATTTCTTTCAAGGATTCTGCATCACAGCCGGAAACAATCTTGTGGATATTTTCCAACCGATGCACCTTATCACCAGGGTTAATTCGCTCCGGACTATAACCAATTTTAAAGTCCTCACCACACTTCAGACCAGATTCCTTTTCCAAAATAGGAATACATACATCCTCGGTGCAACCCGGATAAACTGTCGACTCGTAAACAACAATTGCTCCCTTTGTCAAATTACGACCTACAATTTCAGATGCTCCAATAACAGGAGTCAAGTCCGGTGTATGATCAGTGTTGACAGGGGTAGGAACTGCAACAATCAGGAATTTTGTCTCCCTAAGTTTGCTTTCATCTGCAGTGAATTCAACAGTAGTCGATTTAATAACTTCGTTTCCGACTTCCTTTGTGGGATCGATGCCGGCCTTGTACAACTCGATTTTTTCTTTATTCAAGTCAAAACCAACAACACTTAACCCCTTCTTTGCAAAGGCAACTGCGATAGGCATGCCCACATAGCCCAAACCTACCAACGCAAGCTTTTCTTCGCGATTAACCAATTTTTCGTACAAAGACATTTTTTGTTCCTCCAATTATAATTAAACAGCCACATTACTGTTTCAACAAATTTGGTAGTGCTATTATTTATTGCTCTCGCACCATTTAGAAAACTCTGAATATCCATTAAATTCTCTTGATGTATTCAGATATTTTTCCACCGTATGTTCTACTCTATCGTCACCACCTGTTTTCATTTCATAATTAAAATCAGGCTCATCAAAATTACCATCTTTTGAATCTTCAAACAGCCAAAAAAACTCATGAAAATAATCTTTCGGGGGGGGTATCCAAACCGTTCTTTAAATGTATTATACAGTAAAGCAGCTTCTTTCTTTTGTGCCGCAATGCGCTTTTGATAATACTTGTCTAGCGTAGAAATCACTTTTGCAGGATTTCCTGCTACGACTGAATTTGGTGGAACGTCTTTTGTTACTATACTTCCTGCTCCGATAATAACATTGTCGCCAATGGTAACATCTTTCAGTATAATTGAATTCATTCCAATGAAAACATTGTCACCAATAGTTACCTTTCCCGCAGATCCTAGCACATCCCCATATACACCATTTAAGACATACCAGTCATACCCATGAGTTAGTATTTTAACACCATCTGTTATCTGAACATGGGAACCAATTGTTAACAGACTGGGTTTCGTA
>DSTFC04002__coassemble_639_pt1 | contig 47886 bp, 30 predicted proteins | sample DSTFC04002__metabat2_low_PE_032 | metagenome-assembled genome bin DSTFC04002 | reverse complement strand
TGGATGGGGCGTAGTTGACGACTACGCCCTTTCTTGTGTTTACGGACACCTCCGGCGCGGGCAGCGGGATCAGTTCCGGCATCTCAATGACCCCTACACAGTTGTAGTGGATACGGAGCCGCTGCTCCCACACCCCGTCTATCTTCTCGGCGCTGAACACTTCGATCTTCTTGATACGTTCGTTCATCATCCGGGGTGTCAGCTTGCGGGCACGGGTGTATTTGCGGACCAGGGAGATGAACATAAGATAACCCCGGCTCCCGGCAAAGCTGCACGGCCTTGTCAGGTGCCGGGTCCTTTTATAAAGATCGCACACTCTGGCCGAGCTCACCGGGCCGTGGCCGTCTGTTCCCGGTACGCAAACCCGCCAAAATCGGCAAAGCTGCGGTGGGCATCCATGTCCTGGGCGCAGAGGGCGACCATCGCGCCGGTGAAGGCGCAGCGGCCGCGGCGCTGCTCGATGTAGTCGTCGCTCAGGTGGTCGGCGGGCTGGGGGCCGCCCAGCGGCCGCCAGCCCGCCTCGTCCGCCGTTCCCTCCGCCCCATCCCAAGGCCGGCCCGGCGGCGAGTTCTCCGCATCGCCGGTCATGCGGGATGGAGCCGCGGGTGCCCCGGCTGTGGTGCCGGGCAAGCCCGCCCCGTCCCAAGGCCAAATCTGTGGTACGTTCTCCGCATCGCCGGTCATACGGGAGGGAACCGCGGGCGCTCCGGCGGCGGGGGCAGGCAAGCGAATCTCGGTCTCGGCCGGACTCCGCCCCGGGCTTTCCTCCCCCGCCGTCCCCGCCATCCGCCAGGCAAACCGGGCGGCGGGGCCGCGCACCGTCACCCGCAGTTCGATCGCCCCGGCGGGCAGCAAAACGGCTTCGCACCCATAGGAAAAGTCCTTGTTATCGCAGCGCAGGATGCGCAGGGTCCGGGTCTCGTTCTCCTCGTCCCAGGTCACAAAGGCATAGATCCAGTTGCAGGTGTCGTAGAACAGCGCCAGGCCCGCCATCTGCTGGAAGTTTTCGGGCGCGAAATCTAGCGTTGTCTGCGCCGTAAAATCGAACGCCTGCCAGCGCCGGGCAAACAGCGTCTGTTTGTGGTGGCTGGACAGGCTCTGCCCGCCGTACAGCCGCAGCCACCCCGGCCGGGCGGTCAGGCTGTAGTCCTGTTCGGGGGTCAGCGGGCCGCGCAGCGTCTTGAAGCTGGGCGGCAGCGGGGTGTCGGGGGCAAAGGTCACCGTCTCACTGTGGTCGGCGCACTGCACCGCCCCCGCCGCGAAGGCCGGGGCCGGCACCGCCAGGTCGGGGTGGCAGGTTCCATTGGCGAGCCGGGGCCAGCCGTCCACCCACTCGATCTTCTGCAGTGCGGTCTCCCGCCCCAGCGGGCAGCGCCCCCGCGGGGTCAGCGGCCGGGCGCAGAGGTGCAGGATGTACCACTCCGCCCCGGCCTGCACAAAGCAGGCGTGGCCGCTTTTCTGCAGCGGGTTGTCCGGGTCGTCCCGGCTGGTGAGCAGCGGAAAATAGGGGCTTTCCTCAAACGGTCCCGCCAGGCTGCGGGCCCGGGCCACCGTGGCGGTGTGCAGGTACCCGGTGCCGCCCGCCGCACAGAGCAGATAGTACCACCCGTCTTTTTTGAGGATCTGCGGCCCTTCGCAGACGCCGAAGGCGTTGCCCTTGTAAAAGTGCCGTCGCTGCCCCACCAGCTGCCGGGTCCGCGGGTCGAATTCCTGGATCACGGTGCCGGCGAAACCGGGCTTTTCCAGCCGCCAGTCGAACAGCATGTTCAGGAAGTAGTGCCGTCCGTCCTCATCATGGAAGAGGGACGGATCGAACCCGCTGGCCGTGACCAGCGTCGGTTCGCTCCAGGGCCCGGTGACGGCGGGGGCGGTGATCACATAGTTCAGCGTATCCTTGAAGGCGGTGGAACTTTTCACATCGGTGTAGACCAGCCAGAACAGCCCGTCCGAATACGAGAGGTGCGGCGCCCAGAGCCCGCCGGAATTGTAGTTGCCGGCAAGATGGCTCGGGACAAGACCCGGCCGGTCGATGGGCGCAGCCACCCAGTCCCAGTTGACAAGGTCGCGGGAATGGTAGATCTCGATGCCCGGCCACCACTCAAAGGTGGAGGTGGCGAGGTAGTAGTCCGCCCCCACCCGCACAAGGCTCGGGTCGGGCGCGAAGCCGGGCAGGACCGGGTTTTGGATCATGGCAGGCATGGTCATTCCTCCGTTTCCAGCAGAATGGCGGCGGCGTCAAAGTCCCGCAGGCCGGTCACGGTCAGGCAGCCGCCTGCCGCCGTGACCCCCAGCCCCGGCCGGGCCAGCACGGCCGGCTGTGTGCCGCCGACCGGCAGGGCGATCTGTTCGGGCGCTTCGGCAAAGGTATGCAGCACGACGAGCGTTTTGCCCGCGCCGCGGCGCACCACCGCCTGCCAGCCGGCGGGGGCCCGGTAGCTGCGCACCGGCGGGCCGAGCCGTTCGCTGCGGCCCCGGTCGATGACCGGCGCGGCCTGGCGATAGAACGCGACGCCCCGCCGGATGACCGCCCACTGGTCGGTCCGCCAGCTTTCGGCGTCCCCCGACAGGCAGAGCCGGCCCAGCAGCCCGCTGCAGAGCTGATAGTAGAGTTTCGGCAGACTCTGGCCCGGGCGCACCACCGCCCAGATCTGGTTTTGCCGCGGCAGCAGGATGCGGTGCATGTTGGCCGCGATGACCGGGATCTCGTCGCACTCGTGGGCGTCGGAGAAGCTGGCCATGCAGGCCAGCTCGAGAAAGCTGTGGCAGAGCCGGTGCCCGCCCGAAGCGCAGAGTTCCACCGTCACGCCGGGCAGTTCCCGCCGGATGCGGGCATAGAAGCGCTGCACCGCCTCGATGTGGGCGCGCAGGGCTTCGCCGGGGCTTTCGGCGCCGTCGCAGCCGGGGCCGGTGTCCTCGTTGTAGTCGATCTTGATGTAGTCAAGGGATTCCCGGCGCAAAAAGCCGATGACCCGCTCGGCCAGATACTCGACGACAGCCGGGATGCGGAAATCCCAGAACCGCCGGTCCCCCACCGTGATGGGCCGGCCGTCCCGCCTGAGCTGCCACTCGGTTTTGGCAAAACAGTCCGGTTCGCTGCGCCCGGCCACCTCGAACTCAAACCAGACGCCCGCCTGCATCCCGGCGGCATGGATCGCCTCCACCACCGGCCCGAGCCCGCGGGGGAAGGCTTTGCGGCTGACCTGCCATTTGCCGAACCGGCTGGCCGCCTCAAAGGCTTCATCGTCAAACCAGCCGGCGTCGATCACATAGACGCCGACGTCGGCGTTGTTCCTGCGCAGGGCCTCCACCTGGGCCAGCACCTTCTGTTCGGTGGGTTCGCCCCAGGTGGCGCAGAATTCGTTGAAGAGCACCGGCATGGCCCGCTCGGGGGCGGGCAGCGCCAGCTCGATGGTCCGGCGGGTGTTTTCGGCCAGGGCTTCGGCCGCCCGGTCCACACCGCCCGCCACCGCCGTGACCACGGCTTTGGGGGCGGTGAACCCCTCGCCGGGGGCGAGGGTCTTGTACCATTGCCCGAACTCCCGGTCGGCCAGGCCGCCGGCCAGCCGCAGCCCCAGGTCCTGGCGGGTCAGTTCCATCTGCCAGCTGGAGGCATGGGTGGCGGCGGCGGCCCAGGTCACGCCGTGGGCGGTGTCCTCCACCCCGCAGAAGGGCACGAACCCCTGCACCGGATAGTTGCCGATGCAGCCGAACCGCAGGTTGTTGGCCGAATAGTTCTTCCAGCTGGGTTCCAGTTGCAGGTCCTCGGCCGGTTCGGTGACCAGCCGGCCCTCGGCGCTCCAGTTGGCCCGCATCCGGTGGATGCGCAGCGTTCCGGGTGCAAGGCCGGCGGAAAAGGGGGACAGGCTGCCCAGCGTGAAGCTGGTGAGCAGTTCGAGGGTGACGGGGGCATCCCCGCCGTTTTCGTACCGGGTGGTGAGCTCGGCCGCCGGGTTGTCGGCAAACAGGGTCAGGGTGTGGAGGGCCCGGTGGCCGCGGGGGTCCCGCAGCGTCGTGGTGACGGTCAGCCGCCCGGCCAATTCCCGCGCCTGCTGGCCGGCGAAGGCCAGGGCGCGGGTGGTGGGGCCGCTTTGCAATGTGCGGCCGCCGCTGAAAAAGGCCGGGCCGTCGTCCTCGGCCAGCTTGGCCTGCACCAGCGGCGCGGCCGCGCAGTCCTGCCGGAGAGGTTCCCGTTCCCGGCCGGCGGGCAGCAGAAGCAGTTCGACGGTGCCGTCCCCCGTCTCCTGCCGGTAGAGGGCGGTCAGGCCGCCCCGGGTATAGCTTGCGATGATCCTGCGCATGGGGTGTCCTCTTTGCTGTAGATCTTACCACAGATCGACGCCGCAGCCGGCCAGGGCCAGCAGCGCTTCATAGAAAAAGGCGTCGCCGTAGGTGTAGTTGACGTTGTGGAGCTTGCCGTGGTAATCGGCCGAGCAGTTGCGCAAAAAGCCGTCATGGTCCGGGTCCCAGTCGGCGGTGTCGGCCAGGCGGCGGAGCAGCGTTTCGGCAGCGGCGGTGTAGCGCTCGGCTTCGGCCGGGGCCAGGCGGGCCAGCAGAAGCAGCCCGCAGGCTGCGGCGGCCGCCGCGATGTCGTCCTTGTAATCGGGCTCGGCCGGCTGGCAGAAATCCACCGGGATCTGCCCGTCTTGCGGGATGTGGGCGATGAAGTACCCGGCGATCTTTTCGGCCATGGCCAGGTAGCGCACCGCGCCGGTGCGCCGGGCGCTCAGGGCAAAGCCGTACAGCCCCCATGCCTGGCCCCGGGTCCAGCTGGAGCCCCGGGCGTAGCCCTGGCCGCCGTGTTCCCGCACAAAGGCGCCGGTGTCGGGGTCAAACTCCACGATGTGGCGCACGCTGCCGTCCAGCCGCACAAAGTTGGCGGCAACGGTGTCGGCGTGGATGCGGGCGATCCCGGCATAGCGGGGGTCGCCGGTCTCCTCGCCGGCCCAGTAGAGCAGCGGGATGTTGAGCAGGCTGTCAATGATGACCCAGCCCCGGGTGTCGCTGTCCTGGCCGGGGATGTCGTTCCAGGCACGGATGAACCCGGCCGGGTTGAACCGCCCGGCCAGCAGGCTGGCCGCGTGCAGGCCGCGGCGGCGGGCGTCCGGGTCGCCGGTCAGGCGATAGTCGGCCACGGCGCTGGGCAGCCACATGAAGCCCACGTCATGGTGCAGGCCGTAAAAGCCGGTTGTGAAGCAGGCGTCCAGCTGCACCTCGGTAAAGCGGGCGGCCTCGGCAAAGGCGGCTTCGCCGGTCTTGGCAAAGGCGCGCCAGAGCATCCCGGCCCAGAAGCCGTTGGTCCACCAGCACAGCCCGTCGTCCGGGTTGTACGCCCGGCCGTCGGCCTTGTTGTCATGCACGCCGTCGATGGCCCGGGCCGGGATCTTGCCGGCGCTGCGCCGGCAGACCTCCCGCAGCTTGGCCGTGAACCGGTCAGCCGTCCCGGCTGCCCAGAGGGGGGATTCTTGCCGCTGCATAAAATCGTCTCCTTTCCGCTCAGCCTTTGACCGAACCGACGGTCAGGCCGGAGGTGAAATACTTCTGCACGAACGGGTACAGCAGGATGATGGGCCCGATGGCCGCCACCACCGCCGCCATGCGGAAGGAGTAGGTGGGCAGCGCGCCCTGGTAGAGGTTGACATCCGCCGGCACAGTAGAGGCGTAGTTGATCTGCCGCATGATCCGCATGATCAGGTATTGCAGGGTGTAGAGCTTTTCCTCGCTGATGTACAGCATGCACTTGTACCATTCGTTCCAGTAGCTGAGGGCGTAGAACAGGCCCACGGTGGCGATGCCCGGCGTCGAGATGGGCAGGATCACCCGGAACAGGATCTGCATGTCGGTGGCGCCGTCCAGCTTGGCGGCTTCGGACAGGCTGGCCGGTATGCCGGAAAAGAAGTTGCGCATCAAAAAAATGTTGTAGGCGCTGAGCATGCTGGGCAGGATCAGCACCAGGATGTTGTCCCGCAGGTGGAGCACCTGGGTGTTCATCAGGTAGGTGGCCACCAGGCCGCCGTTGAACAGCATGGTGAAGTAGCAGAACATGGACAGCGCCCCCCGGCTGCGGAAGTTCTGGCAGGACAGCGCGTAGGCGATGGCGCAGGTGCAGAGCATGGACAGCAGCGTGCCCGCCACCGTGATGAAGATGGTGACCTTGTAGGCGTCCAGCACGTTGTTTGTCTGGGACAGCAGCTTGAATGCGTTGAGGGAGAACTCGCTGGGCAGGAGCTGATAGCCGTTTTTGACCAGGGCGGTCTCCTCGGTGAAGGCGGCGGACACCACCAGCACAAAGGGCAGCAGGCAGGCCAGGGCGAACAGCGTGACCAGCGCGCCGAACACCAGCGACACGGCGCGGTCCCCGGCGGTGACCCGGATCTTGTTACGCTCGAAGGTTGCAGGACGGGACATGGTAAAACCTCCTTCTGTATTCAGAACAGCGCCGAATCGCTGTCGATCTTTTTGGTGACCTTGTTCATAATGACCACCATGATGAAGCCCATGATCGACTGCCAGAGCCCGACGGCCGAGCTCATACCCATGTTGGACTGTTCCATCAGCTGGCGATAGACATAGGTGTCGATGATGTCGGTGGTGGGGTAAAGCAGGGTGTTGTTGCCCACAATGGCATAGACCATGCCGAAATCGCCGTTGAAGATTTTACCAACAGCCATGAGCAGCAACAACACGACAGTGGGGCGCAGCAGCGGCAGGGTGATGCGGGTGATGCACTGCAGCCGGGTGGCGCCGTCCACCCGGGCGGCCTCGTACATGCTCTGGTCAAAGCCGGTGATGGCCGCCAGATAAACGATGGAGGAGTACCCCGCCCCCTGCCACACCCGCAGGATGGTGAGGATGGCCGGCCAGAGTTCCGGGGTCTGCATGAACTTGATCGGTTCGGCCCCGAAGGCGGCGAGGATGTTGTTCACGAACCCGCCCTCGGTTTTCAGGAAGGCTTCGATGAGCAGCGCGACAACGGTCCAGGAGATGAAGTGGGGCAGGATGATGACGCTCTGGCTGACCTTTTTGAAATACTTGTTCTTGATCTCGGACAGGGCAATGGCCATCAGGATGGCTACAAAGTTGGTGGCCAGGATGAAGAGGGTGTTCAAAACCAGGGTGTTGACGGTGACCCGGACAAAGTCCTGGGAGCCGAAGAAGAAGCGGAAGTTGTCAAGGAAGACGAACTCCGACCCGAAGATCCCCTTGGCCGGGCTGTATTTCTGGAAGGCGATGACCAGGCCCAGCATCGGCGCGTAGGCGAACACCAGGAACCAGGCCACGGCCGGCAGGGTCAGGCCCAGCAGGCCCTTGTTGTTCTTCAGGTCATAGCGGAAGTTGGCGACAAGGCCGCCTTCGCCCGACTTGCGCGGGCGCTTTTTGGTTTTGGCTGCGGTAGGCACGGGAACCATCCTTTCTCTTGTGGCGCGGGGCTTGCCCCTGCTTGCTTTTCTGCGCCCAGTATACCAGGGCTGTCCGGCGGAAAAAAATACGATCTTTTTACGCTGGGGGCGCATCGTTACTTTTCGGGGGCGCGGGGGGCGGGCGCTGCATTTCAAACTTCACTTTCCGCAGTCGGGGGACGCGGTCTCCCGCCGGGGCGCGGGGCCGCCGGTCTCCGCAAGGGTCAGGGCGGGCGCGCCGGCCTCAAGGCCGGTCAGGGTCAGCCGCTGCACCCGGCCGTCGGCCAGGGCCACGGTCAGCTCATCGGCGCTCTCGGCCCGGACGGTGCGCACCATCCGGCGGCTCTCGTAGGGCTCGATGACCGTAACAAACCGGGCCGTGCGCCCGCGGGGGGCGCGCACCGCGTAAAAGCGGCGGTTCTCGCCCTCGTCGCCGGGGAAGGCGTCCGCCCCCACCGCCGCCTGCAGCCGCACCGCGCCGGCCGGCAGCTGCCAGGTCAGCCGGCCTTCCCGGTTGTGGCTGCGCGGGCTGGCGGGGATGGCGTCGGGGTATTCCCGCCCCATGATGGTCACCCGGCCGCCGGCATAGTCCCGGCCGATGCCCCGGCCCGGGTCGGTGTTGTCGCTCTCATAGGGTAGGTCGGCCAGCCGCCGGGCGGTCCCGTCGGCCATCGTCAGCACCGCCCCGGCCCAGAAAGCCGCCGCCGGGGTGCGCACCGGCCGGCCCTTCTCGTCCTGCACATCCCCCTGGCTGATGCACAACGCCAGGGTGCGCCGGCCGGCCAGGTCAACCGCCAGTTCCTGCCGGCCCAGCACCCAGGCATCCAGGCTGCCTTCGGCCAGCGTCTCGCCGTCCGCCTCGGCCCGCCAGCGCAGCGGCAGGTTGTAGCCATCCCGGTCGGCGGGCCAGCCAAAGTAGGTAGCGGTCTGGCCGGTGACCTGGGTGGTGGCGGGGGGCCAGGCGGTGTAGATGTCGGTGTGCAGCACACCGGGGATGTTGTGCCCGCTCCGCTCGCCCCGCTGCACCCCGTCGTCGCCGGCAAAGTGCTGGCAGAACCGGGCCACACTGCCCCCCTCAGCCGCATACCAGCGGCAGTCGGTGATCATCTGCCCGTCGCAGGCGGGTTCGGTGGAATACTGGTCGGTGTGCCCCAGGTCGGTGAGCCGCGGGGCGTCCAGGCTGCGCAGCCCCTTGAGCTGGAAGGTCGTCTCGTACTGGTGGTCGGTCTCGCCGGCGGCATAGTCGAACAGCACCAGGTAGTCGTCGGTCACAGCCAGCACCCGCCTTTGCAGCACCGGCTCGGTGAAGCCGGTGAGCCTGGCGTAGGGCAGCGACCGGTCCACCGGGAACCAGGCCACGTTCATCCGCAGCCGCTTGGCGAAATCCCCGGGGGAATCGTCGTAGTCCATCCCGCCGTAGGGGGGCCAGGCCCACTGGCAGCGCCATTCAAGGGCGGCGGCCTGCAGCGCCTCGCCGCTGTACAGCAGGAGCCGGCGGGAGGGCGCCGGCAGCTGCATCTTGTCGTCCACATTGACCAGGTTCTTGGTCAGGGAGTTCTGCACATGCCATTTGTACAGGAAGTGCCGGTACCCCCACCAGTTGCACTCGGGGTTATACAGGCTGCGGCCGCAGCGCATGACCGAAAGCAGGTTGCCGATGTCAAAGTGCCCGTGGGCCCCGCCGTGGCTGCCGTAGTGCAGCGCGGCCTGCAGCTGGTCGGCGGCCGGGCGGCCGGGGGTGCGGCTGCGCAGCAGGATCAGCCCCATGTTGTCCGAACAGGCGGCCGCGGGCAGGGGCGGGTCGGGCTTATCTTCGGCCAGGTCCACCCCGAACACCGGGTCGGGCGCCGCAAAGCTGCGGATCACCCGCCGGTAGGCGTCCTCCCCGTAGCAGGTGTAGGCCAGGTCGTAGGTGGAGCCGAAATGGACCCCGTCGATGGTCTTCTCGTCCGAATCGTTGACCCCGAACATCACCCCCCGCCAGTCAAGGAAGGGCAGCGGCGCGTCGAACAGGTCCCGGATGCGCAGGGCGTTGCGCCGCCAGCCGCCCCATTTTTCGTTGACCATCCCGAAGGGGGGCAGGTCGGCCGGGGCGCCGGGGCCCAGCGCCGCCGGGCCGGACCCGGCCGCCCCGCCCTGCCGGTGGGCCCCGGCCGCCCCGCCGTAGCAGGAACTGACCGACCGGCTGTAGTTGACCGGGAAGGAGGCATGGGTCAGGTCGATACCGAAGGGCCTGAGCGCCCGGGCGCAATGCAGCACCATGCTGGACACCCAGGTGTTGTAGCCGATGGACCCTTCGTGCCACCAGCCGTCGCCAAAGGTGCCGCAGCGGAACTGCTGCACCACCCCGCAGGGGCCGAAGGCGAACCGCTCGGCCAGCTCCCAGTCCTGGATGGCCAGGGCGCAGTAGAGCGCGCCGGTCACCTCGGACAGCACCCAGTTGGAGATATGCCCCCGGCGGATGTCCTTGTCCAGCATCGCCATGTACAGCCGGAAGCAGCCCTCGATGGCGGCGTGGTCGGCGGGGGTGAGCACCCCGGAATCCCAGATCAGGTCATAAGGAATGGCCAGGTGCTGGAAGAAGTGCCCTTCCTGCACATAGCTCTGGTGGCAGCCGCGCAGGCGGGCCGGGTAGCCGGTCTGCTCGTCGGTGAAAAAGCGGAAGAAGGCGGCGAGCTTTTCGGCGTAGCGCCTTTCGCCGGTGATGGCGTAAAGGTAGCCGCAGGCCATCGTGCAGTTTTCGATGTCGGTGTAATAGCAGTAGGGCTGGCCGGGGGCGGGCGGCGCGGGGGTCCAGGCATCGGCGTCGGTGCGCCAGCGCTCAAACTGGGGGCGGTAGCGGGCCCCCTTTACGGGGTCGCGCAGGCGGGCGGCCACGGCGGCCCAGCCGTCTGCATCGTGGTAAATGTAGGGGTGGGGCAGCTCGCACAGGGTGGACAGGCGCAGTTCGGCGGCGGCCGCGCCGTCGCCGTTGGGCACGAACCGCAGCACCGTGTCCTCGTGCCCGCCGGGCGCCATGCCCGCGGGCAGGGTCAGGCGGACGGCGACCGTCCCCTCCCCGTCCGGGGGCAGGGTCAGGGCGGGCGGGTCAAAGGCTGCCGCCATGCCCTCCCAGCCGGCAAACACCTGGCGGGGCTGCACGGCCGCCGGGTCGGGGCCGGGGTTGTACAGGGTCACCCGGTACACCACCGTGCCCCCCGCCGGGGCGTGGCGCCCCCGCACCGGGCATTCGGCCGCCAGCCCCGGTGTGCGCAGCAGCCGGGCGGACTCGAGGGTGCAGCCGGTGACGGCCACGGCGGTGATGAACTGCCAGGCGGCCTCGTCGGCGGTCTCCACCGGGAAATCCCGCCAGGGCAGCCGCAGGGTACGGCGGCCGGCGGCCGGCACCGCCACGGTGAGGGTCAGCGGCTCCCGGTCGGCGGTCTCCACCGCGACGGTCACGGCGCCGGGGGCGGCAAGCGAGACGGTCAGGGCGAGCCCCCAGCAGCCCATCCCGTCAAAAGCGGCGTCGCTGCGGCGCACAAAGCCCGCATCATAAAAGCCGCGGGCGTTCGGCGGCGCCGGGAAAGCCAGGCGCACCCCGCCGGGCAGCGGCTGCGCCCGCCATTCGGCCAGCAGGTCGATGTTCTTCTGCATACAAAGCACCTCATCCATGCACAACGGGCGCCCGCTGGGGGCGCCCGCTGATTGTGTCGCGAACTCTTTCTCTCCTGCCGTGTTCTGTTACGCCGCCAGGTGGGCGTTGATCTGGCTGATCAGCTCGGCCATGATCTGGTCCGCGCCGGCCGCCATGCAGGCGTCGGTATTGGCCTTGAGCATCTCCTTGATGCTTGCGTAAGTGTTGGACCCGTCGCTGGCGATGCCGTGGAGCTTGGTGGTGCCCACCATATCGGCGATCGCCTTGACCTGGGCGGTGATCGTGGCCATCTCGCTGGAGGAGGAGTCAAAGGAGAAGCCGGTCACCGGCTGGGCGATGAAGCTGGTCTGCTGGGTCTCCCACTTGCGGTAGGCCAGCACATCCTCCGGTAAAGCGCTGGAGAACTTGACATAGTTGGGGTTCCAGGTGAAGCCGTACCCGGGGAAGGCGGAGGCATAGCCGGTCAGGTCGGTGTACTGGTCCTCGCCGACGGCCTCCCAGTCGGTGCCCTCGATGCCCAGTTCAAACAGGTCGTGGTTGGCCGCGTCGGCAAACATCCAGTCAAGGAACTTCATCGTGCGGTCGATGTTCTTGCTGGAAGCCGGCACCGCCATGCCGTTGTTGGCGATGTAGGTGGTGGGGTAGGCGCCTTCCTCCATATTGCGGATGGAGTCGATGTACACAAAGGTGGCGAGCTGCGCGTCGGGGGAGTAGGTGGTGATGTTGTTGGCGTTGTTCTCGTAATCATCCAGCGTGCCGATGGTGGAGGCAGCCTGGCCGGCCCAGAACGGGGTGTCGGCGTCCTTGGTGGTCATCGAGTCGGCGCTCACATAGCCGGCCTGCTGCCACTCGGCAAACTTCTCATACCGCTCGGCGCCGAAGTCGTAGTTGTACCCTTCGGGGAAGTCGGCAAAATTCTCGTCGCCGGAGCCTTCCAGCGCGCAGGCCTTGACCTCGCCGTCCTGGATGTAGGTCCAGAAGGTGCAGCCGGCGATGTTGAAGTTCTGCACGCCGGCCTCGGCGCTGCTGACCCGGTCCGCCGTCTCAGGGTAGGAACCGGTGATGGTGTACAGCTGGTAGAAGCCGCGGGTGTCCCGGGCCGAGAAGGGGATCAGCCCGTTCTCCTTGGCGGCGGCCCAGTAGGCTTCCAGGTCCTCCATGCTGTCAATGGTGCCGACGCCCCAGCTGTCGGCCAGGTCCTGGCGATAGTACACCACCGGGATGCCGGTGCCGTAGGCCCGGAACAGCGGGATGTAGCACATCTGGCCGTACCACTTGTTGGCCTCCATCGTCTCGGGGGAGAAGGCCGCCTTCAGCCCCGGGTACTCGTCGTTGTTGAAATAGGCGGACAGGTCGGCGTAGTAGCCGTCGGCCGCCAGCTCCTTCAGGTGGATGAAACTGGCGTCAAACACCAGGTCGTAGTCCGCGCCGGAGGTCATTTCCAGGTTGAGCTTGTCCTTGTAGTCGGCGTGCTCCACAAAGGTCATGTCCAGCTCGGTGTTCAGGGTGTCCCTGGTGCGATTCAGGAATTCCTCGTACACCGCGTCCCAGCCTTCCGGCTTGGGGCCTTTGAACAGGATCTTCAGGGTCACCGGTTCAAGGGCGGCGTCGCCGCTCTCGGTGGTGGCGGCGACGTTGCCGGCGGCGGCGCTGCTGCCGCTGCCGCCGCAGCCGGCCAGCAGGGTGGCGGCCAGGGCGGCGCTCATCGCACCGGCAGCCAGCCGTTTGACAAGGTGTTTGCGCATCTTCGTTTCCTCCAGTTCTGTGTTCTTCCGGGTTGGTTCGGTCGGGCGTTTCGCCGCGCAGGGGCGGCGCTCGCTTTCGTTGTTTCCAGCATACACCGGCAGCTCGGGGTTTGGCAATTCCACAAAGTAACGGTTGGCGGCGTTCGGGCATTTCCGCAGTTTTGACACGCCGCCGCCCCGGGTGCGAAAGTTAACGCCCCGGGTGCGATTTTTACAGCCATGCGCTGAATCGTCGTTTTTGCATCTTGCCACGTTTTGACAAGCGCCCCACCGGGACGGTATACTACTGTTTATAGAGTCGCGCTGCGCCGTCCCTGCCCCACGCGCCACCGAAAATTGCCGAAAGAGGATGATGCCATGTCCCCCACCCGCCGTGTACTGCTGCCCTTTTTGGGGCGCAAGGGCGGCTACCAGCGCAAGCTGCTGGCCTGCTTTCTGCTGGTGAGCTTTGCGCTGTTCTTCCCCTTCGCACTGCTGGTACTGCGGGCGGCCGACAGCCGCTACCGGGCCGAACTGCAGGAGATGGGCCGGCGCACCATCGCCCAGGCCCGCAACACCTGCGACACCCTGCTGCTGGAGGTGTTCCGCTACGGGCTGGAATCGGTCACCGGCGACCCGGACCTGATCCGCCTGATGTACGGCGACACCTTTGACGCCGCCGACGCGGTGACCGCCCAGAACCTGCTGGCCAACATGCAGCGGTACAACGCCTATGTGAACAACATCTACATCATCAACTTTGCCAGCGGCGGGGTGCTGACCCGCACCGGCCGGGTGCAGCTTGAGACCTTCTACGACCCCGCCCTCATCGAATTTGTGGAGGCGCTGCCGGTCTCCAGCGTGCCGGTGCGATACATGCCCCGCGTCGCCACCGTGCGGGACAACGCCAGCCGCCTGACCGAAGAGCGGGTCTGGTCGGTGATCTTCCGTTCCGGCACGGCCGGGGCCTTTGTGCTCAATGTGAACTACGACGACTTCACCGGCCTGCTGAATATGGGCGGGGACGGCAAGCTGCTGGACAACTACATCATCAACGGCGACGGCCAGGTGCTGGTGGCCAGCGACGGCGACCTGTTCGCCGCCGACATGACCGACGACCCGCTGTACGCCGCCGTGCGCGCCCAGCCCGACCGGGAGGGCAGCTTTTCCTTCACCCGGCCGGACAGCGGGATGAGCTGCACCGTCTACTACATTCAGAACGCCTACCTGGGGCTGACCTATATTTCGGCGGTGCCCAACACCCTGTTCGGCGCCGGCAACGCGCTGTTCTTCACCATCCTTGGCTGGAGCCTGCTGTTCCTGCTGCTCTCGGCCGTGGGGTCGGTGCTGCTGGCGGGGCTCGTCTACCGGCCGGTGCGCAGCCTGACCAGCGAGCTGCACCTGCAGGCCCCCGAGGAGGGCCGGGACGAGTTCGACCAGTTCCGGGCGGCCTACGCCGCCATGCAGGAGCACAACGACGAATTGCGCACCACCGCCCAGCGGGCCGAGGAACGCCGGATGCTGCTGAAATGGGCCGACCCGGCCGCCGTGGGCAAAAAATACCGGGCCGAGGAATACGAGGCGCTGGAAAGCTACTTCGTCCACCGGTTCTACTGCTGTGTGCTGTTCAGCATCGACGCCCCGCCCGACCTGCCCCACCCCGAGCAGGAGCTGAACCTGCTGCGGTATTCCATCACCAATATGCTGGAGGAACTGGCCGAAGGGCAGTTCCTGCTCCGCTCACTGGACTACACCGCCCGTCAGACGCTGCACATCTGCAATTTTGAGGAGACCGCCCAGTGCCTGCGCCCGGCGCTGGAGACGGTACAGCGGGTGCTGCGGCAGCATTTCCGGGTGACCGCCACCGTGGCCGTGGGCCTGACCGTGCCTGACACCGACGACCTGCCCCAAAGCCTGCAGAGCGCCCGCCGGGCGGTCGAGCGGCGGTTTGCCAACGGGGCCGGCACCCTGACCTTCTGCGACGACACCCCGCTGCCCGCCGCCCAGCAGACCGCCTACCCCCAGGATGAGGAGACCCGCCTGCTGCAGGCGGCCCGCACCGGGGCCAAGGCGGAACTGCCCGACCTGCTGCGGGATTTCTTTGACCGGCTGCGCCCCTACCCGCTGGGCAGCATTCTGCTCTACCTGCTCCAGCTCGACCTGGCCTGCCAGAAACTGGAAGCCGCGACCCACCTGGACCAGCAGCCGCTCGACGTCAACGACCTGGCCGGCGGTGCGCAGACGCTGGACGACCTGCAGGCCCGGTTTGCGGCCCGGCTTAGCGCCGTGGCCGACACGGCCGCCGCCCAGCGGGGTTCCAACGCCGAAAAACTCGTGACCACCCTCCACACCCTGGTGGAAGAAAACCTCTGCGACCCCAACCTTTCGGTGGCCTACCTGGCCGACCGGGTCAACCTTTCGGTCAACTATCTGCGCAACGTTTACAAGGAGGCCACCGGCGAAAGCCTGAGCGGCTACATCACCAGCGCCAAGCTGGGGCTCATCTGCCACCTGCTGCAGACCTCCGATATGACGATCCAGCAGGTCAGCGACACCCTCGGCTTTACCACCCGCAACTATTTCTTCACCTTCTTCAAAAAGCACACCGGCATGACCCCCAAACAGTACCGGCTACTGCAGGGCAACCTGCAGGACTGACCGCCCCGAACATTCCGTCAGGAGGCTTTCCCATGAACCCACCCCTGTTTTTCGACCCCCGCGACTACGGCGCCGCGGCCGACGGCCGCACCAAAGACACCGCCGCCGTACAGGCCGCCCTGGATGCCGCCGCGGCGGCCGGCGGCACGGTGCGGCTGGCCGGCGGGCGCTTCTGCTGCGGCACCCTGTACCTGCAAAGCGGCGCCGCGCTGGAGATCGCCGCCGGGGCCGTGCTGCTCGCCAGCCCCGATATTGCCGACTACCCCGCCAACACCCACCACAACCGCTACCGCAACGAGCCGGAACTTGACCGCTGCTTTTTGTACGCGCAGGACGCCGCCCGCATCACGCTGAGGGGGCCCGGGGCCATCGACGGCAGCGCCGCGGCCTTCCCCAATGCCGGCGACCCGGGCCGCAGCCGCCCGATGCTGCTGCGCTTCCTGCGCTGCGAGGACATCCGCCTGGAGGGGCTCGGGCTTTACAACGCGGCCGCCTGGACGGTGGCCTGCCTGGACAGCCGGCGGATCTGGGCGACCGGGCTGGACATTGAAAATCACGACAACTACAACGGCGACGGCCTCGACTTTGACGGCTGCGAACAGGTTTTTGTCCAGGGCTGCCGCATCATCGGCACCGACGACAACCTCTGCCTGCAGTCCAGCGGGCGGCCGATGCGGGATGTCCACATCACCGGCTGCCACTTTTCCTCGGTCTGCGCCGGCATCCGCATCGGCCTCAAATCCATCGGGGAGATCCGCTCGGTGGTCATCTCGGACTGCACGATGCGGGAGGTCTGGCGGGAGGGCATCAAGATCGAATGCACCGAGGGCGGGGCGATCTCCGACATCCTGGTCCGGAATGTCACGATGCACAATGTCCGCCGCCCGATTTTCGCGATTTTGAACAACCGCTACCGGCCAGACGACCTCGGCAGCAGCGTGGAGCTGAACCACATGCCCCCCATCGGCCGGTTGGAGCGGCTGCAGTTCAAAGGGATCACGGCGGTGGACGACGAGACCATGACCGCCGTACACCGCCGGTTTGGCAACGATGTCATGGGCGAACCGCGCTTCGGCGGCTGCCGCCTGGACGCCCACCCCGACCACCCGATCCGGGACGTGCTGATCGAGGACCTGTGGTATACCGCGGTCGGCGGCGCCGACCCGGCCAGCCTGCCGCCGGACAGCGCCTACCCGCCGGTGCCCGACCGGCTGCGGGAGCCGGATGTCCCCGGCAGCGAGAACTACTGGCCCGACTGGTCGCGCACGACCCATCTGGACGCCCGCAACGTCCGGGGGCTGACGCTGCGCGGGCTGCGGCTGCGCCTTCTGCACCCCGACCCGCGCCAGGCCCTGCGCACCGAAGGCTGCACCCCACCCGAAACGACAGACCCGGTCTTTTGACGGGTCGGCAGGAGGTTTTGTTTATGCTCCCCATCACCCTGAAGATCGTCGCCGCCGACGGCCGTATCCGCCAGGCGGCGACCGCGGAAGGCCCTGTGCATCTGATCTACCGGGCCCCCTACGAACCCGGCGACCGGCTGGTGCTGGACGCCGGGGCCCCCGGGCGGCATCTTGTGGTGCAGCTGGAGGACACGATGCCCCCGGCGCTGCTGTACGGCGCCGAGGCGCAGCTGTGCTTCCCCGTGCCGTTCGGGGACGCGGCCATCGTCTACAGCCCCAAGGCGTTTTCCGGGGACTGTCATGTTCTGCGGGCGCGGCCCGCCGCGCCGGCCGAGGCAGCCGCCCGGCGCAGCCTGGCTTTCAACCCATACGACCTGCACAGCCCCACCGGCTGGTACCCCCATGCCCGCGCCAATGTGGAGACCCGCGGCGAAGCGGTGTTCGCGGCCCGCAACGCGATCGACGGCGTGTGGGAGAACGACGGCCACGGCCTGTGGCCCTGGCAGAGCTGGGGCATCAACCGGGACCCCCGCGCCGCCCTGACCGTGGAGTTTGGCCGCCCGGTGCGGGTGGAGGAGATCCGCCTGACCCTGCGGGCGGATTTCCCCCACGACAGCTGGTGGACCGCCGCGACGGCGGCGTTCAGCGACGGCAGCCGCGAACGCCTGTCCCTGCGCAAGACCGCGGCGCCCCAGACCTTTGTGATCCCGCCCCGCACCGTGACCCGGCTGACCCTCTGCGAGCTGCAGAAAGCCGACGACGAAAGCCCCTTCCCCGCCCTGACCCAGCTGGAGGTCTGGGGCACGGAAAGCCCGATGTGAGCTACGCGAGCGCAGCCGCCTTCTTTTTGACACATTATTCTATCCGCGTTGCTATCAGTGATGGAATGACATTATGAACGGAGCGAAAGACCGGCTTGCACGAGGGCGAAACATCGGACTGCAAACGGCAGTCCCTTCATGATGATAAGACCATGTTTTTTCGGCGGGAACAGAGAATCAAGTTTGCGTTTTAGGATATATCTGAATCAATCAAGAGTGCCGAAATGTAAAACAGATTCGCTAAAAAGTAGCGAATCCAAGGCGTGAGACCGCAGAAATATGTATGTATTCCAAGGTTGAGCAACGCAGTAGGCATTGCTTTTTAGTAAAATTGAACAGTGCCGGGGATTTTTCAGATACACCCTAAACACAGCGCATGTAAGACGCGAGGCCGCGGCAATCCTTCAGGCAGCGGCCTGCCCAGCATCCACGCCGTCTGGCAGAAGCAGCGCTGGAAAACGCCGGAGATCACCGAGAGTTTCGGCCCCAAGCGCACCTCGCTGCTGCCGTTGGTTTCGGAAAAAATGGCGATAAAAAAGCGGCGATACATCCAGCCGCATTGCCGAGCGCGCAAGGCCGAGATCTTGCAGTACCTGACCGACACGCCCCAGGCCTCGGCCACAGAAATCGCCCGGGCCATCGGGCTGCAGGCGTCGCGCACAAGGCAGTACCTGGCCGGACTTACCGCCGAGGGGGGGCTATCGTAGCCGGTAGCGCCAACAAGGGCCGGCGCTACCGGCTGAAGGCGTGAGGGAGCGGTGACTACTGTTTGACCACTTTTCTTGTTTGACAAGCCGGCCATGGCTTTTTGGAATGATTTTAACGTTCCGATGTTCTTTTCTTTGCACAGCAACCAGCGTGGAAATTTGTGCACACCGCACAAATTCCCGCACTGTATCATTGCATATCACCGAATGTCGCACTTTTCCGACCCGAAAGGCCGCAGGTTCAAATCCTGTCAGCCGCACCAAATAATGTCGCTGTATTGCCGTACAGCGACATTTTTATTTTGTCATGGTTCGTGCTTGTCGATCCACTTTGTGACAATGTACGCCACGATATCGGCCATGACAGATACAACAGAACTGATAAGATAGTCCATAGGGAACCTCCCTTCTGTGCCGGTTTATTTAGCTAGCAGTTGGCACAGGGACTGTTTTATCAGTTTTTTGTTTTGCTGTGGGTTTTGCGGCTACCGCTGAGAATTGTGCAGATATTCGCTTTGCTTCCCGCATCAGCCCGCCAAGACGGTTTTTAAATGCCTCCGGCAGACTCGTTACAGCCCCATCACCTCCCCCAGCTTTTCCTGGTCTTCCCGCTTTTTCTTGTCAAAGGCATGGGCATAAATGTCCAGCGTCGTACTGGCCTGGGAATGACCCAGCAGGCTGGCTACCGTTCGCACATCCACGCCTTGGGCAATCAACAGGCTGGCGTTTGTATGCCGCAAGCTGTGTACGTTCAGATTTTCCGGCAGACCATTCTGCCGCAAGATTTTCTTGAAACGAAATGTAAAGGTGGTAGGCACCATCGGGTCGCCGTTGGGCTGGCGGAACAGGTAGTCATCTTCCTGTAACACCTCATCGTTCTGTTTGCGTTCCCACGCGCATTGCTGCTTCCACGACTTCAACAGTTTTGCCATCTCCTTGCTGACATACACCACCCGGTCGCCGCTGGCTGTTTTGGGCGGCTTCACGAAGATGGGTTCGCGGCTCAGTTTCACCACGTTGCGCTGGATGTGAATGCTGCGGCGCTTCCAGTTAATATCCGACCACCGCAGCCCACAGGCTTCGCCCCGCCGCATCCCGGTGGCTAATACCAGTTTGAAATAGGTCTCATATTTCAGGCTCTGCCCTTCCAGTGCGGCAATCAACCGTTGCACCAATTCCTCATCCGCCACCGGGCGCTCCCTCTTCTCGCCTTGGGGTTTGTACATTTTCCAGGCTGGGTTGTGCAGCAGGTACCCCTCCTCCACCGCATCGCTCAAAATGCTGCACAGCGTATTGTGGATGCCCTCTACAGATTTTTCGGCCAGAGGTTTGCCGTCGGTCAACTTGGGGGCCTTGCGCATTTCCTCGTAAAAATCCCGGATGACTTCCTTGCGCAGGTCGGTCAGCTTGTAGTGCCCCAGCGCGGGTAAAATGCGCCGAACATCCTGCTGATCACGGGAGTAGGTGGTTTTCGCCAGTTTCTTGGGCGCGACATCCGCCAACCAGTGGTCAATATACTTGGCTAACGTAACGCTCTTGTTCACCGGCTCCGGGGTGTGGTGTACTTCCCGCTCGAACAGCACCGCCTGTTCCTGTAACCACTTCTCGCGCTGCTTGGGTTTTAGTTCCACCGGCGGATGCACGGTTTTCTGTGCCGATTTCAGCCGGTTGCCCTCGTAGTCATACCCACGAGATACAACTATTAAATAACTGTTCTCTCCCCGTTTGCGAATGGGTGCCATACTGCCACGTCCTTTCCGTTTTGCTTTGTGTTTTATTTTTTACGTCTAGTCATTGTTTTTGACCTTCCGCACCACAAAGCATACCAACCTCTGTGGCATATAGCTATCACCAAACCCAACAGACTTTGGAGGCAAAACTGCCCCAAGACCCCACCAAAACCAACAACAGGGAAGCCCCGGAGTACGAGGCTTCCCTGTTGCTTTTTCGTTGTAGGTTATTATTGCCCTTGTCCCGCCGTCAGCAACTGTTGCTCCTGCTCCCAGGCTATTGCATCCGCCGGTCGCAGCATGGTATCCAGTAGACCGGCTGCCTGCTCCTTGCAGGTGTCCTGCGGGTGGCAATAGGTGCGCTCCAAAAATGCCGTGTCGGCGTGGCCCAGCAGGTCGGCGGTCACCTGTTTGCTGGTCCCGTTTTCCAGCAGATAGGTGGCGAAGAAGTGCCTCATTGTGTGCAAGTGGTAATCTTTCGGGAATCCGTTGCGGTCGTACAATTTCCGCAGGTGGCGGCTGAACGTATCCGGGTGGATGGGCTTTCCCTGTCTGGCGAAAATCAGGTCATCCGGGCGGATACCATTGTTTTCCACGATTTGGTTGAAAAGCAGCTCGCCCAGATAATCGTATACCAGTTGGGGAATCACTACCACGCGGGTGCGGTGGCTTTTGGTGTCGCTCTCGATGACGCCCTTGCCCACAACTGTGCTGCGGGAATGTTGGATCCGCAGCTGATTCCCGCCATGCAGGTCCCGCCACCGAAGGGCGCACAGCTCCCCGCGGCGCAGGCCGGTGGACAGCGCCAGCAGATAGTACACCCGGTACAAGAGCGGCTCCTGCAAAATGCATTGTAGCAACTTCTGCATCTCCCACGCCTGCGGGATGCGCTGGGGTGTGCGCTCCACACGCAGTTTGTCCACGCGGTGAGCCGGATTATACAGCAGGATGTCATTTTTCACGGCATCTTGCAGCACAGCCGACACTGTGTCCAGATACTTATGTACAGTATTTTCGCTCAACGGATGGCCGCCGCGGCCGGGACGCTGGCGCAATTCCTCACACAATTCTTCCAGCACCATCGGTCGGATCTTGCACAGCGGCAGACCGCCAATGGTGGGGTATACCGCCTCCAGCATCCGGCGGTAGCCCTCCAGTGTACTGGCCTTGTAGCGCCGTTCCATGCGTGTTAACCAGCGGTTGGCATAGTCCTCGAACCGGGTGTTCTCGCTCTGGTCGATGCCGGTGCGGAACCGCTTTTCTAGCCGCTCCGCTTCCGCCATGACATACTGCTGAATGCCCCGTTTCGCCACTTCGCGGGGTACGGTAATGGTCCGTGCCTGCATCCGCTTTTGACCGTTGGGTTTATAGCCATTACAAATTGTAATTTTATATTTTCTTTCTCCGTGTTGTTGAATATATGCCATGCAGGCACCTCCTTATCGTTTCAAATTCATGATGCCAGTGACGGACGTGACGCTGGTGACGGTTGTGACGGCAGTGACAGCATATCCCCTGCTTTACCGTACCTGTCACCCCCGTCACTGCCGTCACTCGTACCACCATAGCGCAGGCACAGCAACCGTTTGCTGTTGGTTCGCTTGGTCTCCAACAATATCCCACACTTAGCCAGCGCTTCATCACGGCTTTGCAGGTATTTGGAGAGGATCGCCGGGCTCCAATAGTTGCCCTGTTTTTCCAGTTGCGCTGCCAGCTCGGTGGCTGTTCCCCGGAACTCGCCTGCTGCCAGCAACTTTTTCAGTGCGTTGACTACCAAGGTCAGCCGCAACTGCTCCGGCGGTACAGCCCGGCTCCACCGGCAGTCGGAGAATTCCAGTTCTTCCTCCACGTCCTCGATGTCCCGCCCGGTGGCGTAGAGGGTGGCGGTGCCGTCCTGGCGCTTGTTACGCATCAGGATCAGCGTGCCGTCCGCGGCACCGGCCAACCCATTGGTGCCGGACAGACGATTGAACGGATCGTCGTCCGCCATCTTGCGCAAGTGGTGGATGACCAGCAGGCAGATGCCGTTGCGGTCAGCCATCGCCTTGAGCGCGCCCGCGTCCTCGTAGTCGCTGCTGTAGGTCAGCCCACTGCCGCTTACGCACCGCACCTTTTGCAGCGTATCCAGAACCACCAGCCGGATATGCGGATGTTCCGCAAGCTGCGCTTCGATCTGCTGTTCCAGTCCCTGGCCTATGGGCGCTGCCCGGTGGCAGAGGTGCAGCCCCTCCGGCGCGGTATCCGCCAGCCGCAAAGCCCGGCTGTGCAGCCGCTGTGGGCCATCCTCCAGCGCCAGGTAGAGCACCTCGCTTTTCCGTGTTGCGCGCCCCAGAAAGGCCGTTCCGCCGCACACAGCGAGGCACAGCTGCAACGCCATCCAACTCTTGCCCACCTTGGGCGAGCCGCCCAGGATGTACAGCCCCGGAGCTAACAACCCGTCCACCAGATATTCCACCGACTCCAGCGGCTGTTTGTATAATTCCTGCATCGTGTAAGTTTTCAATTCGTTGGTTTCATTCGTCATCGCATTTTCCTTTCTGCCTTACGGCTTTACTTGTTATGTTTTTCCCAGCCCAGTAGCAAGGGGTTTGGGCTCTCCCAAAAGTCTGCGTTTGGACATCCAAACGCTATGCTAGCAAAACTTACCGGGCTGGAAAAGAAGCATTTCAGCCGGTTTTTCTCGCGTAATTGCCCCGCTGTACCCGGGTGGATTCCAATAGGAATCCTAGCGGAAAATCTGGTAGCCAGAGTGGATTCCTATAGGAATCCCTGCCGGAGCAAGTGGTATCATACGGGTGATACCACCCTCTCCACCGCTCGCAAAAGTGGTATCACACGAGTGATACCATCCCCTCGTTAGGGTCATCCAGATTCAAATTCAGAAGATCATGTGCTCTTGCCATACGCCCTCCTTTACGCGCTTATTATGCTGACTTGACTTAAAATCAAAAAATTGGTATACTAATTATGCGGATATTCCGCATCTATTTGTTTTTTATTTTATGCGTTATATTCGCATCTGTCAATATCGTTCACAAATTATTAAGCAATATTTTCGCACATTCAAGGAGGCAAGGAGGGTAATCCATGACATTCGGTGAAAAACTTCGACGCGCCCGCAAAGAAAAAGGCCTGACGCAAGCCGAACTTGCTCTTCAGGCCGGGTTGGGGCTGCGGACGATCATTGCCTATGAGAAAGGCGAAACCTACCCGCAGAAGCGCTCCACCTACCAGACATTGGCCGATGTTTTGGGTGTGCAGGCGGACGACCTGCACAACGAGGAGACCACGACCAACACACCGCCACTTTCCCGCGCACAATGGGAGAACAGCAAGCGGCGGTACGAAGAACTGCTCCCGGACGGCCCCGCCTGGCCGGGCGATTCATCCTATGAAGAATACTGCAAAAAAATGGCGCAATCGTCCCATGCGGACACCGCGCGCAATTCCTATAAATCGACCGGATCAGAGTTGCCGCAAATCACGATCCGCCCCGCCCTGGCGAAGGACTTCCCGACTCTATTGCAAATCTGCAAGGACCGCCACCAGTTCGACGCTACCCGCGCAGGTGCCGACAAAAGCAGCCTTCCCACCTTTGAATCCCAGTTGGAAACGCTGACCCAATCCCTCGTCGGCTGGCTCAGCGCCGGGCAATGTTTCTTGATGGAAACCAACGGCCGCCCCAGCGCCTGGTTCGTCTTGCAGTTGCCCGCATCGGACGACTATCCCGCCGCCAACAAACGAAAAGGCGGCGCGAAGGCAACAGCCTCCACGCCGCTGCCCCGCGCCACTATGCGGGGGCCCTATACAAGCCCCCATTTTGCAGGTGCTTCCAAATACATGCTCACCTTCTGCCAAGCCTGCTGCCCGCGGCTGGCCATCGAGGTCCCGCTGGACGACCCGCTCAGCCGGTTCCGCCTGGCCTACTGGCTGGACCAGGGGTTTGTGCCGGATGCACGGGCGCCATCCGGCAAAGCGATCTGTCTCGCCCTTCGCGGATGACTTTTGAGCTGCCAGGCGGCAGGTTCATGAAACTCGCGGAATCTGGTTCAATGCGTTGTTGAGCCGCTGGGCCATCTCGGGGGTGACAGCCTTGCCGGCCTGCTTGAGCAGGCTTTGCAGCGGCATTTTGTCCATCTGCCGCTGGACGGCTGCGGGCAGCGTGACGCTCTTGGCCACATCGCCGTAGCTGGCCGTGACCTTTGCCATCATCCTGGCCAGCAGCACGGCCCCGGCGGGGCTCTGCTTGATGGCTTCCATCGAGTCGAGGATCGAGTAATACCCCGCCCGCTCGAGCTCGTCCGGCCGGTCGAACCAATTGACCACCTCGCCGCCGGTGACCGAATAGTCCGGGTTGGGCTTGTCCACCTTGCGGATGGCGATGGTGTCGGAGAGTTCGCCGCTGCGGGCCTCGATCGTGTGCGCACCGGTGATGGGTACCTGGAACTTGAAAATCTTGTCGCCGGTCTGCGTCGCAAATTCCCGGCTATCCACCAGCAAGGTGACCGCGGGCTGGTTCGAGTAGACTTTCACCTCGGTGACCGCCTCGGGCCGGTCGGCATACCGGCGGCCGCAGATATGCACGAACGGCTCTTTGCTCAGGTACGCTTTGTAAATATAGAAGGCGTCCTTTTTGGTGCGGCGGTCGAAGGTGACCAGGCCCTTCTGGTTCTGCCCGGGCTTGCCGCCCTCGTTGCGGCCGTCGGCGGCAAAGTCGAACATGTTCCAGCAGTGCATGGCCCAGATGTAGGGGCGCTCCGACCACATTTTCAGCATGTGTTCGTGATAGATGGCCTGGTAGGGTTCGCTCCAGTCGCCTTTTTCGGGGTGGCCGTTCTGGTAGACCGGGTTCGCGTCGGCGCCGTACTCCGACAGGCCAATGACCGCCTCGGGGTGCTTTTGGTGGAACTCGTCAAAAAACTGGTCGTTCTGTTCGAGCTCACCCAGGTACCAGCCATAGTAGAGGTTGTAGCTGCGGATGTCGGACGCCATCACGAACGGGTCGTCCATATCCAGCATGAAGGCGTGGGCCATCGTCGTGGGGCGGGTGGCGTCCAGCTTGTGGCAGAGGTCGTTGAGCAGCTTGTGGTTCTCTACCATGTCGGGGGTCACGCCACCCGAGGCCGTGATCTCGTTGGACAGCCCCCAGCAGACGATACCGGGGTGGTTGTAGTTCTGCACGACCAGCTCGGTCATCTGGCTGACTGTGTTGGCCCGACCGTTTTCCATGTGTTTGGTGATATACGGAATTTCCGCCCAGACGATCAGGCCGTACTCGTCGCACAGGTCGTAGAAGTGCTGGGCGTGCTGATAGTGTGCCAGGCGCACGGTGTTGGCGCCCATCTCGCGCAGCAGGGCCATGTCCTCCTCGTGCTCGGCGTTAGTCAATGCACTGCCCAGACCCTGGCGGTCCTGGTGGCGGGCTGCGCCGCAGAGCCGGTAGACCCGGCCGTTGAGCAGAAAGCCCTTGTCCGCGTCAAACCCGATGGTACGGCAGCCGTACCGGACGCTGATGCTGTCGCCGCTGTCCAGGCTGGCCGTGACGGTGTAGAGGTACGGGTCCTCGATGCCGTCCCACAGGTGGACGTTTTCCAGCGTGAACACAGCGCTGGCATGGCCGTTTTCGACAGGGGCGGAGAGGGTCTGTCCGGTGGTGGAAAACGTAACGCTCGCGGCCTCGCCCGTGATCCAGGCTTCCACCGTGACGGCGGCGGTGCGGGCTTCGAGGTCCACGGCCGGCGTCACCTTGAGCCCCGGGCCGCCGTAGTAATCAAGGGCAAAGTGCGCGGCGGGCACCGTGATCAGACGCACAGGCCGGTACAACCCGCCGTAAAAGGTGAAGTCGGCCTTTTGGGGGTAGACGGTGTCATTCTCGCTGTTGTCCACGAGGACAGCCAGCAGGTTGTCCCCCTCTTGCAGCGCGGGGGTCAGTTCCACCCGGAAGGTGGAATACCCGCCCGCATGCCGGGCCAGCTTCCGGCCGTTCAGGTAGACTTCGGCGGTCATGGCAGCGCCCTCAAATTCCAGCCAGAGCTGTTCGCCCGCGGCCAGGGCGGGCGGGGTCAGGCGGCGGCAGTAGCAGGCGGTGCCGCGCCAGTAATCGTTGCCGCCGTCGGTGCCGTCGGCGGCGTTCCAGGTGTGGGGCAGCGTGACCGGCTGCCAGCTTTCGGGGAAGGCGGCGGGAATCTCGGCGGTCTTGGCGAACCGCCAGCCGTCTTGCAAAAGTACCGTGTGGCGCATAGGGGGCCTCCTTTATTTTCGGTATTCAATAGGGCTTCACAACTCCTCAAGGGTCCAGGCATCCCGCCAGCGGGTGCAGGGCCTTTGCCGGTCTCAAGCTGCGGCGGCTGGGCGGCGGGCCGTTTGCCGGATGGGGCCATACAGCCGGCCGGGTCACCCCCTGCCGAACAGCGCTGCGGCCACGGCGCTGACGGCTGGCAGGGCGGCCAGCGACAGCAGCGTGCTGAGGGCAACGGTCTGGCAGGCGTAGGGGTAGTCCAGGTCGAACTGCTGGGCGTACACGGCCACGTTGGCCCCCACCGGGGCGGCCGCGGCCAGCAGCACAGCCAGCTTGACGGCCGGGGCGGCGGGCAGGACCCAAAACACAGCCAGCGTCAGCGCCGGGATCAGCAGCAGCCGCACGGCGCTGAGGGCGTACAGCCGGGGCGTGGCGACCAGGTCCCGCAGGCGGGTCTGGGCCAGATAGACGCCCAGCACCAGCATGGCCAGCGGGGCGTTCAGGGCGCTGATGCCCTGCACGGCCCCCGTGACTACGGCGGGCAGGCGGGCGCCCAGGCCGGTCAGGAACAGGGCCAGGCCCAGCGCCCCCGCCACAAACAACGGGTTGGCCACCATCGTGCGGGGCCGCGGGCGGAAGGGCTGGCGCTGCAGCACGGCGGCGCCGTAGGTCCATTGCAGGATGTTGAGCAGCGTGATGAAGGCCACCAGATAGAACACGGCCTCATCCCCCAGGGCCTGGCGCACCAGCGGGATGCCCATGAACCCGGCGTTGGAAAAGGCGGCGGCAAACTGGTCGATGGGCGCCCGGGGGTAGAGCCACCGGGCCACCAGCATAGCCAGCGCCAGCGCCGCTACGGCCAGCAGCGCGCTGGACCCCAGCCGGGCCAGCCGCTCCGGCGTAAATGCCACGCAGAAACTGTCCAAAATCACGGCCGGCAGCACCAGCCAGAGCAGCAGCGTACCCAGTGTGCGGCTGCCCTCCCGGGTGATCTTGCCCGCCTTGTACAAGCCAAACCCCACGGCCATATACAGCGCCATGGTCAGGGTCTGGCGCAGCACGGTCAGCGCCATGTCACGCCTCCCGCAGGGCCGGCAGCAGGGCTGGCAGCAGGGCCCGGTAGCCGTCGGCGTACATGTGGATGCCCTCCAGCGTGTACTCGGCTTTCAGGCAGCCGTTCTCGTCCCGCAGCGGGGCGTTCAGGTCCAGGTAGGCCGCGCCAAACCGCCGGGCCAGCGCCTCCACGGCGGCGTTGGCCTGGTCGATGCGGTCGTTGGTGCGGTACCGGAGCATGTGCTGCACATAGGGCTGGGTGGATCGATGGGGGTTGACCGGGTAATAGGCCATCAGCGTCACTTTCGCCCGGGGCAGGTGGTCCCGGATGCCCTGCAGGATGCTGGCATAGCGCTCCATCAGCGCATCGATGGTGCAGTCGGGGTCGTTGAGATCGTTAGTGCCGATGTTCAAAAAGATGGCCCGGGGTTCCAGATCATAGATGCAGGGGCCCATCGCGTCCAGCAGGTCCCGGGTGGTGAAACCGCCCACGCCCCGGTTGTAGATTTTGCAGGGCAGGTCGAAGTCGGTGGCAAACTCGCTGATGGGGAACTGCTCCATCAGGCTGGAACCGGCGAACAGCACCTCCCCCTTGCGCACGAACCGGTTCAGGTGGCGAAACCGCTCCACCTTCTCCTGCCGGTCGTGGACCGAGCGGGCGCGGAGCATCTCGCCGGCGAGTTTTTGAAAGGCCGGGTCCCGGGCCTGTTTCTGCAGTTGTTCCATATTCATAGCCAATACCTCCCTGGCGGCGGGTCAGCAGGTGGCGCCGCCGTCGATCACAAAATCCTGTCCGGTCACAAAGCGGGCCGCATCACCGGCCAGATACAGCGCACAGGCTGCGATGTCACCGGTCTCGCCGATGAGCCCAAGCGGGGAATCCGCCTCGAAGTGGGCCTTCATGGCGGGATCATCCAGCACACCGCGGGTCATCTCGGTGAGGATGAAGCCCGGGTAGATCGTGTTGACCCGTACGTTTTGGGGGCCCAGCCGTTTGGCCATCGCACGGGAAAAGCTGCGTACGGCCCCCTTGGCCGCCGCGTACACCACCGGTCCCCGGGCCTGCAAGGCAGCCAGCGACGCGATGTTGATGATGGACCCGCCGCCCCCCGCAGCCATGACGGGCCAGGCATACCTTGTGGCGAAAAAGGTGGAGTCAAAATCGGCGGCGAAGGTGGCGCGCAGGTTTTCAGCGGTGAGCTCAGTGGCCAGGTCACCGTTGGCGCCCCGGCTGCCCGCGCTGTTGACGAGGATGTCCACCCGGCCGAAACGGCTCCGGCAGGCTTGCACCATAGCGCGGCAGTTATCCTCCTGTGTCAGGTCGGCGGCGAAGGCTTCACAGCGGCCACCCGCTGCCCGGACTTCGGCGCAGACCGCGTCCAGTTTTTGGGCCCGGCGGCCCACCACCAGCACCGAGGCTCCGGCCCCCGCCAGCGCCAGCGCGCAGGCCCGGCCGATGCCGCTGCCCCCGCCGGTAACCAGGGCGGCCCGCTCGGTCAGGTCAAACCAATCCGATGGTTTCATAGGGTATCCTCCTTCCTGGTTGCGGGCTTCGCTGCGGGACACACCCGCCCGGCCTCGGGCAGGTCGCCCTCGTGCAGTTCCACCATCATGCCGTCGGGGCCGCGAAAGTAGGCGTACTTAAACCCTGGCACGCTGGTGCTCTCAACGATGGGGGTCATCATCGGGTACCCCAGCGCCGTGACCTTATCCACCACGGCCTGCATGTCGGTGACCCGCAGCATAAAGTGCATCGAGCCGATCTCGTTGTGCTTCATGGGCGGGCGGTGCACACCGGCCGGGTTCACGTAACGGTGAATTTCCAAATCCATACCGCCCTCGCCGTGCAGCATCAGAACATCCATGATCTGGGCGTCCACACCGGACAGCCCCCGGGCGGGCTGAACCTGATTGCGGGCCTCAAAGACCACCCGCATTCCCAGCGCGCCGCAGAACAGCCGCAGGCACTCGTCAATATCTGTCACCAGGACGCCCACTTGAAAGACGCCCTGGACCAATGGTTGTGACATGCTTCGTCTCCTTTCCAGGCAAAAGCGGGCGGCGGCTGTGCGCCGCCGCCCGCGAGAATCAGTCTTGCGGCTCAAGCGTTGCCTTTGGCCGCTTGCCGGGCTTCATACTGGGCTTTCTTTTCGGCCTCAAAGGCCTCCGCCTTGGGCTCCAGCTTGCTGAAAGCCAGGCAGCACAGGCCGATGATGGCGCAGAGGATCGCCGGCACGATGGCAAAGTCGATGCGGATCATCATCAGCGCGCTGGCGGGCTGGGCCACGGCCTCACCGGCGGTGGCCTCCACATAACCGGCCACCATCAGCAGCATACCGGTGAGCAGGCTGCCCAGCGAGTTGCCGAAGTTCGAGCAGAACTGGGCCAGGATGTTGGCCGAGCCGTCCATGCGGGGCAGGCCCTGCATCTCGTTGTAGGCGCAGACGTTCATCAAAAACAGCGTGCCGTAGTATGCGATGGGTAGCGTGGCGAACTGGCCCAGCAGGTACCCGCCGATGACGCCGGGCAGGTTGCCGCCCGCCACGAAGCAGATGAGGTAGCCCACGACACCCACGATGCACAGGGAGAAGATCATCTTGCCCATCGTGCCGATCTTTTTCATCAGCCAGGGGAACAGCAGCATCAGCGGCAGCAGGATGATGCCCGCGGCGGACAGCACGCCGGACATGCCCACGTTGCCCACGATGTTGTCAAAGTAGTAGCCGTTGATGCCCAGGCCCTGCATCACCTGATAGGCCAGCATGATGGCAGCGTACAGCCAGACATAGGGGTTTTTCTTGAACATCGTGAAAATTTCGGTGAAGCGGATCTTCTTTTGGATGTCGGCGCCGTCCACCGCCGGGTCCTCTTTGCAGAAGATGAACCGCAGCACGCCGATGAGCATACCGGGCACCATGAAGATGGCCACGGGGGTGAACCAACCCAGCGCACCGGTGGACAGCTGCGCCATGAGCATGGGGAACAGCGTGCTGCACAGGATGGACCCGGCCATCGTGATGATGCTGCCGTAGGACGCCGCCTTTTTGATGAGCACCGAGTTGTTGGAGAAGTGGCGGATGGTGTAGGCGGGGGCCGCCACCATGCGCAGGCTGCCGAACACCGAGAAGGTCAGCAGGTACATGCTGAACACCCAGGCCACCCGGGCGGCGTACTGCCATTCGGGGCTGGCCAGGAACAGGAACATCGTGGTGAGCGCCTGGCCCACGATGCAGATCTCATAGGGCCGGCCCTTGCCCCAGCGGGTGTGGGTGTTGTCCACGAGCCAGCCGATGAAGAAATCCACGAGGCCGTCCACCAGCTTGCTGATGAAGAGCAGCACGCCGATCAGGCCGATGTTGATGCCCAAGAAGTCGCTGGCATACATAGACAGGAAATTGAGCAGGATGGAGTTGATCCAGCCGCTGGTGATGTCAGAGCTCTTCCAGATCAACAGGTGCCCCAAACCCAGATGGTTAGGGTCTTTGACTTTGTTTCTTGGCATGTTTCTGCCTCCCTTTTTCATTTAGCTTTTTATAGAACCAGGCAGCGTGCTCCGGCTGCCGGAATCCTGATGCGGGCCCGGTCAGCGGGCCTTGAGCAGGTGCAAAGCGAAGCCGCCCACCTGCCAGTCGAGGTACACCGATTGCAGCTGCCCGTCGGGGGTGCGCTGTTCGGTGTCCGGCACCGTGCGGATGCCTTTGGCGGCCAGGTCGCGGACGGCGGCCTCCACATCCGGCACCGCGATGCCCAGGTGCCCGGCGGCACCGCCGGGGCGGGATTTGGTCAGCTCCACCGGCCCGGCCACGATGACCGACGCCCCAATATCCCGGCTGGGGAAGCCGAAGGCCTGGCACAGCGCCCCGGCGGCCTCGGTGCAGGCGGCGGCACCGTCAAAATGCAGGCCCACATGGGCGAAGGAATAGCGAGGCGGTTCCTGAACGGGGGCGGGCGTCTGAGCGGCCGGGGCCGGGCCGCCGAAGGTCCACACCGGGAAATACCGGCCCAGCAGCCGCAGCACGGCCTCCAGGAAAAAGTAATCGTTGTAGATGAAGGCCTGCCCGGCCAGGCGGTCGTTGTGGACCATCATGCTGCCGCCGTAGAGGATGCCGTCCACCTCCGAGTCCCAGTTGGCCCACTGGGCCTCGATGGCCTGCAACACCTTGCCGGCGGCGGTGCGGTAGAGCGGCTGCTCGGCGGCGGGCAGCGTATCGGCCAGCGCCAGCAGGCCGCAGGCGATCAGCGCCCCGGCGCCGCTGTCCGGCACAAAGGGTTCGGCGGGCATCCGGAAATCCGCCGGGGGCAGCCAATCCCAGGCCGCCAGCGCCGCGATGCAATAGTGGGCGCTGCGCTTGGCGGCGTCCCGGTAGGCCTCGTCACCCAGGTTCTCGTAGGCGAGCGTAAAGCCGTACAGCGCCCAGCCCTGGCCCCGGGCCCAACTGGACCCCTGGCCCCAGCCCTGGCCGCCCAGCCCGCCCAGAAATTCGCCGGTGGCGGCGTCAAAGCTCGCAATGTGGTGGCAGCTGCCGTCGGGGCGCAGCAGGCAGCGCAGCGCCGTGTTGGCGTGGCGGCGGGCCACCGCCTCATACTTGGGGTCGCCGGTCTCCCGGGTGGCCCAGCTCAACAGCGGAATGTTGAGCATACAGTCCACGATCATCCAGCCGGACACGTCCTCGGCCCAGGGGCTCTTGTCCCAGGCGCGGATGAAGCTGCCCCGGGGGTTGAACCGCCCCATCAGGTACCCGGCGGCCCGCAGCCCGGCGGTGCGGGCCTCGGGGTGGCCGGTGAGCCGGTACTCGGCCACGCTGCCGGGCAAAAACAGAAAGCCCACGTCGTGGTCCAGCGTCTCGGGCTTGTCCAGCACCGCCGCGATGCGGGCATCCGCGCCGCAGGCGGCCTGGGCGTAGGCATCCTGGCCGGTGGCCTGGGCCATCTGCCACAGGATGCCCGGCCAGAACCCGTTGGTCCACCAGGCGGTGCCGCCGGGCATCAGGCAATCCCGGTACCGTCCCTCCACAGGGATAAAGGGCAGGTTGCTGCCGGTGCGGGCACACTCGGCCTCGAGTTTGCGCTGTAACTGTTCCCAGACTCGCCCGGCCCAGGCGGTCAGGTCCTGCGTTGCCATCGCCATAAAAAAATCACATCCCTTCTGTGGGGCGCTCGGGCGCCTTGGCCCGGGTCGCTCTCACGCTCTGCCCTGATGATACCAGCGGGCAGACGGGATGTGATAGAATAATTATGCTATTTATAGAATTATTTTGATTCTTTTGCTGCCCCATCCGCCCCCCTGCGGGGCAGGCGGCCGGCGGCGCGGTAGGCGGTGGGGGTGGTGCCGTACAAACTGCGGAACACCTTGGCAAAGTAGTTGTTGTCCAGGTAGCCCACATGGGCGCTGATGTCCTGCACCGGCAGGTCGGTGGTGCGCAGCAGCCCGGCCGCCTTCTCGCACCGGGCCCGGGCGATGTACCGGGAAACGGTCAGGCCGGTCTCCTCCTTGAACAGGCGGCTCAGATGCGCCGGGCTGATCCGAGCGGCCTTAGCTAGGCTGGGCAGCGTCAGCTCCTGGCTCAGGTGCAGCGCGATGCAGGTCACGGCCCGGCGCACCGGCGGTGTGTAGTTCTGCTGGCGGCCGGCGGCCGCCGCGTCGCAGAATTCCCGCAGCATGGCGAGGATTAGGTCGTACAGGCGCCGGGCGTCGGTGCAGGCGTACATCTTTTGGGCATAGTCCACCGAGATCGCATCCACCACCGCCGGGTGCGCCCCGCCCCGTTCGGCAGCCTTGCGGGCCATCGTGCGCACAATGGTGGCGTTGGCCACCATCGCCCGGGTGTTGGTCAGGGAAAAGGCGCGGTTCACGCTGGTGCGGGCCATCCGCTCGTACATCTCCAGCGCCCCCGCCGCGTCCCCAGCCTCGATGCGGGCCAGAAACCGGTTCTCCTGGGCATAGCGGCGCACAGCCTGCTCAAAGTCCGGCGGCTCGGCGGTGAACAGCTCCTCCCGGGCGCCGCTGCCCCGCAGCCCCGCCAGCGTCTGGCGCAGATAGGGCGGTGCCTGGGGGTCCAGCGCGGCCGCCGCCCCTGTGACCATCCGCTCGGCGGTGTTCAGGTCCAGCAGCCGGTGGCTGCCATAGTAGAGTTTGTAGGGCAGCAGGTAGCTCGCCGGCAGCCCCAGCGCCGCCAGCGTGCGCTCGGCCTCGCCGTCCTCCCAGGCCACCGTGGCAAAGGGCCCCATCACGAACGCCCGCCCAGCAAACCGGAACAGCAGCAGCTCCATGCCCAGCAGGTCCCGGGCTTCGTACAGGCGCCCATCGTACAGGTGGGCCAGCAGTTCCTCCCGCGCGTCGGCCTGCAGCAGCGGCTGCACTTGGGGCAAAAAGCTGTGCTGCCGCTCAAAATCCGCCAGCACTGCCGCGCTGCCGTCCCAGCAGACCACCGAAAGCTCGGTCGTGTACTGCAAAAAACGCCGCATCAGTTCCGCTTGATCCATGAAAAAGCCCCCTCACAGTCGATTCTTTTCTAATTATAGCATATTTTTTCTATCCTGTCGCCGGAAGTTCCTGCTACAATGCAGACAAAGCCATACAAGGAGGCGACCCCGAATGAAATTGGAAATCCAGGACGCCGGCGGCAAGCCGCTGGCCACCGCCGAGGATCCGGCCCGCATTGAGCTGGTCTACCCCGGGCGCTACCACCGGGGGGATGTGGTGGTATTTTTCTGTGACCGGCCCGGCTGGTACGACCTGCGGCTGGAGGACACCCTGCCCGAAACGCTGGTCTTTGTGGAACGGTGCGCTCGGTTCGTCATCCCGTTCGGCCGGATGGAGCGGGTGTGCTACTCGCCCCGGGCGTTCAAGGGACGGCAGCACCTGATCACGGCGGCGGTGGCTGACCCGGCGCGGGTGGCCCTGCGGCGCAACCTGGCGCTGAACCCGCTGGACCAGCGGGGGGACACCGGCATGTGGCCCCACGCCCACGCCAACACCGAGACCCGGGGCGAGACGCTGTTTGCCGCCCACAACGCCATCGACGGCGGGCACACCAATGTCCATCACTACCCCTACCCCTACGCCAGCTGGGGCATCAACAAGGACCCCGCCGCCGCGCTGACCGTGGAGTTCGGCCGCCCGGTGGTGGTGGACGAGCTGGTGCTGACGCTGCGGGCCGACTACCCCCACGACAGCCACTGGACCCGGGGCACTGTGCAGTTCAGCGATGGCAGCAGCGAGACGCTGGACTTTGCCAAGAGCGTGGCGCCGCAGCGCTTTGCCATCACGCCCCGGTGCATCACCAGCCTGACGCTCACCCAACTCATCAAGGCGGAGGATGAATCCCCCTACCCGGCGCTGCGTCAGCTCGAAGTCTTTGGCACGGTGAAAGGAGACAAACCATGACGATTTTTGAAAAGGGACGCCGGGGCTACCGGCGGTATCTGCTGGGAGAGGCCTTCGACCCCACCACGCCGGACGGCCGGAGCGTTGTGCCGTCGGTGGAGCTGGTGGCCCGGGGCACCGCCACCGGCCGGAACCCCACCGGCACGATGTTTGAGAGCCCCAGCCTGCCGCTGTACGCCCGGGCGCTGGCCTACCGCACGCCGGGCACGGCCCACTACGGCGAACCAGTTGAGCGGGATGCGCTGCTGGCCCAGCTGGACGCCATGAACGCCCACTATAACAGGGACACCCCCCGCGACCACTGGTGGCTGGTCCAGGTGGGGGACCCGCTGCGCATTCTGGACACGCTGTTCCTGCTGGAGGATGACCTGCCCGACCCGGCGGCGGCCATCGCCCACTGGACCGACGTAATCCTGTACTTTCAGGATTCCTATGGCCGCACAGCCCACGGCCGCCTGGAGACCGGCGCCAACATGATGTGGAAGGTCCACGTCTACTTTCTGTGCGGGTTGCTGCGGGAGGACCAGGCCATGCTGGACCAGGCCAACCAGTGGCTGGCCGGCATGATGCACTACTCCCACAAGATCAGCCACCCCCGGGCCGGGACCTTCTACGACGACGGCTTTTTCCCGGACGGCTCCTTCATCCAGCACTACTTCTTTGCCTACGCCGGGGGCTATGGCAAGCACATGCTCTGCGTGTTTGCCGGGCTGGTCTGGGCGCTGGCGGGCACCGGCGTGATGACGCTGCCCGAGGAGGATATGGCCTTTTTCTGCACCCAGCTCCACCAGGCTTTCCTGCCGCTGCTGGCGGAGGGGCGGTTCATGGACATTGCCCGTGGCCGGGAGATCTCCCGCTGCAACTGCGAGGACGTGATCTGCGGGCGGTTTGTGCTGCGGGCGCTGTGCTACCTGGCCGACGCGCTGCCCGAACCCCTGGCTGCGCCGCTCCGCGCCGCCGTCAAGCAGAACTTGGCTTTCGGGGACAACCGGGCGGCGCTGTGCCGGGACGAGGATGCCTTTGCCGAGCACTATGTGCTGCCCAGCCTGCCCGAGGTGCTGGCCCGCCTGGACGCCAGCGCCACCCCCGCCGCCCCGGCACTGCGCCACCACTATAACTTTGGTCCCATGGCCAAGGCGGTCCACCGGCACGGGCGGTGGAGCGCGGCCATCGGGATGTTCAGCCCCAGCATCGCCTGCTATGAGTATCTCCACGAGGAGTGTACAGGCTTTTGGCACATCGCGGACGGGGCGCTCTATCTGTACACCGACGAGGATCCGGACGCCTTCAGCCACAACTACCACGGCACCGTGGACCGGATGCGCCTGCCCGGCACCACGGTGGACCGGGACCCCGACCGCATCCGGTCGCCCCACTACATCTGGTACCAGCCCGACAGCAAAAACCCCTGCGCTTTTGTGGGCGGCGCCGCCCGGGGCGAGTACGGCCTGACCGGGTTTGCCTTCCGCGGCCAGGGCAAGGGCACCCAGCGCACATTGGCGGCATTGAAGTCCTGGTTCTTCCTGGGCGATGAGATCGTCTGCCTTGGCAGCGGCATCACGAGCCCCACCGGCGACGAGGTGGAGACCACCGTGCTCAACCAGCGGCTGCTGCCCGGCGCCCCCAACGCCCTGACCGTGGACGGGCAGACCATCCCCTGCCGGGAGCTGGACCGCCCGGGCGCCCTGGCCTGTCGCACGGTCCACCTGGCCGGCGACCACGGCGCGGGCACCGGTGTCTGGTTTCCCCGTGGCGGCGACATCCACATGCTCTGCGAGCACCGCATGGGCAGTTGGAACAGCCTGGAGCCGGTGGAGGGCCGCATCGTGGAGAACGATTTCTACACCCTCTGGCTGGCCCACGGCCGCAACCCCGAGAACGCGCGCTACGCCTATGTGCTGCTGCCCGGCGCCAGCGCCGCGGACACCGCCGCCTACGCCGCCGCGCCGGCGGTGGAGGTCCTGGCCTGCGATGAGACGGCCCACGCCGTGCGCAGCACCCGCACCGGCTGGACCGGGTGCAATTTCTGGCAGGAGGCCCCGGTCCGCTGCGCCGGTGTGGAGGTGAACACCCAGGCCAGCGTGCTGTGGCGGGTGGCGGATGACCGCCTGACACTGGCCGCCGCCGACCCCACCAAGCTGGACCGCACCCTGGAACTCACTCTGGACCTGACCGTCCAGAGCGTGGAGCAGGCGGACCCGGGCATCACGGTGCTGTCCACCGCCCCGCTGCGCCTGCGCCTGGACACCACCGGCCGGGACGGCGCCAGCCTCTGCCTGACGGCACGGGTGTGAGGCAGGCGAACGGCGGTCCGGCCTCGGGCCGGTTTGCGCGCCGGTTTGGGTGCCACAACTTGGCAGCTGAGCGAAAGGCAGCGCATTATTGAGCCGTGATCGCCGCGACCGACGCCCCTTCTCACATCAGCTCAGGCGGCCAAATCAAAGAGGAAATTCCACGAGTGACCACCATTTGACCACTTTGCTTTTTCGGTCGGTCTTTGACCAAGAATTTTGCGTTCCAACATTTTTTATTCTCGCAAACATCAGCGCAGAAATTTGTGCAGTCCGCATAAATTTCTGCGCTGGTTCATTATATTTTCCCGGATGTCACAGTTCTCCGACCCGACTGCTATACCCAACCAAGCCATCACCTAAAGCGCTTGGTACAGCTGCATACTGACGGGCAGAACATACGACGATGGTTCGCCTGTTTTTGGTTGTCTGATACAGTTTCAAATCACTTTCGATCCATGAGCTCTATACTCCATCGTTCTTTTTCTATACATTTCCGACCTTGCCGCAATCCAGCGCACTCCCTTTTCTCATCTCCACGCTTGCCTATCCCTGAGCCCTGTGCTATTCTGGAACCAATCTTACTTTCTCTTTCCTCACATGATTCAGCGGATATTTTTGATGTGGAGGGTGTATTGTATGGACACCAAACTGGAAATCCAGCGTCTGCGGCACAGGGTGCAGGAACTGGAACAGGAAAACGCAGAATTGCGGGCACGACTGGCGACGTTTGATACAAGCGGCCCTGCGCCGGGGAAGGACAACGGCGCAACATCTTCCAAAACGCAGAGGCCTGCAAACACTGCGAGTGCATCAAACACCGGTGCCAGTGCCACCGATTTACCCGCATCAGCACGCAATGCCACAAGCGCACCGTTCTGCCGGGCTGACACTGCCTCTGTCACCCGCGCCAGTCCCCCCGCCGAGAAAATTCGTCTGTTTCGCTCTCTATTCCGCGGCCGCGGCGACGTCTACGCCCTGCGCTGGCATAGCGAAAAGACGCAGAAAAGCGGTTACAGCCCGGTCTGCGCCAACGAGTGGCAGCCCGGCTTGTGTGAGAAAGGGCGTGTATCTTGCGCCAAATGCCCGAACCGCGTGCTGCGCCCGCTGGATGACGCAGCCATCTACCGTCACCTGGCCGGGCGAGATGCACAGGGGCGGGATGTTATCGGTCTGTACCCCATGCTGCCGGACGAGACCTGCTATCTGCTGGCGCTGGACTTCGATGACGCCAACTGGCAGGACTGCGCCCGCGCCGTGGCGTACGTCTGCCGCGCCCACGGGGTCCCATTCGCGCTGGAGCGTTCCCGCTCCGGCCAGGGCGCCCATGTCTGGCTGTTTTTTGCCGAGGCCATCCCCTGCGCCAAGGCGCGCCAGCTCGGCGATGGGCTGCTGACCGCTGCCATGGACGCCTGCGGCGGTATTTCCTTTGCCGCCTACGACCGGATGTTCCCCAACCAAGACACCCTGCCCGCGGGCGGTTTCGGCAATTTGATCGCCCTGCCGCTTCAAGGCCGGGCCCGGCGGCAGGGCAACAGTGTATTTCTGGACGACTCTCTCACGCCCTACCCGGACCAGTGGGCGTTTCTTTCTACCGTGCGCACGCTGCTGCCCGGGCAGGTCGATGACATGCTGGCGGAATTGTGCCCGGGTCGCCCGCCTCTTGGGGCGCTGGCCGAACCGGCGGAAGCAGCAGGCATCCACGCTCCACTCGCAGATACCAGCCCGTCAACATCCGATTTTCCCACCCCCTGGAAACCCCAACCAACCCGCACTCTCTCCACCCAAGACTTTAAGCAGCTGCCGCTCCCCATCGTCCGCGGCAACGGGTTGTATATTCATCGGGAACATCTGACACCGGCGGCCCGTAACCGGTTGATCCGGCTGGCCACCTTCCGCAACCCGGACTTTTACAAAAAGCAGTCCATGCACTTTTCCACCCGCAATATCCCGCGCATCATCTCAACAGTGGCGGAAGCGGATGGATTTTTGGTGCTTCCCCGTGGCTGTGAGGAACCGCTTTGCACGCTTTTGCAAGATGCCGGGGCCGACTATGCCATTCAAGACGAGACCTGCCCCGGCCGTCCGCTGCGCATCATCTTTACCGGCGCACTGCGCCCCGACCAGAAGCCCGCGGCAGACGCCCTGCTGGCGCATCGCAACGGGGTGCTCAGCGCTACGACGGCTTTCGGCAAGACAGTGGTCGCGGCCTGGCTGATCGCGCAGCGCGGCGTGAACACACTGATTCTGGTGCATACCCAGGCGCTGCTCAACCAGTGGCAGGCCGCGCTTTCGCAGTTTTTGCGGATTGATGAATCTCTGCCGCCGCAGCCCAAACGCCGCGGCCGCCAGCGCAAGCGCTGCCTGATTGGGCAGATCGGCGGCGGCAAAAACACCGCCGCGGGATTTGTGGACATTGCAATGCTGCAATCGCTGGTTCGCGGCGGCGAGGTTGACCTGCGGGTGCGGGAATACGGGCTGGTCATCGTGGACGAGTGCCACCATGTTTCAGCTGCCGGGTTTGAGCAGGTGCTGCGGGACGTGCCTGCGCGCTATGTGTACGGCCTGACCGCCACCCCGTCGCGGGCGGACGGGCACGGGCCGATCATCACGATGCAGTGTGGGCCGGTCCGCTACCAGGTCAGCGCCAAGGAGCAGGCCAAACGGCAGGGTTTTGTGCGGGCCGTGGTGCCGCGCTTTACCCGCTTTTCGCTGCCGCTGACCGCCGAAAAGCCAACATACGGCAAAATTTGTGAAGCTCTGATACAGGACACGCTGCGCAACGACCTCATTGTCCAGGACGCCCGCGACCTGCTGGCACAGGGCCGCACGCCGCTGCTGCTGACTGAGCGGCTGGAGCACGCTAAAATCCTGGCTGCCACGCTGCGGACGTTTTGCCCGCATGTGTTTTTGCTCTCTGGCCGCGGGACCGCCAAAGAGAAGCATGCGCAGCTGGATGAACTGGCAGCTGTCCCCGCCGGGGAGCCACTGGCCGTGGTCGCCATCGGCAAATATGCGGGGGAAGGCTTCGATCTGCCCCGGCTGGACGCTCTGCTCTTGACGATGCCGGTGGTCTGGAAGGGTACGCTGACCCAGTACACCGGCCGCCTGCACCGCGCCGCGCCGGGTAAGCGGGAGGTTTTGCTGTACGACTATGTGGATGTTCGCGTCCCCATGCTGGAGCAGCAGTACCGCAGGCGGCTGCGCAGCTATGCGGCGCTGGCCTATACGGTGCGGGGGTCAACCGCTGTTTCTAATTTGGATGATCACGCCGTACAAAAAAGAACCGCCGCTTTTGTGAGTTGTGAACAGTTTTCTCAGCGTTTTGCCGAAGACTTGGAGGCAGCCGCCCGCGAAGCACTGTTCTGTGTGTCGTCTTTGTCCGCACGGCCTGCGCAGCGTATGATCCCCCTGTTGCAGCGCTTGCAGCACAAGGGCGGGGAGGTGCGAATCTACCTGCCGGAACCTGCGCAGTTCCGTGGGGACATCCAACCCAGAATCACCGCCAATGCCGCCGCTTTGCAGCGGGCAGGCATCCCGGTCGTGTTTTGCCCAAATCATATGCCCAATTTTTGTGTCATTGACCAAAGACTCGTCTGGCATGGCGGCCTCAACCCGTTGGGCCGGACGCCTACCGACGAGAGCAGTTTGCGGATGGATGCGCCGGACATGGCGGCGGAGCTGGTGGAGTTTTTGCGCGGCATGATGCCAAGCGGATGATGTCCCGTGGCGTATTTTCTGATGCACCTTGGCTTTGTCATAGTTTCGCGTTTGCCGCTCCACTTCTTGATCATGTGCGCCGGACAAACGAGGATTGATATAAAGCATTCTGGTTCAGAATATTGTCGCAATTTTGTAAGCGCTTGTCTGAATTATGTCGCGATTATATTGATATTCTCTCTGCATTGTGTTACGACAGGAGCAAACCTATTCTCGGAGGTCTATATGCTCTATCGTAAAGCGTATGATAAATTGAAAAGCTGGAAGGCCCAACCCGGCAAGAAGGCTTTGTGCATCCAAGGGGCGCACCAAATCGGTAAGACGACCGTTGTGCGCGAGTTTGGCCGAGCGGAATATGACTGCTTTGTCGAGTTCAATTTTATTCTGGACGCGAACGCCCGCGCCGCCTTTGACGGGAAGCTGGACGCCGACATGCTCATCGAAAACCTGTCCGCACTGGCTCGCCAGCCTATGCAGCCGGGTCGGACTCTGATTTTGTTGGACGAGATTCAGGAATGTCCCAACGCGCGAACCGCCATTAAATTTTTGGTGGAAGACGGCCGCTTTGACTATGTGGAGACCGGGTCGCTGCTGGGCGTCAAAAACAAGAAAGTCCCCTCCTATCCGGTCGGCTTTGAGGAACCTTATGCCATGTATCCCATGGATTTCGAGGAATTTCTCATGGCCAACGGTGTGCAAAAGGCGACCCTATCGCTGCTGCAGGACTGTTACCGCACCAAACAGCCGGTGCCCGAGGTGATCCATGATACGATCAACCGGCTGTTTTACAGCTACATCATCGTGGGCGGTATGCCCAACGTGGTACAAACCTATGTGGACACCCATGATATCGGGCGAGTTTTGGCCGTGCAACAGGAACTGCTGGATCTGTACCGCCAGGACATTTCGCAGTACGCCGACCCGAAAGACCGCCCCAAGATCCGGGCCATTTTCGATTCCATACCGGCGCAGCTGAACAACAAAAACCGGCGCTTCCTTGTCAATTCACTGCGCCGGACCGCTCGGCTGGAGCGTTATGCCGACAGCTTTAACTGGTTGGTGGACGCCGGAGTGGCGCTGCCCTGCTACAATGTGACCGAACCGAAAGCACCGCTCAAGCTCAATGAGAAGCGAAACCTGTTCAAACTGTTTGCCGCTGACACCGGGCTGCTCTGTGCCCTTTCGATGGACAACATCCAGTTCAGCATTTTGCAAGGGGATATGAGTGTGAACATGGGCAGTATTCTGGAAAACATGATGGCGCAGATGTTCACCGCCAACGGATTTTCGCTGCATTATTTCGACACGCACAAGTACGGCGAGCTGGATTTCGTGTTGCAGAACGGGACTGGCGTTGATCTGGTGGAGATTAAGTCCGGCCGCGATTACAAACGCCATGCGGCGTTGGATAAGATTCGCCAGGTTTCCGAGTGGAACACCCGGAAATCGCTCGTTTTCTGTAAGGGAAATGTACAGAGCGAGGGCGGCATATTGTACCTGCCCTGGTATATGGCGATGTTTTACGCGCAGACAGCACTGCCGGAGGGCCTGATCTATCAGGTGGATTTGAGCGATCTGCCAAACTGATCCATAATAGCTCCGGCGTGTGATACATGTGACGGTGTTATACCGTGGAAAGCTTTCCTGCATAAATATGGCGTTGCACTGGATGAAACTATTATCAACCAACAGAATGTCAAAATGGTCATCGTAGCAACCGCAATGGACAACAGTACAGAACGGATTATTACCTATCTGCGTAACACTTATATGGTGGATATTAACATTTTGTTTTTCCATGTGTTCAGCTATAATGACAAGCGTTTCATCAGCCGTGCTTGGTTTGCCGAAGACGCCGAGGAAGCACCAGCACCGGTAGCTCCCGTAGGCAATCTGTGGCATATTTCTATCACCAAAGCCAACAGACTTTGGCGGCAATACCGCCACACGATCCACCAGAACCAACAACAGCCCGGACTTTCCATCCGGGCTGTTGCGCATGTGGTTGGCGTGGCAGTTTATCCCCGCGGCCAAAACGGCGGCTTCGCTTTCACCAGCTTGAGCAGGGCCGTATCGGCTGCCTCGGTGTATCCGCCCGCAGCGATGCGTACATTGCGCAGGTTATTGAGCGAGTTGCGGGCCAGGCGGAAGACAGCAAAGTGGCAGAACAAAGCGGTCCGCCGGGAAGCCGTTGCATTCCGGCGGGCCGCTTTTGCGTATCCGATTGAGGTACGGCAGCCGCTGATGGCGTGGGCTTCCCCTGCCCCGCTGTGCTGTAAAAAAGCGGCAAGCGCCCGCGTTTGGGACTCCTGCCGCTTTGAATGGGGGACGATGCACTTACATCGTCTGCTCGTAGAGTTTGATGATGTCCTTGACGGTGCTCTGGCGCGGATTGGCGGGGATGTTGCCGCTCTTCATCGCGTCGGCCGCCATGGCGGGGATCTTGTCGGCGGTGACGCCCACCTCGCTCAGCGTGGCGGGGATGCCCAGTTGCTCGTTGAGGCGGCGCAGCTCCTCCACCAGCATATCGGGGGTGAAGTGGCTGACCGGTCCGTCACCCTGACGGATGTAGTTGTAGATGACCTCATACCGCCCGTGGTCGGCCAGGGCGTTGTACGCCATGACATTGGGCAGCAGGATGGAGTTCGCCACACCGTGCGGAACATTGAAGTAGCCGCTGACCGGATGACTCATTGCGTGCACATTGCCCAGGCGGGCCCAGGCAAAGGCCATACCCGCGAATGTGGAACCGAGCATCATGGCACAGGCTGCTTCTTCATCCTGGCGGTTGGCCACAAAGCGGCGCAGGTTGGCGCCGATGAGTTCCATCGCCTTCTCCGCCATCGCGTCGGAGAACGGCGTGGCATTGCGGGAGATGTAGGCCTCGATCGCATGGATCAGCGCGTCGACGCCGCAGGAGGCTGCGATGGAGGCAGGCGCGGTCATGATGAGTTCGGGGTCCAGCACCGCGTACTTGGGCAGGATCTCGTAGCTGAACACCGACAGCTTGTAGTTGCGGGAGGTGTCGGTGATGACGGCGGAGGCCGTGACCTCGCTGCCGGTACCGGCGGTGGTAGGAATGGCAATCATCGGGACGATGGGACCGGGCACTTTGAAGTTGCCCTCATACTCGGTGATGTTGCCGCCGTAGTTGGCCAGCACGCCGACTGCTTTGCCCACGTCCATCGAGCTGCCGCCGCCGAGCGCCACGATGCCCGCGGCGCCGCAGGATTTATACAGCGCAGTGGCCTCGTTGACCACTTCTACGGTGGGGTTGGGCACCACGTCCAGGTAGGCCGTACAGGCCAGGCCCGCTTTGAGGATGATGTCCTGCACCTTTTTGACAACGCCGATCTTTTCCAGTCCGCGGTCGGAAACCAGCAGCACATGGGGCACGCCACTTTCCTGCAGGATCTGCGGCAGCTGCTTGAGACTGCCCACTCCAAAGCGGATGGTTTGGGGAACGGTAAAGTTGAAATCTTTCATTATGGTGATTCCTTTCCTAATGCATTGGTCGCCGGTCACTTAGAAGTGCAGCTCCGTGCGCTGGATCAGGTCCTTCTGCAGCGGCTTGCCCAGCTCGACGAAGTAGGCGCTGTACCCAGCCACGCGGACCAGCATATCCTTGTAGTCCTCGGGCTTCTTCTGGGCGGCACGCATGGTGTCGGCACTCATGATGTTGAACTGGACATGCATCGGTCCTTTGTGCATATATTCTTCAATAAAGTTGACAAGGTTATCGCGGCCTTCGACGCCGGTGACGGCTTCCTCGGGGAAGCGCAGGTTCATCAGGGTACCGTTGGTAGCCAGGCTGTGGTCTACTTTGGCCAGCGAGTTGACAATCGCGGTGGGGCCGTTGATGTCGTGGGAGCCAGCATCGGTGTGGACCGGGCCCATGTTGTCCGAGATGGCCTCGCCCTTCTTGCGCCCGTCCACCGAGGCGTTGGTGTTCAGGCCCATCGCCACGTTGGCGTTGACCGAGTAGACGCCGGGACTGAAGATGCCGCCGCGCGGGGTCTTGCGACCCGCAATGTGCTTGCAGTAGGTTTCGAACATGAACTTGAACAGCTTGTCGGCGTAGTCATCGTCGTTGCCGTAGTGGTGCACCTTGGAGCTGTTGACCAGGGCGTAGAGCTTTTCGTAACCCTTCCAGTTATGCTTGATGGCCTCGAGCAGGTCGTGGCCGGTACAGCGCTTTTCATCAAAAACCAGCTGCTTGATGGCGGACAGCGAATCGGCGCAGGTGGCCATGCCGCTGGCCTGGGGACCGATACCGTTGTACTTGGCGCCGCCCTCGGTCAGGTCGTGGCCGGATTCCATGCAGTCCTCAAACAGGGCAGAGACATAGGGCAGCGGCTTGCGGGCGCGGTGCGCGTTTTCGATCACGCAGAGGCTCGAGCACATCTGGTTGGTCCAGTATTCGAACTGCTCGTCGACGCTTTTGAGCACCTCGTCGAAGTTCTGGTAGGTTTCAAGGCTTCCGGTATCCGGGCCAAGGTGGCCGCCCAGCGCACCGCAACGACTCCAGCGCGGGCAGTGCGGGCCGCAGTCCACACAACGACCGCCGTTGACCACCATCTCCATCATCTTGGGGGTGTTGACGTAGGCGGCGTCATGCCAGCCGTATTCTTTGCCGGGCAAACTAATTTCGACACAGCCGACGACGCAGTAATCGCGAGCTTCCTCGATGGTCATGCCCTTGCGCATCATGCCCTTGATGGCGGGGGCGTCGTTGAACAGTTTTGGGTGACCATACCCGGCACGGATGCACTCCACGGCCTTGACGCGCAGTTCGTAGGGGGTGTTCTCGTGCATGCGCACACAGACCCAGGGGTTCATCATGCGGGTATGGGCAGAGGCTTCCAGCATAAGCATAGTCAGGTCGTTGGTGGCATCGTTGCCGTCACGATCCACGCCGCCGATGGTCAGGCTTTCGCCGCCGAAGCCGCGGCCGTTGCGCAGTGCCATCGAACCCGCATCCTTGAGTTTTGTGGGGTTGTTGAGCTTGACATACTCCACCTCGATGAGTTCGAGTGCGAACTCCTTGGAGATGGTGTGGTTGTCCATATCCCGCTTGTAGTACGGGAACAGCCACTGGTCCATGCGCCCATAGGAGATGGAGTGACCGTTGGATTCCACACAGATCAGCATGGTGGCGAAGTTGAACAGCTGCAGTGCCTGCCAGAAGGTTTTGGGACTTGCGCTGGAGATCACACGGCAATTTTCGGCGATGGCTTCGAGTTCGGCCTTGCGGCGGGGGTTCTGCTCCTCGGCCGCCATCTTGTCAGCCAGCGCCGCGTAGCGCAGCACGTAGTCGATGACAGCGCGGTACATAATGATCATGCCCTGGTAGAACTCCCGCTTGGTCGGAAATTCGGGGTCATGCATGTCCAGCGCGGCCAGCTTTTCCTCGGCACGGCGCAGGATACCGCCGAAACCAATGCGCATCAGGCGGGCGTAATCCACGGCGAGGTGGCCGGTGCCCGCATAGTGGTAGAGGTTGGTCTGGTAGATCTTTTTGCCGGCTTCGGAGCCTTTGAGCTGATCGTCGTCGAGGCGGACGTTGATGTAGTCGTCCAGCGTTTTCCCCTGCCACCAGCTGCAGAGGTCGAGAATCTCCTGGCGCTCCTCGTCGTTGCGGATGTAGAATTGGTCGTGTTCGCGCTCCTCAAAGGGGTGGTGCTGAATCTCGTCAAGAATCCAGTTGACCGAGAACTCGGGGTAGATGGGGGCGGACTTGACCGGGGAAGCGATGTCGCCAACGATCAGGTCATCCTCATAGATATAGATGCTGCAGTTGCGGAGCACGTTATCAAAAGCGCAGGCCACCTTGAGTTTTTCCGGCTGGCCTTCATGCGCCTTGTAACTCTCGGTCACCAGGCGCAGACGTTCCACATCCACGTCGTAGCCGCGGTCCAGGAAGGTCTGGCGCAGACGGTTGATGCGGGGATAGGGCGACCAGTCCTCGTGGTGGACCTGGTAGCCGACGCAGTAGTTTTTGTCAAATGGCTCGGTGCCGCGGGCGGTGGTGTGCGTATTTCCCATCAGGACAACCTCCTATGCGAAAGATGGTTTGAGTTGGTTGCGAAACGAACAGAGAGCGCAAATCACTCCTTTTCCCGCGTGCCGACCAGGCAGTGGATACCGCGGCTGTTGAAGTAATCGGCGATGTCCTCCACCTTTTTCTGGAAGGCTTTGCGGTTCAGGTGCAGGTCGTTCATCGGGTACTCCATGCCGAGGGAGCGGTATTTTTCCTCCCCCAGGCGCATAAAGCTCAGCAACTGCAGCGTGCGGACTCGCCCTCTCATCACAGCCAGGATGAAATCAGCGCTGGCGCGGATGTTGGTCTCGTCGTCATTGACGCCGGGGATCACCGGAATGCGCAGGATCAGTTCTTTTCCGGTTTCGGACAGGCGCTGCAGGTTTTGCAGGATCAGGTGGTTGCCTACGCCGGTATACTGGCGGTGGCGGTCGCTGTCCATCATCTTGAGGTCGGCAATGAACAGGTCGGTAACAGGCAGCACGCGCTCAATTTCCTCCCAGTCGAAGCAGAGGGTGGACTCGCAGCAGGTGTGGTAGCCCTCCGCCCGGCAGGCGGCAAACAGGGCGGCCACAAAGTGGCTCTGGACCAGCGGGTCGCCGCCTGAGACGGTCACGCCGCCGCCCGACCGCTGATAGTAGCCGCGGTCGCGGCGGATGACCTGCATACATTCGTCGACCGACGTTTCCCGCCCCCACAGCTTGAGCGCGTCGGAGGGGCATTCCTCCAGGCAGGCGAGGCAGTCAGTGCAGCGGGTGCGGTCGATAGCCGCCAGCTTGCCGACCGTAAAGCGGAAGATGTCGCCCTGCGGGCAGACCTCGGCACAGCCGCCACAGACCCGGCGGCCGATGCACTTGGACCGGTACACCCCGACCTGTGGCTGGGGGACCATCCCCTCGGGGTTGCTGCACCAGCGGCAGCGCAGCGGGCAGCCTTTGAGGAAGAACTCGGTGCGCAGCCCCGGCCCGTCGTGGATGGTATAACGCTGGACGTTAAAAACAATGCCAGTATCGGTAGCCATAACAGTTATACCTTAACCCCCACGTTCTTGGTGGCGATGATCTCGACGCCGGTATCGGC
>DSTFC04002__coassemble_551_pt1 | contig 81038 bp, 90 predicted proteins | sample DSTFC04002__metabat2_low_PE_032 | metagenome-assembled genome bin DSTFC04002 | reverse complement strand
CTTTCGGGAATGTCTATCTCATTTTTTTAGGCTATTTTGCAACAGCCCCTTTTTTGTCTGTCGGGTCAGTAATTCAGTCTTGCCATGGTGGGGAAAACCTGCCGGGCACTGAACCGCCCGTTGGGGCCGAACATCTCAAAATGACAGTGGGCGCCAAGGGAATACCCGGTGTTGCCCACATAGCCGATCAGCTGCCCCTGCTCCACATGCTCGCCCTGGGTCACCACAAACCGGATCATGTGACCGTACAGTGTGCGATACCCGTTTTCGTGGTCGATCTCCACATAGTTGCCGTAACTGTTGTAGTCGCCCTGGGTCCGGATCCCGTTCCAGTAATAGGCGGTGACCACGGTGCCGGCGGCCGACGCAATGATCGGGGTGCCTTCCGGCGCCGCAATGTCGGTGCCGGTGTGGCCGCCGCCCATCCAGCGACTGATCTGCCGGTACTGGGGCACCGGCCAGACAAACTCCTGCCCGCCGATCTCTCCGTACATGGACTCCTTCAGCTGGGTGCCGGTCACCAGATGCTCGGTCACCGGCTCCCGCAGCGTCTCCACAGCGATGGTGCGCACTTCGGTGGCGGCGCCGTCCACAAAAACCGTATCCTGGGTGACTTCCTGCAGGCCGTCCTCGCCGGCCTGCAGCTGCACCGTCTCGCCGTATTCGTAGGCGGCGGATTCCTCGGTGTAGGTGGGGTAGGGGATGGCCTCGGTGTAGGTGCGCCGCTCGATGGTGCAGATCTGCAGCGGCTGGTCCTCGGCCTCGTTCAGCTGGCGGATCACCTCCGACATCGGCAGGACCGAATCGTCAAAGAACAGCCCGTCCGTCAGCTGGACCTGGCCGCGGAACTCCACCCGCTGATCCGGGTCGTATACGTCGGCGTGGGGCGCCAGCAGGCTCTGCAGGTAACTGCGCAGGTGATCCCCCTCGCCGGTGACCATCTGCAGCGCCCCGTCCACATAGACGGCGGTGGCCTGCTGCAGCGTACCGCCGGAAGCCTGCAGCAGCGCATTGACCAGCTGTGTCTGGGTCATCGGCCGGGCAAAGGTCACGGCAAGCCGGTAACCGGGGTCCACCTGAATGGCCTCCTCGTCCCACCCGCGGCCGGCGGCCAGCGAGACCTCCCGGGCATTCTCGATCCGCTCGTGGACCACGGCCTGGGCGGCGTCCAGAACCTGCTCGTTCTGGATGTAGCCGATCACCTGGCCGTCCACCTCCACCTGCAGCAGGTAGGGGCGCCCCAGCCAGGTGCGCACCAGCAGCACGCAGCCGGCGGCCGCCAGCACCACGGCGGCCAGGCCGGCGGCCCGGCCCAGCTGTGCGGCGCGGCCGGTGGACCGGGCCTGGGGTTCCGGCAGCAGGGCCAGCAGCGGCCGGGTCAGCATGGCCAGCAGGTCCCGCAGCACATGGGCGCAGGCAGCCAGCAGCCAAAGCAGGAACCGGGCGGTCAGAATGATCCGGTATTCCAGCAAAAAGCCGATCTGATATAGAAACTGTCCGATCTCGTGCCAGTAGGGCAGCGAGCGGACCCGGGCCGCCAGGCGGGAATGGCGGGCGGTATTGCGCCGGCTGCGCTTCCATCGGCGGACGGTCCGCCGGCATCGCCAGTCGTCCAGACGCCGCTGCAGCGGCCCGGAAGGGGAAAGGTTCGTTTTCATCTCTATCAGTAAAACCAGGCGGCCCGTCCGGCCGCAGCAGGGAAGCAGCGGAACAGAAAACCGGTCGGTTTATTGCAATAGACCAACCGCTGCTTTCAGTGTACCACACCCCCTGCGCCCTGTCAAGAAAACCGGTCCGACGGCAGGGGTAGCGTCAATGGGACCGGTCGGCAAGGGGAGTTGAGAATCTTTTGAAAAATATTTGTAAAATCTACCAGAAATCTTTCGGCCGGCGCCCGAAAGGGGTGTGCAAGGTGCGGAAAATGACAAGATTCGAAAAAAAGCGACGCTAAGATAATGATTTTGCACGGGGGCTGTGTTACAATAAAGATGAACCATCCTGTGCTGAAGTCCCCCTGTGCCCGGTTCGCACAGAGGGCGGCTTTCTGGTGTTTGGAAACAGAATAGAAGTGAAGGAGACGTTTATGGCTGAACAAAATCTTGGCCCTCGTGACTTTTTTGCAAAGGAAGATGCGATTGCCGACCTGGGCCTGCTTGTCTGCCCCGGCGCTGAGGAACTGGCCAACCTGGTGGACGGCCACCTGGTCCGCTGGGCGCGGGAGGTCGGCCTTGATGTAGACAGCTTCATCATCCCGTCCGACTGCCCCCGCTTCCAGTCCGGCGATGCCAAGGGGCTGGTCAAGGCTTCCACCCGCGGGGACGACATCTTCATTTTCGTGGACCCGGGCAACTACAGCGTGACCTACAAACTGTTCGGCTATGAGAACCGTCTCTCCCCGGACGATCACTTCCAGAACCTGCTGCGCCTGATCCAGGCGGTGTCCGGCCGCGCCCACCGCATCAGTGTGATCATGCCCAGCCTGTACGGCGGCCGGCAGCATCGCCGGGTCAGCCGCGAAAGTCTGGACTGTGCCTTTGCGCTGCAGCAGCTGCGGTCGGTGGGGGTCAAGAACATCATCACCTTTGACGCCCACGACCCCCGCGTCCAGAACGCCGTGCCCACCATGAGCTTCGACAACGTTATGCCCACCTACCAGGTGCTCAAGTGCCTGCTGCATCATGTGCCGGACGTGCGTTTCGACAAGGAACATTTCATGGTCGTCTCCCCCGACGAGGGCGCCATGAACCGCAACATGTACTATTCCAGCGTGCTGGGCTGCAACCTGGGCATGTTCTACAAGCGGCGGGACTACTCCCGCATCGTCAACGGCCGCAACCCCATCGTCGCCCATGAGTACCTGGGCGAGAGCGTGGAGGGCAAGGATGTCTTCATCGCCGACGACATCATCGCCTCCGGCGAGAGCATGCTGGACATCGCCTACGGCCTGAAGATGCGCGGCGCCCGCAAGATCTTTACCTACGCCACCTTCCCGCTGTTCACCGCCGGCCTGGACAAGTTCGACAAGGCTTACCAGGACGGCATCGTGGCCGCCGTGCTGGGCACCAACCTGACCTACCGCACCCCCGAGCTGCTGGGCCGCGAGTGGTACCACGATGTGGACGTGTCCAAGTACACCGCCTACTTCATCGCCGCCATCAACCACGACAAGAGCGTTTCCAGCATCATTGACCCGATCACCAAGATCCGCGCCCTGCTGGACCGCCACGGCATCCAGCTGGGCGGCTGAGCGTTCTGAACGCAGACAACCGCATCCTTTCCTTTTTGCCTGTGCCGCTTTGCCGGCACAGGCAAAAAGTTTGCATTCGACCGGTCGGTCCGGTATACTATGGGGTGGGAAAAAGCCCGCGGCAAGGCGCCGTGACCTGCCTTGCCGGAAAGGAGAAACAGTATGTTGCCCATCGAACAACTGCGCGCCCTGGTGCAGGGCAAAAAGGTGGCCTTTATCGGGGCCGGCGTCAGTCATAAACAATGTATCGAACAGTTTGTCTCGCTGGGGGCGCAGGTGACCCTCTGCGACCAGAAACCGGACCTGGCGGCCTTCGGCGACTATGCCGACACGCTGCGCCGCCTGCATGTGGGGCTCAGCCTGGGGGAACATTATACCGACGGCTTTGCCGGGCAGGACATCATCATGCGCACCCCCGGGTACGAATACTTCCGCCCGGAACTGCAGGCGGCCAGGGCGGCCGGTGCCCTCGTCACCAGCGAGGTGGAACTCTTTTTCGCCTACTGCCCCTGTGAGATCGTGGCCGTGACCGGTTCGGACGGCAAGACCACCACCACCACCCTCATCGCCAAAATGCTGGAAGCAGCCGGCCGCACCGTGCTGCTGGGGGGCAACATCGGCGCGGCGCTGCTGCCCCGCCTGGCCGAAGTCCGGCCGGAGGATGTGGCGGTGGTGGAACTGTCCAGCTTCCAGCTTATCAGTATGCGCCGCAGCCCCAGGGTGGCGGTGGTCACCAACGTAACCCCCAACCACCTGGACCACCACAAGGATATGCAGGAATACATCGACGCCAAGCGCAACATCCTGCTGTGGCAGACCCCGCCCTGCCGTGCGGTGCTGGGGTATGAAAACGACATCACCCGCGCCATGGTCGGGGACTGCAAGGGCACCCAGGTCTGGTTCACCCGCCTGCACGAGATCGACAACGGCGCCTTCCTGCGCGCTGAAGACGACACCCTCTGCTATGCCGACAACGGCGTCGTCACCCCCATCCTGCCCCGGGCCCGGGTCCGGCTGCGGGGGCTGCACAATGTGGAGAACCTGCTGGCTGCCATGGCGGCCGTCTGGGGCATGGTGCCGGTATCGGTCATGGCGCAGGTGGCCTCCACCTTCACCGGGGTGGAACACCGCATCGAGCCGGTGCGGCTGCTGGACGGGGTGCAGTATTACAACGACTCCATCGCCACCAGCCCCACCCGCACCATCGCCGGGCTGCGCAGCTTTGACCAGAAGCTCATCCTCATTGCCGGCGGCTATGACAAAAAGATCAGCTATGCCCCCCTGGCGCCCGAGCTCATCGCCCATGTCAAGGTGCTGGTGCTGATGGGCGCTACCGGCCCCATCATTGAGCGGGAGGTCCGCGCCCTGCCGGAATTCGCCGCAAGCGGGCTGCAGATCCTCCATGCGCAGGATATGCAGCAGGCGGTGGAGCTGGCCCGGTCTGCCGCCCGCCCCGGGGATATTGTCAGCCTGTCGCCGGCCTCCGCCTCCTTCGACCGCTACCCCAACTTTGAAGCCCGCGGCCGGGAATACAAGCAGATCGTCAACGCCCTGCCCGAAGCGGAGCCCCGGGCATGAGCGGCATCCGGCTGCTGCACACGCAGGCGGACAAGGCGGCGTTTGCCGGCGCCATCGCCGGCAAACCCTTCTTCCAGTCGCTGCTGGGGCGGGACCTGCAGCTTTGGGCGGACAACCCCGGCGCGGCCACCAAGCTGTACGTCCTGCCCCGGGCGGCGCTGGCCCTGTCGGGGCGCAGCGCCCAGCTCTGCGGCCCGGTGGAGGATTGGGAGGAACTGACCCTTTTCCTGCGGTTCGCCGGGGTGGAAAAGCTCCTGGCCGACCGCCCGGCCCCGCTACCGCTGCGCAGGCAGCTGCATCTGTTCGGGCTGGGGGCGGGGCAGAGCCTGCCGCTGGCCGCCCCGCCTGCCGACCTGACGCTGGACAGGGCCCCTTCCATCGGGGCGGTGGCCGAGATGGCCTTCCCCGGGGAGGAGAACGCCGCCCGGCGGGACGCATTTTACTCCGAGACCTGCACCGCCGTGGCCCACGGCCTGGCCCGGGTCTGGGCGCTGCGGGCGGCCGACGGCTGCCTGGTCAGCATGGTGGGCGCCTATGCCATGGCGAACGGCGAAGCCTACCTGGCCACCGGGGAGACCGTTCCCGAACGCCGGGGGCAGGGCATCGGCGGTTGGCTGATCCCGGCGCTGGCCAATGCGCTGGCGGCCGAGGGCTGGCAGGTGACGCTGCTGTGTGAGGAAAAGCGCTGCCGCTTTTATACCCGCCTGGGATTCCGGCCGCTGGGCGGGTACGGGCAGTATCGGCTGCCTGAACCAAGACAAGACCAAAAGGAAGAACCGTGATGATCGAAGAATTTTACGACCTGAAACCCCAGGTGCTGGCGCTGGACCGCCAGGCCCTGGATCTGTGCCGGGCCCCCTTCGCCCATGTGGAGGAGATCCGGGACTACAACCAGCTCAAAATGCTCCGCGCCTTCACCGATTCCGGCGTGGAGGCCCGGCACTTCTGGGGGTCCAGCGGGTACGGCGTCTGGGACGACAGCCGCAACAAGCTGGAGGAAGTCTTTGCCCGCTGCATGGGGGCCGAAGCCGCCCTGGTGCGCCCCCAGTTCATGAGCGGCACCCACACGCTGGCCGTGGCCCTGTTCGGGCTGCTGCGCCCCGGCGATACGCTGCTGGCCGCCACCGGCCGCCCCTACGACACGCTGGAAGGCGTCATCGGCCTGGGGGAAGCCGGCAAGGGCTGCGGCACGCTGCGGGAATTCGGCGTGCTGTATGAGGAATGCCCGCTGCGCCCCGACCACACCCCCGACTATGACCTGATCGCCCGCAAGGCCCGCACCGCCCGGGTGGTACACATCCAGCGCAGCCGCGGGTACACCCAGCGCAACGCCTTTGACCTGGACACCATCCGCAAGGTGGCCCAGACGGCCCGCGCCGCCAACCCGGACGCCGTGATTTTTGTGGACAACTGTTACGGTGAGTTCACCCAGAAGCAGGAACCCCTGGCCGCCGGGGCCGACCTGATCGCCGGCAGCTTCATCAAGAACCCCGGCGGCGGCATCACCCCCACCGGCGGCTATATCGCCGGCCGCAAGGACCTGGTGGAAAAATGCAGCCACCGCTTTACCGCGCCCGGCATCGGGGCCGACCTGGGCTGCACCCAGGACAGCCTGCGGGACACCTTCCTGGGCTTCTACTATGCCCCCGGCGTCGTCTGCGAAGCGCTCAAGGCGGCGATCTACGCCCAGTGTCTGCTGGAACTGGTCGGGGTCAAGCCGGTCCCCCGCTATACCGAGGACCACAACGACATCGTCACCTGTTTCGACTCGGGCAGTGCCGCTGCGCTGCAGGGCTTCTGCACCGGCATCCAGCACGGCAGCCCCATCGACAGCATCGTCACCCCCGAACCGGCCGATGAACCCGGCTACACCGACCAGGTCATCATGGCTTCGGGCAGTTTCACCGAAGGCAGCACCATCGAGATCTCCTGCGACGGGCCGCTGCGGGCGCCGTACACCTGCTATCTGCAGGGGGGCGTCAACTTCACCGCCGCCCGCGCCGCCATCCTCAACGCCGTACAAAACGCATTTTTTGCCTGAGCGGCTATGCCGCGAAATCGCGCAAAGCGCGATGCAAAAACCGGCGGAGCGATGAGCGAGCCGGTACCCCTGCAATCGGCCGCCGCCCAGGCGGCCATGGGGAGCGCCGGACACTTTGCCGTGCCGCCGACAGGCTATGCCGCGAAATCGCGCAAAGCGCGATGCAAAAACCGGCGGAGCGATGAGCGAGCCGATACCCCTGCAAGCTTCACCCGAAAAGGCGGGGCGGATGTCAAAAACTCTTGACATTCGCCCTGCCTTTTGCTAGAATGAAGGTGTCAAAACATTTTGACATACGATCTGTCGATCCGGGAAAGGAGTCTTTGTATGGAAACCGGTACGATGACCCTGTTTTTATGGCTGTTCCTGCTGTTTCTCGTCCTGCTCATTGTGCTGGACGTGGCCATGCTGATCTCACTGATGGCCCCCGGCGACGAGCGCCGCCAGATGATCGTCTGGAAATCTTCGGCCTTCACGCTGCTGTCCACCGCGGGCGACCTGGCGTTGGAGATCCTTGTGGACCTGGCCAGCGGCCGCCCGCTGGACCAGAGCAATCCCTTTGTGCAGCTGGGCGTCATGTCGCTGGTGTTCTTTCTCGCCACCATCTATTACAAAAGAAAGTACAGCGTGTGAACGATGAACAATTCCATCCATGACCGCCGCCTGGCCCGGGGACTGTCCCAGCAGGAACTGGCCAACCGCTGCGGCGTTTCCCGCCAGACCATCAACGCCATCGAAAACGACAAATACGACCCCACCCTGGCCCTGGCCTTCCGCCTGGCCCAGGTGCTGGAAACCACGGTGGACGCTTTGTTCCAGCCGCCGGCCGGCTGAGGCCCCACGCCTTGACAGATCCCGGGCCGATGTATAAAACGGAGGGGATTTGAGGGAAAGGATGATGGGAATGCCGCTTCTTGTTTCCAGTATCGTGACACTGTTTGTCAACCTGATCGTCTTTTCGGCGGTGCCCTTTGCTGGTGGCCTTCCCGGCGTGAGACCCGATAATTTTGAAGTTTTTTGTTTGGAACCACTTGACCGGCTGGGAAAAATCAGGTATACTAACTCTGTTATGCTAGAATAGCTCAGCCGGTAGAGCAGCTGATTCGTAATCAGCAGGTCGCGTGTTCGAGTCACGTTTCTAGCTCCAATGCAAAGCACGCCGTATCGCTCAGAAATGAGCAGGTACGGCGTGCTTTTTGTTTGTCCGGCTATGGGTTGACTACTTTTTGACTACTTTTGCCGGAATTTTCTTCCCAGAATTTGTCCAGGCGGGTCACGCTGGTCAGGGCGTCGGAGGCTTCCAGGTGAGTGTAGATGTTGGCGGTCATCTGGATCGTGGCGTGGCCAAGAAGCTGCTGAGCGGTGCGCAGGTCGATGCCGGCATGGTATAGCGTGGTCGCGTAGGTGTGACGCAGCATGTGGGCGTGGATAGGGTAGGGGACGACTGGCCGCACACAGGTATTCCACATGCGTTCATAGCAGGTGCTGGTCATCACGCCGCCGGAAGGGGAGGGGACAACGTACTCGCTGGTATGGGGCGTTTGATCCAGAACTTCACGCAGGCGGGCCGGAACCGGCAGAATACGGCGCGAAGCCTTGTTCTTGAGCTCCATGCGCGGGTCCGGCATGTTCCCGTCGGGGAAGGTTACGCCGCGCACAATCGCCATGCTGGCGGGGCTGATGTCCGTCCAGCGCAGTCCGAGCGCCTCCTCTTTGCGCAGACCAGCATACAGGCACAGCGCACAAAAGGCCCGTGCCCTCGGCTCGGTGACGGCCTGCACAAGCTGTTCGGCTTCGTCCTTGGTCAGATACTCCTTGCGGTTCTGCTTCTGCCTGGGCGTGATCTTGATGCCGTCGGCAGGGTTGCGCATGACCAGGTTGTTGAGCCGGGCCGTTTCAAACAGCTGTCGCATGGTCAGCAGGACTTTGTGCTGGGTGCTCTCCGACTTGTCGGCTATGCGGCGCATAACGGCCCGGATGTGTACCGGGCGGACGTCCTGAAGTTCCATGTTGCCCAGCACCGGCATGATATGCTTGTTGTAGCTTCCGCGGTACATCCGCAGCGTGGACGCCCGCAGCCCGGTTTTATAGCTGTCGATCCAGATCTTCGCCCACTCGCCCACCAGCGTGTGGTCACCGACCTGCAGCCCGGCGTTGTCCTGCTCGCGCAGGGCGTCCTCGGCGGCGTTGAGCTCGGCCAGGGTACGGCCGTAGACGATTTTCTGCCGGCCATCCGACAGCGTGATCTTGCGCTGGTAGCGGCCGTCCTTGCGCTTTTTGAGTTTGGCCATAAAAATACACCTCCGTATGGGTATGACTTGCCAAGCCTGCCCCGGAGGTGGTACAATACAGGTGTTGGGTCTGTTTGTTCCTCAAGGGCAAGCGATCTATCTCAAACGCTCTCGGTGTTGGTAGCACCGGGGGCGTTTTTTATTTGACTTCCCAGCGGTGGCCACAGTTCTGGCATACTGCATAAGTGGTGGTTTTCGTTTTCTTTCGTAACAACAGTGGAATGACAATTAGCAATCCAAGCACTGTGCACGCGAGAACGATATACAACAACACTGTCAGACAGCCTGTCTTCTTTCGCTCTTCCAGTGCTTGAACTTGAACATTTTGGCTTCCGCATTTCGGACAAGTCATGATAATTCCTCCTCGAATGGATCAAAACCAGTGTGTGTATCCAACAGCCCGCCCCTCAATGTGAACAGTGTCAAGAATGGGGCCGGTATAGACTAGCGGAGCAAAGTTCCGATTCTCGGCCAGCAGGGTCATGGTCTTAGTCTCTTCGTTCCAAAAGAATCGCTTTAATGTGGCTTCCCCGTCAATGCGGACGGCGGCGATCTGGCCATTCTCGACCTGCGGGGTGATGTGGATATAGACTAGGTCCCCATCATGGATGCCCGCGTCGATCATGCTATCGCCCTTGCAGCGCAAGCAGAAATCGCACTGGACATCCTCTGGCACATCCACATAATCCTCGATGTTTTCCTCAGCGGTGATGGGCTCCCCACAGGCGATGCTGCTGACTAGGGGCTTCTTGACCATCTTGGGGAACGGCTCAAAGCCAGGTGGGATAGAGGCAGAAGATTTTTCCTCTTTCACGGGATATTTCGGTACATCATATCCCATCAGCCACATCGGATCGACGCCCAATACTTGTGCCATGATATTGATGGTCGGCCGTTTTGGAGAGCGAACACCAGTCACATATGCACTTATGGTCTGTTTCGACATCCCGATTATGTCAGCCAGCCGAGTTGAGCTGCCAACAGTTTCACTGATAGCTTGGGACAATCTTTCTGATAAACTCGATACCAATTTGAGTGCCATTCAAGCCGCCTCCCTTTTGCTATTATGTGGACAGTATAGCATACTGTGTCCACAATTTCAACGTTTTTCCCAAAATTTGACGAAACCGTCCACAAAGTGGTTGACAAAGCGAGCGCAAAATGCTATAGTATGAATGTCCACAATGTGGACTTGCGAAAGGAGGGAGATGCATATGGGATACCGTGGACTTGTGTTGTCCAAATATAAAAGTATCTCTGAATTTGCGCAGGCAGTAGGCTGGTCGAGAAATAAGGCCAGTCGCATTGTCAACGGGATTCAGGAACCCGACGCAAATGATATGGAAATCATGGCGAAAGCGTTGGATATTCGGACCCCGGAGAGATTCATGGATATTTTTTTTGACCAGCTGTCCACAATGTGGACTGTCTGAGTGAATAGCGAGGCGAAGGGGGTGAACAAAATCGAAATCAGCGTTTCCAAGTTTGACGGAATTGCAGCGGCCGAAGTTGATGGAATGCCACTTGACGGGTTAAAGGACTATAAAATAACCAGCCTTGCTTCTGGAAAAACAAGACTGGTCTTAGTCTTTGAATTTAATGCGGAAATTGCGTCAACCACGTTAAAAGTGTAGAAGCCACAGCACTGGAAATCCAAGAGTGCTTTTCCATTACTGACGAGAATCGCGCAAAGAGCCCTTTTTGAACGGGAACTTGATCGTCAATGACCATCTGGAGAAGATCAAGAAGTTTGTTCATTTGATCCCGGTCAGATGCCTCTTCTTTTTCCACACGTTGTCGGAATTCTGCAATATTTGACTGATAATTGATCGTTGCGGTATTCCCCGTACCAATCACTGATCCATAGGCTACACCGATATTGTAGGTTGTCCCAGCCTGTTGTTGTCGGGAAAGGTATTCGCTTTCATCCATGTAGAACGCTTTGATCTGCTGCAATTCTTTTTTGAAGTAAGATGCTTCAGTTCCTATAATGTGGTATCTGTCCCCGGCAGGATTGATTACCACGTCATTTGCAGCTATGTCAGTTTTTGGACGGAAGCCGATATATGCTTTCCCTGTTGCCTGCTCATGGTTTGGCAATCCTATTGCGTCCCCGATGATTATTCCCCCACGTTCAATTTTCATGGGAAGGCCATGAGCATCAAAAAACGTATCCATAAACATATTTTCACCCCCTTTCTGCCTCCATTATAGCACGGGAATGGGATAAGAACAAAATGAAACGTCCGCCACGTGCAGGGAGATAAAGCGGACAGAGAGGAGATGAACATCGTGAAGCTTACCGTCAACAAGGATGGCGTTTTTCTGGACGACCAACAGATTCGCTGGGTAACGAGGATCGACTTACAAAACATCGACCCCGATGACGGCATGGAGGCGGTTCTCCATGTACTTGTCACCGAGGCCGAAGTCGACTGGAAAGTCAGGGAATGAAATTCGACAGAAACTCCGCGCCAGCTATTAGGCCATCTTTAATTCGGTCTTCCATAATGGCAATGGCGGATTCAGTGAGTTCACTTTCCCCAATAACAGAGACCTTGACAAATCCATTTCTTTTTAGTTCGATACGTGCTTCTGCTATATCATCTGTGTTCCAATGTTTTAACGGCTCTACGCTTTGAAGAATATAGGGGTCAAACTCTTTGGCAGAAGATTTTGACATTCCTTCTTTTCTGCGAGCTTTGTAAATCGAGTACATTACAGATAGCAGTGTATCGGCTTCTTTTGACATTTTGACACCCATAAGAATCACCTCCTTCCCGCCCCATTGTAACACGGGCAGCAGAGGAGGACAAGAAAAGGAGATCACCATGAACCCAACATTAGACGCCATCCTTGACGCCCTGGCCGATGCTCTGGTCGAGAAGATCGCAGCGCGGCTGCCGCCGGGCGGACAGCAGCAGACCTACACCATCGCCCAGCTGGCCGAGCGGTACGGCATGAGCAAGGGAAGCATCGCCCAGCGAGTACGTGCCGGAGAGTTCGGAGACACGATCAACGCCGGCACCCGCACCCACCTGGTCACGGCGGCCGGTGTGGCCAAATTCGAGTCCGAACACACAGGCCCCGCCCATGACGGTACGGTCGGCACCTACCGCCCCCGGCGGCGCACCCGGCGCCGCGACCCTGGACCCATCTGAAAGGAGTAACCCATGAACCAACAGAAAATGACCGCCCCGGTGCGCCAACACCGGAACGGCCAAAAAACGCAGGGAATCGCAAAATCCTGCACCCTTATTGTACACAAAATCCCCCGCCTTGTCCAGCGCCTTGTGATCGGCGCGGGTGCGGGCGGCCTGGGGCTGGCGGTGGGCACCGCGCTGCCGCCACTGCTGGGGCTGACCGCCTGGCGGCCCGTTTTGACCCTGGCGGGTCTGGCGCTGCTGGCGATCGGTTGCGCGGTGGAGGTGATGACGGAATGAAGAAGCCCCTGGAGAAATGCACGGGCGACTGTTTCCACTGCCATCTGCCGGACTGCCACAGCAGCACCTACCCTCCACACCGCCGCACGCCGTTCGAGCGTGAGCAGAGTGCGATCCGCCACGAAAAGGCTCTTCGCGCCAGGCAGGCAGCGGCCCACCGCCGCGCGGTCGAGAAAGCATTTGTTCGCTGGAAGCGCCGCAACGGAATCAAAGGATACAAAAGGGGGGAAGGCAAATGAAAGGCATCGTCATTGACCCCGGCAAGGCGCCGGAGATCTGCAAGCTGCCGAACGACAGCCAGGGGCTCGAACGCTGGCTGGGCGGGCCGATGCGGGTGGATCGCTTCCCGACGCAGCCGGTGGGGCTGGCCTATGTGCGCAAGGCGCCCGAGCCGCTGCCCGCGTCCTGGGCGCGCTGCGCGACCCGCATCTGGCGCGGCAACGCCTACTACGGGCGGCTGCTGCTGCTCGGCTGGCACGGCAACATTCCGACCGACATCCCCAAGGCTCTGATCGAGGACCTTGTCAAGCAGTGGTCCGCCATGGAGGTAAAAACGAAATGAGCAAGATTTACGATGCCTTTGCCACCGGCAAGCCGACGGCCAAGGACGACCTGATCCGGGCGCTGACCGATGTGGTATACAGCAAGCAGCCGGACACGGACAAGGTGGCCGCTGCCCGGACCCTGCTGGAAGCGGCTTTTGAGGGCGCCCGAGACCGGGCGCGGGATTTTGATGTGGAGGTATGACATGAACAGCAACATTTCAATTTCATGGGCGGATGGAGAGGCTTCCCATAATGGCAGCATCGAGGTTGACGTCAAGAGCAAAGGCATGGACGCCGTTTTCGCGCTGGCCAGAGCCACCAGTGGCATTCTGCGCACCATGGCAAAAGATGGAGCGTTCGACGGGCTGCTCATGGAGTACATTGGCCTGTTGACCCATGTGGCGCATGACGACGGCGAACAACTGGTAGGGATTGATCTATCGGGGAAAGGAGTCCGGCAGTGAAGCAGTACAAAACCCAGTACGGCACCATCTTTGCCGTGAAAGAGCACAACGGAGCACCCGCGATCATGTGCCGGGCGGAGCTCTCTGAGACCTGGTCGCTGAGCAGCATGATCGCCCCCTACACCCCCGGCGCATGGACGGCCGAGGAACTGCAATCCTACCTGGACAACTGGGCGGCAACAAAAGGCTGGAAGCCGGTGGATGAGAGCCCCGCCTGCCTGTGCGTGAACTGCACCTGCACCGGATGCCATGAAGAATGCTATGGGCACTGCCATGGCTGCGGGCACCCCGTCGACCACTGCAACAGCTACCAGACCGAGGGGGAAAAAAGACTGCGCCAAAACAAGGAGGATGCGCCATGCAACGAGGAACAACCTGCCCCGACTGGGGATGCTGCTGCGACCATGGTCGCGAGTGCTGTGCCGATGCCATCGACGGCGGCGGAAACCTTGAACGCCTCACCGGCGAAGGAAGGGGATGCAAGCAGCTCCCGCTCTGCCGAACCTGCCCCGCAAGCACCGGCCGCGTCGCCCCTTTCTGCCCCGGACACTGCCCCTATGAGTCTGCCCGCGTTTGACTACACCGGCCTGGACGCGCAGACGGTGCAGGACCTGCACCTGGCCGAGCGGGAGTTTGCCGGCGGCAAGCGCATGGCCGAGATCGGTCTGCGCCGCATGGCGGACGGCGTGGCCATCGCCCACGATGCGCTGTGCGGAACCGATGCGACATTATGTCGCAACGGTGATGGAACCTTTACCGCACCAGAAAAAAACTTCGGCCGCTGGTGCGACAGCGTCGGGTTGAACCGTAAGGCGGCCGAGCGGCTGCTGCAGGTGTCGAAGCTGTTCGACAACAGCAGCCCCCGCCAGCAGAAAGCGCTGGAAGAGCTGGGCCCCACACTCCTCTACGCCGCCGCCAAACCCAGCGCCCCCGCTGAGCTGGTGCAGGCCGTCAAGGACGGCGACATCACGACCCACAAGCAGTACCAGGACCTGCTGGCCCGGTATGACGCCGAAAAGGCCGCCCGGGCGAAGGCCGAGAAAGCCGCCAAGGACATGACCGAGTGCTACAACACGGCACACAAGAACGAAGAATTCACGCTGAAAAACATGAAAAAGGCCCAGGATGAGCGCGACACCGCCCTCCGCCGCGCCGCCGAGGCCGAAAAGCAGCGCGACGGCGCCCGCGATGCCCTGGCCGCCGCCAAGCTGCGCGGCGACAAGCTGAAAGCTGAGAACGACGCCCTCAAGGCTCACCCCATCGAGGCCCAGGTCGTGGACGAGGAAGAGATCGACCGCCGAGCCCAAGCCCGCGCCAACGAGCTGACCGCGCCGCTGCGCGAGGAACTGGAAGCCCTGCGCACCCGCCACCCCGCCGACCTGGAAGAAGCCGAGCAGGCCATCCGGGACGCCTACGACAGCGCCGTTTATACCGGCCGCGTGATCGAAAGCGCCTGGCGCTCGCTGTGCCCGCTGCTGCCTCGCATGGACGCCGACCGGCGCGAGCTGGCGCTGAATCAGATCGTCGAAATCGTTTCCGCCATTCAAGGGGAGTGTATCAAATGTCTGTAAAAATCGCCGCGCTGCAGGCCGAGAATGTCAAGCGCATCAAGGCCGTGCAGATCGAGCCCGCGCCCACCGGGTTGACCATTGTGGGCGGCAACAACAACCAGGGCAAGACCAGCGTGCTGGACGCCATCGCCTGGGCGCTGGGTGGCGAGAAATACCGCCCGGCCGCCGCGGCCCGGGAAGGGGCCGTCAGCCCGCCCCACCTGAAGGTGGCGCTGTCCAACGGTATCATGGTGGAGCGCAAGGGCAAGAACGGCGCACTGACCGTCACCGACCCCACCGGAAAGCGGGCCGGGCAGACGCTGCTCAACGAGTTTGTCGAGCAGCTGGCGCTGGATCTGCCGCGCTTCCTCAACGCCAGCGACAGGGACAAGGCCGACACGCTGCTCAAGATCATCGGGGTGGGGGACCAGCTGGCGCAGCTGGACCGGGAGATCAAGGCGCTGTACGACAAGCGCACCGCCGTCGGCCAGATCGCCGCCCAGAAACGGGCCTACGCCGAGGAGATGCAGGAATACCCCGACGCCCCGGCCGAGCCGGTCAGCGCGGTGGAGCTGATCCACCGCCAGCAGGATATTTTGGCCAGGAACGGCGAGAACCAGCGCAAGAGGCTTCGCGTCGCGCAGCTCGAACAGCAGGTAAAAACGCTGCAGCAGAAGGTCGATTCCCTCACCGAGCAGTTGGCCCAGGCCAGCGAAGACTGCGCCGCCGCCATGCGCGACCTGGACACCGCCCGCAAGTCCGCCGCCCAGCTGCAGGATGAAAGCACTGCGGAGATCGAGGCCGCCCTGGCCGATGTGGAGGAAACCAACCGCCAGGTGCGCGCCAACCTGGACAAGGCCCGCGCTCTGGAGGATGCCCACGAACTGGCCAGACAGTACGCGTCGCTGACCGCGCAGCTCACCGACGCCCGCCGCAAGCGCACCGCCTTGCTGGACGGCGCCGACCTGCCGCTGCCTGGCCTGAGCGTGGAGGACGGGGCGCTGACCTACCACGGCCGCTGCTGGACCGGTATGTCGGGCAGCGACCAGCTGCGGGTGGCCACCGCCATCGTGCGCAAGCTCAACCCGGACTGCGGCTTTGTGCTGCTGGACAAGCTCGAGCAGATGGATCTGGCCACGCTGCAGGAATTCGGCACCTGGCTGCAGGCCGAAGGGCTGCAGGCCATTGCCACCCGGGTATCCACCGGCGGAGAATGCCAGATCATCATTGAGGACGGGCGGGTGGCCGATACCACGCCAAGCGAAGCCCCCGCCGAACCCGCGCCCCGGGCGCCCAGCTTTTTAGGAGGTTTGTTCTGATGGCAAAGTATTCGATTCTCACCGGCACCATCCCCGCGCCGGTCAAGGTGGTGCTGTACGGGCCGGAGGGCATCGGCAAATCCACCTTCGCCGCGCAGTTCCCCGACCCTGTGTTCATCGACACCGAGGGCGGCACCAAGCGGCTGAACGTGGCCCGCCTGCCTGCGCCCACCAGCTGGGCGATGCTGCTGGACGAGGTGGCCGAGGTCGCCCACGGCGGCGTGCCCTGCGGCACGCTGGTCATTGACACGGCCGACTGGGCCGAGCGGCTGTGCATCGAGGCGGTCTGCGCCAAGTTCAAGGTCAAGGGCATCGAGGACTTCGGCTACGGCAAAGGCTACACCTACGCCAAGGAGGAGTTTGCCCGCCTGCTCGACGCGCTCGAAGAGGTGCTCGGGACCGGCAAGCACGTCGTCGTCACCGCCCACGCCCAGATCAGCCGCTTCGAGCAGCCCGACGCCGTGGGGTCCTACGACCGCTGGACGATGAAAACCAGCAAGCAGGTGGCCCCGCTGCTGCGGGAATGGTGCGACATGCTGCTGTTCGCCAACTACAAAACCGTTGTCGAGAAGGACAGCCAGAACGGCAAAGCCAAGGCCAGCGGCGGCAAGCGGGTGCTGTACACCACCCACAACCCCTGTTGGGACGCCAAGAACCGCTTCGGTCTGCCGGATGAAGTCCCCTTCGAGTTCGTGTCCATCGCGGGGTGCATCACCCCGGCAAACCCTACCCCGGGCCAGAGGACGGCCCCCTCGGCTTCCCCGAACGCTGCTGCCAAGACTTCGACTGCGAAGGGTACGGCACCGGCCCCTGCCCCCGCTGAGCGCCCGGCCCTCGTTGCCGACGTGCCCCAGGCCGAGCCGACCCTGCAGCAGATGGCCGCCGAAGCGCAGCCCAAGATCGCGGCCGAACTGGACGCCCTCGGCTACCCGGCGGCACTGCGCGACCTGATGGTGTCCAACAACATCGACGACGCTATCCTGCGCCACGCGGTGTTCCAGCGGGGCTGCTACCCCGAATCCATGCCGGTCGCGCAGTACGCCCCCGAACTGGTGAACAACATCGTGGCCAAGTGGCCCCAGTGGCTGAATTTTATCCAGGAAAATTCCGACCTCCCGTTTTAAGCTGTTACATCTGAAAGGAGACCCAACCTATGGCTGAATACACGAACAATACCCCCGACCTCGAACTGGATTGGGACGGCGAAGTCACCAACGACGGCGGATTTGTGCTACTGCCGGAGGGTGACTACCCCTACACCATCACCAAATTTGAGCGCACCCGCTACGGCGGCAGCAGCAAGGTGCCGCCATGCCGCATGGCCCAGCTGACCGTGGTCATCCACGGCGGCGACAAGGGCGAAGCCAGCGTGACTTACAAGCTGTTCCTGCTGAGCCGTTTTCAGTGGAAGATCTATGAACTGTTTGTCAGCGCGGGGCTGGCCGAGCCGGGCGCCGAGAGCATCCGCATGCAGTGGGACCGCATCCAGGGCGCCACCGGCATCTGCCATGTGGCCCAGCGGGAGTACACCAAGCAGAGCGGCCCCCACGCCGGCGAGACCGGCACCGCCAACGAGATCACCCGGTTCCTGCCGCCGCCCGCGCCCAAAGCTGCGCCGGAACCCTCCTGGGTGCAGGGTGCATTCTGATGAAAGCCCACATTTCGATGCGGCCTTACCAGCAGGCGGGCCGCGAAAAGATCCATGCCGAATGGGACGCCGGCCGCCGCAGCACGTTACTTGTCCTGCCCACCGGCACCGGCAAAACCATCGTCATGGCCGCGGTCGCGGAGGATCAGGTACTCGCCGGGCAGCGGGTCCTGATCCTCGCCCACCGGGGCGAGCTGCTCGACCAGGCGGCAGACAAAATTCTTGGCGCCACCGGCCTGCGCTGTGCGGTGGAAAAGGCCGAGCAGACCTGCCTGGACAGCCTGTTCCGCATCACGGTGGGCAGCGTCCAGAGCCTGATGCGCCCAAAACGGCTGGAACAGTTCCCGCATGACTACTTTGGCACGATCCTGATCGACGAGGCACACCACGCCATCACCGACGGCTACCGCCGCATCCTGGACTGGTTCGACGGCGCCCACGTGCTGGGCGTGACCGCCACGCCCGACCGGGGCGACATGCGCAACCTGGGCGAGGTGTTCGACAGCCTGGCCTACGAGTACAAGCTGACCCAGGCCATCCGCGACGGGTACCTGTGCAAGATCATGGCCCAGACCCTGCCGCTCAAACTGGACATCTCGACGGTGGGCATGAGCGGCGGCGACTGGGCCGTGCAGGGCCTCGGTACCGCGCTGGACCCGTATCTTGACCAGATCGCCGGGCAGATGGACGCCTACTGCAAAGGCCGCAAGACCGTTGTGTTTCTGCCGCTGATCAAAACCTCGCAGAAATTCCGCGACATTCTGGGCGCCCACGGCTTTGCCGCCGCTGAAGTCAACGGCCAAAGCACCGACCGGGCCGAGATCCTGGCCGACTTTGCTGCGGGCAAGTATAACGTGCTGTGCAACTCGATGCTCTTGACCGAGGGCTGGGACTGCCCGCCGGTGGACTGCATCGTGGTGCTGCGCCCCACCAAGGTGCGCAGCCTGTACAGCCAGATGGTGGGCCGCGGCACACGGGTGTTCCCCGGCAAGAAGGACCTGCTGCTGCTCGATTTCCTCTGGCTGACCGACCGGCACGAGCTGTGCCGTCCCGCCGACCTGATCTGCGAGGACCACGAGGTGGCCCGGAAGATGACCGAGACGCTAGCCGAATCCGGCTGCCCCGAGGACATCGAGGAGGCGGCCGCCCAGGCGTTCGAGGACGTGGTGGCCCAGCGGGAGGAGGCCCTGGCCAAGCAGCTGGCCGAACAGCGGCGCAAGCGCGCCAAGCTGGTGGACCCGCTGCAGTACGAGATGAGCATTCAGGCCGAGGACCTGTCCGGCTATGTGCCGGCCTTCGGCTGGGAGATGGGACCGCCCACCGACAAGCAGACCGCCCTGCTCGAAAAAGCCGGCATCAACCCCGAGGGCATCGACACGGCCGGCAAGGCCGCCAAGCTGCTGGACCGGCTGGACAAGCGCCGCGGCGAAGGGCTGACCACCCCCAAACAGATCCGCTGCCTGGAACGGTACGGCTTCCGGCATGTGGGCACTTGGAGCTTTGACGCCGCCCGCCACATGATCGACCGCATTGCGGCCGCCGGCTGGCGCGGCGCGCCCAAGGGGGTGACCCCGGCTACCTATGTACCGCCTGTGGCCACGGATTTTCTGACGGGAGAGTGGTGAGAGATTGACCGACCGAAACGAATTGGAACAGGCACTGGACGCCATCAGCCCCGGCGGCTGCACCTACCAGGAATGGCTGGCTGTGGGTATGGGCCTCAAAGAAGCCGGGATGCCGGTGGAAACCTGGGAACGCTGGAGCGAACGGGACGGCAGCCGCTACCACAAGGGCGAATGCGCCCGCAAGTGGGAGACTTTCCGCGGCAGCCCCACCCCCGTCACGCAGAACAGTATCTTCAAGCTGGCCCGGGACCACGGCTGGTCCGGCCCTGCCGACAGGGAGCTGGACTGGGATGACGAGATTCACGCGGGGCCGCCCGCCGCGGACGGCCGCATCGTGGACCCCCACTGGCTGGATGTGCCGGAACTGGCCATCCCGCCCGCCGACGCCCCCTGGGACCCCGCCGCCCAGCTGATCACCTACCTGAGGGCGCTGTTTGAGCCCGCCGACCATGTGGCATACGTGACCGAGAGCTTTATGGACAAGGACAAGGACAAGCGCCGCCCCACCAAAGGCTGCTGGGACCGCACGGCCGAACAGCTTATTTCCGAGCTTTCGACCTGCGGCGGCGACCTGGGCCGCGTGCTGGGCGACTATGACCCCGAGGTCGGCGCCTGGATCTGCTTCAACCCTGTGGACGGCCAGGGCCGCCGGGACGCCAACATCACCGAGTACCGGTATGCCCTGGTGGAATCGGACGAGCAGGACCTGGACCGCCAGGCGGCGATCATCCACCAGATGGAGTTGCCGCTGGCCGCGCTGGTCTACTCGGGCGGCAAAAGCGTCCATGCCATCGTCAAGGTGGACGCCTCCGACTATGCCGAGTACCGCAAGCGGGTGGACTACCTGTACAATACATGCCGCAAAAACGGCCTGCAGATCGACCAGCAGAACCGCAACCCCAGCCGCCTGTCCCGGATGCCGGGCATCCTGCGGAACGGCCAGAAGCAGTGCCTGCTGGAAACAAACACCGGCAAGTCCTGCTGGCAGGAGTGGCAGGACTGGATCGAATCCGCCACCGACGACCTGCCCGACACCGAGAACATGGCCGACAGTTGGGACAGTTTGCCCCCGCTGGCCGACCCGCTGATCGAGGGCGTGCTGCGCCAGGGCCACAAGATGCTGCTGGCCGGGCCGTCCAAGGCGGGCAAGAGCTTTGCGCTCATCGAGCTGTGTATCTGCATTGCCGAGGGCAAGCCCTGGCTGGGGCGCTTCAACTGCGCCCGGGGCAAGGTGCTGTACATCAATCTGGAACTGGACCGGGCAAGCTGCCTGCACCGTTTCCGGGATGTGTACGACGCGCTGGGGCTGCCGCCCGACCATGTGGGCAGCATCGACCTGTGGAACCTGCGCGGGGCCAGCGTCCCGATGGACAAGCTCGCCCCCAAGCTCATCCGCCGCGCCGCCAAAAAGGACTATCTCGCCATCGTGCTGGACCCCATCTACAAGGTCATCACCGGCGACGAGAACAGCGCCGACCAGATGGCCAGGTTCTGCAACCAGTTCGACCTGGTCTGCCGGGAACTCGGCTGTGCCGTCATCTACTGCCACCACCACAGCAAGGGCGCCCAGGGCGGCAAGCGCAGCATGGACCGGGCTTCCGGCTCCGGCGTGTTCGCCCGCGACCCCGACGCCATGCTGGACATGACCGAACTGCTGCCCACTGATGCCATCCGCAAGCAGCTGGAAAACCGGGCGGCCTGCGCCGCCTGCACCGCGGCCCTCGACCGCCGGGGGCTGGAAGATGCCTACAGCCAGGACGATGCCCTGAGCCGCACCCGGATGCTGGACATCTGCAAGGAACAGCTGTCCCTGGCCGACCGCCGGCAGCTGGACGCCGACATCGAGGCCGCTACCCGCCGCGCACTGGCCCAGACCGCCTGGCGCATCGAGGGGACCTTGCGCGAGTTCGCCCGTTTCGACCCGGTCAACCTCTGGTTTGACTACCCCGTCCACAAGCTGGACACGGGGCTGCTGGAGGATCTGCAGCCGGAAAGTGACTTCCGTGCGCTCGGCGCCAAAGGGGCAGCCAAGCGATGGGCGGGCGGCAAAGAGGCCGCGGCGCAAAAATCGCGGAAGGACCTGTCCGCTGCGTTTGAAGCCTGCATGATGGACGGCGAGGTGACAGTCTACGCCATGGCCGAATACATGGACCTCAAACCCCGGACGGTCAAGAGCCGCTTGAAAGCAGACGGCGGCTACTGGATCGACGGTGAGAAGGTCGGCCGCAAGGAACCCGGATGCCGCGGGTAAATTACAAACCGTATAATTTTGTTTTACAAATTGTATCATTTTGCAGTTATAGCCGCTATTTTTGACAGCACGCAAAACTGCAATTTTGCAGTTATAGCGGCTATTCACTGCAATTTTGCAGTGCAAAATAGCCTTATATATATAAGCAAAACAACTGCGTTGTGTTTGGGTGTCCCCAAGTATGGGGGCGTACACAGCCCCCCATACATTGGGGAACCCCCTCCCAAACACAGTGGCAAGAAAATGAGAAGGGAGAGAACGCCGATGCAATTTTTCCTGCCGATGAAACCGCCCACCGTGACCCACCACGCCAAGGAGCTGCACGCCTACATGAAGGGCGGCAGGCCCCACGCCGTCCTGCACGACAGCCGCGAGCTGAAGGACGCCCGCGCCAGGCTGCACGCGGCTTTGGCGCCCTTTGCGCCGGACAAGCCTTTCGGCGGCCCGGTACGGCTGCTGGTCAAGTGGTGCTTCCCATCCGACGGCCGCCACGCCGACGGCGAATGGAAAACCACAAAACCCGACACCGACAACCTGGACAAAGCCCTCAAGGACGAGATGACCCGCCTGAACTTCTGGCACGACGACGCCCAGGTCGCCAGCGAGATCAGCGAAAAGTTCTGGGCCGATGTGCCGGGGGTCTTTGTGAAGGTGGTGGCGCTGTGAAGCACGATTGCGAGACCTGCCGCTGGTGGGAACCGTACAACGGCGTATGCTTCAACGGGGACAGCCCACACTGCGCGGATTTTTGGGACGATGGATGCGAAGAATGGGAGGAAAGGAATGCCCAAGAACCTGACCTATGACAACCACAACGCCTGCTGCGTGCCCTACGACAGCCCGCCGCCGGGCCTGGCCGCGCAGCTGCAGCGGCTCGCGGCCGAGGAGCGCCCCGGGGCCTGCGTTGGCTGCGGCTTCGAGCACAACTGCCGCCGGGACGGCTGCGCGGTGCTGCGCCGGGTCAGCCGCATCGTGGCAACGATCCGGGGAGGCGAGGGGGATGGGTGAGGCGCTGCTGTCGCTGCTTGACTGGATCACATGCGCCGCCATCTTTGCCGTCGGCTATCTCTGCGGGCGGGAAGCAAGCAGAAACGACGACCAGGACGATGAGGGAGAAGCCAACGACCGGCTCTCCCCAGGCGGACCACTCTACATGGACCACACGCACGGAGGTGAGACCGATGAATCCGATGCCCTATGACGAAAAAGTCCGCTGGCTGCGCCGCTACCAGGACAGTCTGCGCCGGGAACGGGAACTGCTGCAGGAACTGGACCAGCTGCACAGCCGGGCCTGCAAGGTCACGCCCGCCCTCACCGGCATGCCGGGCGGGGGAGGGGACGGCCAGAGCCTTGCCCGCGCCGTGGAAAGCATCGTGCAGACCCGGCAGGAACTGGACGCACAGATCAACGTCTGCGGAGCCATCCGCCGCGAGGTCGTCGCGGCGCTGGAGCAGGTCACCAACCCCCGCGATCACGAGATTCTGCGGCGGCGGTACATCCTCGGCCAGCGGTGGGAGGAGATCGCGGTGGCAATGCACTACAAATATCAGCACGTTTGCAGATGCCACAAAGATGCAGTGACCAAACTTGTGATAGAATGTGACACTTGACTGTGCTATACTGGTAACATCGAAAGCCGCAAGGAACGGAAACCCGCCTTGCGGCTTTCCTCATGCCCGCCTGGCCGCACGAGACCGGGCGGGCGAACAAAGCCGCCCGGCAGGCGGGAGAGAGTTCAAGTGTGTGTGACCAAAGAGTCTCCGTCCTTGCGCTGCCGGGCGGGCTGTTTATGTGCCGGTTCGCAGCCGCAGGAGGCGGAACCGGCGGGATTTCGCATACCGTTGTGGTTGCAGCCGCGCCTTTGAAAGGAGTGGCTGATGAACTACAGAAACCAAATCTTCAACATGGACTGCCTGGCCGGGTTGTCGCTGCTGCCGGACAGTTCGGTGGACATGGTGCTGACCGACCTGCCCTACGGCACGACCAGCGGGGCGTGGGACGCACTGCTGCCGCTGCCCGACCTCTAGCGGCAGCTCAACCGGGTGACCAAACGCAACGGCGCGATGGTGTTCACGGCAGCACAGCCGTTCACAACAACGCTGATCGCCAGCAACCCAAAACAGTTTCGCTACTGCTGGTACTGGATCAAAAACCAGGTGACCGGCTTCCCGTTCTCGCACTTTCAGCCGCTGCGCTGCGTGGAGGAGATCGCGGTTTTCTACCGCGCCGCGCCCACCTACAACCCGCAGGGGCTTGTGGCGCTGGAACACCCGCGGCGAAACCCCGGCAAGCATTACACCGACGAGAGCGTCTACCGCAAGGACGGCCTTTCACGAACCACCTGGCAGCGTTTCACGGGCTATCCGCGGCAAATCCTGACCTTTCCCTGCCAGCGGGAAGGTCTGCACCCGACCCAAAAGCCGGTGGCGCTGTTTGAGTATCTGGTGCGCACCTACACTGACCCCGGCCAGCTGGTGCTCGACTGCTGCATGGGCAGCGGCACCACCAAGGTGGCCTGCCGCAACGCCGGCCGGGACTGCGTCGGGTTTGAAATTGACCGCAAATATTACGAGATCGCCCAGGCACGATAGGAGGTGACGTCATTGGCCAGGCCGCTCAAGTACAAGACCGTCGAGGAATTGCAGGCCGCCATTGACGCCTACTTTGAGGACTGCCGTGGCAAGCCGCTGCTGGACGATGCCGGCGGCGTCGCTACCGATAAATACGGCGCCCCGATCATTGTCGGCGCACACCCGCCCACCGTGACCGGGCTGGCCTATGCGTTGGGGTTTTCCTCCCGCAAGGCGCTGCTGGACTACCAGGGGCGCAAGGCATTTTGTAACACGATTACGCGCGCCAAGCTCTACATCGAATCCTACACCGAGCAGCGGCTGTTTGACCGGGACGGCGTCAACGGCGCCAAGTTCAGTCTGGAACATAACTTCCGCTGGCGGTCGGATAATCCGTCTGAAGATACGCTGGCGCGGGCCGCAAAAGTCCTGGAGGACATCGACAGTGCTATCGAGTAAGCAGCGCGAATACCTGGCCAATTGCAGCCACCGCTGGAACGTCAAGACCGGGGCAACCCGCTCCGGCAAGACCTGGCTGGACCTGCTGGTCACGATCCCGAAACGGCTGCTGGCCTGCCGGGGCGAGGGATTGATCGTGCTGCTGGGCAACACCAAGGGAACCCTGGAGCGCAACATCCTCGACCCTATGCGGGGGCTGTGGGGGCCGGATCTGGTCGGCACGATTGGCAGCAACAACACGGTGCAGCTGTTTGGCCGCAAGTGCCACGCGCTGGGCGCCGACAACAAAAAGCATGTGGCCCGCATCCAGGGCGCGGCCTTCGAGTACTGCTACGGCGACGAGGTCACGACCTGGAGCGAGGATGTGTTCCAGATGCTCAAAAGCCGCCTGTCCTGCCCGCACAGCCACTTTGACGGCACCTGCAACCCGGACAGTCCGCTGCACTGGTTCAAGGCGTTTCTGGATTCCGACGCCGACATCTACTGCCAGGCGTATACCATCGACGACAACCCGTTTCTGGACCCGGACTTTGTTGCCAACTTGAAGCGAGAATATGCGGGCACGGTGTTTTACCAGCGATTCATCCTGGGGCAGTGGGCCATCGCCGAGGGACTTGTGTATCCGTTCGTCGCGGCCAACCCGGACGCCTATCTGCTGCGCGGCCCCACCGCCGGCATGGATGGACAGTTCTGGGTGTCCATCGACTACGGCACCCACAACCCCTGCAGCATGGGGCTGTGGTGCGTACAGGGCAGCCGGGCCGTGCGCATCCGGGAACGCTATTACGACAGCCGTAAGACCCGCGCCCAGCATACGCCGGAGGAGGATTACGCCATGCTGGAAGACCTGACCCGGGGGTATTACATCCGCGCGGTGGTGGTGGACCCGGCTGCGTCTGCCTTTATCGAGACGATCCGGCGGCACGGCCGTTATCTGGTCCAGCCTGCCGAGAACGATGTCATCAACGGCATACAGACCACGGCGGCCCTGCTGCAGAGCGGCCGGGTGTTGATCCACGAGAGCTGCACCGACACGCTGCGGGAGTTCAAGACCTACAGTTGGGACGATACAGCCCACCAGGACAAGGTCGTCAAGGAGAATGATCACGCCATGGACGACATCCGCTATTTTTGCATGACAGTTTTGGCCCGTGAATACCGCTGGGCGGATTGGAGACGCAATGTTTGAGAAGCTGCTGAAATGGCTGCGCGGACTGCTGAACCAGATGTTTGACAATGCGGCCGGCAGCCAGGATATTCTGATTTCCAGCCGCATGGAAAACGCCCTGCCGCTGTGGGTGGCCATTTATGAGTGCGGCGGCCCCTGGTGCAGCGAAAAGCAAAACATCCACAGTCTGTGCCTGGGGCCTGCCATCGCACAGGAGTTCAGCCGCCTGGTGACGATGGAAAGCGAGATCACCTGCACCGGCGGTGCCCGCGCCAGCTGGCTGATGCAGCAGGCCCGGCCTTTTCTGGATACACTGCCCGCCGCCGTCGAGACGGCCTGCGCACTGGGCGGGTGTGCGTTCAAACCCTATGTTCAGGATGGTCGCATTGTGGTGGATGTGGTGCAGGAGGATTGCTTTTTCCCCACCACGTTTGATACCTCGGGACGGATGACCGGAGCCATCTTCACCGAACAGATCAAACGGAGTAACGCGATCTATACCCGTCTGGAGCACCACGAATTCAAAGACGGCGCCGAGACCATCCAGAACCGGGCGTTTGTATCGTCCACCTCGACCCAACTGGGTCGGGAAATTTCCCTGACCGCTGTGCCGGAATGGGCGGATATTGCACCGGAAGCCAAAATCGACAATATCACGCAGCCGCTGTTCGCTTACTTCAAGGTGCCGACGGCCAACCGTGTGGACCGGCACAGCCCGCTGGGGGCCTCGGTCTATGCGCTGGCCGTGGATACCATTCGCGACGCCGATGTGCAGTATGGCAGCCTTCTGTGGGAGTACAAGGGCGGCGAGCTGGCCATCGACGTGGACGCCATGGCTATTCGACAGGACGCCGACGGCGCTCTGCGGATGGAGGAGCGGGACCGCAGGCTGTACCGCCACCTGGTCAACGGCAGCCCCAACATGTGGAACACCTTCGCCCCGGCCCTGCGGGACACCAGCTATTTGCAGGGGCTGGACGCCATTTTGCGCCGCATCGAGTTCCAGTGCGGGCTGGCCTACGGGACCATCAGCAACCCGCAGAGCGTGGAAAAGACCGCCGAGGAGGTGCGCGCAAGCAAACAGCGCAGCTACGCCACGGTGCGGCTGATCCAGAAGGCTCTGCAGGATTCCATTGAATCGCTGTTCTATGCCATGGATGTGTACGCCACGCTGTACAGCCTGGCCCCGGCGGGTTCTTACGAGCTGGCCTTTGACTGGGATGACAGCATTGTCAACGACCCCACCGAGCGCAAGGCGCAGTTCTGGCAGTATGTGGAGGCCGGGCGCTTCCCGTTCGATCGCTACCTGGTCGAGTTTGAGGGCTACAGCGAGGAGGAAGCCGCGCAGATCACAGCCCAGGCTGCTGCGGGGGCCGATGCGCTGACCTTTGGCAGTTTGCCTGCAGGTGATGCCTGATGCTGACCCCTGACTACCTGGACACCCTGCCCGACGCCGCAGCAGAGCTTTGGCAGCAGGTTGAGGACGATATCCTGCAGGATGTTGCCCGGCGGATCGCCGCGCTGGATGAACTGGACCCGCTGACGCCCACCGCCCAATGGCAGGCATGGCGGTATGAGCAGATACGGGCTTGCCGCCAGGATGTGCTTACCATCCTAGCCAGGTACAGCAAGAGAAGCCGGGACACAATCCGGCAAACCATGCTGGACGCGGGCCTCACGACGCTGGCCAGCGATGACGCGCTGTACAAAGCGCTGGGGTTTTCCCCTTCTGCCATCGACACCAACGAGGCGCTGAACAACCTGCTCAACGCCGGGTACCGCCAGACGCTGGGCAGCTGGCAAAACCTGACCGCCACCACCGCCCACACCGTGACCGGTGAGTTCGAACGCGCCCTGGACCGTGCCTGGCTGCAGGTGTCGAGCGGGGCGTTCAGCTACGACGTGGCCATACGCCGCGCGGTGGATGGACTGGCCGCCCACATGAACGGCGTGACCTATCCGAGCGGCCACAAGGACACGCTGGAGGTGGCGGTGCGCCGGGCCGTGCTGACCGGCGCCAACCAGACCTGCGCCAAACTGCAGATGGCCCGCGCCGAGGAAGTCGGCTGCGAGTTTTTTGAGGTCAGCGCCCATGCGGGCGCGCGGCCGGAGCACGCGGCCTGGCAGGGCAAGGTTTACCACGTCGGCGGCGCGGTCGAGCTGGACGGTGTGCGATATGAGGACTTCGAGACGGCCACCGGCTACGGCACCGGCGAGGGGCTGTGCGGGTGGAACTGCCGGCACAGCTTTTACCCGTTTTTCCCCGGTGTGTCCAGGCGGCTGTACGATCGGGCGGCGCTCGCAAAACTGTCGGCCAAGACCGTCGAATACGGCGGCAAGTTGTACACCGAGTACGAGATCACCCAGATGCAGCGCGCATTGGAGCGCAAGGTCCGCGCCGCCAAACTCCGCTTCCTGGCCGAGCAGTCCGCCGGGGTGGACACGACCCGGGCCTCGGCGCGGCTGCGGGACGTCCGGCGGGCGCTGAACGATTTTGTTGCCGCCACCGGCGGCAAGCTGAGCGCCGCCCGCACCGATGTGGCGGGCTTTGGCGCTGCGCAGGCCCGGCGGACGAACCGGGACGCAAAATCCATATAGCACGATGCGCTTGCACCGTGCTTTTGTATGCCTGACCTGGCCGCATGAGGCCGGGGCGGGCTTTTCTTTTGCCCGGCGGCGGGGCTGATCAGCCGCACAGACGGGCGGAGCCGACCGCCTTATCAAGGCTATCTGTAAGACCGAAAGGAGAACGACCGATGAAGACAGAAGATCTCAAGGCCCTGGGCCTCAACGACGAACAGGTGCAGCGCGTTTTTGCCATGAACGGCGAGGAGCTGAACAGCCTCAAGGCCAGTGTGGCCACGCTGACGGCTGAGCGAGACACCGCCCGCGCCAGCCTGTCCGACGCCAACAAAAAGCTGGAGGGCTACGACCCTGACTGGAAGGCCAAGGCCGCCCAGGCCCAGCAGCAAGCCGACCAGCAGATTGCCGATCTGAAAGCCGGGTATGCCGCCGACAGCGCTGCGTCCGGCCTGAAATTTACCAGTGACAGCGCCAAAAAGGCGTTTATGGCCGACCTCAAGGCCAAGAAACTGCCGCTGCAGGACGACGGCACGCTGCTGGGGTTTGACGACTATGTCGCATCGTACAAAAAGACCGACCCGGGGGCGTTTGCGCCGGAAGGCGGCCTGCCCCGTGTGAGCGGCAGCGCCACCGGAACCCCGACCACCCCCTCCACCAAGGAACAGGCCAACGCGGCGCTGCGCGCGGCGTTCGGCCGCAACTGAAAGGAGAATACGAATGCCTGTACAGAACATTGTGGACCGTGAGCGGGCCGAAGCCCTGATCCGTGACCAGTTGATGGATACCATCTTCCAGGATGCACCCAAAAATTCCGTTGTCATGCAGATGGCGCGCCGCCTGCCCAACATGACCAGCAAACAGACCCGCGTACCGGTGCTGTCCATGCTGCCCATGGCCTACTGGGTCAGCGGCGACACCGGCACCAAGCAGACCTCCCGGCAGGCTTGGGAAGATGTCTACCTGACCGCCGCCGAGCTGGCCGTCATCGTGCCCATCCCCGAGGCGGTCATCGATGACGCCAGCTTTGACATCCTTGGCGAGATCACGCCGCGCGTCAACGAGGCCATCGGGCAGCGGGTGGATTCCGCTGCGATCTTTGGCGTCAACCGCCCGAGCGAGTGGCAGAACGATATCATCACTCTGGCCCGGCAGGCTGGCAACAATGTGCCCGGCGGCGTGACTTATGACACCATCCTGGGCGCGGATGGCCTGTTTGGCAAGGTCGAACAGGCCGGTTACGTTGTGGACGGCGTTCTGGCCGGCATGGCGACCCGTGCTGCGCTGCGCGGGATTAAGGACGATGCGGCGCGGCCCATCTTTATGTCCAACATGCAGGACCGTGCCCGGTACACGCTGGACGGGGCGCCCATCTACTTCCCCGAAAACGGCAGTTTCGACCCCACCGTCGCCCAGATGGTCGCGGGCAACTGGCAGCAGATGGTCTGGGCGATGCGCCAGGATATCGAAACCAAGATCCTGACTGAAGCCGTTATCCAGGACCCGAGCAGCAAAGAGATCCTGTACAACCTGGCTCAGCAGGATATGATTGCCCTGCGCGTCAAGTTCCGCATGGGCTGGGCGGTTCCCAACCCGGCCACCCGTCTGAACGAGAACCGTGTGCTTGTCCCGTTCGCCTACATTGAGCCTGGTACGCCTGTCACCACCTACACCGCCACTTTCACCGTCAAGGATAACAGCGGCAACATCGAGGGCGCACAGATCAACCTGAACGGGTCCATTCTGCGCACCAACGCCAGCGGTCAGGCGGTGTTCAACCTGCGCAACGGCGAGTACCCCTATGCGGTTTCCGCCGAAGGCTACCGCAAACAGACCGGCACCGTGACCATCAACAGCGCCGCGCAGACCCCCACCATTACGCTGGTAGCCACGAAGTAAGGGAGGGATACAGATGAATATCCTGAACGCCCTGACGGAACTGTACACCAAGGTCGTGGGCAGCGCCCCGGCCCCGGCCGGTAGCATCGGCGACATGATTCATCAGATGGCTGAAAAGTGGCCTAAAGCTGGGGCCTCTGTGACCATCGACGCCAGCCTGACCAAGACCGGCCAGGCGGCCGACGCCAAAGCTACCGGCGACGCGCTGAACGGCAAGGCCCCTACGACCCACACCCACACGGCCAGCCAGATCACCGACCTGCCCGCAGCCCCGGGCAACGCCACGACGTCCAAGGCCGGGCTTGTCAAGCAGGCGGCGGCCGTGGCAGATGCCGCCGGCGAAACACCTACGAAGGCCGAGTTTAACGCCTTGCTGGCAGCCCTGCGGGTGGCCGGCATCGTGGCCAATAACTGAAAGGCGGGTTGGATATGTATACGGAGTATGCCTACTATAAGGGCGCCTACTTTGGCACCCTGATCGGGGAAGATCAGTGGCCGGCCGCCGCCCGCGCCGCGGATGCCTACCTGGACCTTGTGACATTTGGCAGACTGCAGCACGGCTGGCCGGTGGATGACGACGTTCGAATGGCCGCCTGTGCTGCGGCCGAGGTAGCCAGCCGCTACCAGGCGGCGCAGGCCGGGCGAACGCCCGGCCTGGCCGGGTTTACCAACGACGGCTACAGTGAAACCTACACCGGGACCGCCAGCGACCTGGCCGCCCAGCAGCAGGCTGAGATGGCGGCGGCGGTAGACCTGTATCTGCCGCGCAGCCATCCGCTGCGCTATGCGGGAGGTGACTGCCATGCAGGGCTGTGACAAAACCGTGACCATCACCCACCTGACCTACGACGGCCAGACCGATGCGGATGTGGAGCAGGTTCAGACCTTTGCGGGCTGCAGCTGGTACGGCCAGACCAAAGCCGCCGTGACCAGCGAGGGGCTGCAATCGGCCAGCCTGTACAAGTGCCGCATCCCGGAAGCGGCCGCCGGCGGCGCTGAGCCGGCCATTGTCCGCGGCGACAAGATCACCTGCGGCGATGTGACCGCCACCGTCACCGCCGTGCATGACAACCGGGGCAAACCCGCCCCGCACTGGTACGTGGAGGCGCAGTAGCAATGGCAGTGGGGTTTGAGATCAACGCCCGCCTGGAGCTGGACGATCTGGGCAGCATTCTGACCCGCCGCGGCCTGACCCCCGGCGGGCGAGTGCAGACGGTCGTGGATGAAGCGGTGCTGCGCTACTGTGCGCCCAAGGTGCCCTTTGACACCGGCTATCTGATCCGCAGTGCGCTGCAAGCCTCGGCCATCGGCCAGGGGCTGATCGTCTACGCCACACCCTACGCCCGGTATCTCTATTATGGGGAGATCTACGGGCCAAACTTCCCGATCTTTGAGGGCGGGGAGCTGGCGGGTTTCCGCTCGCCCGCGGGCCAGAAAAAGCACCCCACCGGCCGCCCGCTGACCTACCGCGGCGCGCCGGAGCGGGGCGCCTACTGGTTCGAGCGGATGAAGGCCGAGCACAAGGACGACATCGTACAGGAAGCGGCAGCGGCCGCGGGAGGGAAGGCAAAGTGAGCGAGAACGGCATTGTGGTCGCCACCCGCGACTGGCTGCGCAGCGAGTGTCCGCTGATCGACAAGAACAACAAGTTCAATGCCGGCTATATCGGCGCCGGCGCCACCGAGTACACCATCCGTTCCGCCGGCGACAGCCACCGCGCCGACGTGCTGGGCTGTGACCTGGCCACCTGGAACCTGACGTTTGAGGCGCGGCTGTCCTTCGGGGCGGCCGTTGCCCCGAACGTCAGCGCGGCGGATTACTTTGAGCGGCTGTCCGCCTGGATACGGGCCCAGGAGCGGATGCACAACTACCCCGAAGTGGCTGGGTACGAGGTGACCCGCATCGAGGCGTCCAACGCGGGCGTCATCAACCAGGCCGACGCCGGCACCGCCCGGTATCAGCTGCAGATCAGAATCGAAATGGAGGAAATGTAAATGGCTGACACTTTCAAGCCCATCGCCGTCGAGGGCGGCAAGGCAAACCAGAAGGTCGAGCGCAAGCTGCTGATGACCTTTGTGGACGTATCGTCCAGCGGGGGCGGCTCCCCGGAGTGGGAGCTGCAGGGCCGCAGCGTGGAGGACGCCAGCGTCGAGTACAACCACGACGCCAGCCAGACCGCCGACATCCTGGGCAAGGTGGACACCGATGTGGCGGCCGCCATGCCGCAGATCACCATGGACCCCAACACGCTGCGCGCCGGCCAGAAGCTCAACGCCAAGTTGGTGGACATCGAGCGCCGCGGCGCGACCAGCGAGCTTTCCACCTTCAAGGTGCTGCAGGTCTATGCGTTCCTGTCGGACGCCGGCACCGGCCCCTTTGAGGCCGACACCTACGACAACTGCACCATCGTGCCCCAGAGCCTGGGCGGGTCGAGCTATGTGGGTATGCCCTTTGACCTGTACCTGTCCGGCGACCGCACCGCCGGCACCGCGACCATCAAGCCGGGGACGGGCGGCGGCCTGGCTACCGCGACCTTCACCCCCGCCGACGAGGAATAACAGGGAGGGGATAACGCATGGCAGAGCAGATCACGCTTGACCTTGGCGTCAAGACCTATGAGATCAAAGACCCCGACGGTAACGTGACCGGCGTGGTACAGTTCAACCCCAGCGACCCCGGCTTTGCGGGGCGCTGGCAGCAGGCCGAGGAAAAGATCGAAGGCTACCGGCAGAAGATCGACCAACTGGTTGCCGCCGGTACGCCGGAGATCGACCAGTGGCCGGTGCTGATGGAGGCCAGCGACGCCATCAAGCAGGCGTTTGACTATGCCTTCGGTGGACCGGTCAGCGAGGTGTTCTTCGGTGGGGCATCGGCGTTTGCCATGACCGAGAGCGGTCGCATGGTGATCGAGAACGTGCTCGAGGGGGTGTACCCGATCATCGGGCAGGCGCTCAAGACCGCAGGGGCGAAGATGCAGCAGCGCATGGCAAGCCACACGGCGCCCTACCAGGGCACCGCCAAGGGGCTGGCCCCCGGTCAGACGGCCGCGCCCGCTGAAAAACCGTGACCGGCTGGGATCTGCCCACTGAGCTGGAGGTGGCGGGGCAGAGGTTTGCGGTGCGCAGCGACTTCCGCGCCGTGCTGGACGCCCTTGCCGCGCTGCAGGACGCCCAACTGCCGGAGCAGGCCCGCTGCCTGGCTTTTTTGCAGATCTTCTACCCGGCCTGGCAGCATCTGCCCGACGCCAACGAGGCGCTGCGGCAGGCGATGGTCTTTGTCAACCTCGGGCAGCCGGTGCCGGAACACCAGCCACACCGCCCCGAGCTTGTGCACTGGGACACCGACGTGCAACTGATCGCCCCGGCTGTGGACAAGGTGTTGGGGTATAGCTGCCGCCGGTGTGAGTATCTGCACTGGTGGGATTTCATCGGCGCGTTCCAGAACGTCGGCGAGGGGCTTTTTGCCCAGGTTGTGAACATCCGCAATAAGCGCGCCCGGGGCAAAAAGCTGGACAAGGCAGAAAAAGAATTTGCACGTGAAAACGCCGACCTGATTGGCAGCACGGCCAGTCGGTTCACGGCAGAAGAAGAGGAATTTTTCAAGCGGTTGGGGGTGATGTAAATGCCGCAGGCGGACGGGTCCATCATTATCGACACCCGCATCAACAACAAGGGCGCCGAAGCAGACCTGAAGGCCCTGCAGGCCAAGGCCAAGAGCACCGCGCAGCAGATCAGCGCACTGGATAAGCAGCTGGGCCAGACTACAACCAGGCGCAGCAGGCTGGGGGAAGACCTGCGCAACGCGCGGGCGGAAGCGGCTGCCACGGCGCGTGAGTTGTCCCGGCTGAATACCGCCCTGGATGCCCAGAGAGGCGCGGGGCTGACCCCGGCCGTCGAGGACATGAAGCGCAGCGACCGCCTGGCTGCGACGCTGGACAAACAAAAGGCCAAAATCCAGGAAATGTCCCGCGAATACCGGACGCAGAAGAAGATTCTGGACGATATGCAGGCCCGCCATGACGCGTTGATCGGCCAGCTGCAGCAGGAAAACTCCGCTGTGGCAGCGCAGGCGCAGGTGACCGGCAAGGGAAAGGCCGCCCAAAAAATCGACGCCGCCAGCAAGGCCATGCAGCGCTTCGGCAGCCGAATGCGGGAGATCGTGTCCGGGGCGTTGCTGTTCAACATCATCTCGTCCGGGCTCAGTGCCCTCGTGCGCTGGATGGGAACCGCTCTGCAATCCACCGACGCTTTCGGCCAGGCCCTGCGCAACCTGCAGGGGGGCGCCAGTGTGGCCGCTGCGCCGCTCATCGACGCGCTGGGCAACGCGCTTGCCTATGTCATCAATCTGCTGGCCACCGGCATCAGCTACCTGGCCCGCTTTATCTCGATGCTGACGGGCAAAAGCCTGTCCGCCATGAAGTCCAGCGCCAAGGCCATGAACAGTTACGGCACCGCTGCCGGCAGTGCGGCCAAAGAGACCGAAAAGGCAACCCGCAGCCTGGCGGGCTTTGACGAGATCACCCGACTGGATGCACCGCAGGAGGAATCTTCCGGGGGCGGCGGGGGCGGCGCGGCTGGCCCGAACTATGATTTTGTGGACGGGACCGGGGCCGGGTTCAGCAGCTTGCTGGATACAGTCAAGCGGTTCTGGGCCCAGTTTACGGCGGCTCTGGCCCCCAGCATTGCCGCCTGGGGCGCTGCCTGGGAGCAGATCAAGGCGACGGCGATGGCGGTCTGGCCGCAGATCCAGGCCGCCGCCAGCGGGCTGTGGACCAACGCTTTGCAGCCGCTGCTGACCTACCTGGCCGGAACCTGGGCGCCCGGCATCCTCAACGCTTTTTCGCAGGCGTTTGCCCCCATCATCGGCGGGGTGATCTCCACCGGCATCCAGGTGTTTGCCAACTGGTTCACCTGGGCGTGCCAGCTGGCCACCGATGCCATCAACAACCTGCTGGTTCCGGCCCTTGATCTTGTCCTTATCATCTGGCAGGGGCTGATGACTGGTATCCAGGCGGCCTGGGCACAGTACGGCCAGCCGTTGATGGACGGCGTGATCGCTGCGTTCCAGAACATTCAAGCGCTGTTCAGCACGCTGTACTACACGGTTATCGAGCCGATTTTGTCGAAGCTGATCCAACTGTTGCAGGACCTTTGGACTCAACACCTGCAGCAGCTTTGGAATGACGTCGTGGCCATGCTGGGCGCGCTGGGTACAGCCGTGCTGGACCTTTGGAACAACATTCTGGCGCCGGTCATCAACTGGCTGGTCTCCACCTTCGGCCCCCTGTTTGCCGATGTGTTCAACGCGGCGGCGGGCGCCGTACAGACGGCGGTGGGCTTTATGGCCGACATCATCGACATTGCGGTGACCGTATTCCGCGGTATCCTTGACTTTCTGTCGGCGGTGTTCCGCGGGGATTGGAACGCCGCCTGGAATGCCATCGCCAGTACGGTGAGCAGCGTGTGGGACCGCATCGGAAACACCATCAAAAGCGCCGTGAATGGCATCATCGGGTTTGTCAACGGGATGGTCCAGGCGATCGTCAACGGGCTGAACATGGCCATCCAGGCACTGAACCGCATTTCCATCGACCTGCCCGAGTGGCTTGGCGGCGGGCATTTCGGCTTCAACATCGGCGCCATCACCGCCCCGCAGATCCCCTACCTGGCCCAGGGCGCGGTGATCCCGCCCAACCGGGCCTTCCTGGCCGTGCTGGGCGACCAGAGCCACGGCACCAACGTGGAAGCCCCGCTGGCCACCATCCAGCAGGCAGTGGCCGCCGTCATGCAGGACAACCTGGACGGCGAGCTGGCCGCGCTGGAAGCCATCCGCGCCACGCTGCTGGACATTCTGCAGGCGGTGTATGGCATTGACCTGAGCAGCAATGCTGTGGGCCGTGCGGTGGACCGTTACCAGGTGCGGCAGGCCATCATCACAGGGAGGGGGTAGCACATGGCGCGCACATTGGTGGATTGCTACAAAATCGACGGTAAGCCCATGCTGGCCCCGGACCATGACCCGGAGTTCAGTTTTTCCGACTTGGACAGCAGCGATTCGGGCCGCGATGAGAGCGGGTATATGCACCGGGTCCGCGTCCGCGAAGGCGTGGGCACCTGGGGTTTTGAGTATGCCCATCTGACCGACGCCGAGCTTGCCTACATGCAGAGCCTGTTTGCAGGCAAGGCGACATTTGCCTTTACCCACCCGGTCTTTGGCGACAGCAGCGCAACCGAGACCTGCACCGCCTACCGCTCTCAGTATTCCGCCACCTGGAAAAGCAAAGTCACCGGGGAGTGGAGAAACTACAAATTCAACATCATCCAGTGCTAAGGGGGTGAGGCGCTATCATCAAGCACAAAATCACGCTGCTGTCCAGCGGTCTTGTGCTGTTCAGCGGCGACGAAGCCGACGCGCAAATCCGTTCCGTCACCCTGACCGAGCAGGTCAACGACCAAACCGACCTCTGCCCCGGGGCGGCCTGCGCGGCGTGCGCGGAGATCGAGCTGTGGGCGCCGCATGATGTGGTGCAGCTGCAGGCGGGCGAGGAGTTCGCGCTGTCCCGCATCGACACGGACCTGGGCAACGAGGAGCCGGTGGGCATTTTCATTGCCGAGCAGCCCACCAAGGCCAGCGCCAACGTCTACCGCCTGGACGCCTACGACCGCATGATCCGGCTGGATCAGGACTTCTCGCCCTGGCTGCGGGACCATCAGGCGGCCTTCCCAATGACCATCCCGGACATTGTGGCCGCCGCCTGCGAGGTGTGCGGGGTGGAGCTGGCCGCGGGCACGATGGACGGCCTGCCCAATGCAGACTATCAAGTGCAGGCGTTTTATTCGGACGGCATCACCGGGCGGCAGATCATCCAGTGGGCGGGCGAGGCGTTCTGCCGGTTCGCCCGCATGACGGCGGACGGCCGGCTCGAATTTGCCTGGTATGTGGCCCGCGGCTATGAGATGATCGGCCCCTCCGCCGCGCTGCGTCCCGGCTATGTGCGCCTGGCCGACCGCATCCTGGGCACGGCGCAGCGCGAGCTGTACCGCGTGCAGTTCCAGCAGCAGGCGTACTTGCAGGGCACGCTGTCCTACGAGCAGTACAGCACGGCGTTGGTCGAGAAGGTGCAGATCCGCCAATCGGACACCGATGTGGGGGTCGTGTACCCGCCCGACGCCACCGGCACCAACGCGCTGATCTTGCAGGGCAATCTGCTTTTGACGGCCAACACACAAGCGCAGCTGGAACCGGTGGCGCAGGCCATCTGGCAGGAACTGACCTTCGGTGCACCGGTGCCCGGCCCCAACAACATGCTGGTGCGCATGGCCGGGGAGGTGCTGGCCGCCGCGCCGGACGGGGCGCTGTACATGGTGAAGTCCAGCGCAATCAGTTACACCCCGCTGAAGGTCAGCGTGCTGGCCACCGGCGGCATCCTGCCGCGCCCCGGCGATGTGATCACCGTTACCGACGCCTACGGCCGCCAGATGGTGACCTACGTCATGCAGCGGACCATCTCCGGCCAGCGTGTGACCATCGAATCCACCGGCAACGCCCGGCGGGACGGCAGCACGGCCATCAATCGGGCCAAGATCACCAACACGGCTGGCAAAATCTTCGAGCTGAGCATCGGCATTGACGGGCTGAAGATCAACACCGAGGACCTGCAGCAGAAGCAGGCCCAGCTTGAGTTTGACCTGGACGGGCTATCCAGCAAGGTCTCGGCCAATTATGACGCACTCAAAAGCTACGCCGACGACGCGGCCAACGCGGCCCGGGACCAGGCCATCCAGGACGCCGTTAAGCAGGCCGAGGATGCGTTCAACACCGAGCTGGAGTTATACCCCACCAAGGTGGAAATGAACAGCGCCATCAGCCAGAGCGCCAGCGAGATCAGTTCGCAGGTGAACATGACGCTGGAAGGGTACGCCACCAAGGCTTACACCGATACGGCCGAGCAGGCCGCCAAGGACTTCGCAAGCGGTGCGGCGCAGGATGCGCTGGACGCGGCCAACGCCGCCACAGACGGCAAACTGGCACTGTACCCGACCACCATCGAGATGAACAGCGCCATCACCCAGACGGCCAGCCAGATCACCAGCCAGGTCAGCCAGACCCTGACGCAATACTCCACCACAGAGGAAAGCGAGGCATACGCTGACCAGGCGGCGGGCGCGGCAGAGGACGCGGCCAACGCCGCCACAGACAGCAAGCTGAAAAGCTATGCCACTACGGTGGAAATGAATGCGGCCATTGACCTAAGCGCGTCCAACATCAATTTGCAGGTCAGCCAGACTCTGACTCAGTATTCGACGACTGCTGAAAGCGAGCAGTATGCGGACAACGCCGCCAGCGACGCCGAGAGTGCGGCCAACGCGGCCACTGACAACAAGCTGCAAAACTACAGCACCACCTCGCAGATGAATTCGGCCATCAACCTGGCCATTGATGGAATCAGCCTTTCTGTCAGCAACAACGGCAACAGCAGCACGTTGACCCTCAAATCAGGGAACACCGTGCTTTCCTCGCCACAGATTACCATCACCGGCTTTGTGACCTTCACGAACCTTTCGACTGCCGGGCAAACGACGATCAACGCTGGGAACCTTACCACCGGCACGCTGGCCGCGGCGCGAATCAACACCGGAACCATCAATGGCAGTTCCGGCAACACGAGCTGGAATCTGGGCACCGGCGATTTCCGCAGCGGACCGAGCAGCGGCACACGCGTACAGCTGAGCGCCAGCGGTATGCGCACCTATTCCGACGGCAACCTGACCGGCGTTATGACCCATAAATATGGCCAATCTGCTTACTGCTGCAATTCGGTTACAACATGCCTGGGCTGGACCAACGGATTCAATGGACCAGGGACAGGTGGATCGCACTATCGCCCCTGGTATGGAAACTATGACGATGGTACTTTCCGCGGCCTGATCTATGACGATTCCGACAGATCTATCGGCATCGGGCGGTATGTAAGCCTTGGCTTGCAAGGCGGCAGCAAAAACAAGCTGATTGTTTCGAGCTTCGGTATTATCGGCATCGAATCCATGGAGAGCCCCGAACCCACATTCTGGGATATGGGCAGCGGTGTGTGCGATGATGCGGGCGAATGCCTGATCTTGCTTGACCCGCGTTTTGTCGAGGCCATCGACAGCCAATACCGCCCCCGCTGGCTGATTACGCCGACGGACGATCTCGGCCCGCTGTGGGTTGAAAAGGTCCACCTTGGCGCGGTCGTGCACGGCGCGCCCGGCCAGACATTCGACTGGGCCGTCAACGCCGCGCAGCAGGACTGCGCCGGGAAGTACGCGCCCGAAGTGAGCGGCGGCACCCGCCGTGTCGAGGTGGCATTGATCGACGCCATGGACGACACCGACGCCGAAGGTGAAAGAGAATTGCTCTCCGCCACCGCTGCGACGGAGGAGGAAGAGCAACAGACCACCCTATACTTACTTGATTTGGAGGCATCGGCATGAACATCAAAAAACTGACCGGCTTTGCGGTTGTGACCGCCGCCGACGGCAAGCGCGTGTCCTACAACTGGACCGAACTTGATGCCGACGGCAACACGATCAGCAAAAACAACCTGGCATCCTTCACCGTCATGGATGAGAGCGTCCAGGCGGCGATCGCCACCATCGAAGATTTCATCAAACCGCGTCTGGAATGATAGGAGGGCAAGACCATGACCAAAGGCATCAACTACGCTTACCAGGAACTGGAAAACACCATCGTCAACCGGATCAACTCGGCCGGGCTGCCGCTGTTTGCGGTGCGGGACCTTTTGAACCGCCTGCTTTTGCAGGTGGACAAGCAGATGACCGAGCAGGTGGAGACGGAAAAGAAAGCCTACTTCGAGGGCCTCAAGGCGGAGCAGGCCGCGGCCGCCAAGAAGGCCACCGAATCCGCCTCGGCCGCTGTCCCGGCGTCCGCCGCCCAGGCCGAAGCGACCGCGGCTTCCGCAGTCGATACACAGCCCGCCGCATCCGCAACCAAGGAGGCAAAGAACCATGCCTGACGCCAAAGTCGTAACGATCAACGGCGAACAGTTCCTCGTCTACGACAGCGAGAACACCGGCCAGCAGCTGGACGCCGGTATCCGCAAGCTGGCGGGCCTGGATGCCGACATCCAGGCCGCCGCAGAGGCCGCAGCCGCCGCCGAAGCGGCACAGCAGGCCGCCGCGTCCAGTCAGACGGCCGCCGCGGCCAGCGCTTCCACAGCCCAGGCGCAGGCCAGCACGGCCACCGCCAAGGCGTCGGAAGCGGCGTCCAGCGCGTCGGCTGCCCTGCAAAGCAAAACCGCTGCGGCCTCCAGCGCCACGGCAGCCGAGACCAGTAAGAACGCGGCTGCCACCAGTGCTACCCACGCTGCCGACAGCGCCGGGGCCGCCGCCGACAGCGAGGAGGCCGCCGAAAATAGCGCAGACGCCGCCGCGGCCAGTGCGGCCGAGGCCCGGCAGTACGCCAACCAGGCGGCGGGCGACCGGGAACTGAGTTTCTGGGTGGATGACGATGACGGCGGGCTGAACTGCACGATCCATGACAAGAGCGCGGCCGCCACGGCATCCGCGCAGGAAGGAGAGTGACATATATGGCAGATCAAGTCGTAAACTTCCCCCGCGACACCACCATGACCCGCATGGCGGACGCGCAGGAAAAAACCAACGAGATTCTGGCGGCCATCGCGGCCGGTTCGGCGGGGGCGGCGTACACCGACACCGTCTTTGCTGCCCTGCTGGACGGCAGCAACACCACCGACATTTTCTGGCAGTGGTGGCCGCTGTCGGACGGGGAGGGCGAGACCAGGTACCACCGACTCGAGCGCTTCGCCCTGATGCTGCAGCGGGCCTGGGGCGCCAAAATCTACACGCTGCGCTTTTCCCTGGGCAGCACCACGACCGGCACGCCCCAGGACGACCTGGCCGGGCGCAGCGCGGCCCCGCTGGCCACCGACTCGAGCACCCCCGAGGAAGACTGGGCAGTGGACGACCCCATGACCTGGTACATCCGCGCCAACGCCCAGGACAAGGCAGACGGCACGATGGACGTCCTGGCGCTGGAGGGCGAGACCGACTTTGACATCAGCGGCGAAACCGCGCCGGTGTACACGTTCCGCCCCGCGCTGCTGCGCAAAGTGTGGACGGACAGCCAGTACAAGTACAAGTCCTGGACCCTGGTGCCCAAGCCCGGCTATGCGCCCTATGCGGCCAACGTGGCGCCGGACGGCAGCCGCCGCCACATTTCCTGGCAGGCGAGTTTCCCGGGCGTGCTGGACGCAGGCGGGGCGCTCACGAGCGGCGCAGGCAAGCGGCCCAACATCTTTACTTCGCCCAGCACCGGTCTGACCCAGGCGCGTAAGCAGACGGCATACAGCGCCCTGGCCACCGATGCCGATGTGATCGTGCTGCTGGATCAGTGGCAGCTGCGTCATTTTGACAAGGAAAACAGCCGCATCGCCGAGGGCTGCACCAGCTATAGCTGGCAGTACAAGGCCGCCGCTGCTGAAAACGGTGTGCGGCGCTTTTTGGTCGCATCGACTCAAGCGGCCAACATCCTGGTGGGGTCCACGGTCTTTGTGGGCGACCCGGGCAGCAACAGCAACCTGGACCGCGGCCAAAGCTACATGCGCAGCCTGGCCGATCGGGTGCGGGTAGTGAGCATCGAGACGGTGCAGGTCAGCGGCCAGAGCTACAGCGCCGTCAACCTGGATATGGACGAGGACATGGATGTCACGGCCACCAGCTACATCAGCAGCGCGCCTTGGTACAGCGGGGAGACCGAGAAGGTGCCGGGCCACCATGACGGCAGCCCGGGCAGCAACACGAGCGGCAAGTACCCGGTTCGGATCGCGGGCTGCGAAGTGCTGACCGGGGCTTACCATGCCTGCCTGGACCCGGTCTGGAACGCCGTGGCTGAGAGCAATGGCGGCCTGACCTACCACGCAATGGTCTGCCGGGACGGCAGCAAGCAGAGCGGCAGCGCCACGACCGACCGGGTGGAAGCGGCTTCCCACACCTTTGCCAGCGGTGAAAAGAATAAGTGGAACTACATCAAGGACCTGGACGAGGGCAGCACCGAGAGCCTGCTGCCTGCCGAGGTGGGCGGCAGCGAAACGACCTACTACAAGTCCGCCTTCTATTGTGCGTCTGGCGCGGGGGTGTTTTGCCCCTGGCGTTTCGGGCACTTGGCCCACTCTGGAAACGCCGGTCTCGCCACTGCGCATGGTACCCATGGGCCTGGGTATTCCGGCTGGTATGGGGCCCCGTGGCTTGCTGGATCGGGTAAAACGCGGGGTGAATGGTCGGGGTCCTGACCCCGACCAGAGGGGCTGCAGGCCCCTTAAACTCCGGGGGCGAAGCCCCCTCGCTCGAATTTTAGATTTTTGGGTAGGCAGGATGGGGGTGACTGTGGTATGATAGCTGTGGGTCATGCAGCGCGCTGTCCGCCTTCTATTGTGCGTCTGGCGCGGGGGTGTTTTGCCCCTGGCGTTTCGGAAACTTGAACAACTATGGAAACGCCGGTCTCGCCAATGCAAATGGTAACAATGGGCCTGGGTATTCCGGCTGGTATGGGGCCCCGTGGATTGCTGATCTCTTTTAATCAATGCGTTGCATGACCCTTGCGCAAGCTAAAATCATGTGATACCGACACCTGCCCTTCCGGGTGGGGTCGTACTCCGCGGGGGTGCGGCGGGGCTAGTAGTAACATTCCGGCGACCTGCCGCAAGGCTGCCGGTTAACCGAAAGCCCTTGACCATCAGCAAGATTTTTACAAGGAGGTCCGCCATGAAGCAGAGATACTGCGAACTTACGCACGATCTGTGCCTGCGGGCCGCCTTTGCGTGCTATGAACGTAAGTGGCATCGCCCGGACTTCCGGGCACTCATGTGGAAGTATGGAGGTGTGTCTGACCCGGAACTGCGACAGGACGAAGAGCAGCAGGCCGTCAATGCCAAACTGGAAGCGATGGAAGGCATCGCCTACGAGATGGAGCAGCGTGTTCTGGACCTGCTGGACGGCGACCCCGACGCGCTGGAACTCGACCCCGTGAAGGAACGGCCGCACATCGACGGCATCAAGCAAAAGCGCCGCATCATCGCCGAGTGCTGCGTCATGCACCAGCTGCTGAACCACTTGGCCGTTCAGGGCCTGATGCCGCTGCTGATGGCCCGCATCCTGCCGCAGCAGCACGCCAGCATCCCCGGCCGCGGCCAGGTCGGCTGCAAGCGGCAGGTGGAGCGATATCTGCGCCGCAAGAGCCTGGGCGTTCGCTACGCCCTCAAGCTGGATGTGGAGAAAGCCTACCCCAACACCCACCCGGTCGTCGTGCTGGGCCTGCTGCGGCGGGAAATCCCGTCCGCCCGCTGGCTGCTGGCACTGGTCGAGGCGCTGCTGGCCATGTCGCCCCGCGGCGGGCTGATTATCGGCGGCTACCTGGAAGCCTGGCTTTTTAACTTTGTCATGTCCTACGCGCTGCGGTACATCCTGTCCCGCGGCAAATGCAAGCGCGGCGCCTGGCAGCCGTTGGTGGGGCGGCTGGTGGCCTATATGGACGATGTCTGCCTGCTTGGCCGAAGACGAGCCGACCTTGTCAGCGCGGCCCGGCAGCTGGCCAAGTGGATGCAGGCTGAGCTGGGGCTGACCCTCACGATGGGCGCCGAGGTGGCCTTCCTCTCGATTGAGGAGGAACACCGCCGCCGCCACCTCAAAGGCGCGGCCCGCGGTTGCCCGGGGCTGGACATCGCCGGGTTTGTGATCCACCGCACCTATACTACCATCCGAAAGACAACCTTTTTGCGGGCCCGCAGGCAGGTTCTGCGGGCTGGCCGCGGCATGGAGCGGGCCGGGTATGTGCCGCTGTTCCGCGCCTACAAGCTGGTGTCCTACTATGGACATTTCACCGAGACGGCTTCCCGCGCCGTGCGGGAGCAGTTGCAGGTGGACAAGCTGAAGGCCGCTGCGGCCAAAACAATCAGCCGATGCGCCCGTGCGGCGGCGTTGAAAGAGCGCGAAGAAAGGATACTGCACTATGCTTAACGAACAGATCAACTTGGATCACCGGCCCGACCCGGTGACCCTGGAACCGATGCCGGACGACGGAACGCTTGTCCGGCTGTACAAAAACATCTCCGAACTTCCCGCCCCGGGTGTAGGGGTGGACAAAGCGACCTTGACCGGCTGGATGGCCGATGAGGTCGCTTTTCTTATGCCCGCGGGGCAGGAAGCCGAAGCCGAGCAGCTGGCCGCCCAGTTTGACAGCTGGTGGACGTATGGCGAATCCTGGACGCCGGAAAACAACGCGGAACCCACGCTTGAGCAGCGGGTCGCGGCACTGGAGGCGGCTCAGTTGGCCGCCCTGTTGTAAGGAGGCATGCTCATGTATCTGTTTATCATGTCCATGTACCGCCAGCACGCCCTGACCGCTGCCCAGGTGTGGGCGCAGGCGGACAAAGGCGCCATCACCGAGACGCAGGCGCTGCAGATCTGCGGGCCGCGGCCTGCGGGTAAGTAAGGAGGCACCGCAATGAGATTGAAAAATGGAGAAGTGCTTTTTTTGTGGCCGCTGGTGCTGCACATCATCACGGCGGGCTGGACCTACAACAACGGCAGCGCCCACAACGCCATCGACCTGCGGGCCGCCGTTGGCACGCCGGTCTATGCGGTGGAGGACGGCACGGTGGACCAGCTCAAAGCCTGGGACGGGCACACCCGCACCGGGATGCAGAGCTACGGCAACATGGTGCGGCTGCGCCACGCAGCCTACAAGGGCGGCAGCCTGCGCACCCGGTATGCACACCTGTCCAAGATTCTGGTGTCGTCTGGGCAGGCAGTCAAGGCGGGCGACCTGATCGGCTATTCCGGCGAGACCGGCAACTGCAGTGGGGCGCACCTGCACTTTGAAGTCATCTACAACGGTGTGCGCTGCAACCCGCTCAACTGGCTGGACAGTGACTTCACCTGCGCGAGCCCGGCGGTGCAGGCCCACCTGGGCAGTTACACCAGCGTGGTACCGGACACGCCGGACGGGGACGAAACCGCCAGCGAGGTGGGCACCACACTGCAGCAGGTCTGCATCGTGGACCCCAGCGAGCAGATCATCGCCCGCGCCCAGGCCATGCAGGTGCCGGTGCGCAAGGTCACCGCCTTCGAGATCGGCCCGGTCAGCGACGGCGACGCCATGACCCTGTGGATGCTGGCCCAGGCCGAGGGCAGCCCCTACTTTTCGAGCTATACGGAGGTGTGATATGCCCAAGAAGATCTACATCAGCCAGCCCATGCGCGGCAAGTGCATGAACGACATCATGGCCGAGCGCAAGCAGCTCGTCGCCGAGGCGGCGGTGGAGCTGCGCACCGATGACATCCTTGTGCTGGACACCCTCTTCATCAACCATGACCGGCCGCGGCTCGCCATGCTGGGCCGCAGCATCGAAAAGATGGCCGAGGCGGATGCCATCATCTTCGCCCCGGACTGGAAGCAGGCCGCGGGATGCCGTGTCGAGCACCTCGCGGCCTCTGAGTACGAGATGCGCATCCTCTACGGAAAGGGGTGATCCGGTGGACAACGACCTCATCGCACAGCTCTCGGCCGCCCTGGTGCCGCTGCTGGGGGCCGTCTGCGGCTACCTGGCCGGCAAGCTGCGGGCGGCCGCCAAGCGAGCAAAAGAGAAGGACGCCGCCGACCAGAAACAGCAGGCCGCACTGGTGGACGGCGTGAAAAGCCTGCTGCGGGGCCAGATCATCGACGACGGCCTGACCTACCTGGAGGAGGGCGCGATCCCGCCCTTTGCCCTGGAAACGATGGAACACCAAAACGACGCCTACGTCCGCCTGGGCGATGGCGACAAGAGCGTCAACGATATTGTGGACCGCTGCCGGCGCCTGCCGATCCGCAGCGGCCACGACCATGAATAGGAGGAAGCACAATGGACGAACAGAAATTTGCCGCACTGGGCCGCCGCCTGGTGGCCGTGTACAGCAACAAAGTTAATCCGGACCACCAGATCACCCCGGATGACGTGTACATCGTGTGGATGTGCAAGACCCTGCAGAACTCGAAGGCGCTTCTGAGCACGCCGGTGCCGGATACCCGCTGCTACGAGCTGACCTACAACGGGGACAAAGAGGAAGTCTACTTGGATGCCTACGTCAAAGAGAAGAACAGCTGCATCAAAGTTGGAAAGGAGTAACCCCATGAAGTACACCAAACGCAACTGGGCGGCCTGGGCGGTCGCCGCGGGCATCCGCGCTGCCAAAACCTTCGGCCAGTCGGCCGCCGCCGTGCTGGTCAGCAGCGCGGTCGTGCAGGACGTGGACTGGGCGCTGGTCCTGGGCTCGGCCGCTCTGGCCGCCCTCATCAGCCTGGCCACCAGCCTGGCCGGCCTGCCCGAGCTGCCCGACGCCGACGGCGACGGCATCCCGGACGGGGTGGACGACACCCAGTAATATGTAAAACAGCCCCCAGCTACCCCGATTCAAATTTCGGGTGGCTGGGGGCCGTTTTATTTACTTGGTTTATGTGACTACTTTTTTACTACCAAGACAAGAAATTATATGTTTTCACATGTTTCATAAAAATATGATACAGCGAAAAATAGGCAACAATAGACTTGTCTGAAAACAAGGAAAATCGCTTCGTAATCAGCAGGTCGCGTGTTCGAGTCACGTTTCTAGCTCCAGAACGCCCGGCGGCTGCCTGTGCAGCCGCCGGGTTTTCTATTGTCCCCGGCCCGGGCCGGGGCGCAAAAAAGAGATCCGCCCCGGCGTGGGCGCACCGGGGCGGACGAAAGGGACGGGAGAAATCGACAAATCCCGTCCTTTTGTATTATAGCGCGTTTGGCAGCAGAATTCAACTGCCGGCACGGCGCTTTTGCTCACACTTTGCCGGTTTTGAGCAGGTCCAGCACTTCCAGCAGGTCGCGGCAGCAGTGGGTGTACAGCCGGCGGATCTCCTCGTCCGGCTGGGCCAGGTCGGGCACCATGATGGTCACGGCCCCGGCGGCCGCCCCGGCGCGCACGCCGTTGAAGCTGTCCTCCAGCACAAGGCAGTCTTTGGGGTCCAGGTCCAGCCGGCGGGCGGCCTCCAGGAAGATGGCCGGGTCCGGCTTGCTGCGCGGCACATCGCTGCCGCAGACCACGTCGTGGAAATACCGCGCCACGCCGGTGGTCTGCAGGTTCATCTCGATCATGCCCCGCGGGCTGGAACTGGCCACGATCCGCGGCATCCCCACCTGCTCCAGCCAGGCCAGCAGCTCCTTCAGCCCCGGCTTGCAGGGGACCCCGGCCGCCAGCTGCCGGGCGCCGTAGGCCCACACATCGTCCAGCAGTTTCTGCGGGTCGATCTGGGGATAATATTCTTTCAGATGCCGCTTCAGGTTCTCGCCGGCCAGGCCGCGGCAGCCGGTGTAAAAGTCGGGCGGCGGCGCCGGCAGGCCCCGCTTTTCCAGGCAGGGCGCCCAGAAAGTATCCCACATGCGCTCGGTGTCGAACATCAGCCCGTCCATATCAAAAATAACGCCTTTGACCATCGTGTGCTCCCTTCTTGTCGGATGGTGGTTCGTCTCCATTGTAGCGCATTTCCCCCGGGAAGGCAAGAAAAGTTCGGGGCAAGGTCTTGTAATCGCTCCGGCAGGGGTCTATAATAAAAAGCGATCCACCGGTCTGTGCTGAAAAAACCGATGGACAGGCCGCAAACGGGCGGAGCCCCGGCCGTTTGCAACGGTAAAGGAGAGTAGGAAAATGCTGAACATTCAGGTCACGCGCACCACGGCGCCCAAACAAAAACCCCAGGACGAAACCAAACTCGGTTTTGGCAAGATCTTTACGGATCACATGTTCCTGATGGATTACACGGCCGGCGAAGGCTGGCATGATCCCCGCATCGTGCCCTATGGCCCGCTGCCGATGGATCCGGCCACAACGGTGTTCCACTACGCCCAGGAGATCTTTGAGGGCATGAAGGCGTACCGCACGGCGGACGGCAGTGTGCAGCTGTTCCGCCCCGACTGCAACGCCAGCCGGATGCAGGATTCCGCCGACCGTCTGTGCATCCCCAAGATCCCGGTGGAGGATTTTGTCCAGGCGGTGGAAGCCATCGTGGACATCGACCGGGACTGGGTCCCCCACACCGACGGCGCTTCGCTGTACATCCGCCCCTTTGTGTTTGCCACCGATGTGGGGCTGGGGGTCCATGCGTCCCGCCATTATCTGTTCGCCATCATCTGCTCGCCTTCCGGCGCCTACTACGCCGAGGGCCTGGACCCTGTGCGTATTTATGTGGAGGATGAATACATCCGCGCCGCCCCGGGCCTGACCGGCTTCACCAAGTGCGGCGGCAACTACGCCGCCTCCATCAAGGCCGGCGAACTGGCCGAGGAAAAGGGCTTCAGCCAGGTGCTCTGGCTGGACGGCGTCGAGAAGAAATATGTGGAAGAAGTCGGTTCCATGAACATCATGTTCAAGATCGACGGCAAGATCTACACCGCCGCCTGCACCGGCACCGTGCTGCCCGGCGTGACCCGCCGCTCTATCATCGAGCTGCTGCACGACTGGGGCTATGAGGTGGTGGAAGGCAAGCTGGCCATCGCCGACGTGATGAAGGCGGCCGACGAGGGCAAGCTGGAGGAAGTCTTCGGCACCGGCACCGCCGCCGTGGTCAGCCCGGTCAAGGAACTGGACTGGGAGGGCAAGGTCGCCCTGATCGGCGGCGGCAAGATCGGCCCGCTGACCCAGAAACTGTATGACACCCTCACCGGCATCCAGTGGGGCAAACTGCCCGACACCAAGGGCTGGACCGTCAAGGTGGAACCCCGGTACTGAGGCGCTGCGCCCGGCAGACGGAGGCAGGCAAAACGGACGGCCGGCAGAAAGCCGCCCCTGAACCCAACAACAAACAGACCCCCGAAGGAATTCCTTCGGGGGTCTTTGCTTCTCTGTTTCGGCGGCGTTGGCCGTGGCTCACACCAGGGCGTCGCCCACCAGCATGTTGCCGGCCCTGTCGATGGCATACACCGTATATTTCAGCGGGGCCCGGTCGGTCTGGGACGGCTTTTCCAGCCGGATGCCGCCCTTTTCCGGCCGCACGAAATGCAGGGTGCGGTGGGCGGCGGTGGCGTGGGGGATCGAGTCGGGCAGCGACCAGGCCAGCACCCCGACCCCCGCCGCCGGTTCGGCCGGGGCGTCTGCGGCCGGCTCGGCGTCGGTGTCGGCCGGGCCGCAGAAGTCGTCGGGCAGCGGGTGTGGATTGCCGCCCAGGTGCATCTGGTACAGCCCGGGGTCCTGCCGGTCTTCCCGCAGCCAGACGCTGGAGCGGGCCGGGCAGCCTTCGGGAATGCCGTGGCGGCGGGGCCGCAGGCAGAGCGCCAGGTTGTTCCACGCCACCAGAAACTCATCCAGCGGCATCCGGGTCTCGGCGTCAAAATCTCCGCCGCCCGCCCAGGGGTCAATGAGCAGGGCGCTGTGGGCGCCGGCCTGCTCGGCAAAGCCCCGCAAAGCGGCAAACCGCACCGCCGGCAGCCCGGCGGCGATCTGGGCGGGGGTGGACTCCAGCGCCACCACGACCCCGAAGCCGGCCCGCGCTTCGGCCCGCAGCAGGGCCAGGTCGCCCCAGCAGGCCCAGGCGGGGAACCCCCAGCACCCGGCCGCCGCCGCGCCGAAACTCAGGTTGCGCGGGTCCTCGGCCCCGGGCTGGAAATCCCACAGGGCCGAGGCGAACTCTTCGGGCAGGATGTCGGCCCCCCAGCGGTTGGTCAGGCTGGTCAGACAGATGGCCAGGTCCATCACCGGGCGCAGCGCCGGGGCGCGCCGGGCCATCACATAGGGCATCAGGTGCAGCTGGGTGTTCACCGAGCGGCCGCCGGCCGGGATCACATCCACCGGGCGCACGCTCACCCCCAGCAGGCTCACGGTGGGGGTGAGCTTTTCGTCCTTGCTGTACAAATAGATCCGCAGCTGTACCTGGCTGCCCACCTTGGAGTCCAGCAGCAGCTGGTCATGCTGCAGAACCAGCGGCCCGCGCACCGCCGGCTTGGCCCCCTCCCGCGGCAGGTAGGGGCTCCAGCGCCCAAAGCTGGACCAGGCAGTCCAGTTGCCGTCCACCAGCACCCGGGCCTGGGCTTCCAGCGCGGTGCCCTGCGGGGCGCCGCCGTTCCAGCTCACCCGCACGGCGTCAAACAGCGGCATCGGCACGGCGGGGCTGGTGTAGCAGCCGTAGGGCACATGACCGCCCTGCACCACATCCAGCGAGACCCGCCCTTCGGCCACCGTCACATTGTCCAGTTCGCCGCGCATGAACTCCTCGGTATCCTGCAAAAGAAAAATGTTCTTGGCTTCCATCTGTATCCCCGCTTTCTCTCACGCTGCGCCGTGGTCGGCGCCGGCCGCTTCCTCCAGGTGGAACACCTGGTCCAGCGCCGGGTAAATGATCGCCGCGGCCAGCGCGGCCGGCAGCCAGAAGCCGGTGACCAGCACCACCGGCAGGGTGTAGGGCAGAAAGAACAGCACCGCCGCCCAGTACACGCTCTGGAGCAGGGTGGCCGCCAGGGTCTGGGGCAGGAACCCCATGAAGAAGAAGGCGGCGTTCTTCATCAGCCGCCCGAAGGGCAGGCTGACCAGCACCAGCTGGGCGAACACATAGGTGAACAGCCCCAGGGCGAAGCGCCAGCCCACCGCCATGCACAGCCACACCGTCACCGGCACGTTGACCATCTGGGGCAGTTCCCGGATCACCCAGGCCCACAGCCCCAGAAATCCGCCGGCCAGGGCGCCGGGCAGCAGCGCGTCCTTCCAGTTCTGCTTCCAGGCGGCGGCGTAGGACTGCCGCCAGGGGGTGCGGTCGCCGCGCAGGATGCGGAACACCGTGTCAAACATCCCGCCCAGCACCTGGCCGCCCAGCAGCCCGCCCAGCGCGCCGCCCAGTAGGCTGATCCAGAACTGCCAGGACGCCACGCCCAGCCAGACCAGCAGAAAACCCGGCAGAAACCCGGCGCAGCACAGCAGGCTGGCCGGGTACAGCCGCCCGGCCCCCCGGCGGACCACCGTTCCGAAGCGGTCGGCTGTCTCCCTGACGGGGGAGGGGCGCTTGTTGTCTGTATCCTTCATGGCTTGTCCCTCATTTCCGGCATGGTACAATATTACACTTTAATCATACGACAATTTGTCGCGGCTTGCAAGAACCGGCCAAAAAGGTTAGAATATTTTCACAACTTTTTTCGGCCGATGTGGTATAGTAAAACAGTATCCCGCCCGGACCGCGACCCGGCCCGGGGCGGAGCCGCGCAACAGGAAAGGGGACGGCCAGCATGGCTTGGGTGACCAAAAGCAGTCAGGAAACATACGTCAACAACGAGACGCCGCGTGAATATACAAAAACCGAGAAGGCCGGCAACTGGTGGCACTACCACAAATGGCATGTGGTCGCCGTCATCGTCGCCCTGGTGCTGGTGGCCTCCTTCATCAAGGAGACGGTGTTCAGCACCAAGCCGGATTATCAGGTCGCCTTTGTGGGGATCCAGAACCTGCCGGACGACACCGTTTCCGCCCTTACCGAAGCGCTGCAGTCCTTTGGGGAGGACCTGAACGGCGACGGGCAGGTGTCGGTGCTGGTCAACCAGTATGTGCTGGACATGGACAAACTCTCCGACACCACCGAGGTGGACCCCTACATGCAGATGGCCGGCCTGACCCGGCTGAGCGCCGACATCTCCAGCCGGGACGGCAGCTTCATCTATCTGCTGGAGGACCCGGCCCTCTTTGAATCCTATACCGAGGCACTGTCCTACCTGGACGGCACCCTCCCGGCGGATACCGACGACTCGGCCAGCCTGGACTGGACCCGGATGGTCTACCGCTGGACCGACTGCCCGGTGCTGACCGGGCTGGACCTGGGCAGCTATACCGGCTATACCTCGGTGGATGAGGCGCAGGGCAGCAACCAGGACGTGCTCAAGAATCTCTACCTGGGTTTCCGCGGGGACTGGAGCGGGGAGGAAAACCCCACCCGGGACGGCGCCTGGCAGCTCTGGCAGAAGCTGACGGCCGGGGCGGAATCCACCGCGTCGGAGTCCTGATGCGCTGGCGCCCCAAGGGCCGGGGCTGCCCGGCGGTGGGCGGACGGCGTTCTGCCGGGCCCGGTCGGCCGGCGCCCGACCGGCCGGGGACCCGGCTGCCCGACAACCCCTACCGCCGCCTGTACACCCCGACGCCCACCTTCACCGACCTTGTCCGCCGCGCCCGCGCCGCGCAAAGGCCCGCCGGTCCCGAAGCTCCGACCGACCAGCCCCGGCCGCCGGCGCATCGGCCCTGACGCCCCGGCCCGCCGGCAGACGGGCGCCGTGCCCCGGGCCGGCCCCGCCCTCAAAGGCCCCGCAGGGCGGGGGCGGGCGCTTTTCCACGGTATTCGGTTTGTCCCGGTGCGTATTTTCGCGCCGGGCATTTTGCTTTTCCTGCCCAAAAAATTCACCGGCTTTTTTCGTCTTTTTCCTTGTTTTACAGACCGTTTTATGGTATAGTAAAAACAGACCGGCCCCGGGTGCGCCCCGGGTGCGGGGAAGGAGGAAACCTATGGATCAACTGCAGCAGGCGCGGGCGCAGATCGACGCCATCGACGCCCAGATGGCGGCGCTGTTTGAACAGCGGATGCAGGCGGTGGGGCAGGTGGCCCGGTACAAGGCGGCCACCGGCAAGCCGGTGTTTGACCCGGCGCGGGAGGACGCCGTGCTGGACAAAAACACCGCCCGCCTGCAGGACGAAGCCCTGCGCCCGTATTACCGCCGCTTTTTGCAGCAGGCCATGGCGGTCTCCCGGGCGTACCAGCGGCAGCTGCTGGGGCGGGACGTGGCTGCCTACCAGGGGGTGCAGGGGGCCTGGAGCCACATCGTGCTGTGCCGGCTTCTGCCCTTTGCCAAAGCCCGGGCCTATGCCACCTGGGCGGATGTCTGCGACGCGGTGGAGGCAGGGGACGCCCAGTACGGCGTACTCCCCTTTGAAAACTCCAACGCCGGGGATGTGTCCACCGTGATGGACCTGCTCTACGCCCGCCCCGGCCTGACCGTCGCCCGCATGGCCGACCTGCCCATCCGCCAGGACCTGCTGGCCCTGCCCGGCGCGACCCTGGCGGGCATCCGCACCGTCATCAGCCATCAGCAGGCGCTGGCCCAGAGCAGCCCGTTCCTGAAATCCCACGACCTGGCCGCCCGCCCCTGGGGCAACACCGCCGACGCAGCCCGCCATGTGGCCGAAAGCGGCGACAGGACGCTGGCGGCCATCGCCTCGGCCCAGACCGCCGAGCTCTATGGGCTGCAGATCCTTGTCAAAGGCGTCAATGAGGACGGGGACAACACCACCCGCTTTCTGGTGGTCACCCGTACCGACGCGGCGGCGCCGCTGCCCCCGGCCCCCGGCCGCCGGCTGGCGCTGCTCTTCACGGTGGATCACAAGCCCGGCAAGCTGGCCACCGTGATCCGCCTGATCGGCGAGCAGGGCTTCAACATGGAAAACATCAAAAGCCGGCCGCTGCCCCACGTTCCCTTCGAGTACTATTTCTATGTGCAGCTGGTCTGCCCGGAACAGGGCACGCCGGCCCGGTGCGGGGCTTTGCTGCAGAGCCTGGAGGAAGTCTGTCGCACCGTCCGGCTGCTGGGCGTCTTTGAGACCGGCCCGGCGGAGGAAGCACCGCTCTGAACCGGCCGGCCGCCCGCAGACCCCCGATCCCATACTATTTGATAGGAGGCACCCCCATGAAACTGACCATGCACCTGGGTTCCCGCAGCTACGACATCATCCTGAAACGCGGCTGCCTGGCCAACCTGCACCAATTCACCGACCTGGCCCACCGCAAGGTCTTTGTGCTGACCGACAGCGGCGTGCCCGCCGACTACGCCCGGACCGTGCTGGATCAGTGTGCCGACGGCACCCTCTGCACGGTGCCCCAGGGCGAGGGCAGCAAAAGCCTGAAGGTTTACGGCGAGGTGCTGGGCGCCATGCTCGCTTTCGGCATGGGCCGCCGCGACCTGCTGGTGGCGGTGGGCGGCGGCGTCGTGGGCGACCTGGGCGGTTTTTGCGCCGCCAGCTACATGCGCGGCATCGACTTTGTGAACTGCCCCACCACCACCCTGTCCCAGATCGACTCCTCCATCGGCGGCAAGACCGGCCTGGACCTGGGCGCCACCAAAAACATCGTGGGCGCCTTCTGGCAGCCCCGGGCGGTGCTCATCGACCCGGACACCCTGGCCACGCTGCCCCGCCGCCACTTCGTCAACGGTCTGGCCGAGGCGGTCAAGGCCGGCCTCATCGCGGACCCGGAACTCTTCGAACTGTTTGAGACCGGCGATGTGGACGCCGACATCGAGACCATCATCTACCGCAGCCTGCAGGTGAAAAAGAAGATCGTCGAGCAGGACGAGCGGGAGGGCGGCGCCCGCCGGGCGCTGAACTTCGGCCACACCATCGGACATGGCATCGAAGCGGTCAAGGGGGTGCGGGGCCGGCGCACCAACGGGCTGTACCACGGCGAATGCGTGGCGCTGGGGATGCTGCCGATGATCGAGGACCGCAAGCTGCAAAAGCGCACCCGCGCCGTGCTGCGCAAATTGGGGCTGCCGGTGCGCACCGGGGTGGACAAGCGCAAGGTGCTGGGCTATATGCAGCACGACAAGAAGGGCGCCGGCAGCACGATCACGGTGATCCGGGTGCCCGGGCTGGGCTGCTGGCGGGCGGATGCCATCCCGATGTCCGGCCTGCCCGCCCTGCTGGGACTGGACGACGAATAAGGAGCCTGCCGATGAAAAACACTTTTGGCAGCGCGGTGTCGCTGACCATCTTCGGGGAAAGCCACGGCCCGGCGGTGGGGGCGGTGCTGGACGGCCTGGCCGCCGGCCTGCCGGTGGACGCCGATTTCCTGGCCCGGCAGATGGACCGCCGCCGCGCCCGGGGCGACGGGCTTTCCACCGCCCGCACCGAGCCGGATGAGGTGGAGTTCCTGTCCGGCGTGCTGGACGGCCACACCACCGGCACCCCCGTCACGATGCTGCTGCGCAACACCAACACCCGCAGCGGCGACTATGCCAAAACCGCGGCGCTGCTGCGCCCCGGCCACGCGGACTACACCGCCTTCGCCAAGTATGAAGGCTTCCAGGACGCCCGGGGCGGCGGGCATTTTTCCGGCCGCATCACCGCCGCGGCGGTGGCGGCGGGGGCGCTGTGCGAACTGACGCTGCGCGGCCTGGGCGTGCGGGTCTACACCCACATCGCCGCCTGCGCCGGTGTGCAGGACGCCCCGCTTTCCAGCGCGGCGGGGCTGGTGCTGCCCGAACCCGAGCCCGGCCATTTCGCCCTGCTGGACCCGGCCAGGGAAGCCCCGATGCAGGCGGCCATCCGCGCCGCCGGCGCCGAGGGGGACAGCGTGGGCGGTATTCTGGAGACCGTCATCACCGGCGTGCCGGCCGGGGTGGGGGAGCCCTGGTTTGACAGTGTGGAAAGCGAGCTGGCCCACCTGCTCTTTGCGATGCCGGCGGTCAAGGGCATCGAGTTCGGCGCCGGTTTCGCCCTGGCGGATTGGCGGGGCAGCCGGGCCAACGATGCCTTCCGGATGCGCGGCGGGCAGATCGTCACCGCCACCAACCACAACGGCGGGGTCAACGGGGGCATCGCCAACGGAATGCCCATTGTTTTCCGCACCGTGGTCAAGCCCACCCCCAGCATCTACCGCACCCAGGACACGGTGGATTACACCGCCCGCGCCGACGCCGAACTGCAGATCAAGGGCCGCCACGACCCCTGCATCGTGCCCCGGGCCGCGGTGGTACAGAACAGCCTGGCCGCCTTCGGCATTCTGGACCTGCTGAGCGTGCGCTACGGCACGCTGGCGCAGAAGCACGGTCTGCCGCGGCCGGAAGCAGAGTGACCCCGGGCGCCGGGGCCTTGTATTGATCCGAAAGGGAAGGGAGGACCCCCATGGAATACGGTTTGATCGGCGGGCAGCTGGGGCACAGCTATTCCCGCCAGATCCATGAGATGGTCGGCGGGTATTCCTATGAACTGAACCCGCTGCCCACCGAAGCGGAAGCCCGCGCATTCTTGCAGCAGCGGAACTTCAAGGCCATCAATGTGACCATCCCCTACAAGCGGCTGGTCATGGAATACTGCGACGAGCTGGACCCGGCCGCCCGGGCCATCGGTGCGGTGAACACCGTGGTCAACCGGGACGGCCGGCTGTACGGCTACAACACCGACTACGCCGGGTTCGGCTGGCTGGCCCGCCGCCATGACGTGCGGTTCACCGGCAAGACGGTGATGATCCTTGGCACCGGCGGCACCAGCAACACGGTGGCGGCGGTCTGCCGCGGGGCCGGGGCCCGGGCGGTGTACAAGGTCAGCCGTTCGGGGCGGGACGGCGCCTTGACCTATGAGCGGGCCGCCTGCCACCCGGAGGTCGAAATCCTCATCAACACCAGCCCCGCCGGCATGTACCCCGATGTGGGCAGCTGCCTGGTGGATCTGGAGGATTTCCCCAACCTGGAAGCCGTGCTGGATGTGGTGTACAACCCCTTCCGCACCGAACTGCTGCTGCGCGCCCGGGCGCGGGGCATCCCGGCCTACTGCGGCTTTGAGATGCTGGTGGCCCAGGGGGTGTATGCGGCCGAGATCTTCACCCATCGCAGCCTGGACAAAAACAACTGGATCCGCCGGATCCACCGCACCCTCAAGCGGGACCTGTGCAACGTTTCCATCGTGGGGATGCCCGGGTGCGGCAAGAGCACGGTGGGCGAAAGCCTGGCCAGGGAACTGGGCAAGACCTATGTGGACCTGGACGAGTGGGTGGAACGCCGCGCCGGTATGCCGATCCCCGACATCTTTGAGCGGGAGGGCGAGGCGGCCTTCCGCAGCTACGAAGCCCAGGCCGTGGCCGCCGTCAGCAAGGAGCACGGCCAGGTGATCGCCTGCGGCGGCGGGGTCCTCAAGACCCCCGGCAATGCCCGGCGGCTGCACCAGAACGGCCCGGTGCTGTGGGTGCGCCGGCCGGTGCAGTTCCTGGCCACCAGCGGCCGCCCGCTTTCCACCGGGCGGGAGGCGCTGCGCCGCATGGAAGCCGAGCGGGAACCCGCCTACCGGGCGGCCGCCGACGCGGTGGTGGACAACACCGCCAGCCTGCAGGAGGCCGTGCGCGCCGCGGCCGCCGCCTTTGAACAGACCTTTGACCCGGAAGAATGAGCCGGGTCTGCCACCCCTGGCCGGAAAGGACAACAAGTTGGACGCAAAGATCTCAGTCAGCCGCCTGGGCGGCACGGCGGCCGTGCCGCCCAGCAAAAGTGCCGCCCACCGGGCGGTGCTCTGCGCGGCGCTGGCCGGCGGCACCAGCCGGATCGAAAACATCGCCTATTCCCAGGACATCCGCGCCACGCTGGGCGGCGTGCAGCAGCTGGGCGCCCGGGTGGCGGAGGAACCCGACGCCGTGACCGTCACCGGCCGCGGCACCGAAGGGTTCCCCACCGTGACCCGGCCGGTCTTCTGCAACGAAAGCGGCAGCACCCTGCGGTTCCTGATCCCGCTGTTCAGCCTTACGGCCCAGAAGGTGCGCTTCACCGGGGCGGGGCGGCTCTTCGCCCGCCCGCAGGAGGTCTACCACCTGCTGTTCTCCCGCCAGGGGCTGCGCTTTGAACATCGGGAGGACGGCATCACCATCTTCGGCCGGCTGAGCCCCGGCGGCTTCACGCTGCCGGGGGATGTGTCCAGCCAGTTCATCAGCGGGCTGCTTTTTGCCGCGCCGCTGATGGAATCGGTGAGCACCATCGAGGTGCTGGCCCCCTATGAGAGCCGCAGCTATGTGGATATGACGCTGGACGCCATGCAGAAGTTCGGGGTCAAGGTGACCCAGCGCCAGCGCAAGGATGGCAGCGTGCTGTACCGCATCCCGGCGCCCCAGCGCTACACCCCCTGCGACCTGCAGGTGGAAGGGGACTACAGCCAGGCGGCATTCCTGGCCGTATTGGGGGTGCTTGCGGGCGGCATTTCGGTCACCGGCCTGCAGGCCGCCAGCCGCCAGGGGGACCGGGTGATCCTGGACATCCTCAAACGCTGCGGCGGCAAGATCACCGGCACCGGCGGCACGCTGCGCTTTGCCCGCAGCCTGCTCAAAGCCACCGAGATCGACCTGGCCGACTGCCCCGACCTGGGGCCGGCGCTCTTTGCGCTGGGGTGCTTTTGCAACGGCACCACCGTCATCCGCAATGCGGGGCGGCTGCGGCTGAAGGAGTCGGACCGCATCGCCGCCATGCAGGAAGAACTGGCCAAGTTCGGCGCACAGGTGACGGCGGAGGGGGATACCGTCTCCATCCGGGGCGGGGCGCTGCACAAACCCGAAGTGCCGCTGCAGGGCCATAACGACCACCGCATCGTCATGGCGCTGGCGGTCACGGCGCTGGCGGCCGGGCAGCCGGCGGTCATCCGCGGGGCCGAGGCCGTGAACAAAAGCTGGCCGGATTTTTTCGAGGCGCTCCGGGCTCTGGGCGCAAAGATCGACACCGAACCGACGGCGTAAGGGGGACAAAGCGGCATGGATCGTTCCAAATCATTCCTTATCGTGGGCCTGGGGCTGCTGGGCGGCAAATACGCCCAGGTCCTTTCGGGCAAGGGCTACCGGGTGCTGGGCATCGATACCGACCCCGACGCCGTGGCCTATGCCCGCCGGCGGGACTACATCGTGGAAGGGCTGGCCGGCGGCGACCCGGCCCCCCTGCTGGCTCAGGCCGACTATGTGATCTTCGGGCTGTATCCCACCGCGCTGCTGCAGTGGGTGGAAGCCTGCGGTCACCGGCTGCGCCCCGGCACGCTGGTCACCGACGTGTCCGGCGTCAAACGGGGCGTGGTGGAGCCGGTGCAGGACCGCCTGCCCCAAGGGGTGGAGTTCATCGCCAGCCACCCGATGGCCGGCCGGGAGACCAGCGGCATCACCCACAGCGCCGAGGTGGATTTCGCCCCGGCCAACTTCATCATCACCCCCACGGCCCGCAACACCCCGGCGGCGGTGGACTGGTGCCGCGATCTGGCCCAGACCCTGGGATTTGCCCGCATCAGCGTGCTCAGCCCCGCCGAACACGACCGGATGATCGGCTATGTCAGCCAGCTCTGCCACGCCATCGCCGTCAGCCTGATGTGCGCTTCGGACAATACCGAACTGGCCCGCTACACCGGCGATTCCTTCCGGGATCTGACCCGCATCGCACGGATCAACGACAAGATGTGGGCCGAACTTTTTTTGTGGAACAAGGACAACCTGATCGGGGAGATCGACATGTTCAACGCGGCGCTGGGCTCCCTGCGGGAGAAGCTGGCCGCCGACGACCGGGAGGGGCTTGAGGAGATGTTCCGCCTTTCCACCCGCCGCCGGCAGGCGTTTGACAAGAAATAAAGGCGAGGAGGGACCCGCTTATGCCCCGCAAAGAAGGACAAAAACTCAAGCTGTTGGCGCTTTTGACCATCCTGGCCCGGGAGACGGATGAAAACCATCCGCTCAGCGTGCCGCGCCTGGTGGAGATGCTGCGGGAGCGCGGCATCAATGCCGAGCGCAAAAGCGTCTATGACGACATCGAAACGCTCAACGCCATCCCGAACGCCCCCTTTGAGATCGTGCAGCAGCGCGGCCGGGGCGGCGGATATTACATGACCGAATGCCCCTTTGAGCTGGCCGAACTCAAGCTGCTGGTGGACGCGGTGTACACCAGCAAGTTCATCACCGCCAGCAAGTCCCGGACCCTCATCGACAAGCTGGGGCGGTTCACCTCCCGCTACCGCCAGGCTGAACTGGACCGTACCGTGCTGGTCTCCGGCCGGGTCAAAAGCCATGAGGAGCGCATCCTCTACAGTGTGGACGCGCTGCACACGGCCATCACCCGGGGCTGGCAGGTCCAGTTCACCTACTGCGACTGGAACCTGCAGAAGCAGATGGTGCCCCGCCACGGCGGCAAACGGTATCAGGTCAGCCCCTGGGCGCTGGTGTGGGAAAACGGGTACTACTACCTGATCGCCTACACCGACGGCCACCTGCGCCACTACCGGGTGGACAAGATGCAGCAGGTCGCCCCGCTGGAGGACACCGCCCGCGAAGGCGCCGAGGAGTACGCCGGCTTCAACGTCAACACCTACACCCAGCAGATGTTCGGCATGTTCAACGGCCCGGTGAAAAAGGTCACCCTCAAGTGCGAAAACCGGCTGGCCGGCGCCATGATCGACCGGTTCGGCACCGGCCCCACGCTGGTGCCCTATGCCGGGGGCGAGTGTTTCTGCATCACGGTGGATGTGCAGGTCAGCCCGCAGTTTTACGGCTGGGTAGCCGGTTTCGGCGCCGGCATCGAGATCCAGTCCCCGCCGGAGGTCCGCGCCGAGATGCGCAAGACCCTGGACACACTGGAGACCATCTACCGCTGACCCTTCCCATCCAAAGGAGTTCGTTTTGTGAAACAATGGAGTCCAAGGCTGCGCAAAGCGGCCCCCTGGCTGGTGCTGCTGGTCCTGCTGGCCGGCCTGGCGGCCGTGCGCGGGCTGGCAGCCTGCTATAACATCCAATACGAGATCACCAACGGGGATTTCCAGAACTACAACCCGGTGCGGCACCTGCTGGCCGGCCAGGTCCCCTACCGGGACTTCACCGTCTACCTGGGGGCCGGGGAACTGTACAGCGTCGGCGCACTGCTGCTGGTGCTGGGCAACAGCTTCGGCCGCAGCATGTTTGCCGCCGGCTTCTGTACCTGGTTCTACTTCGAGGTGCTGGTGCTGGCGGTCTGCGTGGTGGTCATGGGCCGCGCCCGCAGCGCCCGTGCGCTGACGCTGGCACTGTGCGGCGTCTGCTTTTTGCAGGTCCAGGGCTGGCTGCAGCTGCCCTGGCTGGGGGATGTGCTCACCTTTGCCGCCGACAGCGGCAACAGCGCCCGGATGATCCGGTCGGCCGCGCTGCCGCTGGCGGTGCTGGTCAGCCTGGCGCTGCTCCGTCTGCTGGAAGGCCGGCCGCTGCGCCCGGCCCTGGCCCGGTGGCTGCCGGCTTCGGTGGTGCCGGCGGCGGCCGGCGCCCTGGTGCCCTGGAGCAATGATATGGGCGCCGCCATGTATCTGGCGGTGTCGCTGGGCTACGGGCTGTTCCTGCTGCGCCGCTACCGCACCGACTGGAAGCGGGTGCTGCTGCGGGTGGGGCAGTACATCCTGGTCAGCTGCGGGGCGCTGGGGGTGTCGGTGCTGCTCATCAGCCGGTTCCACCCCATCGCCTGGCTGCAGCAGACCCGGGGGGTCAGCTCCTTCCAGACCTGGTATTTCGGCTCCGGCGATACCGACAAACTCTGCTATCTCAGCGAATATGTCCCCCAGCCGGCGGGCGGGATCTGTCTGGCACTGGCCGCGGCCTTTGCGGCGGGCATCCTGCTGTGCCGCAGCGCCCGCAGCGCGGCACTGGCCGCCGGCGGCTTTGCGCTCTGCCTGGGGATGCAGCTGTGGAACCTGCTGTACTGCCTGCTGTCCGGCGCCAAGGGCGGCGGGCCCATCGGCGGCGCCCAGGTGCTGCTGGCGGTGCTGATCCCCGCCCTGGCGGTGCGGGGCCTGATGCGGCTGGGCGCCTGCCTGCCGGCGGCGCTGGCGCCGCTGCGGCGGGGACTGCGCCGGGCCCTGCCCCCGGCGTGCGCCCTGTTTGGCTGCGCCCTGCTGGCCGTCGGGGCGGCGGGCCAGATCCAGAGCCGACTGGGCGGCCACGAAGGTCTGACCTATGTGCCGGCCCTGCGGGGCTGGCTGGGCGACCAGGCCGAAAAGCTCGCGGCCGAGCAGGCCCTTGTGGGGGAAGCCCGGCTGTTCGGCACCTACTCCAGCGCGCTGGAGGCGATGAACGGCCAGCTGCAGCCCACCGGCACCGATTACATCATCCACGCCCTGGGGGACCGGCAGCGCCTTGCCTACCTGACCACCTTCCAGCAGGGGGAGTTTGATCTGGTGGTCACCCCCAGCCCCAAGGTGGCGGTCTATGAGCGGTGGAGCCGCAATGTCAACTGGTGGTTCTACCGGGAACTGTACCGCTGGTACGCCCCGGTGGCCAACACCTTCAACAGCGGCGGGATGCACCTGTTCTGGCAGCGCACCGGCGTCTGCAACGACCTGCAGCAGCCCGCCCGGGTTGATTGGGAAGCACAGGACAACACCGTCACCCTCACCGTCACCACCGAGGACCCGACCTTCAACGGGGTGGCGGATGTGACGCTGCACTACGGCTTTGCGGTGGCCGAGGGCTACCGGCTGCGGGGCGGGCTGCACAGCTACCTGACCTGCCGCGCCGTGACCGAAAGCGAGCTGTGGGCCGAGCGGGACCCGGACACCGCCATGATGGCGGACTTCCAGATCCCCACCGACCGGCGGACCTGCCAGATCCCGGTCACGATCGCAGACGGGGTGGGCACCGTCCGGCTGGAAGCCCTGCCGGCCGACGCCGCCACCGTCACGGTGGAGGCCGCCGAGGTGGAGGCCACCTACCAGGACTGGGAATACTTCTTTGAATGACCGGGCGCACCCCGCCTTCGCCTGTAGGGCGCCCCGCCTTCGCCCGGCTTGAAAGACGGGCGGGAGTGTGGTATCCTATAGTAATATGGGCCTGTGCCAAGGCCCGGCAAGGCAGAAAACAGGAAAGGAGAGACGACCATGCTGGAAAAAAATCAGCGCATCCGTGCGATGATCGACAGCCTGGCAGACATGGCGCTCCTGTTTTTGGCCTATGTGCTGGCAAACTACCTGCGCTTCAACTATCTGCGCTACTACCAGCCCGGCGGGGCGGGCCCGGCGCTGGACATCGCGCGGGACACCATCTATGTGGGCGCGCTGTATGCGGTGGTCATGGTGCTGGTGTTCTGGCTGCTGCATCTCTACGATGCCTCCCGCCTGCGGGGGCTGTGGCAGCGCAGCCGCATCATCCTGGTGGGCAACGCCCTGGGCATCCTGGTGCTGGAAGCACTGCTGTACCAGTTCCGCATCGTCAACTTCTCCCGCCTGGTGGTGGTGCTGTTCTACCTGTTCGGCACCGGGTTCCTGATCTTCAAGCGGATGCTGCGCCGCTGGTACGACCGCTGGCGCCACCGCCGGGGCGAAGGCTTCCGCCACATCCTGCTGGTGGGCGGCGGCAAGGTGGCCGGGCAGTACCTCAAGGCGCTGGAACAGAACCCCTACTACGGGTTCCGGGTGGACGGCTATCTGGCGTCCCGCCCCAATCCGGACTTTGCGCCGGCCTACCTCGGCCGTTACGACAAGCTGGACGTGGTGCTGGACACCCCCGGCATCGACGAGGTGGTGGTGGCGCTGGATGCGGACGAGACCGGCCGCATCTCCCGCACCATCGCCGCCTGCGACAAGCAGGGGGTGCGCATCACGATGGTGCCCTTCTACAACGACTATCTGCCTGCCCGCCCCACCATCGACACGCTGGGCAGCTGCAAGCTCATCAATGTGCGGCAAACCCCCTTCGACAACATCTTCAACGCCTTTGTCAAGCGGCTGTTCGACATCCTCGGCAGCCTGGCGCTGATCCTGGTCAGCAGCCCCATCATGGCGGCGGTGGCCATCGGGGTCAAGCTGTCCAGCCCGGGGCCGGTGATCTTCCGCCAGCAGCGGGTGGGGCTGAACAAAAAGCCCTTTATGATGTACAAGTTCCGCTCCATGCGGGTCAACGCCGGCGAACAGACCGGCTGGAGCACCGACACCGACCCCCGCAAGACCCGCTTCGGCAGCCTGATCCGCAAATTCAGCCTGGACGAGCTGCCCCAGTTCTTCAACGTGCTCAAGGGGGATATGAGCCTGGTGGGCCCGCGGCCGGAAGTGCCCTTCCATGTGGAGCACTTCAAGGAGGAGATCCCCCGCTACCTGGTGCGCCAGCAGGTGCGCCCCGGCCTGACCGGCTGGGCCCAGATCAACGGCCTGCGGGGGGATACCGACATTGCCGAGCGCATCCGCTATGACATCTGGTATATCGAAAACTGGACCCTGGCGCTGGATATCAAGATCCTGTTCCGCACGGTGTTCGGCGGCAAGATGATCAACGATGAAAAACTGAACTGACGCAGCACCCCCAAAGGAGGCAGGGTATGGGAAACAAAAAGCCGAAGGTCGCCATCGTACACGACTGGCTGGTGGGCTACGCGGGCGGAGACCGGGTGGTGGACTGTATGCACCACGTCTTTCCCGACGCGCCCATCTATACCCTTGTCTATGACAAAGACAACATGCCCGCCTGGTTCCGGGACTATGACATCCGCACCACCTACATCCAGAAACTGCCCTTTGCCACCAGGATCTACCGGTCGCTGCTGCCCTGGATGCCCGCCGCCTTCGAAGCGCTGGACCTTTCGGAGTATGATCTGGTGCTCTCCTCCTGCTCTTCCTGCAGCAAGGGGGTCATCACCCGGCCGGACGCCGTACACATCTGCTACTGCCACACCCCCATCCGCTATGTGTGGGACTTTTACTACACCTACCGCGCCAACGCCAACTGGCTGGTGCGGGCGGTCATGCCCCACCAGATGTACAAGCTGCGCCAGTGGGACAAGTGCGCCGCGGACCGGGTGGACTACTTCATTGCCAATTCCCGCTACATTGCCCGCCGCATCAAAAAGTATTACCGGCGGGACAGCGATGTGATCTACCCCTGTGTCCACATCAACGAAAGCCCCTTTGTCCCCAAAGAGGACTTCTACCTCACGGTGGGCCGCCTGACCTGGTACAAGCGGGTGGACCTGGCGGTGGCGGCCTGCACCAAACTGGGCCGGCGTCTGGTGGTCATCGGCGGCGGCGGGGAGGAAGCCCGCCTCAAGGCGCTGGCCGGCCCCACCGTCACCTTCCTGGGCGGCGGCCTTACGGATGAGGAGGTCCGCGGCTACTATCTGCGGGCCCGGGCTTTCCTCTTCCCCGGGGAGGAGGACTTTGGCATCACCCCGGTGGAGGCCCAGAGCGCCGGCACCCCGGTGCTGGCCTACGGCCGGGGCGGCGCCTGCGAGACGGTGGAGGACGGGCGCACCGGCCTTCTCTTCGACGCCCAGACGGTGGAAAGCCTGACCGAGTGTATCCGCCGGTTTGAGGCCGGCGGGGTGAGCGGCACGCCGGAGGAGATCCGCGCCCACAGCCGCCGGTTCAGCGAACAGCGGTTCGAGGAGGAACTGCGGGCTTACTGCGAGCGCCGCCTGGCCGACTGGGACCAAGAACTGCACGACTGCGCCCATGTGGTCCGGTCGCCTTTGGAGGAATCAAAGTGAGACCCATTGTTATCAACGGCACGGTCCTGTGCGACCCGATCACCGGCATCCCCCGGTATGTGTACGAGGTCATCACCCGGCTGGACCCGCTGCTTACCGGCACCGGGCTGGATGTCCGCCTCTGCTATCGGGACGACAGCCGCCCGCTGCACCTGCCGGAACTGAAAAACATCCGCGTCGTTCCGCTCAAGGCCGTCAAATACAGCTACAATCTGGTGGTGCTGCCCCATTACCTGCGCCGGCACAAGGCGTTTTTCCTCGGCCTGGCCAGCGATATGCTCATGACCCGCCGCAGCGCGGTGGTCCTGCACGACATCCGCCCGCTGGTGCTGGACACCGACCGGGGCTTTTTCCGCTTCAAGTTCTGGGTACACTGCCTGAGCGTCCAGGCTTTTGCCCGGCGGGTCTACACGGTCAGCGACGACCAGCGCCGGCTGATCCATGAACGGCTGGGCATCCCGCTGGACAAAATCAGCCTGAGCTACAACGGCTGGGAGCATCTGCAGCCGGTCAAGGCGGACGAATCGGTTTTTGACAAGCTGCCCGGCGTGCAGAAGGGGGCGTATTTCTACGCCCTCGGCAGCCTGGCCAAACACAAAAACTACCGCTGGATCCGCGAGGTGGCCGCCCGCAACCCGGACAAGACCTTCGTGGTGGCCGGCGGCAAGGACCTGGCCGCCTTCGGGGACGACGCCGACGCCGTCAGCGCCGGCAACCTGTTCTACCCCGGCTATGTGAGCGACGGCGAAAACAAGGCGCTGATGCAGCACTGCAGGATGTTTTTGCACCCGGCGGTGTTCGAAGGCTTCGGCATCCCCCCGCTGGAGGCCCTCAGCCTGGGCGCGCCGGTGGCGGTGTCCCGGGCGTCCTGCCTGCCGGAACTCTACGGCGACACCGTGCGCTACTTTGACCCGGCGGACTACAGCGTGGACCTGGATGCGCTGCTGGCCCAGCCGGTGGCCCCGCCGGACAAGGTGCTGAAAAAGTACAGCTGGCCGGTCACCGCCGCCCAGTGGCTGGAGGAGATCCGCCGGTTTGCGGAGACCTGAACGAAGGAAAGGAAGAGAAGGCAATGGACGCGATCGCAGTGCTGATTCCCTGTTATAATGAAGCGCGCACGGTGGCCAAGGTGGTGCAGGATTACCGCACGGTGCTGCCCGAAGCCACGATCTATGTCTACGACAACAACTCCACCGACGAGACCGCGGCCCTGGCTGCCGCAGCCGGCGCGGTGGTCCGCCACGAGTACCAGCAGGGCAAGGGCAATGTGATGCGCCGGATGTTCCGGGAGATCGACGCCGAATGCTACCTGCTGGTGGACGGCGACGACACCTACCCGGCCGAGGCCGCCCCCGCCATGGTCCGTGCCGTGCGGGAGCGGGGGGCGGACATGGTGGTGGGGGACCGGCTTTCCTCCACCTATTTCACCGAGAACAAGCGCCCCTTCCACAACTTCGGCAACAGCCTGGTCCGGGCCTGCATCAACCGGATGTTCGGCAGCCAGATCAAGGACATCATGACCGGCTACCGGGCCTTCAGCTTCCAGTTCGTCAAGACCTACCCGGTGCTGGCCCGCGGCTTTGAGATCGAGACCGAAATGTCCATCCATGCGGTGGAGCGTAACATGCGCATCGAGAATGTGGTCATCGAATACCGGGACCGCCCCGAGGGCAGCGAGAGCAAGCTCAACACCTACACGGACGGTTTCAAGGTGCTGCGCACCATCCTGCGCCTGTACAAAGACTATCGCCCCTTCGGCTTTTTCGGCGTGCTGGCCGCGGTGCTGGCCCTGGTCAGCGCCGGCTTTATGGTGCCGGTGGTGGCCGAGTATCTGCGCACCGGCCTGGTGCCCCGGTTCCCGACCCTGATCGTCTGCGCCTGCGTCATGGTGGCGGCGCTGCTGCTGTTCATCTCGGGCATCATCCTGTCCAGCCTGCTGGCCCAGGACGGCCGCAACTTCGAGTTCAAACTCCAGCAGGCCGAACGCTGGAAGAAGCAGGCCGGGGGACAGTAACATCCAACATGGTCCCGCAGGCGGCCCCGCCGCCTGACTGTATCCATCATGCAAAGGGAGGTAAACATCCTGTATGGCAAAAGCGTATGATTACCTGATCGTCGGCGCCGGGCTGTTCGGCGCGGTGTTCGCCCACGAGGCCGCAAAGGCCGGCCGCAAGTGTCTCGTCATCGACAAGCGGGACCACATTGCCGGCAACATCTACACCGAAGAGGTGGAGGGCATCCATGTCCACCGCTACGGGGCCCACATCTTCCACACCAACAACAAGCCGGTGTGGGACTATGTGAACAGCTTTGCCGTGTTCAACCGCTATACCAACTCTCCGGTGGCCAACTACCACGGCGAGCTGTACAACCTGCCCTTCAACATGAACACCTTCAACAAGATGTGGGGGGTGGTCACCCCGGCCGAAGCCGCCGCCAAGATCGAGGAGCAGCGGGCCGCCCACTACACCGCCGAGCCCAAAAACCTGGAAGAGCAGGCCATCAACCTGGTGGGCACCGACATCTATGAAAAGCTCATCAAAGGCTACACCGAAAAGCAGTGGGGCCGCCCCTGCAGCGAGCTGCCGGCCTTCATCATCAAGCGACTGCCGGTGCGGCTGACCTTTGACAACAACTACTTCAATGCGCTCTACCAGGGCATCCCCACCGGCGGCTACACCCGGATGGTGGAGAAGATGCTGGAGGGCATCGAGGTGCGCCTGGGCGTCAACTACCTCAAGGACAAGGCCGAGCTGGACGCCCTGGCTGGCCGGGTGATCTACACCGGCCCCATCGACGCCTACTTCGACTATCAGCTGGGGGCGCTGCAGTACCGCAGCGTCCGGTTTGAGACCGAGACGCTGGACTGCCCCAACTACCAGGGCAACGCGGTCATCAACTACACCGACGCCGAGACCCCCTACACCCGCATCATCGAGCACAAGCACTTTGAGTTCGGCTCCACCGCCCCCGGCACCAAGACGGTCATCAGCCGGGAGTATTCGGCCGAGTGGCGCCCCGGGGACGAACCCTACTACCCGGTCAATGACGAGGCCAACAACGAGCTCTACGCCCGCTACAAGGCGCTGGCCGACGCCGAGCCTCATGTGGTGTTCGGCGGCCGCCTGGGCGAGTACCGCTACTACGATATGGACAAGGTCATCGAGAGCGCCCTGGCCTGCGTGGATGTCCAGCTGGACAAGATCAACCAATACAACCCGTGACCCGGCACCTGCGGCAGCCTGCTTTTTTGCGGGCTGCCGCTTTGCAGTCGGCTTTTCTTCAAAAGCAGGAGGTGTTACCGATTGCACGGCTGCGGCCGGCTGCAGCCGCCTCTGTCTCGCTCTGGCGCAGATTTCCTCCCGCTTTCCTTGATTTTTACGCCCGGTTACGGTACAATAAAAACTGTATCCTTCTGTGCCGGGGGGCGCAGAAGAGGGAAAAACCACGCAGCCTTCGGGAAGCCGGCCCCCGGTCAAGCGGTCCGCCGCCGTCTTCGGCGGCCGGCTCCGGCGGGGCCGGGCGGACCGGTCTGCCCGGCTGCGCGGTAAGGGAAAGTATTTGGTAAAGGAAGATTGTATGCAAACCAAGATCAGCGCGTCGGTCCTTTCGGCCGACCTCGCCCACCTGGCCGACCAGTGCCAGCTCGCCCTGGATGCCGGGGTGGATATGCTGCACATTGATGTGATGGACGGTCACTTTGTCCCCAACCTGACCTACGGGGCGCCGGTGTTGTCCTGCCTGCACCGGGCCCTGCCGGACGCCTGCTACGATGTCCACCTGATGATCGACGATCCCGACCGCTACGCGCTGGATTTTGCCAAGGCCGGGGCCGACCTCATCACCTTCCATCTGGAAGCCCCCGTCGATCCCAGCGCCACCATCGCCGCCATCCGGATGGCGGGCTGCCGGGTGGGAATCAGCATCCGCCCGGCCACCCCGGTGGAAAAGGTCTTCCCCTATCTGGGGGAGGTGGATATGGTTCTGGTCATGAGCGTGGAACCCGGTTTCGGCGGGCAGGCGTTCCTGCCCGAGACCCCGTCCCGCCTGGCCGCCGTCCGCCGGGAGCTGGACCGCCGCGGCCTGACCACCGACCTGCAGGTGGACGGCGGCGTCAACGACGACACCGCGCCGCTGTGCGTCAAGGCCGGGGCCAACGTGCTGGTGGTGGGCAGCGCCCTGTACCACGCCGCCGACCCGGCTGCCCTCACCACCCACCTGCACAACCTTACCCATGCTGCCTGCCCCTGAAGCGGCGGCGATCATGAGGAGCTACCATGCCAAAACCCATTGAGCGTAGTGCCAACTACGATTATTATGCCGACATCCTCTGGTGCTGTGTGCCTTTGATGGTCATGGCCTGGTTCTATTACGGCCCGCGGCCGCTGCTGCTGATGCTGGTGGGGTTGTTCACCGCCTACATCTGCGACTGCCTGGTCACCCCGCTCCACGGGCCCCAGTACCGTTCCCACGAACCTTCCAGCGAAGCCTTCGCGGCGCTGATCGTCCTGATGATGCCCGCCTCGGTGCCCTACGGCATCGTGGTGGCCGCGGTCATCATGGCCGTTCTGCTCAAGGAGACCTTCGGCGGCGAGGGACACTACCCCTTCCATCCCGCCGCGGTGGGTATGGCGGTGGCGGCGCTGTCCTGGCCGGACCAGGTGTTCCGCTACCCGGTGCCGGGCACCGAACTGCCCTTGTGGCATGTGCCCGCCGACACCCTCAGCGCCGGCATGAACACCACCCTGTCCAGCGGCGGTCTGCCCAGCGACACCACCATGAACCTGCTCACCGGTTCGGTGGCAGGGCCGCTGGGGACCGGCGCCATCCTGGTCATCCTGGCCTGCGGGCTGTTTTTGCTCTGCCGCGGGCATCTGCAGCTGTCCACCCTGCTGCCGTACCTGATCGTCTGCATCGCGGTGCCCTGGCTGCTGCCCCAGCTCAACGACCTGCCGGTGCTCAGCTTCCCGTGGGAGTATGTGCGCCAGCGGGTCTATCTGGAAAAGTATATCATCCTCAGCGGCAGCATGCTGTTCGGCGGCATCTTCCTGGCCTGCGAGCCGGTCACCCAGCCGGTGCGTCTGTCCAGCCGCATCATCTATGGGCTGTTGCTGGGCGTGGCCACCACGGCCTTCCGCTACAACACGGTCTATGAAACGGGGATCTGCTTTGCGCTGCTCATCGTGGGCGCTTTCCCCGAATGGCTGGACCGGGTGGCCCGCCGCACCGAACGCATGAAGTTTATGAAGAAGGAGGAGAAGCGCCGTGCCCAACGAGCAAAACCGGAGGCCATCTAAGGTGACCCCGCAGCCGGGCGGGCGCAGTCCCCGCCGCAAACCCGGCCAGGAACAGTCCCAGACCGTCATCATCCCCCAGCTTTCCCCCGAAGTGCTGGAAAAGGCCCGCCGCGCCGCTGCGGAGGGCAAGACCCCCCAGCAGGTGGAACAGGAGACGGTGGCGGCGGCCGAACAGGCCGCCCGGGAACGGGCCGCCCAGCAAACGCCCCCCGCCGCAAAGCCCGCGCAGCCGGCACAGAAGAAACCGGCCCGCAAGACCCGGCAGGAAGCGGAGGAGGAACTCTACCAAACCATCCACGACGATCATCTCTGGCTCAACAACCCGGTCATGGTGCGGGGGCTGGGGCTGGCGCCCATCGTGGCCACGGCCATCAACGGCAGCTATGCGATGATGCTCTGCGCGGCGGCCGTGCTGCTGCTCACCGCCACCCGGGTGCTGGCCGTGGCCGTCTGCCACCTGACCGGCAACCGGTTCCGGGCACTGGTGTACGCCTTTTCGGCGGCGCTGGTGTACATCCCGGCCTACCTAATCCTCTACCAGTGGTTCGGTTCGGACCTGGCGCTGCTGGGCGTCTACCTGCCGATGATGGTGGTGGAACCGGTGATCATCAAGCGGATGGAGGCCACCGAACTGGAATCGGTGGGGGAGGCTTTCCGCCGCGGTATCAACAACACGGTGGGGCTGTGCATCGCCATCCTGCTGGTGGGGGCCCTGCGGGAGCTGCTGGGCAGCGGTACCGTCTTCGGCCGCACCGTCTTCTCCTTCGCTCCGCTGCCGCTGGCGTCCCAGCCGGCGGGCGGTTTCCTGCTGCTGGGCTTCCTGGCGGCGGTGTGGACCGCGGTGGGCGGGGCCTATGTCCACTACAAGCAGGAGGAGGTGCGTCACCTGTATGTTAACCGCAAGCACTGAGCTGACCGTGCTGCAGGGGGTGGCGGAGTTCGTCTTCTACGCCGTGCTGGCCGTCTTTGCCGAAAACGTGGTCTTTTCCCGTTCGATGGGCGTCTCCCGGCTGATCAAGCTGGTCAACGACCCCGAGATCCACACCTGGCAGTACTGCACCCCCGTCATCTTTGTACAGCTTTGCAGCGCCCCGCTGGGCTGGCTGGCAGCCACCTACCTGCAGCCGGTGCTGCGGCAGGCGCTGCCGGCCTGGATGCCGGTGGCCGCGCTGCGCCCGCTGATCTACCTGACCATGGCCGCGGTGGCCATGGCGGTGGTCTGGCTGTTCCTGGGGCTGGTGCCGTCCGCCTGGCGGGTGCCCTGCCGGGAACAGCTGCCCATGGCTACCTGCACCTGCAGCGTGCTGGGTACCATGCTGCTGTGCGCCAACCAGAACTATACGCTGCTGCAGTCCACCGGCTTCGGGCTGGGCAGCGGGCTGGGGTATCTGTTTGCCGTGCTGGTGGTGGATGAAGGCCGCCGCCGGCTGGGCAGCAAGGATGTGCCCGCGATCTTCCGCGGCCTGCCCAGCTCGCTGATCTACATTGGGGTGCTGTCCCTGGCCCTGTACGCCCTGGTGGGGCGCTGAGCGCCCTCCCTTCTTGGTAAAACGGAGTTGATGGAGATGTCGAATTGTTTTCTGCCCGCCCGCATCCTGCTGCCCGGGGCCGAGGTCCCACTGGACCCCTGGGCCTGCATCGCGGTGGACCAGTTCACCTCGCAGCCGGAATACTGGCAGCAGGCGGAGCGGCTGGCGGCCGGCCGGCCCAGCACGCTGCACATCGTACTGCCGGAAGCCTACCTGGGTACGGCGCAGGAGGCGGCGCGGCTGGCGGAGATCCGGCAGACGATGACCCGCTACCGCCGCACGGTGCTGACGCGGCAGGTGAACGGCTATGTCTATGTGGAGCGCACCCAGCTGGACGGAACGGTCCGGCAGGGGCTGGTGGGAATGGTGGACCTGGAAGCCTACAGCTATGCAGCCGGCGCCGGCACCGCCATCCGCCCCAGCGAGAACACGGTGGTGGAGCGCATCCCGCCCCGGCTGCGGATCCGCCGCGGGGCGGAGCTGGAGACCCCCCATGTGATGATGCTTGCCGACGACCCGGCCCGGACGCTGATCGAGCCGATCGGCCGCTGCAAGGACCGGCTGCCCTGCCTGTATGACGGGGAGCTGATGCTGGGCGGCGGCCGCCTGGCCGGCTGGGCGGTGGAGGACCCCGACCTGCTGGCCGGGATCGACGCGGCGCTGCGGGCGCTGGGTGACCCGGAAGCCTTTGCGGCCCGCTGGCCGCAGGCGGCCGGCCAGTCGCCGCTGGTGCTGGCGGTGGGGGACGGCAACCATTCCCTGGCCACCGCCAAAGCCTGCTGGGAGGAGCTCAAGCCCACCCTGGCGCCGGCCGAGCGGGCCTGCCACCCGGCCCGGTATTGCCTGGCCGAAGTCTGCAATGTGCAGAGCCCGGCCATCGAGATCGAGCCGATCCACCGGGTGGTCTTCGGTGCGGCGCTGCCGGAACTGACCGACCGGCTGCTGAACTGGGCCGCCGCCAACGGCATCACGCCGGGGGCGCAGGGGCCCCAGCGGCTGACGCTGGCCGGCGGCGGGCAGGAACGGACGCTGGCCCTGGCCGGCCGGCTGGAACCGCTGGCCGTCGGCACACTGGAACGGTTTTTGTCCGACATTCTGCCAGAAAACCCGCACTGGACCGTCGATTACATCCACGGGGCGGACGCGGCCAGGGCCCTGGCCGCCGACCCGGCCCGCCCGGCCACCGCGGTGCTGCTGCCGCCCTTTGCCAAGGCGGATCTGTTCCGTGGGGTGGTGCTGGGCGGCGTGTTGCCGCGCAAGACCTTCAGTATGGGCCATGCCGAGGAAAAGAGATATTACAATGAATGCCGCAGTCTGCTGTGACTGCGCTGACCAGGAGGGACCTGCCATGCCAAATCAGAAGCCTGCCGCCAACGGCGGCGCCAAGCCGTCCGGGGAAGGGGGCGGCCGCCGTCGCCGCCGCCGCTCCCGCGGGGGGCAGCACACCGCGGCCAGCCAGCAAACCACCCCCAACACCCAAACCGCACCGACCCCCGCCCAGGGGGAGCGCGCCTCCGGCGGCCGCGGCCGCCGCGGTCACGGCGGTCAGGCCCCCGCCCCGAACCGGGCCCAGCCCCAGAACCAGGCGGAGCCCAAGGGTGGGAAGGCATCCCGCGCCCCGGCGCCGGCGCCCCGCACGGCGGCCGGGCGGCATCCCGCCCCCCAGCCCCACACCGGCCGCCGCGGCGGAAAAGGCCGCCGGCCGGCCCAGGAGGCCGAGGAGGACGCGGGTCTGCTGCTCATCACCCGCCGCCCGCCCAAGCAGAAGTTTGCCAATTTTGAGGAGTACATCGCCGCCCATGGCGGAGTGAGCGCCCCGGTGGAGGGGGAGGAAGCCGGCGACCTGCCGGCCGACCCCGAACCGGAACGGTGAACCCGGCCTGTGCGGGCGGGCTGCGCTGCCCGGTGTGCGGCGGGGCGCTGGCCCTGTTCGGCCGCACGCTGCGCTGCGCCCGCGGCCATTGCTTTGACCTGGCCAGGGAAGGGTATGTGAACCTGCTGCCCATCCGCAAAAAGCATGCCGCCGACCCCGGCGACGGCAAGGAGATGGTGGCGGCCCGGCGGGCTTTCCTGCAGGCGGGCCATTATGACCGGTTCCGCCAGGCGCTGGCCGAACTCTGTACCGAGCTGGCGCCCCCCGGCGCCCACATTGTGGACGCCGGCTGCGGCGAGGGCAGTTACGACCAGACCGTGCTGGCTGCGCTGACGGCGGCCGGCCGGGACCCGCAGCTCATCGGCTTTGACCTGGCCAAACCGGCGGTCCGGCTGGCCGCCCGGCTGGTGCCCGGGGCGATGTTTGCGGTGGGGGGCAGTTTCTGCGCCCCGGTGCGGGACGGCTGGGCGGACCTGCTGCTCAACGTCTTTTCCCCCTTTGCCGCCGCCGAATTTGCCCGGATGCTGCGCCCGGGCGGGGTGCTGATCTATGCGGTGCCCACCCCGCGCCATCTGTTCGGGCTCAAACAGGTGCTCTACGACGCCCCCTATGAAAACCCTGTCCAATCCACCGCCTACCCGGGCTTTACGCCGCTGCCGGACCGGGAACGCACCGTCACCGGCACGCTGACGCTGGACGCCGCGGCGGCCGGCCAGCTGTTCGCCATGACGCCCTATGCCTTCAAGACCCCGGCGGAAGGGGTCCGGCGTCTGGCCGGGCTGCCCTCCCTGACCACCGAGATCGGCTTCCGCTTCCTTGTCTACCGCCGCCTGTCAGATTGACCCTCAAACCCAAACGCCCCCGGCCGCAGTCTGCGGTCGGGGGCGTTTGCGTGGGGCTCAGTTCAGTTCGGTGTCCGTGTCGGTTTCGTCGCCGCTCTCCAGTTCGTCGCCCAAAGCCGGGTCGTCGGCGTTGGGGCAGGCGGGGCAATACGGCACCGACCCGTCTGTCTCCATCTCATCGGGCATGTTCGGCAGCACGTCGGGCACCATGTCGCTGCCCTCGGGAATGTCGGTCCAGAAATCCTCCCGCTCGCTTTCCGCACCGCGGGGACCATAGGGTCTGTACTCCATTTTGGTTTCCTCCTTTGTGCATAAGGCCGGGCTCTTTGGCCCAAGCTGTACCTGTAGTTTGGAACAACGAGGTGAGCTTTATGCACAAACGGCGCGGACTTTTTTTCCAAAGCCTGCTTTTGACCCTTTTACTCATCCTTCCCATGGCGGGGGCGGTGGTCTACCTGGCCGGCCAGCGCAGCGAGCGGCAGGCGGCCCAGGCGGCGGCCGGCCAATCCACCCTGGCCGAACCGGCCGGGGCCCGCAACACCCACCGGCTGCTGCTGGCCGTGCAGGGGGAAGCCCCGGCCTTCCTGCTGCTCCGGCTGGACGGCCCGGCCCAGCAGATCCGCTTCTGCGCCCTGCCCGGGGAGCTGACGCTGCAGGCGCCCGCCGGCACCACAACGCTGGCGGCCTGCTACCTCAGCGCCGGGCCGGCCCGGGCCGCCGAACTGCTGATGAACACGGTGGGGATCGCGCCGGACGCCTACCTGGCGGCCACCGCCGACGGCTTTGCCGACCTGTGGGGCGGGGGCTCCGGCGTGCGGTTTGACACCAGCTCGGTGCTGCCCGAAGAAGCCCGCGGCCCGCTCGGTTACGGCGACGATCCGGTGGCCCAGCTGGAAGCCGGCGGGGTGCCGGACTTCCTGGCCGGGGCGGCCGGGCAGCCCGGCGTGGACCCGCCGGCGCTGGCGCGGGTGCGCGGGGCGGTGTGGGCGGCCTTTTTCCGCCAGGGCAGGGAAGTCCTGCCCGAATTGGCGGAGGCGGTGCGGGGGGCGTCGGCCCGGCTGCTCACCGACCTGACCGCCCAGGACCTCTATCGCCTGGAGGAGACGCTGACCTGGCTGTCCGGTGCGTCGGGGCTGACGGTGGACTACGAGACCGCCGACCTGCAGCCCGCCGCCGGCAGCTGGCAGCTGACCGAGACCGGTATGCAGACGGTGCAGACCCTGCTGGCCGGCGGCCGGCCCGCCGAGACCACGCCCGAGACCGCCCGCTGACCCCTCAGTGCGCCGCCCAGGCGCGGCCCAGCGCCCGGGCCACCGCCGGAATGTCCTCGCTGCGCAGCGCCGCATAGCCGGCCACCACCGTGTCGGGCGGGCAGGCGTCCCGGTGGGCCATGTAGTAGTCGGAAAGCCCGCGCAGGTGGACGCTCTCGGCGGCGGCCGCCTGCACCATGGCCGCCTCGCCGCCGGCGCCGGGCAGCGTCAGCAGAAAATGCAGCCCCGAGTGGGTGCCCCCCAGCGAAAGGCGGGGCCCCAGTTCCCGGCGCAGCGCCGCCGCAAAACTTTCCATCCGCCGCTTGTAGGTCAGCCGCATCCGGTTGATGTGCCGGGTGAAGGTGCCGCCCGCCATAAACCGGCAGAGGGTCTGCTGCTCAAACCGGCTGACCGTGTTGGAGTACAGCGCAAAATCCCGCCGGTAGCGGGCCAGCAGCGGCCGGGGCAGCACCATGCAGGCGATCCGGATACCCGGCGCCAGGCTTTTGGAAAAGGTGGTCAGGTAGACCACCGGGCCGTCCGGCCCCGCCATGCCCTGCAGGCTGGGCAGCGGCCGGGTGGTGAAGCGGAATTCGGAGTCATAATCATCCTCCAGGATGTACCGCCCGTCCGCCTCGGCCGCCCAGGCCAGCAGCTGGGCCCGGCGTGGGGCAGGCATCGTCACGCCGGTGGGAAAGTGGTGGCTGGGGGTCAGGTAACACAGCCCGGCCCCGCTGGCCGCCAACCCGGCCGGCGGCAGGCCCTGGGCGTCGATGTCCACCAGCCGGCAGGGGATGCCGTTGTTTTCCAGCACCATCCGGCTGCGGGCGTAGCCGGGGGTTTCCACCGCCGCCACCGCCCCCTGGAACAGATGGGCCAGGCAGCCCAGCAGATACTCGATACCGGCGCCCACCACCACCTGGTCGGGGGTGCAGGCCACCCCGCGGTAGGCGGCCAGATAGGCCGCGATCTGGGTGCGCAGGTCGGCGTCGCCCTGGGCTTCGCCCCGCTGCAGCAGTTCCGGCGCCTGGTACAGCAGCTCCCGCTGGATGCGCCCCCAGCTGCGGGCCGGGAACAGCGCGGTGTCGATGCTGCCGGTGGACAGGTCGTACCGGGCCGCCGGCGCGGCAGGGGCTGCGGCCGGTTCCGGGGCCGGCGGCGGGGCCGGGCGCAGCATCCCGCCGGTCTCCTGTACATAAAACCCGCTGCGGGGCCGGGCCCGGGCCAGCCCCTCGGCCGCCAGCATCTGGTAGGCCGCATCCACCGTGTTCACGCTCACCCCCAGCTCGCCGGCCATCGTCCGGCGGCCGGGCAGCGGCGTGCCGGCGGGGCGCTGCTCGGTCCGGATCTCGTTGGCCAGCGCTTCATACAGCTGCTCGTACAACGGTTTGCCGGCGCGGGGGTCCAATTCGATCATACGTCCGCCTCCTTTCGGAAACTGGCCCCATAAAATAATCGAATACTGGATATTTACACAAGGCCAGATTCTCTTATAATGGGAGCATACCCCATCCGGCGACGGTTGTCAAGCGAATGGAGGGAGAGGAGAGTGTATATCATGCAATCGGAACTGATCTGTTTTCTGGTGTTCTGCGCGGCGGCGGTGATCCTGCTGGGGGTCTCGCTGGCCCGTACCCGCTTTACGGTGCAGAAGATCGCCATGATCGGCGTGATGGCCGCCTTGAGCTTTGTGGCCTATGAGTTTTTCCGCATCCCCAACATCCTGGGGACCGGATCTTCCTTTCACCTGGGAAATACCTTCACGGCCCTGACCGCCATGCTGCTGGACGGCGTTTCGGGCGGGCTGGCCGGGGCCATCGGCCTGTCGCTGGCCGACCTGGTGGCCGGCGACCCGGGCTATGCGCTGACCACCTTCCTGCTGAAAATGATCATCGGTCTGGTCTGCGGCGGGGTGGCCCACCGGCTCTGTCACCTGGAAAACCGCCCCGGCCATGGGGCGGCCCGGGGCGGGTACCTGCTGCGGGTCAGCGCCAGTGCGCTCAGCGGCCTGCTGGTCAATGTGCTGACCGACCCGCTCATCGGCTACTTCCGCAACCGCTACCTCTTCGGCCAGGCCGAGGATCTGGCCGGCGTGGTGGCCAAGGTGGCCAGCGGCGTCACGCTGGTGAACTCGCTGCTGTCGGCGGCGTGCGCGGTGGTGCTGTACCTGGCGCTGCGCCCGGCGCTGGACAGGGCCCACCTGCTGCCCGCCGCCCCGGTGCGCCGCCCGCAGCACTGAGGCAGACCGAAAACGAGGAAGACAAAGGGGAAAACTGTCATGAAGATCGCAACCTTCAACATCCGCTGTGACTACGGCCAGGACGGCTCCAACAACTTCAGCTGCCGCCAGCCGCTGATCCTGCGCCGTCTGGCGGCCGAACAGCCGGACATCATCGGCTTCCAGGAAGTGCTGCCCCATGTGCAGCGCTGGCTGCGCACGGCCCTGCCCGGCTACACGGTGCTGGGCTGCGGCCGCAGCCGGGACTACGCCGACGAGGCCGTGACCCTGGCCGTCCGCAACAACACGGCCGAAATCCTGTCGCTGGACACCTTCTGGCTGTCGCCCACCCCGCGTCTGCCCGGGTCCCGGTATCCGGTGCAGAGCATCTGCCCCCGCACCTGCGCGGCGGCGGTGATCTACCTGCGGGAATGGGAAACCCCTATCCGGGTGTACAACACCCATCTGGACCATGAGGGCGCCCCGGCCCGGGAACAGGGCCTGCGCCAGATCCTGGCCCGCATCCGGCGGGACCGGGCCGAACTGCCGATGCCCGCCGTGCTGATGGGCGACTTCAACGCCACCCCCGGCGCCCCCGAGCTGGCCCCCCTCCGGGAGCCCTCGTCCTTCCCGCTGCGGGACATCACGGCGGACATCCCCCTCAGCTTCCACAACTTCGGGCTGGGGCAGGAGCCCTCCGGCAAGATCGACTACCTGTTTGCGGGCGGCGGCCTGCGCCCGGAGCGGGTGCGCTGCTGGACCGATGAGGAAAACGGCGTCTTCCTGTCCGACCATTACCCGATCTGCGCCGAACTGCAGCGCGGCGAAGGCTGAGGATGATCTGCGCCCTGTCCGGCCCGACGGCCCGGACGGGGCTTTTTTTGTGCAAAATATGTAAAAAGAGAAAAACCACTGGTACAATTGGGGAAAATGGTGTAAAATATACGGTTGTAACGGGCAAGACCACCGCCGTATACGGCAACAGGAAGGAAACGCCATGGCAAGCAAACGGAAGAAGAAGAGAAACACCGGCTTTTGGTCTGGTTTGAACAGCAAGGGCCGCATGTACTTTGTGCTGGCTGTATGCTGTGCGCTGGTGCTGGTCACTGTGATCATTGCCTTTGTGGCGGTCCACGGGCTCAGCAGCGGCGGCACCGACACCCAGGACACCGCCGGCACGGAGCTGGTGGAGGAGCAGGGCTACAACAAGGACGAGAATACCATCGACGCCTCCCAGTACAGTTCCACCATTCTGGAAGAGAGCGAGGACGCCGGGCAGGAGTATGTGGACGAGACCCTCTTCCTGGGCGATTCCAACACCGCCCGGATGCGGATGTTCGGCTACTGCACGCTGGAAAACTCGCTGGCTTCGGTGGGCATGTCGGCCCGGTCGCTTGCCAGCTATGAGTGCGTCAAGTTTTCCGGCATCTCGGGGTATGTGACGATGCCCGAAGCGGTGGGGATCATGCAGCCCCGGCGGGTCATCATCACCTTTGGCACCAATGACCTGAGCCCCGGCTACAGCACCGAGGACTTCATCGCCAACTACCAGGAGGGCATCGAGGCTGTGGAGGAAGCCTACCCCAGTGTGGACATCATCATCAACGCCATTCCGCCGCTGGGGCAGCAGCATTCCAACGAGAACCTGACCCAGACCCAGGTGGACCAGTACAACCAGGCGCTGGTGCAGATGTGCCAGGAACAGGGCTGGAAGTTCCTCAACAGCGCCGAAGTGCTCAAGGATTCCTCCACCGGCTATGCCAAGAGCGGCTATGTGATCTCCAGCGACGGCATCCACCTGACCGAAGAGGCGGTGGGCGTGCTGTTCGACTATATCCGCACCCACAGCTATATCACCGAGGATGACCGCCCGACCCTCACCTCCATCCCGGAACACGTCAGCGACAAGGATGTGAGCGCCAGCACCGCGGCTTCGGTCATCACCAGCAGCCCGGCCACCTCGGCGCCCGCTTCCTCCAGCAGTGAGACGGAAGAGGAGGAGTCCCAGAGCGAGTATGTGGAGCCCACCCAGGCTCCGACCGCGACCCCCGCCCCCACCGAGGCCCCGGCCACCGCCACCCCCGCGCCGACGGCAGCCCC